>Ga0075430_100002483_pt1 | contig 15361 bp, 12 predicted proteins | sample RhiMetdeltSRZDD4_FD_75294 | JGI IMG/M metagenome (GOLD analysis project Ga0075430, IMG submission 75294) | Populus rhizosphere microbial communities from Tennessee, USA - Rhizosphere MetaG P. deltoides SRZDD4 | ecosystem: Host-associated > Plants > Roots > Rhizosphere > Soil | place: USA... | reverse complement strand
TCAGTACACCTGGTGGGACTACCGCGCCGGCCACTTCCACAAGGGCCTCGGCCTGCGCATCGACCTCGCGCTGCTGCGCGACGGCGACGTCTCCGAGCGGCTGCGGGCCTGCGGGATCGCGCGTGACTACCGCAAGGGCTCGAAGCCCTCGGACCACGCGCCGCTGCTGGTTCAGCTCACGTAACGTCGTCCAAGGTCGCCGCTTGCGGTGACCTTGGACGAAACCGATACCTGCGGTCGCCGCAAGCGACGACCTCCGGAAATCTCAAGAGGTTTCGTCCTACGGTCGTCGCAAGCGACGACCTCCGGACGACGTCACAGACGTCCGGGCCGCTCCCTAGGTTCCCGCCACATGCCTTCCCTGATCTCGCGCGACGAGGCGCTTTCCCTCGGCCGCTTGACCGAACTCGCAGACATCGAGGCGCTCATCGAGCGCGCGTGGAAGGCGCGGACGGAGCGCTTCGGCGACAGCACCGACCTCTGCTCGCTCGTCAACGCGAAGTCCGGCGGCTGCGCCGAGGACTGCGGCTTCTGCGCGCAGTCGCGCTTCGCCGAAGCCGAGACGCCGCTGCACGCGATGATGGAGCCCGAGCAGATGCTCGAGCATGCTCGCGCCGCCGAGGCCGCCGGCGCGCACCGGTTCTGCATGGTCACCCAGGGCCAGGGGCTGTCGAAGCGCGACTTCGAGAAGCTGACCGAGGGCGCCAAGCTCGTCGCCGAGCACACCAACCTCAAGCGCTGTGCGTCGATCGGCCACATGAGCGTCGCCCGCGCAAAGGCGCTCAAGGACGCCGGAATCCAGCGGATCCACCACAACGTCGAGACCGCGGAGTCCTACTACCCGGAGGTCTCGTCGACGGTCCGCTATGAGGGCAGGCTGCGAACGATCGACGCTGTCAAGGAAGCCGGGCTCGAAACCTGCGTCGGTGGCATCCTCAACCTCGGCGAGTCGCCCGAGCAGCGCGTCGAGATGGCCTTCGAGCTGGCGGAGATCAACCCCACGTCGGTCCCGATCAACCTGCTCAACCCGCGTCCCGGAACGAAGTTCGGCGACCGCGAGTACATGGATCCGCTCGAGGCCGTCAAGTGGATCGCGATCTTCCGTCTCGTCCTTCCCGACGCGCTGTTCCGGCTCTGCGGCGGCCGCGTCGAGAACATCGGCGAGCTGCAGGGGCTGGCCGTCAAGGCCGGCATCAACGGCGTGATGATGGGCAACTTCCTGACGACCCTCGGCAACACCCCTGAGGAGGACCGCAAGATGTTCGAGGACCTCGGCCTCAACGTCGCCCGGCAGGCCGACAACGCGAGCAACCCGCGGCCCGACAACCGGTCCGGATGGCTCGAAGGCGAGACGCCTGCGCAGGCAATGCCACTCAGCGACGAGCCGACACCGCTCGAGCTCCACATCCGGCTGTGGGATCCCGCCGAGCAGCTGCGCTTCAAGAAGAAGGACTCAGTCCCCGCGCGCCCGGACGGAGCGCCGAACGTCTGGCCGCGGGAGCACGCGGCATGACTGACGTCGGTGAGCGCATCGAGGAGCTTCGCGACAGCGGCCTGTTCCGTCGTCTGCGCCTCGTCAGCGGCCCGCAGGGGCCGCGCGTGATCCTCGACGGCAAGCCGGTGCTGCTGCTCTGCTCGAACAACTACCTCGGCTTCGCCGACCACCCGCGCGTGCGCGAGGCGGCAGCCGACGCGGCGATGCGCTGGGGCGTCGGCAGCGGCGCCTCGCGGCTGGTCTCGGGGACGATGACGATCCACGGCCGGCTCGAGGAGCAGCTGGCGGCGTTCAAGGGAACCGAGGCCGCACTGCTGTTCGGCTCGGGCTACCTCGCCAACAGCGGCGTCGTCTCCGCGCTGACGGGCAAGGGCGACGTGATCTTCTCCGACGAGCTCAACCACGCGTCGATCGTCGACGGATGCCGGCTCTCGCGCGCGGAGACGTTCGTCTACGACCACTGCGACCTCGACCACCTCGAGTACGGCCTGCGCGAGGCGGACGGCCGCGGCGCGCTGATCGTCACCGACTCGGTCTTCTCGATGGACGGCGACGTCGCACCGCTCGAAGGCCTCGTCGAGCTCGCGCGGCGCTACGACTGCCGGATCGTCGTCGACGAGGCCCACGCCACCGGCTGCATCGGTCCCGGCGGCCGCGGCGCCGTCGCCGAGGCCGGCCTCCAGGGCGAGGTCGACGTCGTCGTCGGCACGCTCGGCAAGGCGCTCGGCGCCTACGGCGCGTTCGTCGCCTGCTCGCAGGAGCTGGCGACCTTCCTCGTCAACACCGCGCGCCCGTTCATCTTCTCGACGGCCCCTCCCCCGCCCTCCGTCGCCGCCGCGCTGGCGTCCCTCGAGTTGCTGCTCGAGCAGCCTCGCCGTGTCGACAAGCTCGCCGCCAACGCCGGCGTGCTGCGCGACGAGCTCGCCCGTGAGGGCTTCGACGTCAGCGGCTCGACGACACAGATCGTTCCGCTCGTCGTCGGAGATGCGCGCACCGCGATGCGAATTTGCGAGGCGGCGATCGAGCGCGGCGTCTTCGCTCAGGCGATCCGTCCGCCGACGGTGCCGCCGGGCAGCTCGCGGCTGCGTCTCGCGGTGATGGCCTCACACTCGCGCGCCGAGCTGCGCGACGCTGCCCAGACGCTCGGCCGCGCCGCGCTGCAGGCCGGCTTCCGGCCCGCGGCCGGCCCACCCGTCGCCGCCGCGCGCGAAGAGGCACACGCTCGGCGCGGCGCTGCGTCCGACGACGAGCGTCCGGCGGTCTTCGACGGCCAAGCCGACCTTCGTCGCGCCGCCTGACCCGAGGCGACGAGCCGTGCGCGGCGTCTTCGTCACGGGCACGGATACCGGCGTCGGCAAGACCTACCTCGCCGCCGCGATCGCGTCGCGGCTGCGCGGCGACGGGCTCCGGGTCGTCACCTGCAAGCCGGTGCTGACCGGCCTCGACGACGATGGCCCGCACGACGACGAGGTCCTCGGTGGCGCCGTCGTCGCCGCCGCGTTCGGCCCTCCGGTCTCGCCGCACCTGGCCGCTGAGCTCGCCGGGACGACGATCGACCCGGAGGCGCTGCTGGCCTCGGTTCGCGACGCCGCTCGTGACGCCGACGTCGTCGTCGTCGAAGGTGTCGGCGGACTGCTCGTGCCGCTGACGCCGAGCTACTCCGTCCGTGACCTCGCCGCGGCACTCGGCCTGCCGCTCGTGGTCGCGGCACGTCCCGGGCTGGGAACGATCAACCACACGCTGCTGACGCTCGAAGCCGCCGCGGCGCTCGACGTGCGCGCCGTCGTCCTGACGCCGTGGCCGGACGAGCCGTCGCGGATCGAACGCTCGAACCTCGAGACGATCGGGCGGCTGGTGCCGTGCGCAACGCTCGCGCGGGATGCCGATGCCGGCGCTCTCCCGGTCGCCGAATGGCTCGGCGATGCCCACCGGCGTTGACGATTCCGTCCACGCCCACCCATAAGTTCGGGGCATGACGACCGACGAGCTGGCGGCGCTCGACCGCTCGATCCTGTGGCATCCGTTCACGCAGATGCAGGGCTGGCAGGACGAGCCGCCGATCGTGATCGAGCGCGCCGAGGGCACGACGTTGTTCGACACGGACGGCCGGGCCTACATCGACGGCGTCTCCTCGCTGTGGTGCAACGTCCACGGCCACCGGCACCCGCGGATCGACGCGGCGGTCCGCGCACAGCTCGACAAGGTCGCGCACTCGACGATGCTCGGCTTGTCGCACCCGCCGGCGATCGAGCTGGCCGCGAAGCTGCTCGAGGTCGCCCCAGATGGGCTCTCGCGCGTCTTCTACTCGGACAACGGCTCGACGGCGAACGAGATCGCGCTGAAGATGGCGTTTCAGTACTGGGCGCTGCGCGGCGACCACGCCCGGCGCTCGTTCGTCTACCTCGGCAACAGCTACCACGGCGACACGATCGGATCCGTGTCGGTCGGCGGCATCGAGATGTTCCACAGCATGTACCGGCCGCTGCTGTTCGACGGCTTCCGCGTCGAGATGGGCGATGTCGACGGCCTCGCGCACGTGCTTGAGGAGCATCGCGACGGGATTGCCGCCGTGATCGTCGAGCCGCTCGTCCAAGGGGCCGCCGGCATCCTCGTCGCGCCTGACGGCTACCTGCGCGACGTGCGCCACCTCTGCGACGAACACGACGTGTTCCTGATCTGCGATGAGGTCGCGACCGGGTTCGGCCGCACGGGAACGATGTTCGCCTGCGAGCAGGAGGGCGTCACACCCGACTTCATGACCGTCGCCAAGGGCCTCACCGGCGGCTACATGCCGCTCGCCGCGACGCTCACCAGCGAACGCGTCTACGAGGGCTTCCTCGGCGAGTACCACGAGTTCAAGAGCTTCTTCCACGGCCACACCTACACCGGCAACCCGCTCGCCTGCGCGGCGGCGCTGGCGACGCTCGAGGTCTTCGAGCAGGAGCGAACGCTCGACCGTGTCTGCGGGACGATCGCGCTGCTCTGGCGCTGGCTCGACGAGCTCGTCAAGCCGCTTGCGGGCGTCGCCGAGATCCGTGGCCGCGGCCTGATGGTCGGGATCGAGCTCGCCGGCTTCGGCATCGAGGAGCGCACCGGCCACCGCGTGACGATGGCCGCCCGCGAGCGCGGAGCGATCGTCAGGCCGCTCGGCGACGTGATCGTGCTGATGCCGCCGCTGTCGATCGAGCCGGCCGAACTGCGCCGGCTCGTCGAGGTCACCGCGTCGTCGATCGCCGACGTCACGGGCAGCGCCGCGCTGGCGCTCGCCGCCTGACGCGCGGCGGGGCGGGGCGGGGCCGCCTTCAGTCCTCGTAGGGGACGAAGTCCTCTTTGCGCGCGCCGCAGACGGGACAGAACCACGTGTCCGGGATGTCGGCGAACGCGGTGCCGGGCGGGATCCCACCGTCGAGGTCGCCCTCGTCGGGGTCGTAGATGTATCCGCACGACTCGCAGATCCAGCGGTCGATCTCGGCATCGGTCCCGGCGCTCATGTCCGCCGCAGAATACGCGACGTGGGCCGCCGAAGGCCGCGCTTGAAGCTGGTGGTAGCGTCGCGGCATGAGCTCCTCAGTCCAGAACGTCATCGCGGGCGAGGCGGTCGATGCGGCCTCTGGCCGGACGCTCGCGCTCGTCAACCCGGCGACCGGCGAGGAGCTCGGCCAGGCGCCCGACTCCGGCGCCGAGGACGTCACACGAGCGGTCGCCGCCGCCCGCGGCGCGTTCGAGGGCTGGTCGACGACGACCCCCGCCGAGCGGTCGGCGGCGCTGCTGGCGCTCGCCGACGCGCTCGAGGGCGACATCGACGAGCTCGCCCAGCTGGAGGCGTCCAGCGCCGGGCACCCGATCGAGTCCTTCAAGGAGGACGAGATGCCGCCGATCGCCGACTGCCTGCGCTTCTTCGCGGCCGCGGCCCGGTGCATGGACGGCAAGGCGTCCGGCGAGTACCTCGAGGGCTACACGTCGATCATCCGCCGCGAGGCGGTCGGCGTCGTCGGCCAGATCGCGCCGTGGAACTACCCGCTGATGATGGCGGCGTGGAAGATCGGCCCGGCGCTCGCTGGAGGCAACACCGTCGTCCTCAAGCCGGCTCCGAACACGCCGCAGACCGCGGTTCGCATGGCGCAGCTCGCGGCCGAGATCCTGCCCGCGGGCGTGCTCAACGTCGTCTGCGGCGGCGACGAGACGGGCAAGGCGCTCGTCGCCGACGAAGGCGTCGACATGGTCTCGATCACAGGTTCGGTGGAAGCCGGCAAGGCTGTCGCCGAGGCGGCCTCGAAGACACTCAAGCGCGTGCATCTCGAACTGGGCGGCAAGGCGCCGGTCGTCGTCTTCGACGACGTCGATCTCGAGACGGCGATCGAGGAGATCGCCGGATTCGGCTACTACAACGCCGGCCAGGACTGCACGGCAGCCACGCGCGTGCTCGCGAGCGCGAAGGTCTACGACGACCTCGTCGCGGGGCTCGCCGCCCAAGCGGAGGAGCTCGTCCTCGGCGACACGATGAGCGCCGACACGACGCTCGGGCCACTCAGCAGCGCCGAGCAGCGTGACCGCGTCGCCGGCTTCGTGTCACGAACGCCGAGCCACGCCGAGATCGTCACAGGCGGAGGCGCTCCCGACCTGCCCGGATACTTCCTCGAGCCGTCGGTCATCGCCAACCTTCGGCAGGACGACGAACTCGTGCAGCGCGAGATCTTCGGGCCGGTCATCACCGTCCAGCGCTTCACGGACGAGGATGAGGCGGTCGCGTGGGCCAACGGCACGCCGTACGGGCTCGCATCGTCGGTCTGGACGCGAGACCTGGCGCGTGCGCTGCGCGTCTCGAACCGGCTGCGCTTCGGCTGCGTCTGGATCAACAACCACGGCCTGCTCGCCAGCGAGATGCCGCACGGCGGCTACAAGCAGTCGGGCTACGGCAAGGATCTCTCGATGTACGCGCTCGAGGACTACACCGAGGTCAAGCACGTGATGATCAACTTGCGGTAGCTACAAGCAGCGTCTGTGCGCCGGGCCGGCGCGATTCGTCCAGTTCGCAACTTCCGCCACGCCTCCGGGGTTAGTCTCGACGGAGGAGGAATCGTGGGAGCTTCGGCAGTACCGGCACACGTAGCGCTCGGCCGTCCGTCGGTGTCGGCGCCGCTGCTGCGGCTGCGCTCCGACGAGCAGCTCGTCACGCAGTTCCGTGCGGGCAACGACGACGCGTTCGCCGTCATCCACGACCGCTACAGGGCACGGCTCGGCGCCTACGCACGACGGATGCTTGCGGGATCTCAGGCCGACGCCGAGGACGTGCTCCAGGACGTCTTCCTGCGCGCATACCGCGCCTTGCGCGCCGACCAGCGGCCGATTTCGCTGCGGGCGTGGCTCTACCGCGTCGCGCACAACCGCTGCATCGACGAGATCCGCCGCCCGGTGCCGATCGCCTCCGAAGTCGTCGACACGTCGAGGGGCCCGTGTCTCGACCCGTGCGCCGAGAGCGAGCAGCGCGAGGATCTGCGCAGGCTCGTGGCAGACCTGCGCCGGCTCCCCGATCAGCAGCGCTCGGCCTTGCTGATGCGCGAGATCGACGGGATGAGCTACGCCGAGCTCGCCGCCGCGCTGGACACCAGCGTCCCGGCGATCAAATCGCTGCTTGTCCGGGCACGGCTCAGCCTGGTCGACGCCGCCGTCGCCCGCGACACCGACTGCGACGCGATTCGCCTCGACCTTGCCGACGCGCACGAGCGCGGGGTGCGGGCAAACGCACGGGCACGTCGCCATCTCCGCGAGTGCAGTTGCTGCAGCATCTACCGGACGCAGCTCACCGGCGTCCGGCGTGGCCTGACGGCGCTGTCGCCGGCAGCCGGCTCCCCGTTGCTGCTGGGCAAGCTGCTCGGCGTCTTCGGTCTCGGCGGTGGCGCTGCCGCCGGAGGCGGCGGCGGCGCGGCGGTCGTCGGTGGAGGTGCCGTGGTGGGCGTCGGCAAGGTCGCCGCGATCGTCTGCTGCGCGGCGGCGGTCACCGGCGGCGCGATCGAGGCGCGCCACGTGACGATCAGCCACGCTCGCCATCCCGTTGCGGCGCACAACGCCGCAACGGCCGCGAGCGCCGAGGTCTCGACACCGGTCGCGCTCGCACGCTGGACCTCCGGCGTCGGCTCCACCGAGGCTGCCGCGCCGGTCGCGAACGAAACCGAGCCTGACATGCCACTGCCGTGGGGCGGTGCGATCGCCCCCGCCGCTCCCGCTCCCGCGGCGATGCCGGCACCTGAGATCGTCGCCCCGCTCGCCGCCGCGCCGCCCGCGGTCGCCGAGACGCCCGCGGCGGCGGCCGACGTCCCCGCGCCGCCGGCCGCGGAACCGGAGCCGAGCATCGGCTCCGCGCCGCTGCCGAACGCCGGCGACTCGACGAGCCCGGAGGCCGCCGACGACGGCGTCGTGCCGGCTCCCACGGATTCCGCGGCGGCCGCAGAGGATCATCAGCCTGCGGCAACCGACACGCCCGCCGCCGACGTGCCGGCGACGCCGCCGCCGGCGCAGGAGACCGGCGGAGCGCCGGCGCCGGTGAGCTCGAGCCCACCTTCCTAGCCCGCGGCCGTCAGGCCGGGAGCATCTGGCCGGCCGCATACTCGCGGACACGGCGCTCGAGATCGAGCTCGCTCTCGAAGTCGGCGTCGTCGCCGTGATGGAAGCCGACACCCTTGCGCTCGAGCATCTTGATGAACAGCTCGACGATCTCGCCGTCGAGCTGCGCCCCGCTGACGCGGCGAAGCTCCGCGATCGCCTTCGCCGGGGTGACCGGGTCGCGGTAGGAGTCTCGTGCCGTCATCACGTCGTAGGTGTCGGCGACCGAGATGATCCGTGCCAGCAGCGGGATGTCGTCGCCGCGCAGGCCACGTGGATACCCGGTCCCGTCGATCTTCTCGTGGTGCGCGAGGATGATGTCGGCGACGGGACCGTAGCCCTCCACCTGGCGCACGACCTTCGCTCCCTGCGCCGGGTGCATCTTGACGATCTCCCAGTCGGCGTCGTCGAGCTTTGTGTTCGCGATCAGGATCCGGTCCGGGAAGATGAACTTGCCGATGTCGTGCAGCAGCCCGGCGGTGTGGACGAGGTCCTGCGTCTGCTCGTCGCAGCCTGCCTCACGAGCGATCTCACGTGAGTAGCGAGCGACCGCGGCGCAGTGGCGCGCGGTCATCTTGTCGCGCAGCGACAACGTCTGCAGCATCGCCGTCAGCACCCCGACCTGCAACGACGCGAGCTGCGTCGTGCGCTTGCTGAGCTGCTCGGCGCGCTCACGCGAGAGCAGCAACTCGCGCAGCATGTACTGGTACAGGACGACGACGCCGACGAGCAAGCCGAGCGCGACGCCGCCGCCGTGAGCGTAGACGTAGACGATGCCTGCGGCGAGCGCGCCGATCGCAAGCTGCGACGGAACCAGCGGCACGTAGACGTCACGGATCGCCTTGCCGATCCGCTCGCCTGAGACGAGGCGACTCGTCAGCGCGATCTGGAGGAAATTGACGACGCTCGCGACCATGAAGGCGCCGATCACGACGAGGGCGAAGTTGATGTCCTCCTCGTGCAGGTCCCAGTTGCCGGCCAGCGCGTCGACGACGACGCCACCGATCAGCGGGAAGACGAGGAACGTCGCGAGGTTGCTGACGGCGTAGTGCAGCGGCGGACGCCGGCGAGCCGAGTCGACGAGCGTCGTCACGACACCGATCGTCACGGCCAGCACGGGCCCGAGCAGCACCATCGCCAGGCCGAGCGCGACGAACGCGCCGGAGATCCGGAGCACCGGCGCCTCGACCTCGAGACGGTCGCCGACGACCGCGAACACGAGCAGCAGGACGAAGATGTTCGCGTCCCACGACACGTCGCCGACCAGTGCGAAGGCAGCGACCAGCGCAGCGACACATTGCAGCGTCGAAACCACGAGTGCTGCGCGGGTATTCCGCATCTCACCGGGTATATCGACCAACCCGCGTCCACCTGTAGCGATAGCGGCGACTTGCAGGCGAAACGGTCCTCAAACGCAAACGAGACGCCGGATGGCGTCTCGCTTGCAAGCGCCCGCCTGGGGGCGGGCACTTCACGTTTATGACTTCAGCTTCACTTAGTGCTTGAAGGCCATCTCACACACCGTCCTCGTCTGTTGGGGAACAGCAGGTGCGGCGAAGGATCGGGGGTTCTGGCAGGTTTGCGGCACTCTGTAGAGGATTTGCGGTGTAAAGCGGCATGAAACCGCACAAAACCTCCCAGCCCTAGGCACTTAGGCCCCTGCCCCTGATGATTCGCCCCATGGACACGCGCGAACTGCTGCGGCGGCCAGGCTTTCGCGCGCTCGCGATCACGTACGGCCTGAGCGAGGTCGTCGATTGGCTGACGACGATCGCGCTCGCGGTGCTCGTCTACGACGCGACCGGCAGCGCGGTCGCGACGACGATCCTCTTCGTCTGCTCGAAGTTCGTGCCGGCGCTGATCGCGCCAGGCGCGACCGCCCGCGTCGACACGATCGCGCCTCGCCGCAGCCTGCCGGCGTTCTACGCACTGCAGTGCATCGCGTTCGCCGGCATGGCGGCCTTCGGCTCCCACGTCGCTCCGGTCGTCGCCCTCGCAGCTCTCGCGGGCACCGCCGCGCTCGTCTCCCGCGCGCTCGTGCGCGCGAGCGTCGCCGCCGTCCTGCCCGACACCGAGGAGCTCCGCGCCGGCAACGCGCTCCTGAACGTGATCTTCTCCGTCGCCTTTGCCGTCGGGCCCGCCGTCGCAGGCGCGGCGGTCGCGGCACTCGCCGCCGACGCGGCGCTGGTCGGCGGCGCCGCGTTGCTGCTCGCCATGGCGCTCTACGTCCGCGTCTCGGCGCTGCCGGCGCTGCCTGTCGCCGAGCACGAAGCCGACGACGGCTGGTGGACCAAGCTGTGCGCCGGCATCTCGCACCTGCGCAGCCAGACGCTCGTCACGGAGCTCTTCGCAGCGCAAGCGCTGCTGCTCGTGCTGTTCACGATGGTCCCTCCGATCGAAGTCGTCTACGCCCGCGAGGAGCTCGGCACGACGGCAGCGGGCCTCGGCGCGCTGATGGCCGCCTGGGGCGTCGGCGCGGTCGCCGGCAGCGCGCTGTTCGCGCGCATCGGCGGCCGCGGCATGATCACGGTCGCCGCGACGGCGACCGCCGCGATGGGCGCCTCCTACCTCGGCATGGGGCTCGCCTCGACGCTGCCGCTGGCGTGTGTGCTCTCAGCCGTCGGCGGCGTCGGCAACGGCATGCAGTGGATCGCGTTCGTCACGGCGATCCAGACGCGCGTGCCCGGCGAGCTGCAGGCCCGTGCGATGGCGCTCGTCGAGTCGCTCGGCTCGGCCGTGCCGGGCGTCGGCTTCGTGCTCGGCGGCGCGATCGCCGCTGCCGCCTCGGCACGCGTCGCCTACGTCGTGGCGGGCACCGGCATCCTGACGATCGTCGTCGTCGCCGCCCTCGCCTTCCGGCTGCTGCCGCGCCCCGGCGGCGAGCCGCAGCCGGCCTGACGACCCGCCTGGCCGACCGCCGGGGGCGGACCCCGTCAGGCGGGGTCTAGCCGCCCGCGACGAGCCGGTACACGGGCCCGTCGAGCGAGACGACGTAGACGTGACCGGCAGCGTCCTCGCCGAACGACGAAACCTTGCTGACGGCGTCGGTCAGTTGCCGGTCGCCGCTGGCACCGCCGCTGCGGAGCCGCACGGCGCGCACGCCGCTCTTGCAGAAGTCGCCGTAGACGTACTGCCCACGCAGCGCCGGCAGCGACGGGTCGCGGACGACGTAGCCACCGGTGATCGAGCAGTAGCCCTCGGCGTGGGTCTTCGTCAGAACCGGGAACACGGCGCCCGGCGCCTGTTCGCCCGTGTTGTGGCGCCGTCGGCCCTCCCAGACGCGCCAGCCGTAGTTCTTGCCGCGCGCCCCCCCGCGAACGGCGAAGTCGATCTCCTCGACCTGCTCCTGCCCCACGTCGGCGATCGTCAGGGAGCCGGTCGCACGATCGAACGAGAAGCGCCAGGGATTGCGCAGGCCGTAGGCGTAGATCTCGCCGCGCGCGCCGGCGCGTCCGACGAACGGGTTCGACGCCGGGATCGTGTAGGCCCTGCCCTGGGAAGGGCGCGGATCGATCCGGATGATCTTGCCGAGCAGCGTGCCGAGGCTCTGGCCGTTGCCGCGGGCCCCGTGCTGGTCGTCGCCGCCACCGCCGTCGCCGAGACCGGCGTAGAGCAGCTTGTCGGGACCGAAGGCGAGCATGCCGCCGTTGTGGTTGGACTCGCTGTCGTCCTGCGTGATCAGCACACGCGCGCTCGACGAGTCGGCGCGGTCTGCTGTCGCCGCGCGGTACTCGACGATCCGCTCGTCGCCGGCGCGATCGGTGTAGTAGACGTACAACAACCGCGAGCGCGCGTAGTCAGGCGCGAAGGCGAGCCCGAGCAGACCCTGCTCGCCGCCGCTGACGACCTTGCTCGAGACGTCGAGGAACGTCCGCCGCTGGCCGTTGCGGACGACGACGATCTTGCCGCCTTGCTCGACGACGAACAGCCGCGCGGCGTCGGCCGGCGGCGAGGTGACGAAGACCGGCGCGCTGAAGCGCCCGATGCTGCGCAGCCCGACCGTGGCGGCCGCGTGTGCCGTCCTGTCGGCCGCACGCGCGGGCTTCGCGGAGGCACTCGTTGCCGGAGAGTCGGCGGCGACGGCCGTGAGCAGCGCGACGCCGGCGACGAGCGGAACGAGCAGTGGACGGAGCGTTGTCATCCCGACAGCCTGCCAAATCGACGCCGCCGGCCCAGTGCCGTGCTTGACTGGGCCGATGACCAGCTTCGACGTCATCGTCATCGGCGCCGGACCGGCGGGCGAGGTGATCGCCGGCCGGCTCGGCAAGGCGAAACTCGACGTGGCCCTGGTCGAGCGCGATCTCGTCGGCGGCGAATGCTCGTTCTACGCCTGCATGCCGTCGAAGGCGCTGCTCCGTCCCGGGCAGGCGCTCGCCGAGGCGCGCCGCGTGCCCGGTGCCGCCGAGGCCGTCACCGGCACGGTCGATGTCGGCGCGACCCTGAAGCGGCGCGACGAGGTGATCCACGAGCTCGACGACAGCGCGCAGCTGCCCTGGCTCGACAATCGCGGCGTCACACTCGTCCGCGGGCACGCGCGACTCGACGGCGATCGCCGCGTTCGCGTCGGTGACGAGCTGCTCGAGGCCCGGCGCGCGGTGGTGATCGCGACCGGCAGCGCAGCCATGCTGCCGCCGATCGCCGGGCTCGCGGAGGCAGCGCCGTGGACGAACCGCGAGGCGACGACCGCGACCGCCGTGCCGGCGCGCCTGCTCGTGCTCGGCGGCGGCCCGGTCGGCTGCGAACTGTCCCAGGCCTACCGCACGCTCGGCGCCGAGGTCACGCTCGTCGAGCGCGGCGCGCGGCTGCTCGAGCGAGAGGAGCCGTTCGCCGGCGAGACGGTTCGCGACGTGCTCGCCGGCCAGGGCGTCGACGTTCGCGTCGGCGCCGAGGTCGTCTCGGCCGCGCGCGACGACGCCGGTGTCACGCTCGTGCTCGCGGACGGCGAGCAGCTCCACGGCGACGAGCTGCTCGTCGCATCCGGACGGCGCCAGCACACAGGCGACCTCGGGCTCGAGACGATCGGGATCGAGGGCGGCGGCCCGATAGAAGTCGGCGACGACCTCCGCGTCACAGGCCACGACTGGCTCTACGTGCTCGGCGACGCCAACGGCCGGGCTCTGCTGACCCACATGGGCAAGTACCAGGCGAGGATCGCTGCCGACGCGATCCTCGGAGTCGCGCACGAGCTCCGCAGCGACGGCACCGTCTCCCCGAGGATCACCTTCACCGAGCCGCACGTCGCCGCCGTCGGCTACACGCTCGCGGGGGCCCTGGACGCCGGCATCGACGCCTTCTTCGTCGAGGGCGACATGTCGGCGACGGCGGGCGGCAGCTTCGTCGGCAAGGGCGTCGAGGGCCGTGTGCGCCTGATCGTCGAGCGCGGCAGCGACCGCGTGCTCGGGGCGACGATCGTCGCCGTCGACGGCGGCGAATCGCTGCACGCCGCGACGATCGCCGTCACCACCGGGCTGACGATGCCCCAGTTGTGGCACGCCGTGCCGGCGTTTCCGAGCCGCAGCGAGTTCTGGCTGCACCTCATCGAGGCGTGGGAGGACGAGGTCGCCTGACAGCGCCGCAGGGCCGCGCGGCGCGCCGCAGCGCGACGCGGCTAGACTCCCCGCTCTTCGGGGCGTGGCGCAGCCTGGTAGCGCGCACCGTTCGGGTCGGTGAGGTCCCCGGTTCGAATCCGGGCGCCCCGATTGCTTCACGTTTCGCGCCGACCCCGCGAAGCAGGCGCGAAAGCCGGCCCCTGCTAGCTGATCAGCGAGGCGAGGTCTTCCGCGAGGAAGTCGGCCTCCACCAGCGCTTCGCGAGGACGGGTTGTCGGCAACCCGATGACTTGGGCGCCGGCCAAGCGTCCCGCGGTGATCCCGGCCGGCGAGTCTTCAAGAACGACGCAGTTCGCGATCGGCACACCAAGCCGGTCGGCCGCGAGCAGGAAGCAGGCAGGGTCCGGCTTCCCGTGCGCGACGCTGTCGGCTGAGATCAGCACCTCGGGCGCCGGTAGCCCCGCGGCGGCCAGTCGGGCACGTGCCAGCGCGTCGGTGCATGAGGTCACGATCGCCAACGGGTGGCCGCCGTTGAGAAGCTCCGCTGCGCCCGGAAGTCCGCGCACACCCGCGACATCCCGCAGCTCGGCCGCGTCGATCGCCGCGGCCTCGGCTTCGTGATCTGCCTCAGGAAGGAGCACACGGATGGCCTCGCGCGGCGGTCTTCCGTAGACGTAGTCGATCACCGTCCTGGTATCGAGGCCGTGACGTTTCGAGAACCTGTCCCACACTCGCTGCACGGCCTCGGAGGAATCGATCAGCGTGCCGTCAAGGTCCGACAGGATTGCGGCGCTCTCGGCGAGCGCTCGAGCGGCTTTGGTCACCGCACGATGTCGGTGCCAAGGGATGACGAAAGACTTTCGAGTTCCTCGAGCGACGTGTGCAGTTGATCTCCGTAGCGAGTGAGCGCAAGTGCCGCGGCGGCTACCCCCAGCTGAAGTCCGCGCTCGGGATCGTCTTGCAGATACCCATGGAGGAAGCCGGCAACCAGCGCGTCGCCCGCGCCAACTCGGTCCACGACCGCGGTGGCCGGAGGCTGCGCCGAGAGGTTCCGGCCACTCGCGAACGCAACTGCTGGGCGCGCTCCGTCGGAGACAAGAACGGTCGAGGCGCCGAACCGCTGCGAGAGCGCTTGCGCCACCGTCGAACCCTCGCCGTCGATTCCGAACACTGACTTCGCGTCTCGTCGAGAGCACGAGATCGCGTCGGCAGCCTCGAGCAGCGGCGTCAGCCGCTCGCGCGCCTGCGCGGGCGAAGCCAGCTGCGCCCGATAGTTGACGTCGACCGATACCAGCTGCCCAGCTGCGCGACCGGACCGTGCGGCTCTGAGCACAATCGCGGAGAGGCTGTCATTCAGACAGGCGGTAATCCCGGTGAGGTGGACCAGCCGGGAGTCGGCGACGTAGCCCCAATCAATGTCGGCAGCCGTCAGGTCCGCGAAACACGATCCCGCACGGTCAAAGATGACCCGACTCGGGACCGGTGGGCTTGCCTTCTCCACGAAGTACAACGCAACCCGCCCGCTCGCACGCCAGATCACAGCGTCGGTGTTGATCCCGGCGGCGTGATACTCATCCGCGACCTTGCCTCCCAGCGAGCTCCTCGGCAGACAGGTCACAAGGCCCGTCCGGTTGCCGAGCCGCGCGAGCAGCCCCATCACGTTTCCTTCGGCCCCGGCGACCGTGACCGAAAGCTCACTCGCCTGCCGAAGCGGGTG
>Ga0075430_100002481_pt1 | contig 15378 bp, 11 predicted proteins | sample RhiMetdeltSRZDD4_FD_75294 | JGI IMG/M metagenome (GOLD analysis project Ga0075430, IMG submission 75294) | Populus rhizosphere microbial communities from Tennessee, USA - Rhizosphere MetaG P. deltoides SRZDD4 | ecosystem: Host-associated > Plants > Roots > Rhizosphere > Soil | place: USA... | reverse complement strand
CCGACCTGGATCGGGTGACCGTGCGGGCACGTCGTCGCGTTGCCGATCGCGACGAGCATGCGCTCCTCGATGACGGGCGACATCGCGTGCTCCATCCGCTCGGCTTCCTCGTGGACCTCGTTCCACGGGATCCCGAGGACGTCGGTCAGGAAGCGCTCGATCAGGCGGTGGCGGCGGACGATCGTCTCGGCGTGCTCTCGGCCGGAGTCGGTGAACGTGATCACCTTGTCGGCGCCACGGACGATGTATCCGTCGGTGACGAGCCTGCGCACCATCTCGTGGACCGTCGGCGGCGACAGCTGCATCGCACGGGCGACGTTCGCGCCCGTCATCGGCAAACCGGCCTCGTACAGCCAGTAAAGCGTCTGGAGGTACTCCTCCTCGGCAACCGTGACGTGGTCGTGGTCGTGTGCGCCGGCCATCGCATCCATCATACGACCGGGGCCGAGTAAGGGATCCCATATCTGGGCGCCGCGGGGAGCCCCGACGCGAGCCGAGATAGGGTTCGCGGCGGTGCCGATCCCGCTGACGCCGCCGCTGCTGCCACAGCTCGCCCGCTCGCGCACCACGCTGCCGACCGGCGGCGGATGGGCCTACGAGCCGAAGTGGGACGGCTTCCGTTCGATCGCCTTCGTCGACGGCGACGAGCTCTACCTGCAGTCGCGCAACGGCAAGCCGCTGCTGCGCTACTTCCCCGAGCTGCGTTTCCCGCCCGGCCGCTACGTGCTCGACGGCGAGATCGTCATCTTCGGCGAGGACGGACGGCAGGAGTTCGATCTGCTGGGTCAGCGGATCCACCCCGCGGCGTCGCGGATCGCCCGGCTCGCCGAGGAGACGCCGGCGCGCTTCGTCGCCTTCGACCTGCTCGCTCAAGATGACGCGTCCCTGCTCCAGCTTCCCTACGAGCAGCGTCGTAGCGCCCTCGAACCGTTCGTCGCCGAGCTCGCGACCGGCGGCGACGGTCCCGAGCTGACGCCGTCGACGCGCGACGCGGCCGAAGCGGAGCCGTGGCTGCACGGCGCCGAGGGCGTCGTCGCGAAGGAGCTCGACGCCCCCTACCGCCCGGGCGAGCGCGTCGGCATGGTCAAGATCAAGCGCGTCCGCACGATCGACGCGGTCGTGATGGGCTGGCGACCTGGCAAGGAGGAGGGGACCGTCGGCTCGCTGATCCTCGGCCTCTATGACGACGACGGCGAGCTGCGGGTCGTCGGCCATTCGTCCGGTTTCAAGGCTGCTGAGAAACGCGAGCTCGTCGACACGCTCGCCCCGTACGCGAGCGGGGAGCGCGGCTCGGCCGATCCCTCGCGCTGGCGCCCCGACCACGAGCTCGAGTGGGTCGCGCTGCGGCCCGAGCTCGTCGTCGAGATCACATTCGACCACGTCTCGTCCGGGCGGATCCGGCACGGCACGAAGGTCCAGCGCTGGCGCGACGACAAGCCGCCGCGCGACTGCCGGATCGAGCAGCTGGACAGCTGACGGCTCTACAGACGCTGATCAGTCGGCGCAACTTCCTGTCGGTGATGGCGTTCGTACCGCCGTGAACAGCGTCAGACGTCTTGTAACGGCCCTCAGCGCGCTCGTGTTCACCGCGTGCGCCCTGCCGGCAACGGCGCTGGCCGGCGCACCCGGTTCGTGGTCCACTTCCGCGGACATCACGACGGAGGCGGTCGTCGCGGCGCTCTCGGTCGGCCCTCAGGGCGACCCGGCACTGTTCTGGTGGCGCCGAACCACGCCCGACAGCCCGGCGTACATGCCGCCGAATTTCGTCCTTCGAAGCGCAGGCCGTCCGCTCGGCACCGCCACGTGGTCGACCCCGGTCGACATCACGACGAATCCGATCGTGCCGGCGGGAAATCCCGTTGTCGCGCGCAACGCTCGCGGCGACACGCTGCTCGCTTGGCTCCGAAGGGACGGCGAGTGCCGAACGGGAAACGATTGCCGCTACACCGTCGTCGCGACGATGCGCCCGAGCGGAGCCACGCAGTGGGAGGCCCCTCTCGACATTGGCGTCGTGGGCAGCGAGATCGATACTCCACTGGCTGCACTCGACGCCCAGGGCAACGCGACCCTGCTCTGGACCAGCGCGGGCGGTCCCGGTGGCGCGGTCGAGAGCGCGGTCCGGACCGCCGGCAGCGGATCGTGGCAGGCACCGGTCCATGTGGTGGCCAGCGGCGGTCGGGCGCCCTCGTCACCATCGCTCGTCGTTGCAGATGATGGGACGGCGCTAGCGATCTGGAGTGCCGGCTCACGAGACGAAAGCGTCATCAGAGTCGCCGCGCGGGCACAGGCAACAGGTGCCTGGCAGACACCCGTTGATCTCTCGCCCGCAGGGACGAAGGCCTACTACCCATCCGTAGCACTCGACCGCCACGGCAAGGCGTTGGCGATGTGGGTCGTCGGGTCGGTCGTGCGAAGCACCTCAGGCCGTGCCGGATCGTCACATTGGTCCAAGCCCGTGTCGGTTCCGTCGAACGCCATCGAGAAAGGCGAACAGCGATACGTCCCGATCGCCCGCTTCGACTCGAAAGGCAACGCGATCGCGATGTGGAGCGTGAACACCGAATTCAACGACGGTGCGTCCTACCTGCAGAGCGCGGCGAGAAGAGCGACCGACGGCTCGTGGCGTCGCCTTGCGAACCCTTCGGGACGGCAGCACGGCGTCGCGGGAGCCCGGCTCGTCATCGACAGCCGTGACAACGCCATCGTCACGTGGGCCACGGGCTCGAGCCGTTACACGACGCCGACGACCATCGAGAGCGCCGAGCTGCCTGCGACGAGCGGCATCTGGCAAGAGCCGATCGTCGTTGCCTCGAGCACCACGGACAGCCCGCTCAATGGCTGGACAGGCCTCGGCGCCGGCAACGCGGGCCCAGTCGTCGGGACGTGGGGAGTGGCGCTTCCCGCCACGTCGCCGTCTTTCGGTCCGAGCCAGCTCACTCGAACTGCGACGTACCGACCGGCTGACGCGCCGCCGCCGGTGCTGTCGCGCGCGTCGATGACACGCGCACGGTTCCGCGTCGGCACCACGCCGACGGCCACTCGGTTCCGCGTCGAGCTCACGGCAGAGGCCGGGGTCAGGGTCTCGATTTCTCGTCGGCGAGCCGGCGGCCACACCGTCCTCGTCGGCGCAGTGAGCCGGAACGCGATGCCGGCAGGGGCGGGGACGGTCGCGTTCACCGGTCGCCTCCACGGCCGCAGGCTCGCGCCGGGCGCCTACGCGGCTCGCATGACGGCGGCAAACCGGGGCGGCACCTCGAAGACGACCACGCTGCGGTTCACCGTCGTCTCATAGCCGTAGCGGTCAGGCGTGCACGGCTCGCGCCGCGACCGCGCGGCCGGCGAGCGTGAAGGCACCCTGCGGCGATCCGAGCTCGCGGTACGCCGCGTCCCGCCCGTCGGCCAGCGCGGCGTCGTCGACCTGCTGCATCCAGCCGGTCTCGGGGCCGACCCTCGCCAGCGCCCGATCCCAGAACTCGGCGAAGCCGGTGTACTCGGACGCGACCTCGAGCACGGTCGTCTCGACGTCGCGCAGGCCGGCGCCCTCGAGGAACTCGGCGAGGTCCTCCTGCGTCCGCAGCGGCAGAGACGGCAGCGGGGCAGCCGACGGCATCGCCGCGCGCCGGGCCGCGTGCAGCGGCGGCGAGAGATCGAGCCCCTGCTCGTGCCACATGCAGACGGCGACGACGCCGCCCGGGCGAGTCAGCCGGGCCATCTCGGCGGCTGCGGCGTGTGCGTCGGTGAGGAAGCTGACCACGAGCTGGGCGAGGACCACATCGAAGCCGGCGTTCTCCCACGGCATCTCCTCAGCGGGCGCGTGTCGCACATCGACTCCGGCGAGGCGCTGCCGCAAGCCCGCGATGAACTCGGATGACGGCTCGGCCGCGGCGACTGCGCCGGCGCCGACGCGGCGCACCAGCTCGGTCGTCAGCGCACCGGTGCCGGCGCCGACGTCGAGCACGCGCTGCGAGCCGCCGACGCCGGCGAAGTCCGCGAACAGCGCACTCAGTTGCGTCGAGTAGCGGCCCATGAAGCCGTCGTAGTCGTCGTCGCCGACGTGAAAGACCATGCCGCTCACCGCGTCACTCCTTGGCCCTGCTCGGCTGCACGCGCTTGGGCTCGCCGGGCATCTTTGGGAAGTTCGGCGGCCACGGGGCGTCGCCGATGCCCTGCTCCTCGTCGCGTCGCGACAGCTCGAGCAGGTCGTCGAGCCGGCAGGGGTGCTCGTCGATCGCGCCGATCGGGTCGCCGATCTTCGCCAGCCGCTCCGGGACGGTGTCGATCCGCAGGTCCTCGGCCTCGACGTCGGGCACCTCGTCCCACGCCAGGCCGCACGAGACCTTCGCCTCGGCCACCGCTCGAACGCTGTAGGCGCTGGCGATCGTGCGATCGCGCGCGTTCTGGTTGTAGTCGAGGAAGACGCCTTCGCGCTCCTCCTTCCACCACTTCGACGTCGCCCGCCCCGGCATCCGCCGCTCGACCTCGCGCGCCAGCGCCAGCGCGGCGCGGCGAACCTCGAGGAAACTCCACTCCTGATGGATCCGCACGTAGACATGGATCCCGCGTGAACCGCTGGTCTTCGGCCAGCCGACGCAACCGTGCTCGTCGAGCACGTCCTTGACGGTCATCGCGACGTCGCGGACCTCGCTCCACGGAACGCCGGGCTGCGGGTCGAGGTCGATGCGCAGCTCGTCGGGGTGCTCGAGATCGCCGCGGCGCGACGGCCACGGGTTGAAGTCGATGTTGCCGAGGTTCGCCGCCCAGATCAGATGCGCCGTGTCGACGGGGCACAACTCGATCGCGCTGCGGCCCGACGGGAACGTGACCGTGGCCGTCTGCAGCCACTCCGGCGCGCCCTTCGGCACCCGCTTCTGGAAGAAGACGTCGCCGGCGATTCCGTCGCGCCAGCGCTTGAGCACGGTCGGCCGTTCACGCACGCCGACGAGGACCGCGTCGGCGCATCTGAGGTAGTACTCGATCAGGTCGAGCTTGGTGAACGCGGGCTGCGATCCGGTCGCCGGGAAGTAGATCTTGCCCGGCGAGGAGACACGGACTTCCTGTCCCCCAGCGTCAACAGTGGTGTACTCGCGTTGTGGCACAGATTCTCGTAGCCCCGAAGGCCTTCAACGGTACGGCCTCGGAGCCGTTCAGGCATCACTGGCGTGCGACCGAGGTCGCGGCGGCGATCGGGCGCGGCATCGAGCGCGCCGGTCTCGAGCCGCCGGACCTCTGCCCCGTCACCGACGGTGGCCCGGGAACGATCGAGATCCTGCTGCCCGCGCTCGGCGGCGAGACGGCCGACGGCTTCGCGCTGATCGAGGACGGCGCCACGGCGCTGACGGAGAACCGCACGCGGATCGACGCGGCGGCGACGTCGGGCGCCACGGTCGTCGTCTACTGCGCCGCCGAGGACCACGAGCCGCCGCGGACGCCGTGGTCACACCACGCCCGGCTGATCGTGCTCTGCGGACCGCGCACGCCCGCCGCGGCCTGGGTCGGCGCGGGCGCCCGCACCGCCCCCGGACCCGCGTTCGTGCTCGGCGAGCTCGGCTTCGACGAGCGGCTGCGGGCGGCGCGATCGGTCATCGCCGGAACCGGCGTGCTGACGACGAACGCGCTGCTCGACGTCCTCGGCGAGGTCGCGACCCGCGCGCGTCAGGCCGGCGTGCCCGCCGACGCGATCGTCGGGCACAACGCGCTCGATCGCTTCGATCGCCGGATCCTCGATCTCCAGCACATCATCGAGGCCCCCGACCTCGCAGCGCTCGAAGACGCTGGCGAACAGCTCGCTCGCCTGATCGAACAGCCGCGACCGCCTCGAAGGCGCTGATTTCGACCCCCGGCCCAGTAGCCTGACCGTCCGCATGCCCGAGCGACAGCTTCCCCGCCTACCGGCGCCTCGTGCCCGGCGGGCAACCGTCGTGGGAGCCGGGTCGTTCGGGACCGCCGTCGCCGTCGTCCTCGCCCGTGGCGGCATGCGCACGACGCTGCTGACCCGAACCGCCGAGCAGGCGGCGCAGATCACGTCGGCGCGGCGCAACGAGACGTACATGCCAGAGGTCGAACTGCCGCGGGACCTGCGCGTCGAGCACGTCACCGTCGGCGTCGCGCGCGCGGACGTCGTCCTGCTCGGGGTCCCATCGCACGGCCTCGCCGAGGTGATCGAGGCGCTACCGGGGCTCGGGCTCGGACCACAGACGGCGGTCGTGTCGCTCGCCAAGGGCCTGGTTCCCCCCGACGGCCTGGCACCGACGATCGTGCTCTCCGCCCGCTTCGGCCCCGGTCGGGTCGCGGTGATCGGGGGTCCCGCGCACGCGCACGAGATGGTCCATGAGGGCGCCGGCCTCGTCGCGGCCTCGGCGTCGGAGGAGCTGGCGACGCAGCTGCAGGGGATGTTCATCCGCGGCGGCGTCGTCTGCGAGCTCTCCAACGACCCCGTCGGGGTCGAGCTCGCCGGCGCGGCGAAGAACGCGGCGGCGCTGGCGGCCGGCGCGACCGAGGGCCAGGGCCTCAACGCCGCCGGCGCAGCCGCCGGGCACATCTTCGCCGAGGTCTGGCGCTTTGCCGAGGTCCGTGGCGCGCGGCCCGAGTCGATGATCGGCCTCGCCGGCACCGGCGACCTCGTCGGCACGGCGCTGGCGCCCCAGAGCCGCAATCGCCGTGCCGGAGAGTTGCTGGCCGCCGGCGTCCCGGCCGCCGACATCGCGCCGCGCATCGGCCAGGCCGTCGAGGCGCTGGAGTCGGTGCCGTTGCTGGCGCGGGCGCTGACGGCGGCCGGCGTTGAGGCGCCGGTGACGCGCGGGCTCGCGCAGCTGATCGCGGGCGAGCTGCCGCTCAACGACTGGGTCGGGCTCGTCCGCACGACGGTTCCGCCGCCGGCGCGCTGGCCGCTCGCCCCCGGCCAGGGCTGGTGGGAGCGCGTGCGCCAGACGCTTCGGTCGACGCCCTAGCAGGCGCGCGCCGGCAGACGGAGTTTGCGCGGAGCCCACGGCCGCTCCCGGCGCGTGGGACTACGATCGCGAGCGTGGCCGTCGCTTCCTCCACCGAGCCCTGGCGCGCCCTCCTCGAGGACGGGCGCAACGACGGGCGACTCGTGCGCGAAGCGTTCGAGGGCGCTCGCGAGCCGCGGATCGAGGACGTCCCCGAGGGGCTTCATCCGCTCCTCTACGACGCGCTCGAGCGGGCTGGCATCGACGGCCTCTACGGCCATCAGCACGAGGCGCTGCTGAGCGCGCTCGAGCAGACGACGATCGTCACGACGGGCACCGCCTCGGGCAAGTCGCTGTGCTTTCACCTGCCGACGCTGCACGCGCTGCTGAGCCGCTCGACCGCGCGCGCCCTCTACCTCTACCCGACGAAGGCGCTCGCGCAGGACCAGGTCCGCTCACTGCAGGCGTTCGGGCTCGCCAAGCACATCCGCCCGGCGATCTACGACGGCGACACGCCGACCGACACGCGCCGCGACATCCGCCGCAACGCGAACCTCGTCCTGACCAACCCCGACATGTTGCACATGGGGATCCTGCCCCACCACGCGCGGCTCTGGGGCGACTTCTTCGCCAACCTCGACGTCGTCGTCGTCGACGAGGCCCACGTCTACCGCGGCGTCTTCGGCTCGCACGTCGCGAACGTGCTGCGGCGGCTGCGGCGCGTCTGCCCGCGTGAGCCGCGCTTCATCCTCACGAGCGCGACGATCGCCAACCCCGGCGAGCTCGCCGAGCGGCTGACCGGCTGCGACGACGTCCACGTCGTCGACCGCGACGGCTCGCCGGGCGCGCGGCGCCAGATCGCGATGTGGAACCCGCCCGTCACAGACGAGGCGCTGCAGACGCGGCGCAGCGCGCTCGGCGAGGCCGCCGACCTGCTCTGCGAGCTCGTGATGGCCGACCCGCCGGCGCGGACGATCTGCTTCATCAAGTCGCGCAAGGCCGTCGAGCTGGTCGCCAAGATCGTCAGCGACAGGCTCGCGGCCGAGGCACCCGAGCTCGCCGACAAGGTGACCCCCTACCGCGCCGGCTACACGCCGGCACAGCGACGCGAGATCGAAGGCCGGCTGACGCGCGGCGAGCTGCTCGCGGTGATCACGACCGACGCGCTCGAGCTCGGCATCGACATCGGCGCGCTCGACGCCTGCGTCGTCGTCACGTTTCCCGGAACGGTCGCCTCGCTGCGGCAGATGTGGGGCCGGGCCGGGCGCCGCGGCCGCGGCCTGGCCGTCTACGTCGCCGGCGAGGACGCGCTCGACCAGTTCTTCTGCCGCCACCCGGAGGAGTTCCTCGAACGGCCGGTCGAGGCGGCGATCGTCCACCACGAGAACGAGCCGATCCACCTCGCGCACCTGCTCTGCGCCGCGCACGAGGCGCCGCTCGACGACGACGACGCGGAGACCCTCGGTCCCCGCTGGCGAGCGCACGCCGAGGCGCTCGAGGCGCGCGGCGAGCTCGTTCAGCGCCGCGGCGCGTTCGTCCTGCGCCACGCCGAGGACTTCCCGGCGGCGCGCGTGTCGCTGCGCTCGGCGTCGCCCGACTCCTTCACCGTCGTCGACGTCACGGCCGGCGAGGTGATCGGGACCGTCGAGTCCGCGCGGGCGCACTCGACCGCCCACGACGGTGCCGTCTACCTGCACCTCGGGCGCTCCTACGAGGTCGCCGAGCTCGATCTTGACGCACGGCGCGCGCTCGTGCGGCCGTTCGACGGCAACTGGTACACGCAGCCCAAGCGCGAGACGGAGACCTACGTCGAGCGGCTGCTCGACCGCCGCGACACGATGGGCGTCGTGCTCAGCTTCGGCACCGTCACCGTCACCGAGCAGGTGCTCGCCTACCAGCGCAAGCAGCTACCCGGCCACGAGGTGCTCGACCTCCAGGGGCTCGACCTGCCGCCGACGAGCTTTACGACGGAGGCACTCTGGTACGAGCTCGGCGACGACGTGCTCGGCGAGCTGCCGTTTGAGGTGCTCCTCGGCGCGCTGCACGCGGCCGAGCACTCGCAGATCGCCGTGTTGCCGCTGCTGGCGATGTGCGATCGCTGGGACATCGGCGGGCTCTCGACGAACCTGCATCCGCAGACCGGCGGCCCGACGATCTTCATCTACGACGGCCACCCCGGCGGCGTCGGCATCGCGCGCCAGGGCTACCTCGGCTTCGAGCGCCTGGTCGGTGACGCGCACCGGCTGATCGCCGACTGCCCGTGCGCGTCGGGCTGCCCGTCCTGCGTCCAATCGCCCAAGTGCGGCAACCTCAACGAGCCGCTGTCGAAGGCCGGCGCGCTCGAGACGATGGCGCGGATGCTCGAACGAGCCTGACGACGTTTGAGCAGCTTTCGTAGGCGCTTCTGCGGCTTTCGACCGGCAAAGCTGCGCATCCCCACCGCGGGCTGAATTCGTGCTCGGCGGGCGTCGAACCCTGAGGCATGCGGCGCTTCTCGGCGATGGCGCGGGTCCTGACAGGTGCAAGCCTCGCGCTCGCCCTGCTCGGTTCCTCCTCAGCCGCCGCCTCGACGCCGTCGACCGGAGGCGCTTCGGACGCGACGGTGACGACGACGCCCGCGGTTCAGGCGACGGTCCCGTCCGGCGGCTCCTCCGCGCCCGCGGTCGCCGCCTACTCGCTGCGCAAGCTCACGTCCGGCGTCACGCGACCGACCGTCGGCCTGCTGCGGATCCCAACGTCGGTGACCGCCGGCAAGACGCCGGCGATCACCCTGCGGATCCGCGAGCGCGGCGTCCGCCACGTGACGGCGCGGATCGTGATCCTGACCTCGCCCCGCGGCGACCCTGTCGCCCGGATCTCGCTCGGCAGGATCCGGACCAACATCAACATCCGCGTGCGCTGGCCCAAGAGCCTCGTCCTTGCGGCCGGCGCCTACGTCGTCCGCGTCCACGCCAAGGACCCGCGCAACCACGTGCTCCAACGCACCGCTCGCGCCGCCGGGCTCTCGGCGATGAACGTGACGCCGGCCGTGACGGCTCCAGGAGCGACGGCGGTCGGCGGCAGCACGACGCCCGGCAGCACCGTCGGCACGATCCCTGTGACGACGACCGGCGTCTTCCCGGTCCAGGGGCCGCACACCTACGGCGACGGCCTCGGCGCTCCGCGCAACGGTCACACACACCAAGGCCAGGACATCCTCGGCGTCGAGGGCACGCCGATCGTCGCGCCGCTGCCCGGCACGATCGTCAAGACCGACTACCAGGCCGCCGCCGCCGGCTACTACGTCGTCATGCAGGCGGTCGATGGGCGCTCGTTCTTCTTCGCCCACTGCGAGAAGGACTCGTTCGGGGTCGCGACTGGCCAGGTCGTCCTCGCCGGCGCATCGATCTGCCGCATGGGCCGCACCGGCGACGCCAGCGCCTCACATCTGCACTTCGAGATCTGGGAGAACGGCTGGCGGACCAGCGCCGCGAGCCACTTCGTCGACCCGATGCCGCAGCTTGCGGCCTGGGATCACCTCTAGGCCGGAGCCGCCGCGAGCCGCACGGCGGCTTGCACCACCGGCGCGGCGGCCGGGCTAGCTTGGCCCGCTCGTGCCGGCACACCCGCGTCTTCCCCACATCGCCATCGCGCTGATCGCCGCGTGCTCGCTCGCGGGCGCAGCGGCGCCGCTCGTGGGCGCCGCGGATCGCACCGGTGACCTGCAGTCGGGCATCGACAACAGCCGCCAGAAGGAGCAGTCGCTCGCTGCCGCGGCGGCGCAGCTGGGCAAGCTCGAGGCCGCCACCGGGCGCGAGGTGACGCTGCTCGAAGGCCGCGTCACGGCCGCACAGTCCGAGCTCGACCGGGCGACCTCACTCGCCGCGACGACGCGTGCGCGGCTGGCGACAGCACAGCGCCGCGCGGCCCGGCTGCGCAAGCGGCTCGGCGTCGTGCGGGCGAAGCTGCGAGCCCTGCTCGTGTCGCGCTACCGCAGCAGTAAGCCTGACCTCGTCACGGTCGTGCTCGACTCCGACGGCTTCACCTCACTCGTCGAGACGATGGAGTTCCTGCGGCGGATCCAGCACAGCGACACGACGCTGCTGGCCCTCGTGAAGCGCGCCCGCGCCGACGCGGTCGGAGAGCAGCGGGTGCTCGGACGGCTGACGGCACAACGCCAGGCAGCGGCGCAGGCCGAGCAGCGGCGGCGCGACGCACTGGCCGGGATCGCGGCGGGGCTGCGCCAGCGCCGAGCCGTCCTCGCACAGGCCAAGGCGGCGCGGCTCGCCTCGCTGCGCTCGACGCGGGCGAGCCGCGTCCGCGCCGAGCGTGAGCTCCAGCGCCTGCTCGCCCAGCGCCAGCAGGCCGCCGGCTCGGCGGGGCCGGGCGGCCCGTGGGCGATCCCGTGGGCAATCGTCCAGTGCGAGTCGGGCGGCCAGAACCTGCCACCGAACGACGCCGGAGCCTCCGGCTACTACCAGATGCTTCCGGCCACGTGGTCCGGGCTCGGCGGCTCGACGCCGCAGGCGTTCCAGGCCACGAAGGCCGAGCAGGACCGGCTCGCGGCGAAGCTCTGGGCCGGAGGCAACGGCGCACGCAACTGGGTCTGCGCCACACTCGTCGGGGCAGTCTGACCGGCCTCCCGTGACGCACCAGGTCCACTAGGCTTCCTCGCCGCGGCGAGATAGCTCAGTTGGTAGAGCACACGACTGAAAATCGTGGTGTCCCCGGTTCGAGTCCGGGTCTCGCCACTCCCCGAAGGCCCTGCAAAGCAGGGCCTTCGTCGCCTTCGGAGGCCGCTTCGGCAATTCAAGTCCCTGGATTGGATCCAGCGCAATGCCCAGATCAGGCCCATATGGTTGAGGGCGGTTGCCTTTCGATGCCGAAATCATCGTCCTTGCCGAACCGTGGTTCGCAGCCGAGAGCCAACATCCGTGCGCGCGTCGACCTTGCGAAGGCGCAAGCCGTCCAGCCAATCGACGTGAGCAACCGACGGTGGCCACGTCATGGAGCAGGACGGACAACCAATCACATCACACGGCCGGGCGCGGACACCGATTGTGCTTTCAGAAGCGAGGAGGCCAGAAGTCCGCGACGTATACGCTCCAATCCCCCCTATTGGATAAGCTCGCGCCAGCATGCTCCGCCTCGATCACAAGCTGCTTGTCGATCTCGGGTACCGGTCCTTGACGATCAGCCAGGCCGACCGGCTGCTTAAGCACCTATACGACACGATGGAGCAGAACGTGGGGCTCCGCCTTGCGGAAGGCATGTCCGACGAACAGTTGGACGCCTTCGACGCCTTTTTTGAAGCGAAGGACGACGCCGGTGCGTTCGCATGGCTTCAGCGAAACTTCCCGGATCACAAGGAAATCGTGACCAGCGAGTTCGCGGAGCTCAAGCGACTGCTTGCCGATACGGCGGACGAGTTCAATGCGGAGGCGCTCTAGTGCCCACATGGAGTGACTCGCTGCGAGCAGTGTTCGATGGCGCTCCCGTCCCAGGAGCAATTGAAGACCTGCGCGGTCCATTGGTCTCGTCCATCGGCGCATTGGCCCATGAGCTTCCGCGCGCTTTTGGCGAACAGACGGTCGGCTTTGCCCATCAGGATCTTCTTGCCGATGGTTCGCAGGCGCTCGCCATCATGGGCGAGCGGGGCAGCGGCAAAACGACGCTGCTGACATCGGTCTGCGGTGACCTCGAAAGGGAGCACCGTCACCTTGTACTTCCGATCATGCGCCCCGAACTCTTTGGAGCCGCCGATTCGATCATTGTCACCTTCCTGGCCGAACTCTGGGAGACAATCACACGCGAGGCCGAAGAGAACGAGACTGCCGGCGTTGGGGATGGCGGCGCGACCGTCCGACTTCTTGAGAAGGCGGCTCGTAGCTTTGCTGTCGGCCAAACTACTCCTGCCGCGATTGAGCGGGCGTCCGAGAGCCCTACCGACTTCGCGGAGGACCTGCTGCAGGTGAGCCGGTCGCGCGTCCGACTCACAAGGCAGTTGCGGGCCGTCGTACGCAATGTGTGCCTGCCGGAAGGCGCGCCACAGCCGCGCGTAATCATCGTTCCGGTTGACGATCCCGACTTGGGACGGATCCCAATTCCGGACATCCTAACCGACCTTCAGATCCTGGGCGCAATCCCCGGCGTCGTTCCAATCGCCTGCTTTTCCCGGTCCGATCTGCGCAATGCATGGATGGGCAACCGGCGCTTTGAGGGCGAGGATTCAGAGGACTCAAACTTTTTGCTAGCCCGCCAGTTGGAGAAGGTCTTTCCGTACCGTTGTCGATTCGAACTCGAGCCCATAGCGGAAGGTGCGCGAGCTTCGTTTCAGCCAGTTGGCGAGGGCGTCACGCTGGCCGAGAAGTTAATCCTGCTGCACCAGCGTGTCGTCGACCGTACTCGAGCGCTGTGGATGGTCGATCCCGCGTTTATGGTGGGAGCAGCCGACTTGGAACTGCCGAGCCCCCTACCCGACAACGCGAGAACGCTCGTACAACTGTGGGAGAGCCTGGACGTCGCCACCGTGGAGGGGGACGTCGAAAGCCTGTATCTCACGATTCGTCGGGTCCTTGACATCTTGACGGAGAGGTGGACCGGTGCGAGCGGCACGACAGGAGACAGGGCTGTCCACATCGGCCCAGCCCGGACGACAAGCGACGGAAAGCCGGTGCCGACGATTGGTCAGATCCCAGCCAATCTCGATGTCCGAGTTGGTGGCCGCTTCGTGCCTGCCGCCCCAGCCGTAGCGTCTATTCAGTTGGCGCCGATCAAGTATGTGCTGGGTGTGCCGCCGGGACAAGAGCGAGACCGCCGCATAAAGCCTCAGGCTTTGGTTCAGATTCTTAGCATGCAGGAGTTTGTCTTCGGCTCCGGCCTCTACGACGTCCAGCACCTAGCAAGGGTCGCCTGGCTCGGCAATGAAGACTGGTCGAAGCTGCAGCGTGTGGAACTCGGTGGCCGCAGCACCGACAACACGTTCATCCTCCTGCCCGACGCCGTCACCTTCTCAGAAGTGGTGCGGGCGGCATCGCTGTGGAACGAACTTGCCCGCTTTAGCGAGCACTGTACGGCTGAACAGCTGCTAAGTGCATGCATCCGCGCATCGTGTCTGACGGCCGACCCAGCGGCGCCACCCATTGCTCAAGACGGGGACTATGACGCCGCGCTCGCCACCGCGGTAGAACTGTTTAAGAAGGCGGCCTCGAAGCCAGGAAGCACAGCAGCGGCGTTCGTTGAATGGTTCGCATGTGACCTGCCGTTCCAATGGCACGCGGGCTTTTTCTCGTCAGACACGATTCGCGAGATGGCCAAGCAACACTCTGCGCTCATCGACGGTCTCGACCTTCCGCGCTACGGCGCGCCCGCCCCCAAGGACACGTTCGACTCTCGGTTAAAGCGCATCCTCGACGCGCGCGACCCCCAAGAGGACGATCGCGCGTACGGCTGGGTCGGCGGCTACTTCGATCTTGCCGCCGCCAAGGAATCAGTCCACTTGGTCGAGCTCGGTGAAATCCATCGCAGCTGGCACCGCGACGTGACTGGTATCCGGGCAGGTGCCAGTGCGTCCGGGCTCGTGAACCGGACTCAACGCGCTGGCGGTCGCTCGGCCCTGTCACCGTACGAACGACCGGAGGGCACGATGCTCTTGGCAGCCGCGATGAAAGCGTTGGACCACGCTCGCAGCGGGAAGATACGTCCTCGGACGTGAGGGATCCGGCGACCGACGTACGCGGCGCCCTTATGGCGCTCGCGTTCGACGACATCGACGCGCTCGGTTCCCCGGGGATCCTCCGCGATTCCCCTGAGGACGATTTCGCACAGCTAGATGCGGCGACGGTCGTTGATCTAGCATGCGAGTACTTTCCCGCCGTGAGACACCCCTGGATCCGGTTTGAGGTCGCACACGCGATTAGGTCGTCCGGCGGTCACCCGGTCGCCATTCTGAGGGATGCACTCGCTGACGCCGCTGCTGGCGTCGGTGGTGATTGGAACGCTGTCTTTCCGCTCGGAATGTTCAGCAGTGGTCGGGTGGTTGCATCCCAACCGCTCGGGTTTAAAGTGGCGGATCCGCATCTGCACTCAGGTGCAAGTCTGCCGCTAAATCTCTTGCTCGATGGCCTCGCTTCGCGCGGCTCGCCTATAGCCGACGAACTGACCGAAGTAACGTTCCGCGGACGAACCGGCATCACATGGGACCTCCGAACGCTGCTCGTGGCAACAAGGTGGGCATTTCGTGTCTTGCGGTACATCGCGGACGGCGGCGGTACCACGGACTACGCGGCCCTCGCAGACCGTCGCCTCGACCTGGCGCTGATCGCTTCGGTCGAGGACGAGTCGTTCTGGTGCGGCATTCTGGAGGCCGCTACGGGCAAGAGCGATGCGGCGGACTTAATCGCGCGCATGAATCAGCGGTTCGCGGACGACGGCTTGTGCGATGCCGGGCGCGCGTTAATTCACGTGATCGATA
>Ga0075430_100002478_pt1 | contig 15385 bp, 20 predicted proteins | sample RhiMetdeltSRZDD4_FD_75294 | JGI IMG/M metagenome (GOLD analysis project Ga0075430, IMG submission 75294) | Populus rhizosphere microbial communities from Tennessee, USA - Rhizosphere MetaG P. deltoides SRZDD4 | ecosystem: Host-associated > Plants > Roots > Rhizosphere > Soil | place: USA... | reverse complement strand
AACAGTAGATTTTGGTTACCCGACCACGAAAAAAAATTGAAAAAAGAAGGAGAATATTTGATTCAGTTGTGGACTTTAATGATTTACCTTACTGACCCGGTAGAACGCTCTGAGCTTTTTCACTTAGATTTTCTAAGGCTCCTCCAGTTCGGTTACCAGTTTGGTTAGCGCCACTAGTGAGATTTTGTAATGCTCCACCCACTTTTTCTTTAGCTTGCTCACCATATTCTTGAGCCATAGAAGGCTGGAGAAGCTGACTTCCAATTACGAAAGAGCCCACCAGAACCGCTGCTGAAATTGAGGTCAGGAGTATTCTTCTGTTGAGATCGTCTTGATGGTTCTTATACATCATTTCAAGATAGGATCAGGTCTAATTATTATATCTTTCACATAACGGAGGTGGACGTTGGTATTACTAGACTGAATCCTTGTGGAGACGTCATTGGCTCCAACCATTGAAAGCTCCCTGTGCGCTTATCCTAACTAGCCATCTTGCTAATATTCAGCGGGACTAAAATGTGAGCCACTGACATTTTTTTCGGCAATGTTTACTTTGACTTTGAGTGGTTCAAATGATGGAAGCTCATTGATTATCTTCATTCCCTTCCTCAAGGGAATGTCATCCAGGTAAGATGTTTCTTAAACAAACCATTTATCTTGTCTTTCAGTTGCGCGTTTGCTTGGACTTCGCCATACTCTGGTATAGCATTCTTTATTGCAAAGAGCTGTTGCCTAACAGTTAATTGCTTTGCAGCAGAGAGTAGGTCGATTACCTCCCGTCGTTCTGCGATTATAGAACCCTTGAAGTGAAAGAAGGCCATGCCCTCAATTCTTACCCCTTTGGCACTAGGCGGGACACCCATAAACTCACTTTTCTGAATACCAGTAATTGAAAACATACATGCGGCTTCGCTTCCTTCAATAACAATATGGTCGAAATTGAATCTTGCATCAGGAAAGGCCTGCCATACTTCACAATAATATTCCTTCATGCCTTCCTTGTTGGCTGAAAAATTTCCAGAGATACCATGTGTAATAAGGCAGTCGTCATGTAAGTCAAAGTAAGCAGTTTTGTTTTCCTTGCTGTTTAGAGCCTGGAGAGCTTGATGTAAAACCATTCTAATGTCATTTTGTTAATGCATATTTTTGCCCGTGCATATCTGTGAATGCTGTTTTATAAGTATTATATTCTGTAACCATTGTTAATTACATTTTGGCTGCGGTATGATGCAATTAAAGTAAAAGTAAACTTTGAAAATATGCATCATTTCAAGAAGTAACTTCAATTCATGATCCAATCTAATCACTATGATCCATCAAGTAGATACCGTGCTGCTAGTTCAAATGGAACATGAAATGTAAATTTGTCAGTTTGAGGATTGTAAATGGCATAGATGGACGATAAGTCTACATTGTCGTATTTCTGACTGATGACCCCATTGCTTACATTTACGCTTCTAGCAAGCATTACTGGGAAATCAATTCTTGTTTTCTCACCAGTATTACTACCATCGTCAATTACCTGTTTCGCATTCGCATTTACCTTAATATCAGAAGCTGATATGTTAAAACCTAGCAACTCATAGTTCAGAGTAGGCATGGCAAATTCATAGGATCCGGACTTGCTAATAATTTCACGCTTAAGAGTTTCATTTGGAAAGATCTGGTCTGCATCGATATCAACAGAGTGTTCAAATGGTTTTGTAAAAATATTAAATAGAGTATCAGCTGGGACTTGCTCATATACATCTCTATCAAACGTGTAAAGATTAGCGTTTGCATGCCCAGAAATTAACTGAATAGATAACAGAGCTATAATCGATGCAGTAGCTATGCATTCACTTTTAGCTATTCCGCACATCATTGTAAGTAGTAGTTTAACGCGGACACATATTCATTTCTACCAATATTCCTAACCCATCAAAGTTGATTCTTACCTTTTGTTCATGATCTGATCTGATAGGGCTCGACCGATTAAAACGACATTGCTCAATAGCCCATACAAAGAATATGTAGTTATTTAACCATGTATACAGACAGTGAAAACTCCGTTTTACAATCTTCATGTCAGGTCTGGTGCTAAAATAATTAATTTCCATGGTTGGGATATGCCCATTCAGTATTCTGGAATTATCGAGGAACATGTCAACACACGACAAAATGTATGCCTCTTTGATGTCTCTCATATGGGCCGCCTTGAAGTTCAAGGTTATGATGCTTCTGATCAGCTACAGATGTTGTTAACTAATGACGTCTCGAAGCTGGCCAACAATCAGGCGATGTACTCGCTACTCTGTTACGACAACGGGGGAATTGTTGATGATATTATCGTTTATAGGATCAACAAAAAGAAATTCATTCTTGTAGTCAATGCCTCCAATAGAATAAAGGATTTTCAATGGATTTCTTCATACTTGAAATCATCAACTATTAGAGATATCAGCAATGCTACTGCACTGTTGGCCTTGCAAGGTCCACGAGCAATAGACGTTCTCGAAAGGGCATTACCAGGATTGAAACTGGCGAGTATGAAACCATTTAGTTTCAGGATGGAGAATATTGTAGAATTTGGAAAAGGGGGATTAGACAGTATCGAGAGGGAAAAATGGAAAGAAGAAATGAAAGCAGAACAAGAGGACGGAAAGAGTGAACTGTTAATTTCAAGAACCGGCTATACAGGAGAAGACGGATTTGAACTGTTCTTTGATTCCTCGAGGATCGACATTTGGGAAAAACTTATGCATTTTGGCACACCGTTTATTATCAAGCCTGCGGGATTAGGGGCACGAGACACTCTTAGATTAGAGGCTGGATTTATGCTTTATGGTACTGATATGGACGAGACAACGACCCCTATGGAGGTTCCACTTAAGTGGACGGTGAAACTAGAAAAGCCTGCTTTTATTGGAAAGCAAGCATTAATGACTCGACCCATAAATAGAAAGCTTCTAGGATTTGAGATTTCTGAAAGACGGATAGCGAGACATGGAAATAGAATATTTATTGACGGGCGACCTTCAGGCCATGTAACTAGCGGAATCTATTCTCCAACCTTAAAGAAATCAATTGGATTCTGTCTTGTAAGTCCCAGCGCTTCCCTTGGGCAAGTGATTGAGATTGAAATCGGAGGTAAAATGTATGAAGCTACTATTTCATCTACTCGCTTCTACAAGCGAAAATAACATATTCTCAAAGTCTTCTCTGGTAAAGGTAATGCGCGAAGGTGAAATTCGATTTTCAAGGGAGCACGAATGGCTGGCTATGAAAGGAGGAGGTATTGCAACCATGGGAATATCAGACTTCGCTCAGAAACAGCTGGGAGACATTGTTTCAGTTGATTTGCCAAGAGTGGGATCAGCCTACAGCCAGATGCAACCTCTTGCGATAATCGATTCAGTGAAGTCATCCTCTGATATATACTCGGCGGTGAGCGGAGAGGTTGTGGAAGTGAATGAAGAGTTACTTGAACACCCTGAGTTCATAAATCAATCTCCTTATGATTTGGGCTGGATAGTAAAAATTAAACCCTCTAACACGCAAGAATTCGAACAGTTAATGTCAAAAGAGCAATACATTGTATTCATAGGTGAAATAGAGAAAAAAGAGAAGGAGTCCACTGGCATGCCGTCAGATGGACGAAGCTAGTGAATATCGACCATCAAATGGATTTCATACCAACTACTGACGCGGATAAACAGGAAATGCTCCATCAGATCGGAGTAAAATCTGTGGACGAATTGATACAGACCTTGAAACCATACCTACAGAACAAACTGGATCTCTCCAGGCCACTGAGTGAACTTGGATTGGTCAACCAATTGACGATCCTTTCTCAAAAAAACAAGGTTTTGAAATATTTCATTGGTGCCGGGTCCTATAATCACTATATCCCAGCTGCAGTAGCTCATCTAATATTGCGTGGAGAGTTTCTGACGGGTTACACTCCCTATCAGCCTGAAATGAGTCAAGGGACCCTTCAGACAATGTATGAATTTCAATCTTTTATTTGTATTCTTACGGGTATGGATGTATCAAATGGTTCGCTATACGATGGTTCCTCTGCATTGGCGGAAGCAGCATTATTGTCTTCTTCATACAAGGACAGAAAATCCCTTTTCGTTAGCAAAGGACTTAACCCAGAATACTTCAAAGTTTTGAAAACCTACTCTGAAGGAGCAGGACTCACTATCTCTAATGAGTTAAATGAAGATACTGCCTGTGTCATAGTTCAAAATCCAGACTTTTATGGAAATATCGAAAATCTGCAATACCTTTCAGAACAGGCACACAATGTAGGGGCCTTGTTTGTCGTTTGTGTTATAGAGCCGACCTCACTTGCCATATTGGAACCGCCTGGAAACTATGGTGCAGACATAGTAGTTGGAGAAGGCCAATCGTTTGGACTCCCAATGAATTTTGGAGGACCTTATCTCGGTTTTATTGCAGTCAAGAATTTTTTACTAAAGAAAATCCCGGGGCGGATTAGTGGCATGACTACTGATTCAAATGGGAACAGAGGCTTTGTGTTGACTTTTCAAGCTCGTGAACAGCATATCAGAAGAGAAAAAGCCGGGAGTAATATCACCACCAATGAGGCACTAATGGCGGTAGCTTCGACTATTTATCTTTCTCTCATGGGAAAAACAGGACTCTTAAACGTTGCAGAATCATCGTATGCTAGAGCACATTTTCTTAGAGATAAACTTGTAAGCATAGGACTTACTTCACTAAACAAAAACCCGTTTTACAATGAATTTATAATGCAAGCTCCGTTTGGGACCAGCAAGAGGATTCTTTCAAATCTGTTTGGGAATGGAATTCTAGGGGGCTATGATCTAGGAGATGATAAAATTCTAATCTGCTGTACTGAATTGAATCGAATAAAGGACATTTCGTCGTTTGTGACGATTGCGAAGGAGACCATCAATTAGTAATGAAATTGATATTTGAGTACAATGAAAGCAATTCAATACATATTTCGACCATTCGTGATTTAGATGACGATGCAACTAACGGCTATGAACAGTTGGAAAAGTACACCCCAATCGGGCTTCCCGATGAACTACTGAGAAAGGAACTCTCGCTTCCAAACGTAAGCGAGCCTACTGTTGTCAGACACTACACAAATATATCTCAATTAAATTATGGCATAGACATAGGCTTTTATCCGTTGGGTTCATGTACTATGAAATACAATCCTAGGGTTAACGAAGACATTGCAAGGCTTGACGGCTTTCAGAATCTACATCCACTTTCAGATGAAGAGTGTTGTCAAGGTTCTTTGAAGCTGATGTGGGAATTAGAGCAGAAATTGAAGGCTATCACAGGCATGGATGCTTTTTCTTTGCAACCTGCCGCTGGAGCCCAAGCCGAACTTTTGGGCGTCATGATGACAAAGGCCTACTTTAGGCAGATATCCCAAACACAAAGAACAAAAATAATCATACCAGATTCCGCTCACGGTACAAATCCGGCAACAGCAAGCATGTGTAGATTTGGAACCATAACAGTTCCGTCTGATTCTCGAGGTAACCTGGACATAGACAGGTTTAGACAGACACTGCAAAACGACGTTGCTCTGGTTATGTTAACCAACCCAAATACGCTTGGACTTTTTGAAGAAAATATTTCGGAAATAAGCGATCTTGCTCATAAGAATGGAACTTTAATGTACTGTGATGGCGCCAATATGAACGCAATGTTAGGAATAGCAAAGCCCGCAGATCAGGGATTCGATCTTGTACATTTAAACTTGCACAAGACATTTTCAACTCCCCACGGAGGCGGTGGGCCTGGAGCAGGAACTCTAGGTGTAAGAGCATTCCTTGCGGATTATCTGCCATTGCCCAGAGTGACCAAAAATGACGACAGGTATGTATTTGATTATGCCCAACGAAAGTCGATAGGGTCGGTGCGATTTTGTTACGGTAATTTTGGAACGTTAGTACGTGCCTATTCATACATTAAATCGTTGGGTAACAATATTGGAAATGTGTCTAAAAATGCGATATTAAATGCCAACTATCTTCTTACCTTGTTAAAGGATGACTTTGAGGTTCCTTTTGATCGTAGTTGTGCACACGAATTTGTATTATCATCCGAACGATATGGAGATAAGAGTGCATTATATATATCAAAGAGACTCATGGATTATGGCTTTCATCCCCCTACGATCTACTTTCCCCTAACTGTCAGGGAGGCATTAATGATAGAACCCACAGAAACTGAGGCCAAGGAGACAATGGTAAGGTTTGCATCAGCATTGAAAGATATTGCCCAAGAACTTAAAGAAAAACCTGATTTTGTTAAGGGATCTCCTCACACCAGACATATAGGAAGACTGGACGAAGTGGCCGCTGCTAGGAAACCGAATTTAAGATGGACTCCACCCATACATTCAGATTGAAGCAGCCATCGTTGGCCGGATTCATCTAATAAAAACTCTTGGGGAGCTATAGTCTGTTAAAAATCGCACATAACGTGTATAAAACAAAGAAACTTATCAAAATATTATTAGAATATGAGGAAGACAAGGAAAATAACAGGATTATTAATTCCGTTAGGATAACTGGAGACTTTTTTCTTTACCCTGAAGAAAGCTTGGATGACCTTGAAATGCAGCTAATAGGCACCCCACTACATAGAGACGAGCTAAAAAGAAGAATAGACAAATGCCTTAATTTTTCTGAAGCTTTTGGATTTGATTCTGAATCTCTGTCAAATGCAATAATGGGGTGCCTGACTAGATGACCCATCAATAAAAGAGGCAAAAATAGAGTACTGATTAAATTAGTTAAAAATAGTGCCACTCAATAAAATCATAAGTAAGAAATGATTGAGTGAACAAGGTAGAGGAAAAGGAAGGATAGAACACGATAAGAAAGCGGTGGTAAAACAAAACTGATACCCAAATTTAGCAAAATCAGGCTCTTGGAGACTGGACAAAATTCTGCATATTACAACATGGCACTAGATCAAGTATTAATGTCGACCGTAGATGATTCTATACCAATCCTTAGACTTTATGGTTGGAAGCCAGCTGCGGTCTCAATTGGGTATTTTCAGAATTTGGAGGAAGAAGTAAACCTAAAAACGTGCAAAAACCTAGGAATTGATATCGTCAGAAGAATGACGGGCGGCGGGGCAGTGTTGCATGAACACGAGCTGACCTATTCTTTCATTACAAAAAGATATCCTGCGAATATCATGGAATCATATGAACTAATATGTGAGCCAGTCGTCATGTGTTTAAAGGATCTTGGATTCGATGCCCGATTCTCTCCACTAAACGACATAATTGTAGGCGACAAAAAGGTATCTGGTAATGCTCAAACTAGAAAACAAAACACACTGCTTCAGCATGGAACCATTATTTTGGAAGTCGACGTAGACAGGATGTTTTCTGTGCTTAATGTGAACTCAGAAAAAATTAAGGATAAAATTATAAAAGATGCAAAGGAAAGAGTTATTGGGTTGAAAAAACCCTTTGATGAGGTGTCAATCGGCCTTCAGAAATCCTTCGGGCTGAAATTCGGAGTAGAAATTTTCAAGGATAATGTCAAAACTGACGAAGAAATTGGCGCTAAAATAATGCAGAAGCAGAAATACTGTTCCAATGAGTGGAACTATAAGAGATGAAACCAACCAGTTTGAGTCAACCGATTGAACAGGACATTAAAGACTTATTGCGTAGCCAAGGGTTGACCCACTGCAGATATTGATATGTACGATGTTATAATAATCGGTGGAGGCCCTGGTGGCTATACCTGTGCCATAAGAGCAGCCCAGATAGGGGCTAAAGTCTGTCTTATTGAGAAAAATGGTCTAGGGGGGGTATGCACTCAGCGAGGATGTATTCCTACAAAGTATCTTCATTCGATGGGGGATATAATAAGAAAGGGGAAGGCAGCAAAGAAAAACGGAATTAATATCACCTTTGAGCTTAATTATCAACTTCTGAGATCCAAAATGTTCGCCACGGTTTCACGGCTTGCTTTGGGAATTAGACATCTCTTGGAAACAAATGGTGTCAATATAATTGAGGGAGATGCAAGTATTAGTTCAGCAAATGAGATTGCTGTCGATAATGGAACAGTAGTCGAGACAAAAAACCTAGTTATTGCAACAGGTAGTCTTCCGATTTGTTTGCCCGGATATCAGTTTGGCAGTAATATACTCTCTACTTCGTCAGTCCTTGAGCTGGATCAGCTGCCTGAATCTATTACTATAATTGGGGGAGGGTATAGTGGGTGCGAATACGCTTCTATACTTAATGCCTTGGGCTGCAAAGTTTGTTTGGTCGAAGCTAAGGATCATTTGCTGCCTCTGGAACTTAGAGAAATTGGAGAAATGATAGAAAAGTATATGATTCTAGACGGAATAACCGTAATGACAGGATCCAACGTAGAAAAAATTATCGATTCAAATGTCTTCGTTAATCAGCAGGAGGTCAACTCAGAAAAGATACTTCTGTGTATAGGCAGAAAACCGAACCTTAGAAGCGACGATCTTGACAAGATTGGTCTTAGTTACGGCTCCAAAGGAATAAACGTTGATAGCAATTTGCGAACAAATATCCCCCACGTATATGCAGTAGGGGATGTAACTGGCATATACGAGCTGGCACATGTAGCCTCTAAACAAGGTGAAGTCGCTGCAGATGATATTATGGGTGTAGCAGGTAACGGAGTAGATTATAGTACTGTACCCGTAAGTGTATTTACGTATCCGGAATTAGCATTCGTGGGGGAATTGAAGGGCAATTCTGGACGTTTTCCTCTAGTGGCAAGTGCGAAGGCAAACTGCTTGGGAGATACAAGAGGCGTCATCAAGGTCTTTGAAAGAGATGGAAAGATAGTTGGAACATATATTGTGGGACCACATGCGGGTGAGATAATTGGGGAGGCATCCTTGGCAATCAAATTGAAATTGCGTCCCAATGATATCTCTGATACAGTTCACCCACACCCAACATTGCCAGAATCGTTCGTGGAGGCTGTAAGGGATATTTATCATAAGGCAATCCTTCTTCCAGTGGAGAGAAAGAAAGGATAAAGAAAATAGAATAAAAAAGAAGATATCAGAACTCCATCATGCTGGTAACGCTTCTTTGAAAGGTGTCTCAAACCTGTCGAATAGGTTGGCAGTCTAGATTTTTGTCATAAAACAACCACTAATATCAATGAGCTATATTCACAAACATGTAGTTGTATACATCCAAATCGGTGTGAGGAGTTCCTAATATACTACTTAGTTTTGGTCTGCTTTACTATATCACGCAGGTGCGAAACAGATCTTACCTGGCCACCGTCAACTTTCTTGTATGTCAGCCAATATGTCTGTCGGTTTATTTCATTCCTATCCTTCATCACTTTCAAATGATGCCTCAAAGATCTGATTTTCGTGACGTAAGCTGATTTCTTGCCCATTCTTGCGGTCTTTTTTCCTTTCTTTGAACCGGGACCTAATCCACTTTTCCTACGGATTGCTTGTTTTGTTTTAGCACGTCCTCTTGATGTTCCTTTCACCTTAGTTGTCCATATTGTTCCTCGTTTTACCAGCGAACGCAAGTCCTCCCTAGTAATAGAGTCAGCGATATCATCAAGCTTGTCCGGTTCGAACCTTACCCTGTTGGCCCCTATCCCCAACATTCTAGCAATAAGCTCTCGCTTCTTCTTCAAATTAACCGGCATCAGGATTTATTTACCTCAGATTTATCCTCGTAATTATCTTTGCTCGGTTTTGTTTCTCCATTTTTTTCTTGCAAGATGCTGCTCTCACCACGATTACCGTCATTCCCTCCCTTCTGATCATCAAGTTGCGTTATTTTTTTTCTTTCCTCTTCACCCTCGTTGAACTCTTTCTTATCTACTTTGACCTTATCTGAGGGCATATGTTGTGAAGCACTCACATCCGCCTTACGTTTTTTCCGAGATACCTGTTCCTTAGTTTCCGACGTACCTACAGCCTTTTGTTCTTTGCCAGGATTTAGTACCTTGACCCCTTTAGCGCGCGCTTCATCAAGGATTAGGAGTCTTTTCCGCTGCCCAACGACATGAGCTATTCTAGCAGCATCCCTAGTGGGATCTAGCCGGGCTAAATCACTCGCATTAAAAACTATATTATCCGTATATCCAGATGGATGGAGACCTCTTGCCTTCTTCGGTCCCCTATATCCTACTTTGACGAGCCTAGGTGACCCGGAAATTTGACGTCTCATCTTATTGTCTTTACCCTTGGGTTTTCTCCAGGATTCAGCTAATCTATCATATCTCCAACTTTCCTGCCTGACGAACTTAGGTCTCTTGTCAGAAATCTTTTTTCTTGCCTGGAGCAAATCCTTGTTAATTACCATCGACAGTACAAATAACACGAAAAGCGCTTCAATCAATAAATATCTTTCTGGTTGTTCCCCTGCAATTTTCTCTTCATTACCTTATACTATAGAGAGACTTCGATTTTATTTTCGTGTAAATTATAATGAAAAAATGAGATTAACTATCCTATCTAATGTACGAATCCTTAATTCCGACTAGTTATCTAGGTCATTTACACTTATTTATTAGAAAGAGATAGGAGGACCTTACTCGACACCAAACTCATGGTTACAGAAAGATTAATAGTTTATGTATGTCCTTGATGACGTTATGAGAAAATATGAATTACCTCCATTACCGTACGCTTACGACGCATTAGAACCACATATTGATGCGAGAACCATGGAGATTCACCATACAAAACATCATCAAACTTATACGGACAAACTTAATGCTGCGCTTGAAAAATGTTCCTCTGAAATACAGGAAAAAGATATATTGGAAATACTAGCAAACCTTGACCAAATTCCTGCAGATCAAAAAGGCGCAATAAATTTTAACGGAGGAGGGTTTGATAACCATCGGATATTTTGGAATAATATGAAGTCAAAGGGGGGAGGGGAGCCTGGCGGCTCTATTGAGGATGCAATAGCTAAATCCTTCGGAAGCTTTTCAGAGTTCAAGGAAAAATTCTCATCCGTTACCGCCTTGATTCAGGGCAGTGGCTGGGGATGGCTGGTCTATAACCCATCTGCCAAAAAAGTAGAATACAAGTCGATGCCAAATCAGACAAGTCCAAGAACTGAGGGTTTGATTCCGCTCTTAGGATGTGACGTATGGGAACATGCTTATTATCTAAAATATCAGAACAAGAGACCAGACTATATTTCAGCTTGGTGGAATGTCGTGAATTGGAGCGATATTGAGTCTCGTTTTGGCAAGGTAAAGCAGTAAGCCTCTGTCAGCCCTTCAGATCACGAAGAACAGGAATTGACGATTTCTTTTCTCCCTAATTTATTCACAATTTGAAGAAAATTGGTTCGTTGGATTGATTAATTGCCGCAAGCTTCCAATCTGAGAGGGTATTGGTGACTGAAAGGTTCAAACTCATTGTTCTGCGTGACTAAGTCAGACCCGATAAGATTAAGCATCTTTACCTGTGAACGAACCACCATCGAGCTAACAATCATGAAAATCATTATTATTGCTCAATAGCACATGGGCACTGGGACTTACCGTAAGGTACTACGGTTAGTAACATAGAACTAACTATATCGCTATTTTACAAGATTGGAACTAAAAATATTTTACGAGACTAACCCATTACTTTGTTTAACGACTAGCATTTATTATCCATCAATTCCACCAGAGTAGTCCTTTTTCAGATTAACCATGCTGATAGAACCGTAGTTTTCGCGATTAGTCCTGCATGTGGCCATATTATAATCATATATCTTTTTGGCATATTCTCTCAAAATAGGCATCATATCTTCGAGGGAGGAATTTAGATAGAATCCAGGGCAGTCCCCCGTTAGTTGAAATGTAGCATGAACTACCGCTCTCCCCTTAGTGTCAGCCTCAAGCCAGGATGCAAAGGGGTAAAGCCAACATACGCCTGGTTTCTCAGGATGAATTACGCAATATCCTTTTTCATCCAAAAATCTACATGGAATTGGGGTTCCGTCATCCTCTTCTTTTTCGTTTTCCTTCCTCTTTAGTGAAAGCATACTCAGAGTTGTAATAATGTTAGTAAATGCCTCATGTTCCTGCCAGCTCGAAATTAGCGTTTCGTTTCTAATAAACATACTCGGAGAATCATAACCCATTTTTTCTGCAATCATGTGGATATCATCTACCGTTAATGGCAGCCTTCCCTGTCTCTCGCAGCAATTGTGACATTCCGGCCAGAGGCACTTCCACAACACATAGAGGCCATCTCTGCTTAGCATCGGAATATGAAATGTAACCCCATTAACGCTTATTGCAGAATCCTTGACATCGTCCCTTTTACCGAGATGTAGATCGTAAATCTGATTATCTATCTTCCACCTCTTACTCGTCAAATCAAGAGACTCCTTAACGGAGCGAGTATTGTCAGGAGACAAATATTACAGTAGTTATCTAGGTAATCTATACTTTAAACGTATACTTATCATATGCTGTAATCTATATCTGGAATGTTTTGCCCTAGTTATACGCAGATCCGTTGTTGACTAAAGCATTAATGTCGTTACCGTATTCATTACGTCCCAGTCCGGGTACAGGCGTTAGCATCAAAACTACTGCCGACTCAGCTGAATGTTGGTTGGATAGAATGGTCATTGAGCCGAATCTAGGTCCACCAGCAGCGATGCTTAAAGACGCTGACCCTCTGACGTTCTGTGAAATATACTATTTAAGATGTAACGAAACAAGAATTATCGAAGAAAAGATTGTCTCTTCCCCTTTTTATAGCATAAGATCCACAGGAATTCAGCTATGACAAAAGCCGAATACGTCGAGGAATTAGAATATCCAAAGGTGCCTTCAGGTTTTCAATGTTTCGTATGTGGGAAGCAATTCCCTAGAAATGAAGAAAGAATACAGCATCTAGAAGAAGAATCGCATGATAGTATGTATGATACTGCTACACCTCAGGAGACAGAAGATACTAGACGACTTAAGTGAATAATCAGCTATCGGAATCTTAATCACATTGGCAAATTAGGTTTGCCCATTTCCATTCTTCCGTGCTTTACTGGTCCAATCTATCTCTTTACAAAGTCCCTTTTTCTCTCCTTCCTTTCCTACTCCGTTATGTCTTCTTAGGGCATCATCTGTTGCAAAACGTTGTCCACAATCCTTGCAACACAAAATTTCTCTAGAGGACAACTACAGAGGTTCTGGCATTGATACTAAAAAATATATCTACATTTCAAGACAATGGCAAAGAAGATATCTTTTCTAAGATATATTCTTGGTCATCGTTATTGATAAAGTACATTCTGGACATTCTCTTTATGATCGGATATTCATGTAAGAAATGCGGTGAATTGAATTATCTTACCCCACATGCCTTTTGGAATATATCCGACTTTGGTGCAAAGCGTGAGAAATGAGAAATGTGATACGATAAATACGATAACCTTGGAAAAGGAAGAAGTTAAGAAACAAGAAAAATTTGCGTTTTTTGGGTAAATTTTATAGACATCGTGTAGGAAGGAAACTCCTTATATTATACCTTGTAATTTACGATCAGTATCAATTATGGATAAAGATAGATTCACTATCAGTACTCCGTTAGGAATTGCCTCTGCGCTATTACTAATGGCGGGATTGGCATCAATTTCTATTCTCAATACCACACATGCTCAGTCAGCAGCATTGGGAGAACCAATTTTCGTCGAAAAGGGATCGGATGTAGTTCAGAAAGAAATTGGTCCTAACAGATCAACATACACTTTTACTTCAAATGGAACAATGAAAGGTAACATAGAATACTCTAAAGCAGGTGAGTATGTCAGTGTCTCCAAGGGTAACAATCAAACATTTGATCAAGGGCACGGAGTAATTACGACCAAGGACGGTCAAACGGCAAACTACACGTTCATAGAAGTATTCAATGGTACGCATTTTCAAGGGGCATCAGCGTATAGCACAAATTCCACAGGGGAACTATCCTTTTTGGACAATATACTAGTTATATTTAAGGGTGGGGGAGATGAGAGTGGAAATTATGCGCTTGAACAGTGGCATTGGAAGTAGTTGAATAATTCACTGCCGTTAACGTCATGGATATAGGGAGTAAGAAATGGGGTGAACTGAATTTCCTTGCTCCGCATGCTTTTTGTTGTTGAGATAGAAATTACAGACAGATCTAGCTAGTGCTTGAGGCGATTGAATCCACCTGTGATAAGGCCCCTTCCTTGTGTAGTTAGGCCGAAAAATTCATTTAAAAGAGGTTCGAGGATTTTGTCTGTCATCATCTTTGCATTCACTTCTTTACAATGGCTGTGATCTCTAAAGTATTGTAGCTCCATCCATATGTCCTCGTCTTCAGCCGCAAGAGTTTTGGCGATACTTTCCATACCCTCCATTCCGGCAGCATTTGAAGAGTCGACTATCTCTTGGGTCTCCCTACCGGCAAGTTCTATCTCCCTACCGGCAAGTTCTATCAGTTCACCTACTAATTTCGAAACGCAGAATGATGAACGTGAATGTAATTTCTTCGACGATATTGACATATACGAGGATTAGACTAGCCCTAAGAAGACTAACTCAAACCTCGCTTTTTTTAAAACCTTTTCTGTAACCCTTTATTTCATACGCAGCACTATTGCTGCTTGATGGTGATTAGGTTGATGGGGCGAAAGTAAATGCGCTTACTCCCATCCATTATTATATGGTAAAGGTTATTATGAACGATCGAACGGATATTCGTGGTCGTATCCAGTGGGGAAAAGGAATGACAATTGGAGCTTCGACAGGAACATCCGCTTCGGCATCAACAGCTTCAAGAAAAAAGGGAAAACACGCGTCGTCAACACAGAACCGCAGAACGGTATGGGAAGGCGTTATTTGGCCGTTGATCCTTGAGGTTAATAGATCATATTTTACTCTGGATGAATATCACACAAAACGAGATAGTTTTTGTATGAATAACAATATCCCACAACCGAGAGTCGCAGGAGGATTCGTATCCTTACTAGTGAAAGGAATTCTCACAAGGGAGAAGAAAATCTACTCTATCCACTATCGACTTATCCCCTACATGCGAAAAAAAGTAAATTTAGAATACGGCCAAGTAATGCGAGAAATTAGTACAAAGCGGTAAAATCAAATAACAGTTCACCCGTGAGTTTCTAACGTAGCCCGTGTATGGTGCGTGTCTATATAAATTGATTATAGCATGCACTCATGCTACGAAGCCCGGTCGAATCTTATTCCATACGGACTAGGAGTAAGATGCCGAATCTAGTGGCCAATCTCCAAGGTATGCTTGTTGGGCTAGGGATTTCAGGCTCTGGATCTATAAAAAGAAAAGAAACCTGGAGACAGCAGTTCGAATCTGCTCCGGGCTACTTCTATTT
>Ga0075430_100002477_pt1 | contig 15385 bp, 17 predicted proteins | sample RhiMetdeltSRZDD4_FD_75294 | JGI IMG/M metagenome (GOLD analysis project Ga0075430, IMG submission 75294) | Populus rhizosphere microbial communities from Tennessee, USA - Rhizosphere MetaG P. deltoides SRZDD4 | ecosystem: Host-associated > Plants > Roots > Rhizosphere > Soil | place: USA... | reverse complement strand
TGCCGGTCACTGCGGTACCGCACGGTCGCGCACGGGTGGGGCAGCGGCGGACTGCCGTCCCACGGTTCCAGGTACTCCCGGGGCCCGTGGGAGACGGGTCCCGGCCCGAACGACGTGTCCTCGCGGTGCAGGAACGCGTCGAGCGGGATCGTCGTTGGGGGCCTCCTGGTGGCCGACGGCGAGGGTGACGTGGGCGACGGCGAGGTCGGTCGAGCGGACGGCGTGTTGGCCGCGACAGCGGGGGTGCCCGTAGGTGCGGGCGTGGACTCGGCCTCGGTAGAGGCGCCGGAGTTCGACTGGGCGCAGCCGGCGACGGCGGCGACCACGAGCAGCGCTGACAGGATTCTCATGCCCCGCTACACGTGGCGGGAGATTCGCCCGCTCCGTCGGCTACGAGACGGCGGAAGCGGTGGCCGCGGCCCCGGCGGTTGCGCCGGGGCGGACGGCGTCCCGGATCGTGCGCAGGGCGCCGAGCATCGCGTCGAGCTCGTCCGCCGGCAGCATCCCGGTGAACCACTCGTCGATCAGCGCGATGTGACCCGGTAGCACCTGGGCGAGCCTCGTCTGGCCGGACCTGGTCAGGACGGTGTACGAGCTGCGCCGGTCCGTCGGGCAGGCGGTACGGCGGACGAGCCCGTCGCGCTCGAGCCGGTCGACCACTCGGGTGACCCCGCTCGTGGACAGCGACGTCTGGGCGGCGAGGTCGGTCATCCGCAACTGCTGGTTCGGCGATCGGGACAGCCGGATCAGTACCTCGAACTCGACCGCGGACAGGTCGTGCTCGGCATACTGGGCGGACAGCCGGCCGGTCAGCCCGGTGAACGCCTCGGTGAACAGTCCCATGGCGGTGATGCGGGGGTCGTCGTGCAGCTCCTGGGTCACAGATCACATCCTAGCAATAGTTGTCGTGCGGAATATTGTCTCGCGTATAGTTGCTGTGTAGGGCGGCCAAGCAACCAATGGAGGTATGCACACCATGACCGCACCCGCACTGACCACTCGTACCTGGCAGGGCGTCAGTGTTCCCCAGCCCGGCACCTTCGTCATCGACGCCGCACACACCCGGGTCGGCTTCGTTGCCCGGCACCTGATGGTGAGCAAGGTCCGTGGGGCCTTCACCGGTGTATCCGGACAGATCACGGTGGCGGACGAGCCGACCGAGTCGACCGTGGACGTGTCCATCGACACCGCCAGCATCTCGACCGGTGCCCCCGACCGGGACGGACACCTGCGCAGCCCGGACTTTCTCGACGTCGAGTCGTACCCCCGAATGACCTTCCGCGCGACCCGGGTGACCCACGGCGTGGGCTCGTGGTTCACGGTCGTGGGCGATCTGACGATCAAGGACGTGACCCGTGAGGTCGAGCTGAAGGTGGAGTTCGAGGGCGTGGCTCGCAGCCCGTGGGGCCAGGAGGTCATCGGATTCACGGCCCGTACCGAGATCGACCGCGAGGACTTCGGCATGACCTGGAACCAGGCGCTGGAGACAGGCGGCGTGCTCGTGGGTAAGAAGGTCACGATCGAGATCGAGGCCGAGGCGATCCGCCAGGGCTGAGGCTTGGCGATCACACCAGGACGAAGAGCATTTGGGAGCACTAAGTGCTCCCAATTGCTCACTTAGCGCTAATCGAGCGTCTGATTTGTCCCTAGCCTGGAGTAGCGGCCACTCCTAACCTAGGAGGTTCACCGCTACCCGTTGCGGGAGGCCCTATGGGCAAGGACGTCACGCTCGCCTCGTTCACGCGCGAGGACCGGGCGCGGTACCGCCAGAAGGTACGCCGGTGTCTGGATGTCTTCGCCTTGATGCTCGACGACTTCCGGTTCGATGCCGATCGCCCGACCACCGGGCTGGAGATCGAGCTGAATCTCATCGACGTCGATGCCGAACCGGTCATGCGCAACGCCGAGGTGCTCGCGAACCTGGCCGATCCCACCTTCCAGAACGAGCTCGGCGCGTTCAACGTGGAGCTCAACGCCCGACCTCGGTTGATCGAGGGCCACGGCTTCGACGACTACGAGCAGGATCTGCTGGCGAGCATCGGCCGGGCCGACGAGCGGGCCCGCAAGTCCGACGCGACGCTGCTGCTGATCGGGATCCTGCCGACGCTCACGCCGGAACACACCGTGCTGGAGAACCTGTCCGTCAACCCCCGGTATCGGCTGCTGAACGAGCAGATCCTGACGACCCGCGGCGAGGACATGGAGATCGACATCCGGGGCGCGGAGCGGTTGCAGACGTCCACCGAGTCGATCGCTCCCGAGGCGGCGTGTACGGCGTTGCAGTTCCACCTGCAGGTGTCCCCGGACACCTTCGCGAACTACTGGAACGCCGCACAGGCGATCTCCGGGCCGCAGCTGGCGGTCGGGGCCAACTCGCCGTACCTGTTCGGTCGGCAGCTCTGGGCCGAGACCCGGATCGCGCTGTTCGAGCAGGCCACCGACACCCGGCCGGACGAGCTGAAGGCGCAGGGGGTACGCCCGCGGGTCTGGTTCGGCGAGCGGTGGATCACCTCGATCTTCGACCTGTTCGAGGAGAACGTCCGGTACTTCCCGCCGCTGCTACCGATCTGCGACGCCGAGGACCCGGTGGAGGTACTGCGCGCCGGCGGCGTACCGACGCTCGGCGAGCTGCGACTGCACAACGGCACGGTGTACCGCTGGAACCGGCCCGTGTACGACGTGCAGAACGGCCGCCCGCACCTGCGCGTGGAGAACCGGGTGCTGCCGGCCGGCCCGACCGTCGTCGACATGCTTGCGAACGCGGCGTTCTACTTCGGACTCGTCCGCAGCTTGGCCGAGGCCGACCGGCCGATCTGGACGCAGCTGACGTTCAGCGCCGCCGAGGAGAACTTCCACGCCGCGGCCCGCGACGGGGCCGGGGCCAGCCTCTACTGGCCGCGGCTCGGCGAGGTGCGCGCCGCCGACCTCATCCTCGACCGGCTGCTGCCCAAGGCGGCCGAAGGGCTCGACCGGTTCGGTACCGAACCGGCACTGCGGGACCGGTTGCTCGGCATCGTCGAGCAGCGCTGCCGCACCGGGCGTACCGGCGCGGTCTGGCAGGTCGAGGCGGTCGAGGAGGCCCAGCGCCGTGGGCTGGGTCGGCTGGAGGCGCTGCGCGACATGGTCTTGCGGTACGTGGCGCACCAGCGCACGAACGAGCCGGTGCACACCTGGCCGGTAGCTGCTTACTGAGCTGGCGCGGCGTACGCGTTCTCGGCCTCGGCCTCGGCCTGGGCCTGGGCCGGGCGTTCCGTCGCCGGCGGCGTCTCGGGTTTCGACCCCTGTAGGCGCGGGGTGAGCGCGGCGATGGCGACCGATCCGGCCAGCCCGGCGATCACCGCGTACGGAGCGATCCAGTACGCGGAGATGTCCCGCGGCGACACGCGTTCGAGGACGGCTGGCGCGGCGAGGAAGTACGCCGCCGATACGAGCAGCGGCCCGATCGCCCCGGAGATGGCCACGCCGACCGGATTGTCGCCGCGGCGGGCGGCCGGTAGCGGGGCGAGCATGCCGACCATCAGCGCTACGCCGAGCGTGAGTACCGCGCCCGGCAGGTAGACGTTGCGGAACCACGGCCCGTCGGCACTGAACTGCCACACGCCGAGCTGTGCGGGAACCAGCCCGCTGCCGGCGGCGACGCCGTCGATCACGGCTACCAGGGCAAGGATCCAGAGCCAGCTCGCGGTCGCCACGACGTTCGCGGCGACCGCTCGGGCGGCGAGCGCGCCGATCGCGATCACGAGGCCGACGAGGACGCCGGCAACCGCGTACGTCGCCGCGGTCGTCTGCGGCGTGAACGTGTCCGCGCGGACCGCGGCCCGGGCCGGCACCGCTACCAGCGGCACGGTGACCAGGGCACCGACTGCGGAGGCTAGGGCCAGCGCGAGTCGCCACAGTCCGGCGGCCACCCGAGCCGGGTTGTCCACAGTGGACTTCGTGCTGGCACCCGGTACCGCGCTGAGCCGGTCGGCGCAGATCGCGCCGATCACGGCCGCCGTCGCGGCGATCCAGGTCGTCCAGGCGAGGCTGGCTACCCACGCGCTGTCACCGGTCGCGCCGGTACCCGGCTCCCAGGAAATGATGCCGAGACCGTAGCCCAGCCCGACTTGCGCTGCTCCGACGATCGCAGCTATGCCGATCGCCGTTGCGATCGACGCTCCCCAGCCTCGTGCGGCCATGCCGCGCAGCGTAACCGTCGTACTTCCGCCACGCGAGTCGGCCTGTCAGTCGCTTCCGTGGCTTGCGAGCACACCTCACACTGACTGGTCGAAGGTTGGAGTGTCATGACTGACGAGTTCGAACAGCCCCGGCGGACGAGGCCCGGCGTGGTCGGCGCGATCGTGGTCGCCGTACTCGTGCTGGCCGTGGTCGGGGCGACGGCCGGCTACTTCGCGGCCGGTGAGCCGAGAAACACCGCCGGTGGTACCGACCCGACCTCGCCGACGACCTCCGCGCCGACGACCACGCCACCGATCACCACGGACACTCCCACGGCGGGACCGACCGCGGGCAGCCCCGGTACCCCGGGCTTCGCCTTGCCCAACCTGGTCGGCCAGGACTTCCAGGACGCCCGGCGCAAGGTACGCGAGCTCGGGCTCGGCTGGCGGCTGGTCTTCCGGGACTCCGGCGACGACAAGACGGTCGGCAGTACCGTCCCGGGGCCCGGTATCCAGGTGCGCCGCGGCGTCACGGTCACCCTGTACGTGCGCGGCAAGGCCCCCGAGGCGACGATCCCGGGTGTGGTCGGGCTGCCCTGTAACCAGGCCGCCGGCATCATCGTCGACCAAGGGCTCTACCCGCAGTACCCGACCGGCCGGGCCGGCGTCGTCCTGAAGCAGGAGCCCGAGGCGGGCGGTGGGACCACGGTGCAGTGGAACGACCAAGTGAAGATCTACTGCGGCGCCGCGAGCCCGAGCCCCTCGAGCACCTACTGATTGATCACATGGTGCAATGGCAGCCATGGCGGACGAACGGCGGGACGACGACCCGGACGCGACGCAGGCTCACGAACCGGTCTCCGGCGAGCCGGCCCGTTCCGGTGACGAGCAATCGTCCGGTGACGAGGAGCCGTCCGGCGGCGAGGAAACGGCCTTCCTCGGCGGTGGCGACGAGACCTCGATCCTGCCGCAGTCTCCGGCCCCCGACAGCACCGAGCGCCTCCCGCGGTGGGCCGCGCGGGCCGGGGTACCGCCCGCGGGCACGCGGCCGCAGTACCGGACCGACACCCCGACCGAGCAGTGGCAGGCTGACCAGCAGCCCGAGCGCTCCTGGTGGCTGCCGGCCGTACTGGCGCTCGTCGCGCTGGCTCTGCTCGGCGTGCTCGGCGCCGGCATCTTCCTGATCCTGGGCTCGCTGGACAACGAGCCGAACCCGGTCACCACGACCACCGCGTCCGCCTCGCTGACTCCGTCGCCCACCGCTCCGAGCCCGACCGCGCCGTCCCCGACGCCGAGCCCGACGGCACCGGCGCAGGTGGCCGTACCGTCGGTGGTCGGCATGACCCGGCTCGCCGCGGAGCAGGCCCTGGTCACCGCGGGCCTGACCTCGGTCACGCAGACCAGGGTCGTGGAGGGTGCCACGCCGGGCCGGGTCGTGGAGGTCTCGCCTGCCGTGGGCACGCTGGTCCCGGTCGGCAGCCAGGTCACGCTGATCGTGGCGGCGGTGCCGCCGACGACGGAACCGCCGCCGACACCGTCGCCTTCGTCGAGCTGACCGTTACCACTGGCGCCGGCGCCAGCCGACCATCGCGATCCCGGCCACGGCCAGTACGAGCGCCGCGGCTCCGCTCAAGACCAGCGAACGGCTGAGCTCCGGGTCGACCTGGGTCGCGGAGTCGACGCCGACGACGCCGCCTCCGGTACCTCCGGTACCGCCGCTGCCGCCCGCGGGCGCGGCCTCGACCGGAGGTTGGTCCGACGCGTCGGGACCCGGTACCACGGGCTCGAGCGGGACGTCCTGGGTGGGCGCCGGCTCGACCGGCTCGACCACCGGCTCATCGGTGACGTCGTCGACCGGCTCCTGCTCCGGAGCCGGCTGAACAGGAGAAGGCTGCGGCGCCACGGTCGGCGGCGCCATGGTCGGTGGTGCGACCGTCGGCGGTACCGGCGGCGAGGGCTGCGGCTCCGGCTCCGGGTCGACCGGGTACGGAGTCGGCGATGGCTCGACGGCCTGCTGCGGCGGTCCTGGTGGACGGTGGTGGGGCCATTGCGGCCGATCTGGGTCCAGGTACGGCGGACGGTCCACGTCCGGCGGCAGGTCGGGCGGCAACAGATCCGGCGGTAGCAGGTCCGGCTGCGGCTGGTCGGGATCCAGCTGCGACGTCGCGGGCCGGGGGGTCGGTGTTTCGTGACCCGGGTGTGCCGCGGTCGACACGCCGGAGACGAGGATGCCGAGTGTCGCGCTGAGCACGACCGCACCGATGCGGCCGAATGTAACTGGTGCAGTAACCATGGCGCCGTACCCCCGAAAGGCAAGGGTCCGCGCCACGTGCAAGGGGTCGCTAAGGGTCTCTCGAGTCTAGGCGCGATCACGCGCCACTGATGCGTAATCCGCTATCTCAGCCGGCCGCTTGGCGGGTACGCAAACGCGGGTTGTTCAGCTGCCGCCCGGCGTTCGATGCGGCACGTGACTGAGGGCTGGACTCGGCTCGCGGAAACGGGCCGGCGTTGGCCGGCTGCAGCCCGCTCATCTGCACGAAGATGGAACGGCGTTCGACCGCGTCCCCGGACGCGTTGAGCTGGTACCCGTCGAGCCAGACCCATCCGTCGTAGGTCTGCCAGTCGTGCACGCGGATGACCCGGAACAGCAGGGGCTCGATGAACTGCACGCTCGCGGCGCGAGTGACGCGCAGGACATCCCCGGACCGTGGTACCACCGTGACTCCCGTCCCGAGCCCTCATGCCCCCGTGCAACGCCTGGTTCCTACTACTATGCCGGACATCGTGCAAGTTGCTGATCACCCCAAAGTGGCCCATGGGGTGCGAGTCCCGCATGCCCGATGCCGACTGCCATCCGATTCGTTAACCAGATCGAGCCGAACAGCGGGTAGTCGTCGGGTGCTGGTGACGTATGTGCTCATCACACCGCTTTGCCCTGGCTCGGCCACCGATGGCGAGTGACGCGGGCCACACATAGATTGCCCTAGCCTAGTGATCAATGCAAGTTGCAGATTGCCTTTGTGGTTGCCCGCGCCGTTCCAGCCTGAATGGTGCTTGATGTCCCCCAAGTCTGGCTGCACACTAAAGGTGATCTACCGACTTCGCCGCTGACCACGTGCGCAGCTGCGACTCCCGTGCCGGCGGGTCGCATCCCCAAACCCCCTTCCCCTGAATCCCCCTACCGAAGAACAGCCGGCCGACAGCACCCTGCGGAGGTGACACGTGACTGAGCGCCGCAGTCCCACGATTCGCCGACGTCGCCTCGGGCTGGAGTTGCGACGGCACCGTGAGGCCGCAGGCGTCACCATCGACTACGTTGCGGAACGGTTGGAGTGCTCTTCGTCGAAGATTTCTCGAATCGAGACGGGACACACCGGGGCCACTCCGCGCGATGTACGCGACATGCTCAACCTTTACGGCGTCCGTGGTGCTGAGTGCGACGAGTTGGTGCAGATCGCTCGGGATGCCCGGATGAAGGGCTGGTGGCACCCTTACAGCCAGGTTTTGACCGGGGCGTATGTGGGTCTCGAAGCGGCGGCCGAAGAGATCCGGGAGTACACCCAACAGGTCGTGCCCGGTCTGTTGCAGACCGAGGAGTACGCCCGAGCCATGATCCGTGCGGCACGGCCCGACATCGGTGTGGAGGAGGTAGACCGTCGGGTCAGCGTCCGGATGGGTCGCCAGTCGTTGTTGGAGGCAGACGATCCGGTCAATCTCTGGGTCGTCTTGGATGAGGCAGTCGTCAGCCGACCGGTTGGCGGAGACGCGGTCATGCGTCGGCAGTTGGAGCATCTCGTCGAGGCAGCCGACCTGCCGAGCGTGACTTTACAACTTTTGCCGTTCGAGGCCGGCGCCCACGCGGGCATGGACGGTACGTTCGCTATCCTCAATTTCCCCGAACCGGCTGATGCTGATGTGGTGTTCGCGGAAAACGCCACGGGGGGTCTGTTCCTGGAGAAAACTGAGGAACTGCGGAAGTATCGTTTCATCTTCGATCACATCCGCGCGGCGGCCCTCGGGCCGGAAGAGAGCGTCTCACTCATCGCGAGATTGGCAAAGGAGCCGTTGTGGAAATCCAGACCAAGAGGGTGGACCTGAGCCAAGCCGTTTGGCGTAAAAGCACGCGCAGTGGTCCCAATTGCGACAACTGCGTGGAAGTTGCATTTGCCGGCGGCGCTGTCGCGGTACGCGACTCCAAACATCCGACCGATGCGGTACTCGTTTTCTCCCTCGCACAGTGGCACACGTTCGTCGGCGGCACCAAAGGTGGCGAGTTCGACCTGGTGTGACTAGTAGTACGACGATCGAGGGCAGCCCGCGACGGCTGCCCTCGATCGCTATGTGGACTGTCACTAATGCGGCGGCGTACCGGCCGCCGCGAAGCATCGTTGTACCAGACGGCACAGCGACAGCCTGGCAAACTCGCCGGGATTAGTGAGGGGACCGCGATGAGCATTGGCGCCGAGACCCTGGGCAACGGTGCGGCACAGGCCGGCTACCGCGGCCGTCGGGACGGCGGCGTGGTAGCCGTCGATCCGCTCACCGACGCCGCCCTGTCCCCGCCCGCACTCAACGGGGTATGGCTGGACTCGCCCACCGGTCAGCTCGCCGACCACCCATTGCTGCGCGGTTTGCTGATGGAGTTGCCCGCCAAGGGCTCCCAACCCCCGCAGGAGTGGCTGGACCGCTGGTTCGAAGCCGCCAGGTCGATTCTCGAACTGCTCTACGTCCACCAGGCCGCGCGCCGCTAGGACGTAGGACCGCTACGAACCAACCGGCGGTGGTCGCCAGCGTGATCGGCAACAACGTCGCCTGAGCGGAGACGGTCGTCCACGTGACGAGCAGGCCGGCGAGTGCTGCGTACGCCGTGCCCTGCAAGGGAATCGCGACCTGAGGGTGACCGGCCGCGGCCCGCAGCGCGGGAGGTGCCGGAGTGTCCGGCCCGGCCGCGGCTATCCCGCGCGCCGCCCGCCGCAGTCGCAGCAGCGCGGGCGCGGTGACCAACCCGGCGGTAACCGCACCCGCGCCGACGAGCGCGGCCAGCGGTAGCTGCCGCAGGCCGGCGACCGTCACGAAGGAGGCGGCCGCGACCAGCAGCAGCACGAGCATGGCCCGGCCGCGCAGGGCGCGAGCGGTCGCCGCTGCCGGAAGTGTCGCGGCGGCCACCGCCGCAATCCCCCACAACGCCGGAACGACAACCGCTCGCATGCCAGCGAGTCTCGTCCCGTCGAGGCCCGAGCCACATCCGGGAGCGCCCCGGACCGTACCCCGGATGACCAACCCGTAGGGGTCGTGCCCTACCCTCGAGCGCGCTCGACCAATAGCCTTTCTTCAATGAAGAAGCTCATCGTTGCAGCCGTCGCGGCATTCGTCGTAGTCGGCCTCTTTCCGGGTACCGCGGCAGCCGTGGGTTCGGGCGAGATCCGCCCGGCCAGCGGTCCGGCCGTAGCCGGTTCGTACCTGGTCGTGCTGCGCCCAGGCGCGAACGTCGCATCCGTGGCGGGCATCGCCACCGGACTGGGTGGCCAGGTCGGGCACGTGTACACCGCGGCCCTGCGCGGCTTCGAACTGTCCACATCGGACAAGGTGGCCCGCCGGCTCGCCGCACACGCGGACGTGTCCTATGTGGAGCAGAACGCGCTCTACCGGATCGTGGACGGTACGCAGCCCAACCCGCCGTCCTGGGGACTCGACCGGATCGACCAGCGCAACCTGCCGTTGGACGGGGTGTACAACTATCCGAACACGGCCGCGAATGTGCACGCGTACATCTTCGGCACCGGGATCCGGTTCAGCCACACGGACTTCGGCGGCCGGGCGGTCAGCGGGTTCGACGCGATCGACGGCGGTAGCGCGGACGACTGCAACGGCAACGGCACGCACCTGGCCGGCACCGTCGGCGGTGCCGCGCACGGTGTCGCCAAGGGCGTGGCCCTGGTCGCGATCCGGAACGTCGACTGCAACGGGGCCGCGACCATCGCGCAGGTCGTCGCCGGCATCGACTGGTTGACGGCCAACGCGATCAAGCCGGCCGTGGCTCTGCTGACGATCGGCGGACCGGCCAACACCACGTTCGACAATGCGGTACAGGCGTCGATCAACTCCGGAGTGTCCTATGTGGTCGGCGCCGGCGCGAGCAACTCCGACGCCTGCAACTTCTCGCCGGGTCGGATCCCAGCCGCGGTCACCGTCAGTGCTACCGACATGACGGATACCAAGGCGTCGTTCGCGAACTTCGGCCCGTGCCTGGACATCTTCGCCCCGGGCGTGAGCATCACGTCGACGTGGTTCACCAGCGACACCGCGACGCTGACGATCAGCGGTACATCGATGGCGGCCGCCCACGTCGCCGGCGCCGCGGCGATGCTGCTGCAAGACAATCCACTGTGGACGCCCGCACAGGTGAGCGCGGGACTGATCGCCAACGCCACGCTCAACGTGGTGATCAACCCGGGCGCCGGATCGCCGAACCGCCTGCTGTTCGTCGGCGGTACCGCGCCGCCGGCGTGCACCGGCAGCAACGACACCAACCTGACGATTCCCGACGCTCCGGGACCAGCGGTACACAGCCCGATCACGATCTCCGGGTGCACGGGTGCCGCTTCGGCAACGTCCAGAGTGGAGGTGCACATCATCCACCCGTTCCGCGGTGACCTGCGGATCGCGATCGTGGCCCCGGACGGTACCGAGTACCTGCTCCAGCCGCGCAGCAACGACAGCGGGGACGACATCCACACCACGTACGTGGTGAACCTGTCGAGCGAGCAGCGCAACGGCCTGTGGCGGCTGCGCGTCCGCGACCGGAGAGCCGGCAACACCGGCTTCCTCGACAGGTGGGTGCTGACGCTCTAGACCTCATAGGGGAGGAGACCGAGCATGTTCATCCGAAGACTGGGTCTGATCATGGCCGCCGCGGCGGTGGTCGGAGCGGCGATCGGCGCCGGACCGGCGACCGGTGCCGGTACGGGCGAGATCCTGCACGCCGGCGGGCCGAACGCGGTCGTCGACAGCTATGTCGTGGTGCTGAAGCCCGGTGCCACCGCCGCGGCCGGTGACCTGGCGGCGGCGTACGGCGGGCGCGTCGGGCACGTCTACTCGGCCGCGCTGCGCGGCTTCGAGGTGTCGATGGGGGAGGCCGCCGCGAAGCGGCTCGCCGCCCACCCGTCGGTGGCGTACGTGGAACAGAACCACGTGCTGTCGTTGGCCGACACCCAACCCAACCCGCCGTCGTGGGGGCTGGACCGGATCGACCAGCGGAACCTTCCGCTGGATCAGTCGTACACGTATCCGACCATCGCGGCGAACGTGCACGCGTACATTGTGGACACTGGAATCCGGTTTACCCACACGGACTTCGGTGGCCGCGCCACGAGTGGCTTCGACGCGATCGACGGCGGTGCCGCCGACGACTGCCACGGACACGGGACCCACGTCGCCGGCACCACCGGCGGTACCTCGTTCGGCGTGGCCAAGGGCGTGCAGCTCGTGGCCGTCCGGGTGCTCAACTGCGCCGGCAGCGGTACGACCGCGCAGGTCGTGGCCGGCGTCGACTGGGTGACCGCCAACGCCATCAAGCCGGCCGTGGCGAACATGAGCCTCGGCGGCGGTATCCAGACCGCTCTCGACACCGCGGTGGCGAACTCGATCGCCTCCGGTGTGACGTACGCGATCGCGGCCGGCAACTCGGCCGCCGACGCGTGCAACTTCTCGCCCGCGCGGGTACCGACGGCGATCACGCTCGGCGCCTCCGACATCTCGGACGTCCGCGCGTCGTTCTCCAACTTCGGTACCTGCCTGGACCTGTTCGCCCCCGGCGTGAACATCACCTCGGCGTGGATGACCTCGGACACCGCGACCGCGGTGCTCAGCGGTACCTCCATGGCGACGCCGCATACGGCCGGTGCGGCCGCACTGGTCCTGTCGGCGAACCCGACCTTCACTCCGCAGCAGGTACGCGACCAGATCGTCGCCGACGCCACTACCGGGAAGATCGTCAACCCCGGTACCGGCTCGCCGAACCTGCTGCTGTTCGTCGGTGGTGGCACACCGCCGCCGCCGACCTGCTCGGGGACCAACGGCACCGACGTGTCGATCCCCGACAACGGTCCGTTCGTCACGAGCACGATCTTGATTTCGGGCTGCAACCGCAACGCCTCCGCCGCGTCCACAGTGGAGGTACACATCATCCACCCGAACCGCGGTGACGTGGTGATCCGGCTGCGGGCTCCGGACGGTACCGACTACCTGCTCAAGGCGCGTAGCAACGACACCGGTGACGACATCCACACGACGTTCACCGTGAACCTGTCGAGCGAGGCGGCCAACGGCACGTGGACCCTGCGGGTACGCGACCGCCGTAACAACAACACCGGCTTCCTGGACAGCTGGACCCTGACCCTGTAGACCCCGTTGATCGACCGAGGCGTCCGGCATGCTGTGCTGAGCGGCATGACGGACGCCTCGGCTGTGGTTGACCGGTACCCGAAGATCGAGCTGCACGTCCACCTGGAGGGCACGATCCGCCCGGCCACGCTGCTGGAGATCGCCCGCCGCAACGACCTGGCGTTACCGGCCTCCACAGTGGACGAGCTGACGGCGCTGTACGAGTTCACCGACTTCCGCCACTTCATCGAGGTGTGGCGGCTCACCACGGGCTGCCTGCGTACCGCCGACGACTTCCGGCGGGTGGTGGTGGACTACGCCGCGGAGGCCGCGTCGTTCGGCGCCGTGTACCTCGAAGGCATCTTCTCTCCCGCCGAGCACGCGCAGCGCGGCGTCGGCTGGAGTGAGATCTTCGCCGGGTTCGCCGAGGGCGCGGTCGAGGCGGCCGACCGGTACGGCGTCACGGTCAACCTCACGCCGGACATCTACCGCAACCTCGACCCCCAGCTCGCCGAGGAGTGCGCCCGGATGTGCGTCCGCCACCGGGACGGCAGGATCGTCGGCTTCGGGCTGGGCGGCCTCGAGTCGGCGGTACCGGCGTCCGTCTTCGCCCGGGCGTTCGCCATCGCCCGCGACGGGGGACTCGCGCTCGTGCCACACGCCGGCGAAGCGGCGGGCGCCGACTCCGTGCGGGAGATCCTCGGGTACGACCCGGCGCGCATCCGGCACGGCATCCGCGCGATCGAGGACCCGGGCGTGCTCGCCGATATCGTCGACCGCGGCATCGTGCTCGACGTGTGCCCGACATCCAACCTGCGTACCCGGGTGGTCGGCGCGCTCACCGAGCACCCGCTACCGGTGCTCCGTGCGGCGGGAGTGCCGTGCACGATCAACACCGACGACCCGGCGATGTTCGGTACCGATCTCGGGCGCGAGTTCGAGGCGGCCGCGTCGCTCGGCGTCAGCGCGGCCGACGCGTACCAGGCCGGCCTCGCCGGGGCGCTCTGCGACGACGCCACCCGGGCTCGTCTCGCCGCCCTGGTCCCTGGCCACGATGAATCGAAGAACTAGGCTTGACTACGTGATCGACGAACGGGCCGCCCAGCGGCTGCTGCTCGCACTCGACATGTGTGAGTTCGGCGAACGGACCGTGCGGTCCGACCGCGACCTCCAGAGCGCGCTCCACGAACTGACGGCGCTGTAGCCACGCGGTCTGTCGTGATATTGACCATTGGTGGGTGGGGAAGGAGGGAGTTGAACCCTCACGCCCGTTAGGGCACACGGACCTGAACCGTGCGCGTCTGCCATTCCGCCACTTCCCCTGGCGCAGCCCGATCAGTCACGAGTGGACAAACTGGGTTACGCTCCGCAGCGCCTGGGAAGAGTAGCATGACCCGGCCGATTGCGCGCGTACAGGGGGTGCGGCGGCCGGATACCATCATGTCCTCGGAAGGGCGAGGAGGAGCCGGTGAGTGTGCTGCAACGCTTCGAGAAGCGCCTAGAGGGCCTGGTAGAGGGCGCCTTCGCGAAGGTCTTCAAAGGGGTCGTCCACCCTGTGGAGATCCTCAACGCCATGCAGCGGGAGGCGGAGGCGCACAAGGCGATCTTGGCCGGCGGGCGCACTCTCGTACCGAACCGCTACGTGATCGATCTTTCGCCGTACGACCACAGCCGGCTCGCGCCGTACGCGGCCGCGCTGGCCCAGGAGCTGGCGCAGTCGCAGGCCGAGTTCATCGGTGAGCAGGCGTGGACGGTCTACGGCGACGTGATCGTCGAGATCGAGCGCGGCGATGGTCTGGACACCGGAATGTTCCGGGTCACGGCGGAGGTGTACACCGGCGGCGACGTCGCACCCGCGCCTGCGCCCGCCTACGAGCCACCACCGGCCGGCTACCCTCCGCAGTACGAGCAGCCCGGTGGCTACCCCGGTGGACCGCCGCCCGGTGGCGGCCCGGCCCGCAACGCGCGGCTGGTCTCCGGTGACGGGCGGACCTACCCGCTCGCCATCGGCTCCACCGTGATCGGTCGCGGCGACCAGGCCAACCTGCGCCTGCCCGACGTGGGCATCTCGCGGCGCCATGCCCGGCTGGATTTCGACGGGGCCCAGGTCGTCCTCACCGACCTCGGGTCGACCAACGGCACGATGGTCAACGGCCAGCGCGTCTCCGCCGTCGCACTGAACCCTGGTGACATGATCCAGCTCGGAACGACCACCCTCACGTTCCGAGTGGATGGCTAACTACATTGCCTGAAGAGCTCGTTGTTACCGTCGCCCGGTTCGGCTTCCTCGTCCTCCTGTGGGTTTTCGTGTTCACAGTGGTCGGGGTGATCCGGCGTGACCTGTTTGCCGGGAGCCGGTCGAGCCGGCTCGTCGCCGCGCCGCGGGGGGTTGGCGGGGCGCCGGGCCATGCACGGCCGGCAAAGGTGAAGCGAGGGCGGGCGGCGCACCAGCTGGTCGTGACCGCGGGGGCACTGGCGGGTACGCGAATCACCCTTGGCGAGGCGACCATTACAATTGGCCGAGCCGAGGACTCGACACTCGTGATCACCGACGACTACGCTTCCGCCCGGCACGCGCGACTCGTTCCGCGCGCCGGCCAGTGGTTCATCGAAGACCTTGGCTCAACCAATGGCACCTACCTCGACCGGGCCAAGGTCAGCGGTCCCACCCCCGTACCCCTCGGCGTGCCGATCCGGATCGGCCGCACGTCTCTCGAGTTACGGCCATGACCTTGTCAGCTAGATCCCGATCGAGCCGGTCCTCCAGTGGAGGCCCGGCATGACGCTGCCGACTATTGCCTGGTCATACCGGCCCTCCGCTATCGCTGGAGGCCCGGCATGACCCT
>Ga0075430_100002476_pt1 | contig 15386 bp, 19 predicted proteins | sample RhiMetdeltSRZDD4_FD_75294 | JGI IMG/M metagenome (GOLD analysis project Ga0075430, IMG submission 75294) | Populus rhizosphere microbial communities from Tennessee, USA - Rhizosphere MetaG P. deltoides SRZDD4 | ecosystem: Host-associated > Plants > Roots > Rhizosphere > Soil | place: USA... | reverse complement strand
CTAGAGAAGCTCCCCGCTCGGGACCCCCGCAGGTCGAAGGAGAGTGCGCCATGCCCCCAACACGCGTCATCGTCGACACCGATCCTGGCCTGGACGACACGGCCGCAATCCTGTTCGCGCTGGCCTGCCCGGACCTCGTCACGGTCGAGATGCTGACGACCGTCTTCGGGAACGCCGGCATCGACAATTCGACCCGGAACGCGCTGACCATCCTCGACGCGGCCGGCCGGACCGACATTCCGGTCTACCAGGGGGCGGTCCGGCCGCTGCTGCGCGAGCCGCGCTACGCGCCCCACGTCCACAGCGATGATGGCCTGGGCGGGCTGGCGGCGAAGTACCCGCCGACCGGCGCGGTCCAGCCAGGCATCGCCGCCGAGAAGATCGTCCAGCACATCATGGCCTCGCCAGGCGAGATCACGCTGATCGCGCTCGGGCCGCTCACCAACGTGGTGCTGGCGCTCCGGCTGGAGCCACGCCTGGCTGCCAGCGTCAAGGAGATCGTTCTGATGGGCGGTGCGGTGCGGGTGCCGGGCAACGTCTCGCCAGTCGCGAGCGCCAACATGTTGAACGATCCGGACGCGGCGGCTGCCGTCTACAGCTCGGGCGCAGCGCTGGTGCAGGCCGGCCTGGACGTGGCGCTCCCGACGATCATCTCGCCGGCCCACCTGGCGCGGATCGCGGCGTCGGACACCCCGGCTGCTCGACTCCTGACGGACGTTGCGAAGGCGGCCATCGACTCGTACCTGCCGCTCTACGGCGACGAGGGCGGGGCACGTTTCAATGACCTGCCGACCGTGGCGTACGTCGTGGATCGCACGCTGTTCGAGGTCGAGCGGCATCCGGTGGTGATCGAGACGACCGGGACCTACACGACGGCGATGACGGTGGTGGACTGGCGACGCGACCTCGGCCGGCCCGAGAACACGGACGTGCTGCTCGGGGTCGACGTGCCGCGGCTGGTGGAGTTGTTCACCGAACGAGTAGGCAGAGGGCAGAGGGCAGTGGTTCGTAACTGTCTGCTGCCCTCCGCCTACTGCCCACTCCGTCAGGCGGTGGCGGGCGCGGGCGATGGCGACGCGGTTGCGACCGCTGTGCTTGGCCTCGTAGAGGGCGGCGTCGGGCTCGGCGATGACGGCTTCGAAATCGCCGACTCTGGCGCCCTCGTACGCCGCGATCCCGATGCTCAGCGTGACGATGCCGTGCGGCTGGTTGTGCGGGTGGGCCAGGCCGGCCGCGGCGACGGCTCGGCGCAGGCGCTCGCCGGCCAGCGCCGCCGAGTCCAGCGTTTGCTCCGGCAGGACGACCAGTAACTCCTCGCCGCCGTAGCGGTAGACGCTGTCCGTGTCCCGGATCGCCTCCTTGAGGAGGGTCGCGACGGTGCACAGCGCATGGTCGCCTTCGAGGTGACCGAGCAGGTCGTTGTACGCCTTGAAGCGATCGAGGTCGAGCGGCTTGGTCAGGTAGTCATCCGCGCCCTCGTGCATGCCTTCGAGGATCTCGCTCCTGTGGGTGAGGGCGGTTAGGAAGACGAAGTAGGTGTAGGGGGCGCCAGGGTGCTCGCGAACGCGTCGACACAGCTCGAGGCCATCCAGGCCGGGCATCAGCCGATCGCTGATGATGATGACGTCCGCGCCGGACGCCTGGAAGACACGCCAGGCTTCGTCGCCGTCGGCGGCGACAAGGCACTCGTTGTCCATTGCCTGAGGGCGTTGCTGAGCATCGTTCGCGTCAGCGCGCTATCCTCGGCGACCAGCACCCGCACGGTGTCCCCCGGGCTCACCTCGCTCGATGGATACTGAGCGGGCGAGGTGACGCTTCTTGTGACAGAAAACGACGGCGGGTGCGGTTTGGGGTCGGGTTGGTGCGACCAGTGTTCATATCTTGTCGTGCCGGAGCGTTGAATTGAGAGCGACGCCGACGACCTGTGCCATGATGAGACAGGAAGACGCGCACAAGCGGCAGCGGTTCTGCCATGCTGCACGCTTTCGGGCGTGCGCTGCCAGAGGGATGGCCCTGCCGTGAGCGGTTCGGCCCTGGGTCTGGTGCTCCTGGCTGCTGTTGCCCACGCGAGCTGGAACGTTCTGGCTCGGCAGGCGGACGAGAAGCTGGCGTTTCTCTGGTGCAGCACCCTGGTGACGACGATCTTGTTCTCGCCGATCGGGGTGTGGCTGTTGGCGACGGAGCCGATCCCGCCGGCCGGATGGGCGGTCCTGGTCGTGAGCGCCGGGCTGGAGGCGTTGTACTACTGGACGCTGGCGCAGGCGTATCGGTACGGCGACCTCTCGGTGGTGTACCCGATCGCGCGGGGCACGGCGCCGATCCTGGTGCCGATCCTGGCCGTGCTGTTCCTGGGGGAGCGGCTCTCGGCGTTGGCGATGGCGGGTATCGGGCTGGTGGTCGTCGGGACGGTGGCGATCCACACACGCCAGCTCGGCCGGCCGAGCCTGGGCGCCGTCTTTGACGTGCTGGGCCAGCTCGGGACGCGCTACGCGTTGCTGACCGGCCTGGTGATCGCGGCGTACTCGGCGCTGGACAAGTACGGCGTTTCGCAGGTGACGCCGGTCCTCTACGGCTACGTGCTGTTCGCCGGCCTGACGATCGTGTTGCCGCCGTTCATGGTTCGGCAGCAGGCGGCCCTCGCCACGGAGTGGAAGGCTCGGCGTGGGAGGATCGTGGTGGTCGGGCTGCTGGCCCCGGCAAGCTACGGGCTGGTGCTGCTGGCGTTGTCGCTGGCGCCGGTCAGCTACGTGGCGGCAGCTCGCGAGGTCTCGGTGGTGCTGGCGGCGCTGCTGGGGACGGTGGTGTTGCGCGAGGGCTACGGCCGGCAGCGGCTGCTGGGATCGGCGGCGATCTCCGCCGGGTTGATGCTGCTGGTGCTCGGCTGACCGTCGAGTCGGAAGGCGGCTCGATGACGGAGGCGGGATGCGTCCTGTGCGGGGAACCCCCTGGATCAAAAACCCAAAACCCCAGAATTCTGGCGGTATTGACGGTCTGGTGCGCTGGCGCGGTTCGTCGGGGACGAGAGGCCAGGCTAGCTGCCCGTAGTGAGGACGCCGCGAACTGGCTGGTCTTCGAGGATAGCTCGGACCTGTTCAGACTCGGCCAGGGCGCGGGCACCGTCAGCCGTCGTCTCGACGGCAACGGCCCCGAGTGCGCTCAGGTTCCCATTGAGGCGGCGTCCGCCGTGCTGTGTGAGGACTCGATCGACTTCGGCGAATCCGGGCTGAGCGGCAGCTCGCATTGCCTCGATCGTGGCTGCCCGATTCGCTCGGCGGCTGGCTCGTCCGCTCCCCTGATGGGCTAGCGCCGGGATGCTGAGGAGCACGATCATCCGGATCGTCTGGCCTGGTGTGAGCTGCTCCAGTCGTCTGGCGAGGGCATCATTCAACTTCGACTGTTGGGCCGGTCCCGGGTTCATTCGTCTCGTCCCGCGAGCCTCATGTCAGTGCTTTCAACGCTTCGAGCGGACGAACCACACCGTAGCCAAACCGGTTATCCGGTCGAGCCGTCGCTCCATCCGGGTGCGCCGCCGTTTCCTTCAACACCTGGAGTATATCGGTCGCTGGCGCTTCGGGCCTGGCGGCCATCAGCAGTGCGGCGACGCCGGCCACATGGGGCGTCGCCATCGAGGTCCCGTCCATGTAGGTGTACTCGCGGGTACCATCTGGGCGTTTGTCAGGCGGGATACAGGAGTAGACCTGTGCACCCGGCGCGACGACGTCTGGTTTTGTCACCAGGGCGTTTGGTTCAGCGCCTGGGAAGACCAGACTTGCACCACTGCTGAATGCGCTCACCTTGAGATCGCCTTTGGGCATCCGCTCGACTGCGCCGACCGAGAGCGCGTTGTACGCGTTGCCGGGTGACGAGCTGTTGCCGTGATTCTCGTTGCCGATCGCCACGACGGGTAGGATACCGTAGGTGTCGATGATCTCTTGGAAGACGAGTGCGAAGAGTGGCTCGTAGTAGGTGAAGCCGAGCGACATGCTGATAATGTCGGCGCCTCGCTCGATCGCCCAGGAGATGCCCTCGAGCAGCATGGCCAGATTACCCGAGCCTCGGTTGATCACGTTCGCCACGAAGAGACTGGCGCGCGGTGCGACCCCGATCGCGATCCCGTCTGGTGTGACCCCACCAGCAATCGTCCCGCAGACGTGCGTACCATGCTGCGCCGAGTCGAATATCGGATTGACTTTGATCCTTCGGGCGAGCGGATCGATCATCACGAACTCGCGCACCCTGCCGGCCAGGGCGAAGTGCGCGCCATGGACGCCGGTATCCATGACCGCGACGTTGATGTCCTCGCCCTGCGTCGTCTCCCAAAGATTGGGAATGTCAAGCTGACGAATCCCCCAGGTGACACCGTCCTTGAGCTCCTCGGCAGCAAGCTGGGCAGCGTCAACCTTGCGGGGCTCGATCAACTCGACGCGCTGGTTTGGCAGCACCGCTACCACGTCCGCCTGCTTCAGGAGGTCGGGCAGGGTTCGACGGGTCACTTCGGCCGTCACGACCGGCAGCGAGCCCTCGCCTATCGTCGAGACTGCTGGCGCCTCTCGACCAGGGTTTCGCCGTGTTCCAGCAGTCTCGATCTTGTCGAGCACCTGATCCTGGGTGGCACGCTGCTCGATGGCCTGCTTCTCCACGAAGCGGAGGCGCTCGCTGAGGACGCGCAGTCGTCCGCGTAGTCGTGGCTGGACCGTTTTCGGTGCGCGCAGCACGACGACGGCCTCGTGGCGCTCGTTAGGCTCACTCTCTTCGAGGATCGCCGCCAGGGCAGGCGACAGCTTGTCCTCACCTTTCACCGCGTCCCTCTCGTCGGTACTTTCGGCGGCGGCCCCGATTCGCCTGTCGTCCTTCACTCGATGGGTTCTGTTTCCGTTGGATCGCGAGGCCCGACTCCCATTTCGCCGCCCAAAGTTTCAGCAACCTCGCCGCGATCCAGATGCTTGAAGACCGGGAAAGAGTTCTCGAAGTAGGTTCTTCAGCATCAATGAACTGCGAGAGCCGCATAGATAGGATCGTCGCTAGACGAGCGAGTTCCGACCGAAGGCCACCGTCAGTCGGCGCCGGCGACTCCATCCGGAGATTGGCGATCGCCTCGAACTGCCCCATACTACCCCACATCTTTCGCAACTCATCATCGGAGAGTGTCGCGAGAACGCGGAAAATAGTCTTCAGAATCGTATCAACTGCCTCCACCTCGCTCGACGCGAGTTCTGTACTCTCGACCTTATTTTGCTTGTCTCCCACTGGCGAATAGACCCTTGAACCGAGTCCCTGCATGGCGATCTCTAGCCGCGAGACGTAAGCTCGGCCGTTGGGGAAGGTAGGTCCGGGCATCGTGTAAATACAGCACTCTTCGTCAGCGTTGATCATGTTGTCGCCTCCCCTGAAGCCGTGACCAGGAGAGAAGGCCACGATCAATGGCGCCGTAAGCCGCTGTAGGCGTGAAGCGTGTCAATTCTCGCAGACACTCAATAGGAAAACTTGCGTGCATAATATAGATTAACTCGGAGAGAGACATCGGTGTGAGTGATTCGAATGCCTTGAGTCTATCGAGGAGGTATCCTGGCGAAATCTCTCCCTGGTCTCGGCACCATACAAAGGCATGGCTGAGGTTGATCTGACTCCTCGACCCGCCGAGTGCCTGCCAAGCGATACCGGCGACCTCTCTGGAGTCGAAACGGGAGAGCGCTGACGTCGATGCCGATGAGACGGGTGCGGCTGCGATTCTCAGGAGGACGGCCCGTCTCAGTTCAGCATTCCTTGCCAACTCCGGGCCGGATGACAACCACGCTTCCGCGAGCACATCTGCGAGAATCATAGTGTCGTCTTCCGCTATCAGTAACTCGATCATATCTCGCGCAGCACGTGCCGAGGCTAGGCCGCAGTAGAGCGCGATGACCGGCATGAGCGCTGCTCGGTCCTCGCTCCCAAGCGCCCACCCAACGAGTGAGTCTGGTTTTGGCAAAGCAAGCGGGTCTAGTTGTCGAACCCGCAACAGCACCGGAATCGCCTGGCGACCGTTCAGGACCAGAGGCTCCTCAGCCGAGGCCAATCGGAGTTGGAGCCACTCTAAACCAAAGTCACGGTGGGATCTACATGCTCCCCAGTACGGCGTATGGGGGTTTCATCGTGGCTTTGGTTTAGGAACGTCGACTTGCCGGCTCCAGGCGCGCCGACGATCACCGTGTTGCGCAGCATCCGCACCTGCTTCAGTGCAGCGACAGGCTCAGTCCCCCTGTCGTCAAGCGCGGACAGGATGACATCGCTGTCGCGTCCCTTCAGGAAGGCACGGGCAGCGCTAAGATCCATCAGCGCCAGCGGTTCGTAGCGCTCTTGCTCGGCCGAGCGCCCACGTCTCGGACGCTGGCGTAGACGGGGCATGACAAACAGCTCGCGGATGTCAACTGCCAAGCTCGTCGTCATCCGGACCGTACCAGCGTCCACCCGATAAAATCGCTGGAGCAGATAGTCACGATACAGCAGCTCGTACCGGTCGTCGGCAGCGCTACGCCCCACCTCAGCCAGGATCTCAATCTGCTGGCCGATCTGAGTCAGCCGGTTGACGATCCGTCGAGGGAGTTCGAACGTCGTCGAGAAGTTCAGCTTCTCCCACTCGGCCATTGCAGGGCCAACCAATATTAGAACCTGGACCACTGTGTGCAGTGCTACCCGAAAGATGGAGAGGTCGTTCGTTGTCAGCCGGTCCTCTCTAACTCGGGCGGAACCTATCAGCTGTGCGACTACTGACTCCGGCGCCACTAGGCTATTCGTCAGATAGCCTGCGCTCAGTAACTTACCGATTGTTTCAAGATCGTCGAGTACGAGCTCGACCTCGTCTGGTGGGATCTCTCGGTTCAGGAAGAAGCGGGTGAGCGCCTGCGATGAGGCGTCGGCGGACTCCTCGACCTGCCGCAGGACGGCGTTGCGCTTCAGGCGCTGATCGGCGAGGCGCTCGCTGAACGGTGCGCCAAACAGCCGATCGAATAGGCGATGGAAGTAGTCGACAACCTGATCCTCGATCGAAGCCGCCATCGCTCCGTTCTCACCTCGCCCGATGCCGCTGAGCTACCGCACCCAAACCCTGCATGGACACGGCCCCATCTCACTCAGTGCCTCTCAGACTACACTATATCGCCAGTTCGTCGCGACCATGTCTTTGGTCAACTCCATCACAGAGGTGGCCGCATTGTGCCTCGGGAGCACAAAGAGGTCCCCGTGCCCGGGAGGGGCGCGGGGGCCGCTACTGATGCGTGACTACTGGAAGCGGTCTATTATCGCTTGATGTTGACCAAGTCCTGGAGGATCTCGTCCGAGGCGGTGATCACCCGTGAGTTCGCCTGGAAGCCGCGCTGGGCGATGATCATGTTCGTGAATTGGGCCGCCAGATCCACGTTCGACATCTCGAGGAAGCCGGCCTGGATGCTCCCGAGGCCGTTCGTGCCGGGGTTGTTCGGGGTCGCGGTGCCGGAGTTGTCGCTCGCCAGGAACAGGTTGTTGCCCGTCCGCGTCAGGCCAGCCGGATTCGTGAAGTTCGCGAGTTGGATGATCGGGCCGGCCGTCACGGTCGAGCCGACGGTCCAGGAGACCTGGCCGCTCTGGGCGATGGTCAGGTTCGTCGCCCCGGCCGGGACGGTGACCGCCGGGACGACCCCCATGCCGGTCGCGGAGTGGATCAGCCGGCCGGTGCTGTCGGTGGTGAAGTTCCCATCGCGGGTGTAGAAGGTGTTGGTGCCGTCCGTCAGTTGGAAGAAGCCGTCGCCCTGGATCGCGACGTCGGTCGGCTTGCCAGTCGCCTGGAGGTTGCCCTGGGTCATGATCGAGTCAACCGAGCCAACCTGCACGCCGAGGCCGACCTGCATCGGGTTGAGGCCGCCCTGGGTGGCGGTGGGCGCCTGGGCGCCGCGCAGCGTCTGGCTGATGATGTCCTGGAAGGTGATGCGCGAGGCCTTGAACGCCGTCGAGTTGACGTTCGAGATGTTGTTGCCGACGACGTCCATCATCGTCTGATGGCCCTTGAGGCCCGAGATGGCAGAGAAGAGTGAACGCATCATGGTGGTGAGGCTCCTTGTTTAGCCGATCTGGGTGATCAGCGAGGTGTCGATCTCTTTGCCGTTGACGACGGCCGTCGGCTGGCCGCTGATCATCTTGACCTGGCTGATCGTGCCGGTCACGACTTCGCCATTCTCGAGCTTCGCGGTGACTTGCTTGCCGATCAGGGTGGCGGCCTGGACCAGCATCTGCGAGCTGGTCAGCTCCTCCATCTGATCGGTCATCTTCTCCATCGCTTCCAGCGAGCTGAACTGGGCGAGCTGGGTGATGAACTCCTTGTCCTCCATCGGCTTCATCGGGTCCTGGTTCTTGAGCTGGGCGATCAGGAGCTGCATGAAGTCGTCCTTGCCCATCCCGGCCGCGGCGCCGATCTGGGAGCCGGTCTTAGACGTGCTCTTCGTGCCGGTCGCCGAGGTCGACGCCGGCGTGCAGTTCGTGGCGGAAACCGTCATCGCCAACCCTCCCTAGATCCGGTAGTCGACGCGCGAGGCTGTCCCCGCGTCAGCCTGGGTCGGTGTGCCCTCGTCGACCGTGCTGACGGCAAGGTTGCCGCGCCGATCGCCGTTGTTGGAGCCGCCGCGCGCCTGCTGACCCGTGAACTGCTGGTTGCCGTTGAACTGTTGGAACTCCTGGAACCCGTCGCCGTTGCCACGGCCGTTCGCGAGGTCGAGGAGCAGCGACTGCACGGTCAGGCCGCGCTGCTCGAGCGCCTGCTGGAGCTGCGGCCAGCTTGCCTGGACCATCTCACGTGCCTGCGGGTTGTCTACGGCCATGTGGACCGCGAGCCCGGCCCGTTCGACACTGACGCGCAGCGACACCGAGCCGAGGCCCTCCGGCTGAAGGATCATCTCCACGCTCTGACCGATGCGTCGGGCGGCCATCAGTGCGCCGTCCGCGATCTGGGAGGCAATCGGCGGTGTCGTCGCGGAGCCGACCTGACCCGTGTCCACGTCCTGCGCCTGACCGACGCCGTTCGTGCTGAGAGCGTTGAGCGCCGTCTGGAGCTCGGTCGGGGCCTGGGTGCTGGCCTGGGGGGCCGAGACGGCCTCTGGCCCAGCCTCCAGCGCTTCGGCGAGAGTGCCGGCGGTGTCCTGCGAGGCGGCGCCAGCGGCGGTGACCGCCTGGCCGGGAAGCTGGACGCTCGCCGTGGCACTCGCACCGGCGGCCTGCGCCGCGGAGCCGGCCGCCTGGATCTCCGCGGCGGCGACGAGCGGGGCCTGGCCATGTGCGGACGCGACGGGGCCAGCCGAGCGGGTGGTGGATCCGGTGGTGGCCACGATCTGGGCACCCCCTCCTGCGTCGGGGTAAACTGCGGCGGCGAGGCTGGCGAGGTCCATCGGCACCGCCGTGCCTGTCGCCTGCGCCGAGGTGGCGGAGCCGGCGGCGTTGGCGCTCTGGGCTGCCGCGCTTGCCGCCCGAGCGTCGGTGGTCGCCTGCATGGCGGCGAGGAGGTCCGGATCGAGCGTGTCTGCGGCGGTCGTTGTGGTCGGCGCTGTCGTGGCGAGCGCCGGGCCGTCCGTCGTTGCCGTCATGCCCGTCAGGTCGACGCCGTCAGCCGTCGAAGGGATCGTGCTGGCGAGGGCCGGGTCAGCCTGGCCGGCCGACGTGCTAGTGTCGGCCAGGAGGGCATCCTGGGCGATCGGTGATGTGGCCGAGCCGTTCGGCAGCGCCGTCAGCACTCCGAAACTTGCCACCAGGGCGCCCTCGGCGGCCATGCCGATCGGCGCCGTGGTCGCGGAGGCGTCGGCGCTGCCGGTCAGGCCGGCGGTCAATGGCGCGGTTGGCGTCTGCGTGGTCGGCACCAGCCAGTTCAGGAGCATCGCCATCGCGTCGGCGGGGATCTCCGAGTCGGTCGTCGCCTCACTCTCGTCCAGGGAAGCATCGTTCTCCGTGGGGGCGGAGTCCAAAGCGGTGGTCGAGGCCGGCCGGCTGGAGGTCCGCTCGGCCCGGCCGGAGTCGCTGGATCGCTGGTTGGCGTTGTCGAGCGCCGTCCGGAACGCCTCGCCGTCCTTCGGGGCTGAGGCCGATCGTGCGTCGCTCGGAGACACGTCAGACGCGGACGACGCCCCGCGCGGAGCAGTGGCCGGGGCGATTCCTAGAAACGAGTGCATCGTGAGCACGTCCTCCCGATCAAGCCGACTTGACGTTGGCGCGCGCGGGCGCAGCGGTTGGCGTGAGCCCTTCGACTCGGATGCCGCGGTTGTCCCAGGATTTGAGGAAGTCCGACTTCGAGATCGAGGTGAGGTCGTAGCGCGAGCTGTCCGCGCACGTGATGCCGCCGTCGTCGACGCCGGTGACGACGATCCAGTGGCCCTCCGGGAATTTCCCGTTGCGGATGCTCACCAGGACCGGCTGGCCGTTGTCCGTAGCTGCCTTCAGCGCCTCGTACCCCTTGACGTCGTCGGTGGCGGTGGCGCCGAACTGGTTCGCCGCGTTCACCAGCGACGGCCGCGACACCAGCCCGAGCTTGATCGTCATGCCGCCGGGCATCGCCTTCATCACATCGGCGATCTTGACGTCCTGGCCGGCGGCCCTGAGCACGGCGGTCAGCGAGGCGGCGGAACAGGTCGAGTAGCCCCAGGCGCGGGCCTGCGACGCACTCTCGTACTCGCCGACGCTGGTCTGGTCGAATCCCTTGATCGAGCGGAGGAACGCCTGGCCCTGCTCGCGGATCATCGCCGGGGTGAGCGCCTGGACGGTGGGCTCCAACTGCTCGACGCGCCCGGCCATCGCCGCGATGGCGTTCGGCGTCAGCGGTGCGACGGCGCCGACTGTATGGCCGGGAACTGGGCGCCGCGCGTCAGGCTCTCCCAGAGCCGGGCGTCAACGCCGGCCGGTGCCGGCGGGGCACCGAAGATCGGCGTTCCCATGCCGGCCGACTCCGCCTCCGGCACCCCGACGCCCGGCAGGCCGGGACCGGGCATCGGGCCGGCTGCCGCGTCAGGGAGGGCGCCGATGCGGGCGGCGCTCGGGTTGGAGACCTGGAGCTGGGCGAGCATCGCCTCGTTGGCGGCGGCACGCAGCGCGGCGCCAAACGCGGATTCGGTCTGTGGGCGCTCGGGAGCTCGTGACGGCGCTGGCGTCTGGGGCTGGGTCGGACGCTTCGCCGCCAGCGGGATCATCGTCGCCGAGGTCGAGCTCATCGGGTGTCCTTTCCGGATAGCGGCCCGCGCCAACGCTACGGTCGTCGCGGGGTTGAGACAGATCTGGCCGGGAATTGCGCGTTGACGTGCCCGTCACTCTGACAACGGCAGATAATGCCAACTGCACTATGGGTCAGAAGTCCCGATCCAGCTATCCAGAAGTACCGATCCGGCACGGCGTCAGGCCCGACGGGCTTGGAGGGAGCCGCGGCTGGCCGCGAAGAGGGCCGGTAGCCTGCTGGCACGCTCGTCTCCTGGTTTACCGGCGGCCGTCGTTGATCGCGTAGCGCAGGCCAGCCATCTTGGTGCTCATGACCTGCACCAGCGCGTTGTAGCGGACGTTGGTGTCCGCCAGCTCGAGCATCTCGCGGTCGATGTCGACGTTGTTGCCGTCGTTCCGTCGGCCAAGGTCGGACTCCACGGTGACCGAGGGCTTGAGCTCGGCGGGGGGGTCGCCGGGGCCGGCCACGGCGTTCTGGACCTTCGTCATCTTGAGGGGCTGCTCGACCGAGCCGATCGCCTGCTTCAACTGGGTCTCGAAGCTGACGCGGGACGCCTTGAACTCCGGCGTGTCGACGTTGGCGACGTTGTCGGCGATGGTGCGCTGCCGCGCGACCAGTCCCTCCAGGGCGGTCTTGATGAGCCGATCGTGCTTCGTGTTGGTGAGGTCCATAGAAATCGTCGCAAGGGACCGCCGCCTTCAGGCGGCCGGGTGAATGCGACGGCGCAGCAGCGCGTCAACATCCGGTCCTTGCATCCTCCTCTTGTGGTAAACTTGTGGTGCCGATGCAGCTTCAATCGCTCGCGGCGTCGCCTCGACAGGGGCGAGTCCGCACCTTGACAGGAGCATCAGTTGGCCGGGTTCCAGGGCACAACACCCGCCCTGGGTAAAACTGATTGGGTCGTCGTATGCAGGTGCATGCCGCCAGTCACACTGGCAACGGGCTCGGACGGAGCCTTGTACGGCTAACGTGGGACACTGGTCCGTGCGTTCGTACAGAAGCCGCTGTTGAAGCGTGGAGCTTCGCAAGAAGCCACCTGCTTGAGCTGGTGGAGTCGTCACGCGCTACCTCCCGGTCCCCGGTGTGGCTGGCGTGGCCGGGGCCGTCGTGCCGACCTGGGCCTTGGATCGCTCGTACGCCGCGAGCACCAGCGGGACGTACTTGCGGGTCTCGGCGTACGGCGGGATGCCGCCGTGTTTGTCCACGGCGCCGCTGCCGGCGTTGTAGGCGGCGAGCGTCAGCTCGAGGTTGCCGTTGTACTTCTGCGAAAGCTGGCCGAGCAGCTTGGCGCCGCCGAGGACGTTCTGGAGCGGATCGCTGGCGTTCGTGACGCCGAGGCCGCGCGCCGTGGCCGGCATCAACTGCATCAGGCAGCGCGCGCCGGCGCCGGAGACGGCGTCCGGGTTGAACTTCGACTCGGTCTCCATCACGGCCGCAATCAGGGCAGGATCGACCCCGTACTTCTTCGCGGCCTGGTCGACCATCTGGCCGAAGCCGCCCGGCAGCTTGAGTGTGGCGGCTGGTGCGGCGACGGCCGAGTTGAAGAGGGAGAGCGACTGGAGCTCGATGGGCAGGCCGGACTGCTGGGCGTACGGCAGGGCCGAGGTCGCCGAAGCGGCGGCACCGGCTGAGTTGAGCTGGTTGCGGAAGAGTTGATTCTGGGCGTTGGCCTGTGCCAGCGCCTGCGCGAACGCATTCTGCGACGCGTTGCGTGCCGGCGTGGGGCGGGTGCCGGCCGGTCGGAGGCCGGGACGGCTCGGGGCTGCTGCGCGGAGACCAGGCGATTGGACGTTGGCTGGATTCGTCATGGGTGTGAGACCTGAAAGCGCTGGTGGCGCGTCGAGGCGATCTCGCTCGTCTCGGCTTGCTCACGGCGGATGTCGTCTTGCTGGTACTCTTCGAGCTGGCGCTCGCGAAGCTTTTCGAGCGCTTTGGCGTCCTTCGCCAGCGCGATCATTTTCTGCTGCTGGGCCTCGATCTGCTGTTCCAGCACGATGCCGTACTCCAGCAGCCGGGTGATCTCCGCGAAATCGAGCGCCTTCGAGCGCTGGGCTTCGCCAAGCTGCTGGAGCGCGCGCTTCCCGGAACGGTGGAGGGCTGCCAGCTCCTCCTCGGCCTCGCGCACGCGGGCCTGGAGCACGCCGAGCTCCTGCCGCGCGCGGTCCGCGAGGCCGGTCCGGTAGTCCAGCACGCTCTGGAGGCGGAAGCGGAACACTGCCATCGTCGTCTACCTCAGGCCGCCGCGCCGTCCGGGCTCTGGCCGAAGAGTGCCAGCAGTCCCTGCACGGCATCGTCCAGGGTGGTCGTCTCATCCGATGCCTGGCAGAGGAGCTCCTTGACGTACGGCATCATGGCGACGGCCCGGTCGAGGTTCTGATTCGCCCCTGGTTGGTACACGCCGATGCTGATCAGGTCTTCAGACGCGCGGTAGGTCTCCATCACGTCGCGGAGGTCGCTGGCGGCCTGCCTGTGCTCCGGTGTGGCCAGCGCGGACATCAGGCGGCTGATGCTGCCGAGAACGTCGATGGCCGGGAAGTGGTTCTGGTTCGCCAGCTTGCGGGAGAGCCAGATGTGGCCGTCCGGGATGCCTCTGGCGGCGTTGGCGATCGGCTCGTTGACGTCGTCGCCGTCCACCAGCACAGTGTAGAAGGCCGTGACGGTGCCCTTGTTGGAGGTGCCCGACTTCTCCATCAGCTTCGGCATCAGCGCGAAGACCGAGGGCGGGTACCCCTTGACGACCGGCGGCTCGCCGACGGTCAGGCCGATTTCGCGTTGCGCCATCGCCCAGCGGGTCACCGAGTCCATCATCAGCGTGACGTCCAGCACCTGCTCGCGGAAGTACTCGGCGATGGCGGTAGCGACCCAGGCGGCCTTGATCCGCTGGAGGGCCGGCTGATCCGAGGTGGCGACGACCACCACCGAGCGGGCCAGCCCCTCGGGCCGAGATCACGCTCCATGAACTCCTGGACCTCACGGCCGCGCTCGCCGATCAGGGCGATCACGTTGACGTGGGTCTGGGCGTTGCGCGCCATCGCCAGATCCTTGGCGTCGACCTCGCGCAGCACCCGCTGCAGCGATGGGTCGTCGAGCTGGATCAGGTTGTCGAAGGTGAAGGTCAGCTTGCGAACCTCGGCGGCCAGCTCCGGCGCGTTCTTGTCCAGGTGGTCCAGGATCAGGCGCTCGGTGCTGCGGTCGACGTTGGCGAGCAGGGCGGCCAGGTGCTCGACGCCGCCGGCCATGGTGTAGTCGCTCTGGAGGATCGTCGAGACGCGGCGCCGCAGGACGGCCTCGACGCCCTCGATCACTTCGGGCGGCGTACGCTCCATGGTGGCGATGCGCATCGCGACTTCGGCGCGCTGCTCCGGCTGGAGGATCGCCAGGATCTTGGCGGACGTCACGGCTGGCAGGTGGGAGAGGATCAGGGCGATCGCCTGGGGCTGCTCTTCCTGAATGAAGTTGACGAGCTGGTATGGGTCCGTGTCCCTGAGGAAGTCGAAGTGCCGTGGCCGCACGGAGGAGATCAGGCGCGCCATGATCTCGGAGGCCTTCTCATTGCCGAGGGCCGTGGAGAGCATCTCCTGCGCGTAGCCGGCGCCGCCGCTGGAGAGGTAGCCCTGAGCCAACGCCATGCCGTAGCAGTCGTTGAGGACCTCCTTGCGGGTCTCCTCCTTGACGTTCTCGGTGGTGAAGACCTGCATCGTGAGGGTTTCGATCTCGTTCTCACGAAGCTCCTTCAGGACGTTGCCGCCGACCTCGGGGCCGAGCGCGATCAAGAGGATAGCGGCCTTCTCTTTCCCTCGCATGACTACTTCGCGCCCCCCACCTTGTCCTCGGCCATCCAGGTGCGGATCAGGCTCGCCATCATGGCCGGATCGTTCTTGGCGATGCGGACCAGCTCCTTCTCGATGCGGACCTGCTCGGGATCGATCTCCGGTCCAGACGGGAGGGCCGCGAGCTGTTCGGCGGCGAGAGCCTTGCTACCTTCGGCGGGGTTCTCGGTCACGTCCTTGATCTCCACCTTCTCCGGCTTCGGCCGGTTGCGTCGGAGCACGAGCCAGATCATCCCGACGACGAGGAGGGGACCGATCACCATCGCGACCGTGCGGGCGAGGGAGAGCATCGTCTCGCGCTGGCGGGCCTGCTCGGCGATCTCGGCCGGCTTGACGGTGCCGGCGGGGCTGAACGGGAG
>Ga0075430_100002475_pt1 | contig 15387 bp, 14 predicted proteins | sample RhiMetdeltSRZDD4_FD_75294 | JGI IMG/M metagenome (GOLD analysis project Ga0075430, IMG submission 75294) | Populus rhizosphere microbial communities from Tennessee, USA - Rhizosphere MetaG P. deltoides SRZDD4 | ecosystem: Host-associated > Plants > Roots > Rhizosphere > Soil | place: USA... | reverse complement strand
TATGGATCCGACCGCGCAGGAAGGTGCCAGTCGTGATGACAACCGCGCGTGCGCCGAAACGGCGACCTTCGAGCGTCTCGATACCAATGACAGTCCGTCGTCCGCCGCCACCGTGATCGAGCAGCAGTCGCGCGACGGTTCCCTGGATCGTCTGAAGGGCCTGGTGGCGCTCGAGAAGCGAACGTACGGCGCGGCGGTACATGCCTCGGTCGCATTGCGCGCGCGGAGCCCAAACCGCGGCGCCCTTGCCACGATTCAACATCCGAAACTGAAGGGTGGCCATGTCCGTCGCGCGGCCCATAATGCCGCCGAGTGCGTCGACTTCGCGCACGACCGTACCCTTCGCGACACCGCCAATGGCCGGGTTGCATGACATCTGGCCGATGCTCTCCAGCGCACTCGTTACGAGGCCAACGGTCGCGCCGGTGCGAGCCGCCGCCACCGCGGCCTCGGTGCCGGCATGGCCGGCACCAACGACGATGACGTCGAACTCCGCCTCCAATGCGGACGAGAACTCTGGGGGCACCATGCTCAAATAGTACTGTCCGGTCCTCGAGGCCGGAAACAGAATTCGCTCGTCCCCCGACGTGAGCCGTCAGGCGCGTCGGCGTCGGTCATCGATCTCTGAGCACGAGCACCGCGCAGTCGATGCGGTGGGAGAGTTTAGACCATGGCGCAGGAAATACCCGCTGGGCATTCCATGCTGTTCATCAAGCGCGATGCGTACGAGCGATCGGGCATTACGCGTGAGGCCATCGACGAACGACTGAACCTGACCGCTGACGAATTCCGTGTTGATGGTCAGCTCATCATCATCGGACCGCTAGCGGATGACACGACGTTGCGCGAAGCACTCGATGAGTTCGAGGAAGTTGGGCTCATGTACTTCGACGAATACTTCGAGCTCAGCGGCAATTGGCCATCGTGGATTCGTCTTTACGCGAGCAGTGCGTGAGCAATTGGGGCTCAACGCTTGTGCGTTAGGGTGCGCTCGGGGACGGCGGGCGTGTTCGTGGCAGGGCCGCGACGCAGCATTCCGCTCCACCCGCATGTCAGACACCAACTCGAACGGAACCACGGCATCCAACGCGTCACTCCGCGTGATTGCACGTGGATCGTAACCGCGTTGCAGTTCGGGCACCGGTCGCCGTCAGGGAGAATCCAGCAGAACACGACCGTTGCGGCGATAATGCGCAGCACGAAGATCGATACGAACACGATCGCGAAAATCGCTGCGTCTGACATCGTCGTCCCTCGCTGCTGCCGTCCGTCCCTGCACTCGCCGCGCCGCCGCGCCGCCACTCCGCCGCGATGTCGCGCGTCGATGAGCCAAGACTACAGACGCTGCTCTACCTGAGCCCACGGCTCGACGTACGCCACTCCATTCTCGACGCGATCAATGACGACCTCAGTGCCGGCGGCCACCGGCGTGCCGTCCACGCTCTGCGCAATCACCTCATAACGCTTTCCGCCGACGAGATACGAGATCCCGCCCGTCTGTGACGACGCGATAGGCGAGACGACTTGCGCCGGATGCCCTTGCAAGAGGTATCGCTCGTCGACGACGTCATGCTCGGCCGCTTGTGCGGCCCAGTGTGCCACTGCGGTTGTCGCGAGCACTGCACTCGCGAGGGCTGCCGCGCCGCCAATCAGGACTTGCACTGCTACGGAGAGCGAGGTGTACCTCCAAAGAAGGTACCCTGTGATTCCAAACACCGTGGCTAACGCGCCGACCGTCGGTGCCGTGAAGACGAGACGCGGAGTTCCGATCGGGCGACCCATCGAATCGAGCTCCGGCATTCTGCCGGACGTCCCGATACGCTCGACACCGCGGATCATGGCGTACACGCCGAGAATCAAACCAGCAAGAAAAGCGAACAGATAGACGAGTTGCATTCGATTACGTAGCAAGGTTCAGAGAAACGGCGACGTGCCAGCGCGCTCACGCCCCAAGGTGCTTCCGGAACCACGCCACCGTAAGCGGCCACGCACTTCGTGTGGCGGCTGCATTGGCTTCTCGAGTGGCCTGCGTGGCGTTACCGGTCGAGTCATCCTGGGCGCGGAGGAAGCCATGCCCCGAGCCAGGGAAGATGTGGCTCTCGAAGGTACGGTTGAGCGCCTTCAGCACTGAATCAGCTGGCGCAATCGTCGCGTTCACGCGCGCATCATTCCCGGCGTAGAGCCCTAATACTGGCGCGTGCACTGACGAGAGCTGATCGGTCGGAGGGGAGCCGCCATAATAGACGACGGCAGCGCCCAGCTGCGGCGCGTGCGCCGCATGCGCGAACGATGCCGATCCGCCCCAGCAGTAGCCGACGACGCCGTACTTCGGCGCAGCGGCAGGTAGCGCCATTCCGAACTTCGCGACGGCATCGAGGGAGCGTTGGACGTCGTCGCGGTTGACCGTCGCGATGAGCTTACGCGCGGAGTCACCAGGCAGCTCCGCGCGAAGGTCGCCGCCACCACGCTTCATCGTCAGCAGGTCGGGCGCGATGGCAACGAATCCGTCAGCCGCGAGCTGGTCCGCCACGCTTCGAACCCATGTGCTCAGCCCGAAGATCTCGTGGATCACCACGACGACCGGGGCCTTGGTCGTCCGTGCCGGGTAGACGACCCACGCGACGACGCTGTCCGACGGTCCGGTCTGGACGGTCACCCACTCGTTGCGCCGTGGCGTCGCAGCGACGCGCGCTGCGGCCGCAGCGGCAGATGGCGGCAACGACGCACGTTGCTGAGCTGAGTCCGACGCTCGACCCGTGGCCGCGGCGGCGTGATTCGCGTGTTCGTCCGCGGGAGCATTGCGCCCCGCGCAGGCGGCGATCGCCAGCAACGCCGCGAATGCAAACCAGATGGCGCGACGCTCATTCATGTGGCATCCTCGCACGCAGTGAGAACACGATGGCTTCAATGGAACACAAACGCCGATCACCCGAGCGCCGTTGTGCCTGATCGTACTCCGCGAGGCTCGTGCCGGTAAGCGCTGCGGAGCGCATGGTTGAGGAACTCGGTCACGCGCCACTCGGCGTAATAGAACGGGCGCCAGGGGTTGGCTCCGGAGACGAACCCGACATGACCGCCACGCTCAGGAAAATCAGTCTCGAGGAACGCATTCGTCGCCGCCACACCGCGCACCGCCTCGAGCACATCTGACGGAAGAAACGGGTCATCGAACGCGCTGAGTAACAGCGTCGGCACGCGAATGCGAGCCAGAAAGTGGATGGAGCTCGAGCGCGAGTAGTAATCAGCGGCGCCCGCGAAGCCATGCACAGGCGCTGTCACGACGTCGTCGAACTCGTACAGGGTCCGCGCCGCTTCGATTCGATCACGAGATGCGAGTTCGGGGTACTGAGCAAGCTTCGCTAGTGCCTTTCGGCGCAGCGATTGAAGGAAGTGGTGTTGGTAGACACGCGAGAACCCTCGATCGATGTGCCGAGATGCGCGTGCGAGGTCATACGGAACGGAGATAGCCGCGGCGCCGATAACGCGGTCCGGGGCCGACTCCCCCAGCTCGCCGAGCCACTTGAGCAGCACGTTGCCGCCAAGCGATACGCCGGCGAGCACCAATGGCGCCGTGGGATCAGCGGCGAGAAGCCTGCGAGCGACGGTGTCGAGATCGCCGGTTTCACCGGAGTGATAGAATCTGGCCGCTCGATTCTGTTCCTGCCCGCACCCGCGGAAGAGAAGCAAGTCTGCGCCCCAACCGCGTCGTGCCGCTTCGCGGAATAGGCCGCGCGCGTAGTGAGACCGAGGGGCCCCCTCCAAGCCGTGCAGGACGAGAAGGCGCGGGCTGCCAGTGGGCGCGTCGAGGCGGACGATCTCCAGGAAATCGCCATCGGCGGTGTCCCAGCGCTCGGTGCGCGTCGAGAGTGGAGGTGTTCGCCGAAAGAACCGGCCCCAGATGGTCCGTGCGTGTGGACCGGGCAGCCACCAGGCGGGGGAATAGGTGTGTTCCATCAATGCGGTAGATTTCAGCGCTGCAACCAGCCACGGCTCGAGCCGCTTGCACGACTCGAGGCAACTCCGAACGTCGAGCTATTCGTGGAAGTCCAAGTCTTCGGCATCAAGAAAAGCGCGGATACTCGTAAGGCGCTCCGATTCTTTGCAGAACGCCGCGTCAAAACGCATTTCGTCGATCTCGCCGAGCGAGCTGCCTCGCTCGGCGAGCTCAAGCGATTCTCGCAGAAGTTCGGTGTGCTCGCGCTCGTGGACCGGGACTCGAAACGTTTTCAGGACCTCGGCCTTGCACACGCTCGCCTGAGCGACGAACGGTGGCTCGAGAAGCTCGCCGACGAACCGATGCTGCTGAAGATGCCGCTCACGCGTTTCGCAAACAGATTGACCGTCGGTTTCGCGGACGAGGAATGGCGATCGTGGATCGAGGGATAACGGCGCGATGACTCAGGTTGCCATGTCAGGTGTCGCGGTCGAGTTCGGCGGCACGACCATCCTTCGTGACGTCACGTTCACCGTCGCTCCGGGAGAAAAGTGGGGGGTCATCGGACGGAACGGGACTGGAAAGACGACGTTGTTCAACCTCGTCACCGGCGTCCTTGCGCCGACGCGCGGTGTGGTGGTGCGCGCCCCGGGAACACGCGTCACGTTGCTCGAGCAGCACCGCGACTTTGGTAACGCGACGACGGTGTGGCAGGCGGTGGCTGGCGCGTTCGACCATCTCCTCGATCTCGAGCGATCGCTTGCCGAACAATCGACGCGGATCGGCGAGCTGGGAGAAACGGCGACGCCGCAGATGCTCGACCGTTACGCACACGACCTCGAGCGATTCGAGCGTGAAGGTGGATACGAGATCACGGCTCGCGTGGACGCCGTGCTTCACGGATTGGGATTCGACCCCACAGAGGCGAGGTCGAAGCGCATCGACACGTTGAGTGGCGGTGAGCGCGGCCGCGTCGGCCTGGCCCGCCAGCTCGTTGCGCCCGCGGACGTACTACTGCTCGACGAGCCGACGAACCACCTCGACCTGGAAACGACGGAGTGGCTCGAGCAATACGTTCGCGACACACGCGCAACGGTGCTACTCATCAGTCACGACCGTGCGTTCCTGGCGAACGTCGTCGATCACGTGCTGCACCTCGAGAATGAGACGACGGCCTCGTATTCCGGTGGCTACGAATCATTCGTCAGGCAGCGCACGGAGCGCCGGCTGACGCACCAGCGAGCGTTCGACAAGCAGCAGCGACAGATCGCGGGCGAAGAGGATTACATTCGGCGGAACATCGCCGGCCAGAACAGCAAGCAAGCGAAAGGGCGTCGAAAGCGGCTCGAGCGCCTGCCGCGATTGAGTCCACCGCCGGATGAAGCGGGCGGTGCGACCATGGCCATTCGCTTCGACGTGGCCGAGCGCGGGGGTGACATCGTTGCTGCGGCCGACCGCGCGAGCATTGCGATTGGATCGCGCGTGCTCATCGAGAGGTTCTCGGGCCACGTTCATCGCGGCGAGCGCGTCGGCCTCATTGGCCCGAACGGTGCCGGAAAGTCCACGCTCTTGCGCACGATGCTCGGCGAGCTGCCGTCCGCGGCCGGCACGGTACGCCTCGGGAACTCGATCACGGTCGCGTACTATCGACAGGATCTCACGCAGGTGCCGATCGACCGCACTCTCTACGAGGTCATCTCCGAACTCCGACCGACCTGGGAACGTGGGCAGATCCAGGGCCATCTAGGGCGGTTCGGGTTTTCAGGTGATGAAGTCCTGCGGCGTGCCGAGTCGTTGTCCGGAGGCGAGCGCGCGCGCGTGGCGATTGCCATGATGATGCTCGCTCGCGCGAACCTCCTCATTCTCGACGAGCCGACCAACCATCTGGACGTCGAGTCGATCGAGGCGCTCGAGGACGCAATCGAGCGGTACGATGGCACCGTCATCATTGTCAGCCACGATCGTGCACTGCTCCGAGCGCTCGCCGATCGCGTCTGGGTGCTGCACGATCGGCATCTGACGCCGTTCGACGGCAGCTTCGCCGAATGGGAAGCGGTGAGTGCGGAACGCGCGCACGCCGCGCGGGTGAAGGCGGCTGAAGAGGCGGCGACGCACCGGATGCGCGAGCGACAGACTGTTGCGCGGCGAGAACCATCGCGCCGCGACCAGCGAGATGCGTTGCGCAAGGCGCGCCGCGACGCCGAAGTGGCTGAACAGGACGTTGCCCGTATCGAACAAACGATCGCCACCCTCACCACGGCGCTTGCCGACCCGGAGCTCTACACGACGCCGAGTGGCGCGGCGTCTGCAAGCCGACTCGGCGCGGAGCTGGACGACGCGAAGACGGCGCTCGAGCGTGCCATCGACGCGTGGACGACGGCCACGGAGACGGTGGAGGCCCTCTCGGCATCCGCGAACGCGTCCACATAGGACGGGTCCAGGGGTGTTTGCGCGACCAACCCGCGGACTATCTTCCCGCGACCTCGAACGTGGGCTGCGAGGGCGCGGCAATCGCGAGATCGCCTACGGCAGGAACGACGCACAATGCGAAGCACGGTGATGGCGAACTCGGAGCGCGCAGTCGCGCGGTCCCGAACAGGGGGTGAGCGATCGACTCGGTAATCTGGATCTGGGGAGGGTTTCTCCTCTTCATCCTCGTGGTTCTCGCGCTCGACCTGGGCGTCATCAACCGCAAGGCTCACGTCGTCTCCGTGAAGGAAGCACTCGTCTTCACGATCGCCGTCTTCTTTATGGCGGCGCTGTTCGACGTGTTCGTGTACTTCGCGTACGAAAACCACTGGATGGGGCTCGGGCAGGCCATCGACCGCGTCGACGGTGTCGTCAACGACGGTCGCCTCGCCGCGGTGAAGTTCTTCACCGGCTACATCATCGAGGTCTCGCTCAGCGCGGACAACGTGTTCGTGATCGCCATGATCTTCGAACACCTGCGGGTGCCCGCGAAGTACCAGCATCGCGTGCTGTTCTGGGGCATTCTCGGCGCGCTGGTGATGCGCGGTGCGATGATCGGCCTCGGGGCACAGCTCGTTGCCCGGTACCACTGGATCCTCTATGTCTTCGGTCTCTTCCTGGTCTACACCGCCCTGAAGATGCTGTGGTCGAAGACCGACGAGAGCGTGGATCCCGACGAGGCGGTGGTCATGCGGCTCATCCGCCGCATCTTCCCGGTGTGTCGCGACTATCGGGAATCGCATTTCATGGTCCGAGAAGGGGGACGGCTCATGCTGACGCCGCTCGCCGTCGCGCTCGTGCTCGTCGAGACGACGGACCTGATCTTCGCCGTCGATTCGATTCCCGCCATCTTCGCGATCACGACGGATCCGTTCATCGTGTTCACGAGCAACGTGTTCGCGATTCTCGGACTGCGCTCGTTGTACTTCGCGCTCGCGGGGGCAATAGCGAAGTTCCGCTACCTGAAGGTGTCGCTCGCGGCAATCCTCGGACTCGTCGGCATCAAGATGCTCGTGTCCGAGTGGCTGAAGGACCTGTTCGGTCCGAGCTTCAACTTCTACTTGCTCGGCATCGTCGCGTTGATTCTCATAGCCGGCGTCGTGGCGTCGATTGCGGCTGTGCGTCGCGACGAACGAGCGGCCCGGACGAACGCATAAGGACCGTGGCGGATGCTCGCTCTGCTCGTCGCAGGAGCAGTGTCACTGCAGCCGATCCAGCAGCCGCTGGATGCGACCTACTCCACCGACGCGTTACGCAGGCTCGTTGAGCGCGCGTCGGTCCAGAACAGACGCGTTCCCGATTCGCTCCTCGCGTATACGGCTCGTGCGGAAAGTGAACACGCAATCGCCGCGAGACAGGCGGACGGCGTCGAGCAGACGTTCGCCGTCGAGCAGACGGACAACGTAGTGCGCTGGCGGCGTACCGGTGACTACGAGCAACGAGTCGTCGGTTATCGCTCGCAGTCAGTCGGCTTCACGCTTTCGGCCGTCGGAATGTTCCGCCAGGCGTGGACCGTGCCGATCCTCTATGGGAACCGGATCGCGCTCCTGCTCGGCCAGCCGGATTCTGCGGCGCGAGGTGAGACGCCGCGGCGGCGGCGCGCGCGGCGCGGCGCCGACGTGACGGCGATCCATCCGTTCGCGGCCGATCGGGATGCGGTGTACCGCTTCTCGGGCGGCGATACGATCGCGACGCTCCGTCCCGGCGGCGGCCGCGAGGTTCCGATCGCCCGCATCCATGTCGAACCACGAGTCGAGCGCGTCACGCGGCCGACCACACTCTTTCGTGGCGACATCGAGGTCGATGCGGACCGCGCACACATCGTGCGAATGCGTGGCTATTTCATTACTGCCGGCCGTCGTCAACGTGTCGCGGCGCGTCTCGTTGCATCCCAGGTCGAGGCGGTCGCGTACGTCGAGCTCGAGAACGCCGAGTTCGATCAGCGGTACTGGTTGCCGACCTATCAACGGTTCGAGGCACAAGCGTCACTGCCAATGCTGGGAGGCCAGCGGGCGGTGTTCCGCGTCGTCACGCGGTTCCGGGGCATGATGGTCAACCCGCCGGACAGCGTCGCAGTGGCGCAGCCTGATTCGTTAGGCACCGATACGCTTCGCCTCGTGCCGCACCGGCTCACGTTCGCCCCGGCCGACAGCATCGACAAGTACGACGCATGGGCGCGCGACGTCGGCCAATTGAGCGCAGCCGTGCACGCCGATGACTTCGCCGACGTTGCACCATCCGAGTGGCGAGCCACCGGGCGGCCTGTCGTCGGGCTACGCTACGAAGCTGCGTCGGATCTTTTTCGCTACAATCGCGTCGAAGGCGCGTACACCGGTGTCGGAGTCGAAGCGAGGCTGCGCGACGCGGCACCAGGCCTGGTGGTTCGATCGACGCTCGGGTGGGCGTGGACGGAGCGGACCGCACGCGGCCGCGTGATGGTCGAACGTCAGGCAGGCCGCTGGTGGCCGTTCGTGCGTGCCGGGCGCTCGCTCGACATCACGAACGATTTTCGCGAGCCCTACGACAGCGGTTCGACGCTGGGTGCGTTACTCTCGGTCGACGATTACGACTACGTCGACCGGCGTCGCGCTATTGCTGGTGTCACCGGGTTCGTTGGGAGGCGGCGAGAGATCCGGCTCAGACTCGAAGGTGGGGTCGGCTCGGATCGATACGCGGTCGCGCGACGCGAGCAGGGCCCGATTGTGCGGACCGACTCGGGCTTTCGATTCAACCGAGGCGTCGATGCGGGCCGATACCGAATCATCGCCGCGAAACTCGAAGTCCATCCCGAAGTAAATGCGGCGTTCGTTCGGCCAGGGCTCGGTGCGCTCCTGCAGGCGGAAGCCGCGAGCGGCGACCTAACGTGGCAACGCGTCGAGCTCCGGGTCGTCGCGCGACAACCGCTCGGACCGTTCATCTCTGCGGTGCGCGCGGACGGTGGCCTCCTGTTCGGAGACCGCCTTCCGCCACAACAGCTGTTCGAACTCGGTGAGAACCAGAATCTTCCGGGTTATGGCTACAAGGAGTTCGCGGGCGATCGGGCTGCGGTCGTGCGCGGTCTCGTCATGCTGCCGCTACCGCTATGGCGATCGCCGCTGCGGTTCAGGCGCTGGGTGTTCCCGGCTGTCGCCCCGATGATCTCCGCAGGCATGCAGACCGGTTGGGCAGGCGCGAGCAACGCCGCCGCGCAGGCGTCGATCGCGCGACTCGGCTCAGTCGGCGACACTGCGTTGGGCTGGCCGACAGCGGGCATCAGCGCGCCCGTATCGCGGCCGACCGACGGCGTGCGGTCATCGGTCGACTTCCGGTTGCGGTTCTTCGGCGGGGCGCTGAGCGTTGGGACTGCGCGCGCGATCGACCACCGCGAGCGATGGCGATTCGTCGTTGGGTTCGCGCAGGTGCTCTGATGATTTCAACGCTAAGCGTTCTCTAGAACTCGCCGATGAATCCGATCTCCGGCTCGAGCCGCTGGCCGAACTTTTCGAACACGCATTGCTGCGCGTGTGCGATGAGGGCGCGAACATCCCCAGCGGTCGCGTGGCCGAGGTTGACCATGATGTTCGCGTGGATGTGCGAGATCTGCGCGTCGCCCACGCGGTACCCCTTGAGCCCGCACTGGTCGATGAGTCGACCGGCGCCGACGCCTTCGATCTTCTTGAAGATCGAGCCGGCGCTCGGATGAATGTCGAGCCACGGGTGACGCGCACCGCGCCAGCTGAGGTTCTCCTGCATGATCCGATGCATGGCGCCGACGTCGCCAGGCGCGAGGCGGAAGGTGACGCTCAGCGCGATCTCGCGTCCCGAATGGAGCACGCTCGTGTCATAGCCGAACCGCATGTAGTCTCGATCGACGACACGCCGCGTCCCGCGCTCGTCGAGCAGCTCAGCGGACTGGAACACCTCCTCGATGAACATCGTCCGCTCGCGCTCGGGCGCCGGAGACAGGAAGTGCAGGTTCTGCCAGACGGCGCCGCCAACGGTGCTGGGGATGCCTACGTAGTGCTCCAACCCGGACCAGCCCCGCCGGACGGCCTCGGCGATCAGGTCCCGAACGACCGCCCCTGTCTCGCACCACACGCGTCCGTCCGCCTCGAATCGCATGGCGCGGGCGGCGTTGCGGATGACGAGGCCGCGAAACCCCTTGTCGCCAACGAGGATATTTGCGCCGAGCCCGAGCACGAAATAAGGCAGACCGGCCTCGCGGGCGCCGATGACCGCGTTTGCGAGATCGTCCGCTGACGTGGCATCGTAGAAGAGGTCTGCCGGACCTCCAATGCGAAACGTGGTGTATGGCGCAAGCGGCTCGGCCCGCCGGAGGCGGTTCGGGTCGATGCGCCCCAACAGCTGTACGCCGTCAACGGCTGGTTGCGTGAGAGACATGACCATAAAAAGAAATTCGTTCACGACAGTGGTTGCAACGCTCGTCGTGGCTGTGGCTTTGACGGCGTCGTCGGCGTCGGCGCAACGCGCCGAGCTCGACAAGATCATCAAGCGTCGGGTGTTGGGGAACGGGCTCGAAGTCATCGTCGTGGAGAACCACGGCGTACCGCTGGCGACCGTCGAAATCGATGTGAAGAACGGCTCGTTCACGCAGTCGCCCGAGTACGCGGGGCTCGCGCACATGTACGAGCACATGTTCTTCAAGGCGAACGAGCACCTCCCCGAGCCGGACCAGTTCATCGATCGCGCGGCCGAGCTGGGTGCGGTGTTCAACGGGCGTACGGACGAAGAACGCGTGGCGTACTACATGACACTCCCCGCAGACAGCCTCGCCGGGGGAATGCAGGCGATCGCGGACGCGCTCCGCACGCCACTGTTCCTGAAGGACGAGATCGAGCGCGAACGCCAGGTCGTGATTGGCGAGTACGATCGAAACGAGGCAAACCCTTTCTTCAAGCTGCAGGCCGAAATGGGCCAGCGACTCTATCCTGGTCATTGGAGTCGCAAGAACGTCATCGGCGACCGGGACGTGATTCTCACGGTCACCACGGCGAAGCTGCGCGAGATTCAGCGCAAGTATTACGTGCCCAATAACTCCGTTCTCATCGTCACGGGCGATGTATACCCGGACAGTGTGTTTGCGCTTGCGGCGAAGGCGTTCGGGGACTGGCCGCGTGGGGCGGACCCGTTCAAGACCGATCCGATCCCGCCGATTCCTGCATTGGCCAAGAGCGAGGCCGTGATCGTTGAGCAACCCGTCGGTGCCGTGACGGTGCTCTTACAGTGGCAGGGCCCGAGTGTTCGGAAAGACGCGAAAGCGACGTACGCGGCCGATGTATTCTCGGACGTGCTCAACCAGCCCAACTCGACGCTACAGAAGCGACTCGTTGACACCGGGCTCTGGCAGTCCATCGGCGTCAACTACTACACACTGGATCAGGTAGGCCCAATTACGATCAGCGGGCAGACCACCGCCGACAAACTCAAGAGTGCGATTGCCGCCCTCGAGGCGGAGATTCACCGCTTCGCAGACCCGGCGTATATCGGCAGAGACGCGCTCGAAGCGGTGAAGGCGCAGCGCGCCGTCAGCTCGGCGTTCGGGCGAGAGCGGGCCTCGAGCTTCAGTCAAACGATCGGGTTCTGGTGGAGCGTCGCGAGCCTCGACTATTACATGGGCTATGTCGACAACATGGCGAAACAGAGCGTAGCGGACCTCCGCGCGTACGCCTCGAAGTACATCGTCGGGAAGCCACGCATCACCGGGGTGCTGATTCCCTCGGATGCCAGACAGTCGATTGCCCTGACGGCGGCGGACCTGCTGCCCAAGGGGGCGGTTCAGTGAGAACCAGACTAACGGCATTCAGCAGACAGCTCGGCGGAACTGTCGCGGCACTGGCGGCAATCGCTACTGCAAGTGGCGCACAGGTGTCGGGGAGCGCCCTCCCGAGCCCGTCGCGCAGCAAGGTTGCTCTGCACGACAGCCTCACAACCTCGTATGAGGTTGGCAGCGTTCGTGTCATCCATCGCCTCACGCCGGCGAATGACGTCGTCGCGGCGAACGTCTACCTGTTAGGCGGCGTTCAGCAGACCACGGACGACAACGCCGGCATCGAACCGCTGCTTCTCGAAGCGTCGGATCGCGGCACTCGCGAGTACGCCAGCGAGCGAGTTCGAGCGACCCTGTCCCGCCTCGGCAGCTCGATCGTCGTCGATCCGGAAACGGACTGGACGATGTTCGGACTCCGATCGACACGGGCGGGATTCGACTCCACGTGGTCGGTCCTCGCGAGTCGGCTGATGCATCCCACGCTCGATTCGGGCCAGGTCAAGTTGGTACAGGAGCAGCTGCTCGCGGCCGTCCGTCAACGCGGCGACAACCCCGACGCCCAGGTCGGTTTTATCGCCGACAGCTTCGCATTCTCCGGCCATCCGTACTCGCGATCCACACTGGGTACCGAGCGTTCGCTGTCACGGGTCACAGTCGAAGACCTCAAACGCTATCACACCGGGCAGGTCGTGACGTCGCGCATGCTCGTCGTGATCGTCGGTAACGTTCCACGGGAACGTGTGGAGCGGCTGATCAATCGCACGCTGGCCAAGCTGCCGGCTGGAACGTACTCGTGGCAGCCGCCGCCAGCCGTTCCGGCCCACCCGGCGGGATTCGCGCTCGAAACGCGTTCGCTGCCGACCAACTACATCCTCGGTTACTACGCGGGCCCCCCGGCGGGGAGCAAGGACTATCAAGCGTTGCGCATCGCGTCGGCCGTCCTTTCGGGCCAGCTCTTCGCGGAGATCCGGTCGCGGCGAAATCTCACGTACGCAGTCGATGCGCCGTTCGTGGAGCGAGCGATCGCAGCGGGCGGCCTCTACGTCACGACGGTTTCGCCAGACACGACGCTTGCGCTGATGCGGCAGCAGATCAACGCTCTGCAGCAAGGGACGATCGATCGTGAAGCGCTCGAGCGGCTCGTCCAGCAATTCATCACGGAGTATTTCCTCAACAACGAGACGAACGCCGAACAGGCGAACTTCCTCGCCCGGGCGCAGCTGTATCGCGGCGATTTCCGGGTCGCGGATCTTTTCGTCGACGAACTCCGTGAGGTCAGTCCGGAAGACGTCCAGCGCGTCGCGCGTCAGTACATGCGAAACATTCGCTTCGGGTACGTTGGCGACGCGCAGCGGCTGTCGCCGCGCGCGCTCCGCGGGTTCTAGCAGCGTTTTGGCGCCGGCGTCTCATTCGCGCCGGCGCGCGGCGAGCACACGGCGGACGTCGTCGAGCGCTCCACCGACGGAACGCAGCGCGACCAGCGTGTGATACACGAGGTCAGCCGCCTCCTCAGTGGCGCGAGCTCGGTCACCATCCGCACAGGCGGTCACCAGCTCCGCGCACTCTTCCCCGAGCTTCTTCAGCCGCAAGTTCCGGTCGTTGATGAGCCGCCGAGTGTAGCTCGGACGTGCTTGCTCGTCGGTGTGCCCGTTGTGCTCCTCGAATCGTGTGCTGATGACGGCGTCGAGCTCGGAGAGTGCGTCGGCTAAGAGCCCCGATGCTGCGAAGCACGACACCGTTCCGGCGTGGCACGCGGGACCCGCGGGGAGAACACGAGCGAGTACGGCATCACCGTCGCAATCCGCCTCGAGCGATACGACGCGTTGCACGTTTCCGCTGGTGGCGCCCTTGTGCCATAGCCCGCGAGACCGCGAGCGATAGTGCATCTCGCCGGTGGCCAATGTGTGCTCGAGCGCTTCACGGTCGGCGAACGCAGTCATCAGGACCGTCCCTGTCGTCGCGTCCTGTACGACGACGGACACTACGCCGCCGCCCTTGGCGAACGCCAGGGCGTCGAGATCGAGCATTGGCGCGTTAGGCATATGAGGGCGTATTCGCCGCCGATGCTGCGTCGGGCCACGGGACGCCGAGGCGGGCGCGAATCATTGAGGCAAGGGAGTTGTTGGTCGCAATCGAGCCACTGCCAAACGCCGTCACCCGTCCGGTCCAGTCACTGAACTCGCCACCGGCTTCGCGTATGACCGGGACGAGAGCGGCCGCGTCCCACGGCGACATCAGGTTGTCGATCATCGCCTCGGCCCGGCCAGTCGCGACGAGGAGATAGCCGTAACAATCGCCCCACGTCCTAACGATCGGAGCGTCGTGGGCGAGCGTCACCCACCGGTCTCGGCGTTCCGGATGCTCGCGGAAGCGATCATCCGTCGAGAGGATCGTCGCGTCGGAAATCCGGTCGACTGTCGAGACGTAGGTGCGTGCGTCGTTCCACCAACAGCCTTCGCCAACTGCCGCGACGACGATCTCGTCGACCGCGGGACAGAACACGGCGCCGGCGATCACGTCCTCGCCGCGTGCGATGGCCACGAGCGTGCCCCACAACGGAACGCCACGGACGAAGCTCTTCGTTCCGTCGATCGGATCGATGATCCACCGCCGACTCTTTTCGTCGCCAAGTGCGCCAAATTCCTCGCCGAGGATCGCGTCGTCGGGGAACCGCTGGGAGATCCACTCACGCGCCGCGATTTCCGCGGCGCGATCGGCGACGGTCACCGGGCTACCATCGCCCTTGGTCTCCACATCAAGCCGGGAGCGAAAGTGTGAGAGCGCGATGTTCCCTGCGAGACGAGCAACTTCAGCAGCGGCCTGCAGCAACTCGCTGTGACGGTCGGTGTTCATGCAGCGCGAACCGGCAAGTTGTGAGCAACCATCATTCGCTTGATCTCTCGAACAGTCGTGACGCGGTCGTGTACGATCCCGGCGACGAGTGCCGCGTCTGCACGGCCATGTGTAATTGCGTCGCAAACGTCATCGGCTGATCCGGCACCGCCGCTCGCGATAACCGGAACATCCACCGCATTGGCGATAGCAGCGGTCAGCTCGAGGTCGTAGCCGCTGCGCGATCCGTCCCGGTCAATGCTCGTCACCAGAAGCTCCCCTGCCCCACGGCGAACAGACTCCCGAGCCCATTCCACCGCGTCGAGCGCAGTCGGGGTCCGACCACCGTGCGTGTACACGCGCCACGTACCCCCGTCGCGTTTCG
>Ga0075430_100002474_pt1 | contig 15388 bp, 9 predicted proteins | sample RhiMetdeltSRZDD4_FD_75294 | JGI IMG/M metagenome (GOLD analysis project Ga0075430, IMG submission 75294) | Populus rhizosphere microbial communities from Tennessee, USA - Rhizosphere MetaG P. deltoides SRZDD4 | ecosystem: Host-associated > Plants > Roots > Rhizosphere > Soil | place: USA... | reverse complement strand
GCGCCGGAGGACAGGTGGCCGACGGCGGCGGCGTTCCGCGACGCCCTGCTGTCGCCGGAGTCGTTAGGTGTGACCTGGCGTGCCGATCCGCGTGAACCGGTGCGATACACATCACCGCGACCGGATGGATCGCGCCGGGTGGCGGCCGTTCGCTCGCCGATTCCCAAGCCTTGGTCATTCCGCTCGGACGCGCGGCGCGGCGAGCTCGAAGACGGGTCACCCCCGCTTCAGCGCGGACTGCGCTCGGACATCGTTCTCGAGCCGCCCCATCTCGCTCAGCTCACTCCGGTGCAGCGCGACGACCTCCGGCTGTGGCACGGTCGAGTCGATCTGCTCGACCGCGTGAAGGCGATGCGGGGATACACGGTGCTCACGCTGGGCGCGATCGCCGGCGGCATCGCCGGCTTCGTGTTCGGCGTCCAGGAAGCGCCGCCGTTCGTGTTCGCGCCGCTCGTGCCGATCTTCATGTCGATGAAGCTGTGGCGCCGCGGCCAGTCGCTTCGCCAGAACGGGCTCAAGGTGCGACGCGTGCTGCTCATGCCGCGGGCGCACTGGGTGTTGCGTCCGAAGCTCAAGGCGACCGAGCAGCAGCTCGAGAAGCTCGCGCCGAGGGAGGTGCTCGACACGCCCGAGGGCGCCGTGATCCGGCGCGCGGTCGAGGACCGCACCGCGATTCTCGACATCTTCGCAAAGTTGTCGAAGGATGATCGCGCCCTCCTTCCGGACCTGACCGCCACGGTCAAGGCACTCGTCGAACGGGTCGCTCACCTCGCGCAGATGCTGCACCGGCTCGATGCGAGCATCGATCCGACGTTGGGGCACGAGCTCGACGCGCGCATCGCACAGGTCGAGCGCGAGAGCGGGTCGGTCGACGGGGAGCGCCAGTTGGCGCTGCTCCGCCGGCAGCGTGGGACGCTCGACGAGCTGGTCACCCAGCGTGGCGCGCTGGCCCGCCAGCTCGACAGCGCCGGGTTGGCGTTAGGCAATCTCCGGCTCGACCTGATCAAGCTCCGGTCGTCCGGCCTGCAGTCGGCACTGTCCGACGTGACGACCGCGACGCAGGAAGCCCGCGCACTGTCGAGCGAGATCGACGCGGTGCTTGCCGCCGCCGCAGAGGTCAGGCACCTGTAACACCTGTCCCGGAGCGGGGTCGCTACAGCTCCTTCGACTCGGCGAACGGCCCATCGGTGATCGGTAGCTTCCAGCCACGGAGCCGCGCGCGGCGCCGGAGCGTCCGTCCGTCCGTATGTGGCAGGTGCGAGGTGGGCTGTGCCGGATCTGGCCGCACACCGCCCGGTACGGCGGAGCCGTCATGGCGAACCGACGCGGCGGCTGCATCCTCGAACGGAATCTCGAACTTCATCGCGCACTCTCCATCGACGTGGGAGCGCACGATCGCCGCGGTCGCCCGACGCTGGCAGAATGGGATGTAGGCAATACATCATGACGAATGTCACTCGCTATTCGGCTTCACGAATTCGGTCATGCTGGATTCAGGTGACGAACATCCTTTAACGGCGGAACTGATTGAACGGCGGCTTCGCGAAACGGCGCGGTGCACAAACGGCGCAAACCGCTGAAACGGCGCGCGTGCGCGAAAACGCGCGAACTGCCCAACAGCGCGAGGTGCCAAACAGCGCAAACTGCCCAACGGCGCAAACGGCCCAAGAGCGCGAGGTGCCAACCGGCGACAACGGCCTCGACATCGAACGGCGCGAACTGCCGAACGGCGCGAACTGCCCAAGAGCGCGAACTTCCGGCTATCGCCATGTGACAATTGTCATTCGAAACGGATGAGATCCTCGACTGGTCAGGTCGGCACAACGGTGCGACACTCCCACGCATGCTGGCGACAGACCGTCTCGCGATTCGTGCCGCGCTCTCCAACGCGCCGCTCGGACAGCTGGGGGCGGGCTCGGCCTGGGCGATGACTGCGCAACCAGGTACCGCGACGCATCGATCGTCGCCGCGGACTCGCGAGCCCGACGCCGCTCCCGCGCTCACGCGCGACGTCGTGCGAACGTTTGCGGCGGCCGCCATCGGCGTGAACATCGCGCTCAGCGTCATCGACGTGTGGCGCCTCGTGTACATCCCGCTCGCGCCGAATGTCATTCGCGCCGCCGCGCTCTTCGTGGCTGTCGGCGTTCCGCTCCACATCCGGCACGTCATCTACGGCCTGCGCGGTGAGCGACCACCGGCGGCCGCCTGGACGCTCCTGGCGCTCGCCGTCGTGCATGCATTCGCGGCGGAAATCGTCGGCAGCGCGTGGAGCTTTCAGTTCGCGTCGCTCGTCGTCTCCATTCTGATCGTCATCCCGGGGATCTGGGGTGTCGTGCTGGCGGCCGGGGTGGTCATGTGGCCGATCGTCATTGCCGGCCCATACTGGCACGCCGACCAACCGACCTACGCGGGCATCTACCTCGCGTTCGCCGTCGTCTGGCGAGCAACGACGCAGTACGTACCGCTTCGCCTGCTCGCGGCCATCCGGGCGCTCGACGTCGCCGGCCGCGAGCTCGAGGCGCGCGCGGTCATCCAGGCGCGCGTTCGCATCGACGCCGAGCTCTCCACCGGCGTGACGGGCGCGCTCGAGCAGATCGTTGCGCGCGGCGAGGTTGCGAAAACGGAAGCCACGCGCGACGCGGCTCGCGCAATGACGGAGCTTCAGACGCTGGTGCGGGATTCGCGGCGCACGCTCGCGCGGGCGCGGCGTGTCGTCGCAGGCTACCGCAATTCGTCGGTACGCTCCGAGCTCGACGCCGCGGCGGCGCTGCTGGAGGCAACCGGAGCGAACGTGCGCATCGTCGCCGCGGACGGTCTGGTGCTCGATCTTCCGGACGCGCAGGCGCGCGGAACCATCCGCGCGGCGGTCGCGACCGTGCTCCGCGAGGAGCCTAACGCGCGCTACCGTGTGGATGTCTCGCGGGATGCCGCCGGCGCGCTGACCGTCGCCGTGTCCGCCGACGACGATTCGTCTCCCCCGGACCTGGCCCGCCGATGAGCGCGTCGATCGTGCTTGCACCGGATCCACCGCTCCGCCGCCGGGCGTGGTGGCTGCTGCTCGCGATTCACGTCCCCTTCATCGCGTTCACCGTCGCACAGGGTGGGCTGCGGCTCGCGTATCCGCCGCCGTTCGAGACCAATTGGGGCGCGCTGTTTCTCGCGCTGATGGCCGGCGCGCTCCAACTGCGCCACAGCCTGGCCGTCGCAGACGGCGTTAGGCCACGGTACTGGATGTGGTCGTTGCTCCTGCTCGCGCTCATCGCCTGGGTTCCCATGCCGACGCTCGCCGATCAGTGGGTCACCGTCCACTGGTTCCTGGTGGCGTCGATCGCGATGCTCCTCCCGCCTCGAATCGCGCTCCCCGCGGTCCTCGTCAACGCGCTGGTCAACGGAATTCTGTTCGCCCGTATCACCACCGTGCCCGAGTTCACCATTGGGCTCTTCGCCTGGAACTTCTTCTACTGGCAGGCCCTCCAATTCCTCGGCGGCGCCGGACTGTACGGTGCCACGCGACTCGTGCGTCTCATGGATCAGCTGCGTGACGCCCGCGCGGATCTTGCCGAGCTCGCGATCGGCCGCGAACGACTCCGCATCTCCCGCGACCTGCATGATCTCCTCGGTCAGTCGCTCTCCGCCGTGTCGCTCAAGGGCGATCTCGCGATCGGCCTGCTGCGGCGGAACGAAGTGCCGGGAGCCGTCGGTGAGATCGAGAGCCTCGTATCGGTCGCGCGATCGACGCTGCACGATCTGCGCGACATCGCGCATCGCGAGCCACCGATTGCGCTGTCGTCGGAGATCGAGCGTGCGACCGAGCTCCTGTCCTCGACAGGTACGGATACGCGCGTCGAGATCGACGCACGCGACCTGCGGCCGGAGATCGACGAACTGTTCGCGTGGGCGCTGCGCGAAGGGGTGACCAACGTGCTCCGTCACAGCGCGGCGACCACGTGCTCGATCCGCATCGAGCGCAACTACGGCGTCGTCAGGCTCGAGATCCTGAACGACGGTGCACTGCCGGCGACACCGGGAGGCAACGGATTGAGCGGCCTCGCCGCCCGCACGGCCGCCTTGTCCGGATCGGCGACCGCTCGCGCCATGGCCGACGGCCGTTTCCGCCTCCGTGTCGAAGTACCGGAGCGCGTCCCATGATTCGCGTGCTGATCGCCGAGGACATGCACATGATCCGCGGTGCGCTCGTGGCGCTCCTCAAGCTCGAGCCCGACATCGAAGTCGTCGCGGAGCTGGAGCGCGGTGATGTCGTCGTGGAGACGGCGCTCCGCTTGAAGCCGGACGTCGCAGTGGTGGACATCGACATGCCCGGGCTCGACGGGCTGAGTGCGGCCGAGGCGCTGCACGAACAGCTGCCGTCGTGTCGGACGCTCGTGCTGACGGGACTGAGTCAGCCCGGTAATCTCCTGCGCGCGCTCAAGGTTCACGTGCGCGGATTCCTGCTCAAGGACGCCCCGGCGCGCGAGCTCGCGAATGCGATTCGCTCGGTGGCCGCAGGCCGTCGCGTGCTGGATCCGGAACTGGTAGCCGCCGCGGTGGAAACCGGCGCGAGTCCGTTGACCGAGCGGGAAGCGGACGTGCTGCGCGCGGCCGAGTCGGGGCTGTCGACAGAGCAGATTGGTGAGCGGCTGAATCTTTCGGCGGCGACCGTGCGGAACTACCTGTCGAACGCGATCGGGAAGCTCGGGGCGCGAAACCGACTCGACGCGATCCGGATCGCCGGCGACGCGGGATGGCTCTGAGCCGGCGCGATCGAGGCCGGCGAAGTCGCCGATTCCGCCATGCAGATATTGGCGGCCGCGGTTTGGTGAGTATCCTAAAGCATCTCGATCAACGGAGCCTGCATGAGCACAACTTCCGCGAAGCCAGACACCATCGTCCTCATCCACGGCTTCTGGGTCACGCCCCGATCGTGGGAACACTGGGTGAAGCATTACGAGAACAAGGGTTATCGGGTGCTCACACCCGCGTATCCGGGGTTCGAGGTCGAGGTCGAGGCACTCAACGCGGATCCATCACCGATCGAGCGTGTGACCGTGCCGCAGATTCGCGAGCGCCTCGAGAACGTCGTCAAGGAGCTCGACACGCCGCCGATCCTCATCGGTCATTCGGCCGGCGGGGTTTTCGTCCAGTTGCTGCTCGATCGCGGTTTCGGCGCGTGCGGCGTGGCGATCAACTCCGCGCCGACGGAGGGCGTGCCCGTTCTGCCGCTTTCGCAGATCAAGTCGACGTTCTCCGTGTTCTCGAGCCTCGCGAACAGACACAAGGCGATCCCGTTCAATCTCGAGCAGTGGCACTACGCGTTCACGAACACGTTCAGCGAGGAAGAATCGCGCGCGTTGCACGAGCGCTATCACGTTCCGGCGTCCGGCGCGATCCTGTGGAGCTCCGTGCTCGCCAACTTCCAGCCGGGTCGTCAGGACACGTGGGTCAACTATCATAACGAGAACCGTGCACCGCTTCTGTTCATCGCGGGCAGCGAAGACCATCTGATGCCGCCGTCGGTGCAGCGGTCGAACGCGAAGCACTACAAGGGGAACACGATCACCGAGGTGAAGGAGTTCGAGGGACGCGCGCATCTCCTGCCGGCGCAGAAGGGCTGGGAGGAGGTGGCCGACTACGCGCTGACGTGGGCGGAGCAGCACGCGAGGGTTCCGGTGGCCGGATAGCAGTATCGATGAACGTCCGCATCACGCACATCGGCGGACCGACGACGCTGATCGAGGTCGGTGGGTGGCGGCTCCTCACCGACCCGACGTTCGATGCACCGGGGCGGACGTACCACTTCGGCTACGGCAGCTCATCGCGGAAGCTGGCTGGTCCGGCGATTCCGGTCGCCGACATTGGCGACATCGATGCGGTGTTGCTCACGCACGATCACCACGCTGACAACCTCGATGACGCCGGGCGTGCCTTTCTTCCACGCGCCGGCGTGGTGGTCACGACGACGTCTGGCGCGGGTCGACTCGGACGCAACGCGCGCGGTCTCGACCCATGGGCATCGACGCGACTCGAGGCCGCGGGTCGCATCACGATCGAAGTGACGGCCACGCCGTGCCGCCACGGTCCGGCCGGCAGCCATTTCATCGTCGGTGATGTGATCGGCTTTGTGCTGCGATGGGATGGTCAGCAACACGGCGAGCTCTGGATCACGGGCGATACGGTCCTGTTCGACGGCGTGCGTCAGGTGGCCAATCGACTCCGGGTCGGGACGATGCTCGTGCACCTCGGGGACGTGCATTTCGGCGTGACGGGGCCGGTTCACTACACGCTGAACGCGAACGAGGCCGTCACACTCTGCGGTCTCGTGCAACCGCACACGGTGATCCCGGTGCACTACGAGGGCTGGTCCCATTTCGTCGAGGGTCGAACGGACGTAGAACGTGCGTTCTCGGCCGGACCGGAGCGCGTTCGCCGGGCCGTACGGTGGGTGCCGTTAGGTGTGCCGGCCGACGTAGCCGTGTGACGGCGGGAAACCGACATGGCGGGCGGCCCGTAGGCCGAGGATAACCCGCACCGAACGACCCAGCCATGTCCGTTTCGACCCTCATCAAACCCGCCTGGCGATCCCTCCGCCGGAGCCCGGCCTTCACGATCACCGCCTCGCTGACGCTCGTGATCGGCATCGGCGCGTCCGTAGCCATGTTTGCCCTGGTGAGTGGGGTGCTGCTGCGCCCGCTCCCCTATGCCAACGCGGACCGCCTCGTGGTCCCCTACCATGAGATGAGCATCGTCGCGATTCCGAAGGGGAACCAGACGGCGGGCACCTACCTGACGTACAAGAAGCTGGCGCGGTCGATCGAGGAGATCGGCGTGTACCAGGAAAGTGCCGCGAACGTCTCGGACCCCAAAGGCGGCTCGGATCCACAGCGGATCACGTCTGCTACGATGACCGCGAGCATCATTTCCGTCCTCGGCGTGAACCCGCTGCTGGGGCGCAACTTCACGGACGTCGAGGATGCACCGAACGGACCTAACGTGGTTCTGATCAGCGAGGGGCTCTGGCGATCGCGGTTCGGTGCCGACCCGCGCATTGTCGGACGCACGCTCGAGGTGAATGGACGCTCGCGGGAGATCGTCGGCGTGATGCCCGCGCGGTTTCGCTTCCCGACTGCGGGCACGCAGCTCTGGTTGCCGCTCCAGCTCGATCCGAACAATCCATACCCGGGCGGATTCAACTACAACGGCGTGGCCCGGCTCCGTCCAGGCGTTTCGGTCGCCGACGCGACGCGCGACTTCAAGTCGGCGCTCTCGCGCGTGATGGAGATCGCACCGAACCTCGCGCCCGGCGTCACCATGCAGATGCTTATCGATCAGGCCAAGCCCGTACCGCTGATCGTGCCGCTCAAGGAGGATGTCACGGGTGGCATTGCCAAGACGCTGTGGATCGTCGCCGCGTCGGCCATCGTCGTCCTGCTCGTCGCGTGTGCAAACGTCACGAACCTCATTCTCGTCCGCGCGGATGGTCGCCAGCGCGAGCTCGCGGTGCGCGAAGCGCTCGGTGCTGGACGCAACAAGGTGATGGCGTACTTCCTGGCGGAGTCGGTGGTTGTGACCGCCGTGTCGGGACTGGTGGGGCTGGCGCTTGCGGCGGCAGCGATTCGACTGCTCGCGACCAAGGGACCGAGCACGATACCGCGGCTCGCCGAGCTGCGCATCGACCTGCCCACGTTAGGCTTCGCGCTCACGATCTCGGGGCTCGTGGCGTTCGTCTGCAGCATCGTCCCCGCCCTGCGGATCGGCCGCGTCGATCTGTCCGATGCGCTTCGCGAAGGAGGCCGTGGTGGTACGGCGGGCCGGGCACGCCAACGGGTGCGAACTGCGCTCGTCGCGGCGCAGATCGCGCTGGCTCTCGTCGCACTCGCGAGCTCGGGCCTTCTCCTGAGAACGTTCCAGCGACTGAACGCGGTCCGCCCCGGCTTCGACATGGAGGGGCTCGGTACGTTCTGGGTGGCACTTCCTGGGGCGCGCTATCCGAACGACACGGCTGCGACGCGGTTCCATACGCAGCTGCTGGATCGGGTGCGAGCGCTGCCGGGGGTGACTGCCGCCGGCGTTGCGTCGCGGTTACCGCTGATGTCGAACGGCATGAGTCAGGATCCCTTCTACCCCGAGGGGGATGCGACGTATCGATCGAAGATTCCGCCGCTTCAGCTGTATACGACCGTCGATGGCGGCTACTTCCGGGCAATGGGCATTCCGTTGTTGGCCGGAAAGACATTCGAGCGCGCGGAGGTGCAGCGATCCGGCGACGCGATCGTGAGTCGCGCGACTGCCATCCAGTTCTATCGGGACTCGACGGGGCAGTCGGTCGTCGGAAAGCGATTTCAGAAGCTGCCGGGCGGCCCGTTCTACACGATCGTCGGCGTCGTCGGTGACACGCGAGATACGTCGCTGGCGGGTCCGGTCTCGCAGACGGTGTATTTCTCCCAGTCACCGGGCAGCGAGGGGTACGAAGAGGCCCGCTGGACGATGGCGCTCGTCGTCCGGACGCCCGGTGACCCGATGGCCATCGCCCCGGCGATTCAGCGCGTCGTGCGCGAGCTCGATCCCGGGTTGCCGCTCTTTCTGGTCCGGCCGATGACAGCAGTCGCGGCGGCGTCGATCGCGCAGCTCTCGTTCACCATTCTCGTGCTCGGCGCAGCCGCGGTGGTAACGCTCGTGCTCGGCGCGGTGGGGCTGTACGGTGTCATGGCGTACGTCGTCTCGCTTCGAACGCGTGAGCTCGCGGTGCGAATGGCGCTTGGTGCGACGCCGGGCGAGGTCGTGCGGATGCTCACGACGCAGGGCGTTGCGGTGACCGGCCTCGGAATCGCCGCCGGGCTCGCACTGTTCGTGGTCGTCGCGCGGGCGCTGCGATCGCTGCTGTTCGGCGTTGCGGCGACCGATCCGGTGACGCTCGCGGGCGCGTCGTTGCTGCTGGTGACGATCGCGGCGTTTGCGAGCTGGCTGCCGGCGCGGCGGTCGTCGCGCGTGGATCCGGCGGATGTACTGAGGGCCGAGTAGGCCTGTCATCCCGAGCGTCAGCGAGGGATCTTGTGTGCGAATCATGTGGCTGGTCTGGCCACGAGAACGCATGCGAGGTCCCTCGCTGACGCTCGGGATGACAGGAGAATACGTGCGAAGCCGCCAACGACCCATCCACCTGCTGGTCCTCGCCGCCACGTTAGGCGGGAGCTCCGTCGCCGCACAATCCACCGGCGTCGAGGTTCACGAAGCCACGATCACCGACCTTCAGGCCGCGATGACGGCCGGTCGGACGACCTCGCGCGCGCTCGTCGATGCCTACCTCGCGCGTATCGCTGCGTATGACGCGCGAGGGCCGCAGGTCACCGCGATGGTTCGGGTGAACCCGAACGCCCGCACGGAGGCGGCGCGCCTCGATGACGAACGACGCCAGGGACGCGTGCGCGGACCGCTGCACGGCATTCCGATCATCCTCAAGGACAACTTCGACACGGCCGATATGCCGACGAGCGGCGGTGCGCTGGCACTCGCGAATCATCGGCCGAAGGAGGACGCGTTCGTCGTGCGAAGGCTACGCGACGCTGGCGCCGTGATCCTCGGCAAGTCCGCCATGCACGAGCTGGCAGCGGGGATCACGACGATCAGCTCGCTGACGGGCCAGACGCGGAACCCTTATGACCCACGGCGATGTCCCGGCGGGTCGAGCGGTGGCACGGGTGCGGCCATCGCGGCGAGCTTCGCGGCAGTCGGGTGGGGGTCGGATACCTGCGGATCGATCCGGATTCCGTCGGCGTTCGGGAGCCTCGTCGGGTTGCGTCCGACGCAGGGACTCGTGAGTCGCACGGGCGTGATGCCGCTGTCGCACACGCAGGACATCGCCGGCCCACTCGCGCGGACGGTGACCGATCTCGCGATCGCGCTCGACGTGTCGGTCGGTGCTGACCCGGCGGATGCGGCGACGCGGGCGCTGGATGGCCGAAGCGTGCCGAGGTTCTCGGACTCGCTGTCCAGGACGGCGCTTCGTGGGGCGCGCGTCGGCATTCTCATGAACTACTTCACCGACGCCGACGGCGAGATACTCGATACCGTCCGCTCGGCCGTTCGTGCGATGAAAGCTGCCGGGGCCGACACGGTGCGAGTGAACATCGTCGGCTTCGACAGCCTCTTCGCGAACACGAGCGTCATCAACTTCGAGCACAAGTACGACATGATCGACTACCTGGCGCGAACGCCGGGGTCACCCATCAAGTCGATCGCCGACATGCTGACCGCAGGTCTCGAGAGCGAGGCGCTCGAGGCGCGTCTCAAGCTCGCGGACAGCTCCGGCACTCGCAGCAGCGAGGCGTACTCGCGAGCGCTGGCGCGCCAGCAGATCGCGCGGTCGCGGATCATCGCGGTGATGGACAGCCTGGGTGTCGATGTACTCGCCTATCCGACGATGCGCCGAAAGCCGGTCATGATCGGTGACGTGCAGTTGGGCGGCACGTGCGGGCTGAGCGCGCAGACGGGTCTCCCGGCGCTGAGTCTTCCCGCCGGATTCACGGCCGATGGCCTCCCGGTTGCGATCGAGCTGCTGGGACGCCCGTTCGCAGACGTCAGGCTGGTGTCGCTGGCGTATGCGTTCGAGCAGCTCGGTCCGCGACGCCAGCCGCCGTACTCGACTCCGCGACTGGTCAACGGGCGGGCGCCGACGGCGCGCTCGTTTGCGACGACCGCACGGGTCGGGGGCGGCAGCGCGCGGGTGCAGTTCTCGTACGAGCCGGTGCAGAGCGCGCTGGCGTACGACCTTCGGGTGGCGGGCGTCGAGCCGTCGCGCCTAACGGCTGTCGTCCTGCGTCGGAGGGACGCCGGCGGGTCGATGCGGGTCGTCCACACGCTGGCGGGACCTAACGTGTCAGCCGCGCGCGGCTCGGCGGTGCTCACCATGCCGAACCGGGCTGCGTTGCTGAAGGGCGATCTGGTGCTGTCGATTCTCATGGGCTCGGCGGCGCCGGTGGAGGCGCGTCTCGTCGTCCCTTAATCGGGGATCGGGGATCGGGGATCGGGATCGGGATCGGGAATCGGGAATCGGTGAAGGCCGCAACGGCCATTCACCGCAAGGAACGCGAAGGTAATAGCGGCCAGACCTTTACCAGGACACGGCACGATCTCGTAGGCAACCGGCAAGTACGGGAGGGCGGGGACGGCGACCCTACCATAGCCCCAGGCTCGACGACCCCATCGGCCCACTCGAGCGCCATCTCGCCGACGAGGTCCTGGAGATCGTGTCCCCCACCAACATGCACGTGTCGGCCCGCGTATTCCGATAGACGTGCCGCGCATGTCGGACGTGCGTGACGGCCGGATCGCGCGGTTCTCCGTGGAACGCCTGATACGGATCCTCGCGACGGTCGACCGGCGCGTGGGTCTATGCGTCGTCGCGACCGGCCGTGTCGCGATTCACTGGTACCACTAGGTCGGGCCCCGTTGGGAGGCGCCTAACGAGCCAGATCCGGGTTGAACGGATTTGTCTGGTCGGGTGTCCAATAAGCGCCGCAGGAAGTCCGTTCGAATCAACCGCCCGGGCAATGGTCTCGATCCCGTCTATCCGTTCCTTTCTGGTCGCCGTCCCCCTCGCACTCGTCGTCTTCGCCGCCCCGCTCGCGGCCCAGACCGACGTCATCCGAGGACGCGTCACGACCAGCGAGGGTTTACCGCTCGCCGGCGTCCGCGTCACCGCCACGTCGATTCCCGGCAACGTCACGCGCGAGGTGCGCACGAGCGACAAGGGTCAGTACCAGATCGCGTTCCCGGGCGGCCCCGGCGACTACATCATGGGCTTCGCGATGATCGGGTACGTCTTCCGCCAGTTCGAGATCAAGCGGCTGGCGGACGAGGAAGTCCTGGTCGCCGATGCGCGGCTCTCCGTCATTCAGCTCGACACGATCTCGGTCGTCGCGCCCGTGCAGCAGCGGGTCAACCGGAACTCGCAGACCCCCGACGTCAGCGGCACCGAGCGGCAGGTGTCCACGGCGAATCTCCCGCCCGAGCTTCAGGGCGACATCGCCGCGATGGCCGCCTCCCTTCCGGGGGTTCTGCTCGTTCCGGGAATCGACGGCGCCGCCGACGGCTTTTCGGTCCTTGGACTTGGCGCCGATCAGAACAGCGTGACGCTCAACGGGATGCAGATGGGAGCCAACGGACTGCCACGCGATGCGGCAATCTCGAGCTCGCTATCGACCTCTCCCTACGACCCGTCGCGGGGGGGGTTCAGCGGCGGGAACTTCAACATCCGCTCGGGCTCCGGCTCCAACTTCAAGAGTCGGGGAATGAGCCTCGTCGTCAGCGCGCCGCAGATGCAATGGACCGACCCCGCGGCGCGCGCGCTCGGCACCGAGTTCACGAACCTCTCGCTTGGTGGCGTCGCGTCCGGGCCGATCAAGCCGAACAAGGCGTTCTACAACGTCTCCTTCCAGCTCGGCCGGCAATCCCGCGACAACCAGACCCTCCTCGGGACAGGCGAGCTCGGACTCGAAACGGCCGGCATTGCGCAGGATTCGGTGGTCCGATTCCTCGACATCCTCCAGCAGGAGGGCGTGCCGGCCATCAACTCCCGCTTTCGCTCCGAGCGGCTGAGCGACAACGGCTCGGTGTTCGGCAGCATCGACCTTTCACCACCAAACTCGTCGTCGGGACAGTCCTACGGGCTGACGTTCCAGGGAAACTGGGGGCGACAGAGTCCCGTCGGCGGGGGCGTCACGCAGCTCCCGTCGGCCAGTGGGGACCGGACCAACTGGAGTGGCGGGCTCCAGGCCCGGCACAACGGGTACTTCGGTCTCATTCTCAGCGAGACGTCGGCTGGGGTCAACGTGCAGCGCGACTACGGCGACCCGTATCTCGACCTGCCGTCCGGACGGGTCCGCGTGAACTCGATCTTCGACGACGGCGCGAGCGGCGTCTCGACCCTCACGTTCGGCGGCAACCAGGGACTGAGCTCCACGTCACGGTCGACGAGCGGCACGGTGCAGAACAACCTCTCGTGGTTCGACGACGCGAACAAGCACCGCATCAAGCTCACGACCGAGCTGCAGTTCAGCGGCAGCACGCAGGACCAGTCGTCGAACTTGTTAGGCAGCTACTTCTACAACTCGCTTCAGGATCTGGAGGCCGGGATCCCCGCGTCGTACACGCGCACGCTGTCCGCGCGCCGGCGGTCCACGGGTCAGATGACCGGCTCGGTCGCCATCGGCGATTCGTGGCGTCGTACGCCCGACGTGCAGATCCAGTACGGCATCCGCGTCGACGCGAGCCGGTTCACGAAGACGCCGACGTACAACGCGGCTGTCGAGGAGACGTTCGGACGGCGGAACGACGACGTTCCCTCGCCGATCAGCGTGAGCCCGCGCATCGGGTTTTCCTGGACGGTCGGACAGGTCAACGAGATCGCCGCGTTCACCGGCGCGTCGCGGACGCCACGCGCGGTCGTTCGCGGCGGCATCGGCGTGTTCTCGAACGGCTCGAGCGCCGGACAGATCGGAAGCGCGCTCGACAACACGGGACTGGCGAGCGGTACGCAGCAGATCAACTGCGTCGGGCCCGCCGTGCCGATTCCCGACTGGACGCAGTACGCATCGAATCCCAGCGACGTCCCGGACCGCTGCGCCGACGGCACGACGGGAACCGTGTTCTCGAACGGCGCGCCGAACGTCACGCTGTTCGCCGAGGACTACCGCCCGCAGCGGACGATCCGGTCGAACCTGTCGTGGAATGGCGCCATCCTCGACGGCCGGTTCACGACGAACGTCGAGGGCACGTATTCGCTCAACCTCAACCAGCAACGGTCGTTCGACCTCAACTTCGCGCCCGTCGAGCGGTTCGCGCTGAGCGACGAGGGCGACCGGCCGGTGTTCGTTCAGACGGGCAGCATCGTTCCGACGACCGGCAGCATCGCCTCCCGCGACGCACGCGTGTCGCAGGCCTTCTCTCGGGTATCGGAAATGCGCTCGGATCTCCAGTCGAGAACGGCCCAGCTGAGCTTCCGGTTGTCTCCGATCACCCGCGGTCCGACGAAGTTCGGCTGGAACGCCGCGTACACGTACTCCCACATTCGCGAGGAAGTCTCCGGCTTCTCGAGCACGGCGGGGAACCCGTTAGGCACCGAGTGGTTCCGGTCAGGGCAGGGGCCGCATCAGATCTCGTACAACCTGCGCTACAACTTCTTCAACGCGGTGCAGGTGAACCTGAACGGTTCGTTCCGGTCGGGGAGTGCCTTCACGCCGACGGTTGCCGGCGACATCAACGGCGACGGCTACTCGAACGATCGCGCGTTCGTCTACGCGCCGACGGGTACGGTGGACCCGGCACTGGCGGACGGGATGGCGCAGCTGCTCGCCACCACGTCGGATGCCGCGCGCGATTGTCTCCAGAAGCAGCTTGGCCGGATCGCCGCGCGGAACAGCTGCCGCGGGCCGTGGACGTCCAACGCGTCGCTCAACATCACGCTCGACCGCGCGAAGTTCCGGATGCCGCAGCGGGCGTCCGTGTCGTTCTCGCTCTCCAACCCGTTAGGCGCAGCCGACCTGCTGGTGAACGGCTCCGGCCACCTGCGCGGCTGGGGCCAGAACATCTCGCCGGACCAGTCGCTATTGTACGTCCGCGGCTTCGACCCGCAGACGCGTCGCTACACCTACGAAGTGAACCAGCGATTCGGGGCGACGCGGCCGCGGTTCCTCGTGCTGCGCAACCCTGCCACGCTCACCGCGTCGGTCCGCTACGACCTCGGCGCCTTCCGAGAGCACCAGAATCTGCGGATGCAGCTCGCGGCGGGTCGCACGCAGCCCGGCTCGCGTATGCCGGAGCAGGCGTTCCGTTCGTTAGGCTCGCAGGGGCTGCCCAATCCGATGGTGACGATCCTCCGCCAGCAGGACTCCCTGCGGCTGACGTCGCGGCAGGCGGACAGCATTGCGGCGATGAACCGGCGCTACACGTATCGCACGGATTCGATCTGGGCCCCGGTTGCCCGGTACTACGCCGGTCTCCCGACCCGGTTCGATGAGGGCCTGGCGTACGACCGGTACATCCAGGCGCGGCACGCGCAGATCGACATGCTCATTCGCATCGTTCCGGTGATCCGCGAGCTGCTGACGGCCGAGCAGCGCCGGAAGCTTCCGGCGCAGATCGTGAACGTGCTCGATCCGCGATACCTGGTGTCGGTTCGCAACGGCACCGGACTCTACGTGGGGGGCGGATTCGGGCCCAACGTCAACTTCGGCGGCGGCCCCGCCTTCACGGAGGCCATCTTCCGACAATGACAACCAGCCACTTGGTCCGGGTCATTCCGAGCGAAAGCCGCTCGGCGCGTAAACTTCGCGTGTGCTGCGCTCGTGCTGCGCTCGGGATGACAGTGCTCGCGATTCCAGCATTCGCCCAGAAT
>Ga0075430_100002472_pt1 | contig 15389 bp, 15 predicted proteins | sample RhiMetdeltSRZDD4_FD_75294 | JGI IMG/M metagenome (GOLD analysis project Ga0075430, IMG submission 75294) | Populus rhizosphere microbial communities from Tennessee, USA - Rhizosphere MetaG P. deltoides SRZDD4 | ecosystem: Host-associated > Plants > Roots > Rhizosphere > Soil | place: USA... | reverse complement strand
GGGTGGTGGGAGCGGAGGCCTTGCTGGTGATCTGCTCGGCCGACCATCCGCTCGCCGGCAAGCGCATCCGCACCGCCCAGCAGCTCGCGCGCGAGCGCTGGGTCGCGTTTCCAGCGGCACGCGGGCGCGAATCGTTCGGCCGCGTGCTGGAGCGCCAGCTCGTATCGGCCGGGCTCGACGGCGCGGCCGTCACCTTGATCGACAGCCTGACCGCGCAGAAGCGCCTGGTCGAGGCCGGCTTCGGCATCGCGCTGGTGCCGGAAAGCAGCGTGCGGGACGAGCTGCGCCTCGGCACCCTCAAGCGGCTCGATGCGCCGGAGCTGCGCACGACGGTGCCGGTCACCATCATCCACCGCCGCAAGGGCTATCTGAGCTCGGCGGCGCGCGCGCTGTTGGCGCTGATGAGCGGCGAAGCCTTGCGGCTCAAGCGCGGGCGGGGCGACAAGAAACGGTCTTGAGTTCGATTTCGGCTCGCCGGACGGAGCGGGCAGGGAACCTAGCCATTCCTTCGCCGTTACGCTCTCACCGAGACGTGTGCAGGAGAAGGCCGATGCCTCGTGGACTGCTAGGACTCGCGATCGTCACCGGCTTGGGAGCCGCCTTGTTGAACAGGCAGGCGAACAAGAAGGCCCGCGCGGTCACGCACGCGAGCAAGAGCCCGACCAAGCGCGCCGCGCCGAGCAAGAAGTCGCAGCCGGGCCGGAGCGCGAAGTCGAAGAGCCGCCGCGCGGCCGCAACCAGGCGCGCCGGCCGCTGAGATCAGGCGCCGCGCGCCCGCGGGCTCATGCCATCGACGGTGGCTTGTCGAGTCCCTTCGGCGACAGCGTGAAGATCTCCACGCCCTGCTCGGTCACCGCCACCGTGTGCTCGAACTGCGCCGACAGCGAGCGGTCGCGGGTCACCGCGGTCCAGCCGTCGGACAGCACCTTCACGTGCGGGCGGCCGAGATTGATCATCGGCTCGACGGTGAAGAACATGCCCGGACGCAGCACGATGCCTTCGCCGGGCCGGCCCACGTGCACGATGTTCGGCTCGTCATGGAACAGCCGGCCGAGCCCATGGCCGCAGAAGTCGCGCACCACGCTCATGTGCTGGCTTTCCACGTAAGCCTGGATGGCGGCGCCGATGTCGCCGGTGGTGGCGCCCGGGCGGATCACCGCGATGCCGCGCATCATCGCCTCGTAGGTGACCTCGATCAGCCGCTCGGCGCGACGCGGGATGTTGCCGACCGCGAACATGCGGCTCGAATCGCCGTGCCAGCCGTCGAGGATCAGGGTGACGTCGACGTTGACGATGTCGCCGTCCTTGAGCGGCTTCTCGCCCGGAATGCCGTGGCAGACCACGTGATTGACCGAGGTGCAGGTCGCCTTGCGGTAGCCGCGATACATCAAGGTCGCCGGCGTCGCGTCGTGGGCCATGGCGAAGTCGAACACCAGCCGGTCGATCTTCTCGGTCGGCACGCCGGGCTTGACCTCGTCGTCGAGCATGTCGAGGCAGCGGGCAACGAGCTGCCCGGCCTTGCGCATGCCCTCGAAGGCGGCAGGGCCGTGCAGCTTGATCTGTCCGGTCTTGCGTTGCGGCGCCAGCGCCGCGTCGACGTAGCTCATCCAGGCCCCGCGGCCGTGCCGCCTCCTTGCGGCCCACGCCGCTGCTGAATCGCAATGTAAGCAAGGATGCGAGGGACGCAAGCGTGAATGGCGAATAGCGAATAGGGGCGGGTCTTGACCGGCCATCCGGACTGAAGGCGAGCCTACTTTCTATTCGCCATTCGCCATTCGCTACTCGCTCCTTCCACGATCGCCACCGGCTCGACCACCTCGATGCCGTCGTGGCTGATCCCGCAACGGTAAGCGATGGCCTCCACGCCGGCCGCGCGGGCGGCGTCGAAGGCCCTGCCGTAGGCCGGATCGATGTCGCGGGCGAGCGCGAAGCGGCGAGCCGAGCCGATCTGGATCAGGAACAGCATCACCGCGCGGGCCCCCGCCGCCACCATGTCGGACAGCTCGCCGAGGTGCTTGGCCCCGCGCTTGGTCACCGCGTCAGGGAATTCGGCCAATCCGGCCTGCCGCATCAGGTGCACGTTCTTGATCTCCAGGTAGCACGGCGCACGGGCCGGGCCTTCGAGCAGGAAATCGACCCGCGAGCTCTTGCCGTATTTCACCTCGCGGCGGGCGGTGGCGTAGCCGGCGAGCTCGGCGATCGAGCCCGCCGCGATCGCCTCGGCGGCGAGCGCATTGGGATGGGAGGTGTTGATGCCGACGAGCTCGGCGCCGCCGCCGAGGTCGACCTCGACCAGCTCCCAGGAATGGGCGAGCTTGCGGCTCGGATTGGCGGATCTCGACAGCCACACCCGCGCACCGGGCGCGTTGAGGCCGGTCATCGCGCCCGGGTTGGCGCAATGCACCGTCACGGTCTCGCCCGAGGGCAGCATCACGTCGGCGAGAAAGCGCTTGTAGCGTTTCACCAGCGTGGCTGGGAGCAGAGGGGCGGGGAAGCGCATGGGAGATCCGATCAGCCGCGCCTCACCCCGATCGCCGAGTCGGACAGAAGTCCGCCGTCGATCGTCACGGCGCTGCCGCTGATGTAGGCGGCATGATCGGAGGCGAGGAACGCGACCATGCTCGACACCTCCTCGGGCAGGGCGGCGCGCTTCATCGGCAGCCCCGCCATGACGTCGCGCCAGCGCGACTTGTCGCCGAATTTCTCCTGCGCCAGCCGCTCGGTGTCGCGGGTATGCTTCTCGGTCTCGACCGGACCGGGATTAACCGCCACCACTCGCACGCCGTGGCGGATGCTGTCGCCGCCGAGCGAGCGCGAGAACATGATCAGCGCTGCGTTGGCCGAGCTGCCGGCGATGTAATAGGCGTCCGGCCGGTCGCCCGAGAGGCCGACGATGTTGATGATCACGCCTTTGCCGCGCTGGCACATGGGGCCGTAGATCTCGCGCGTGAGATTGATGGCGCCGAAGACCTTGAGGTCCCAGGCGCGCCGCCATTTTTCCTCGTCGATCTCGAGCAGCGTCCCGCGTGGAATGCCGCCCGCGCTGTTGACCAGAATGTCGAGGTCCGGGCAGGCGGCGGCGACCTTCTTCACCTGCGCGCCGTCGGTAAGGTCGGCCGGATGGGCGGCGACCTTCACGTCGTAGCGATTGCGGATGTCGTCGGCGACCCTGTCGAGTTCCGACGCGGTGCGGGCGGCGAGGTGCAGGTGGCAGCCCTCCGCCGCCAGCGATCTCGCGATGGCGAGCCCGATGCCTTTCGATCCGCCGGTGATCAGGGCGGTGCGGCCCCGCAGATTCAAATCCAACGTCTCGCTCCCGTTCGCCGGCCGTGGCGCGTCTACTGCCTGGGCAGCTTGATGTCGTCGACCACCTTGACCCACATCTGCAGCTCGCGGGCGACCCGATCGCGAAATTCCTGCGACGTGCTCGGTCGCACCTCGCCGCCGATCTGCTCGAGGCGGGCGCGGATCTCGGGCACCGCCAGCGCCTTGTGCAATTCGGCGTTCAGGCGGCCGACGATCGCGCTCGGCACGCCCGTTGGCGCGGCCAGGCCGAACCAGGTGCGGACGTCGAAGTCCCTGAAGCCGGTTGCTTGCTCCATGGTCGGCACATCGGGCAGCGCTGGCATGGGCGTATTGCCGGTGACGGCGAGCGCCCTCACCTTGCCACCCTGGATGTTGCCGATGGCCTGCGTCGGGGTGGCCAGCGTGAATTGCACCTGGTCGGCGAGCAGGGCGCCGAGCGCCGGGGCGTCGCCCTGGTAGGGCACGTGCAGGAACTTGGCGCCGGCGCGGCTGGCGAGCATCTCGATGGTGAGATGGTGGGTCGAGCCGACGCCGGCACTCGCATAGGTGATCGTTTCCGGCGCGGCTTTGGCGGCAGCGATCAGCTCGGCCATCGATTGGTATTTTGCTTCCGGGCGAGTGAGCGCGATGAATTGCAAGGTCACGACAGTCGAGATCCACTCGAAGCCGGTCACCGTGTCGAACGGCAGCGATTTGTGGGTGGCGCCGTAGAGCGGATGGCCGCCCGGAAACATCACCAGCGTGTAGCCGTCGGGCTCGCTGCGCGCCGCCGCAGTCGCGCCGATGGTGCCGGCGGCGCCGGGCCGGTTCTCGATCACCACCGATTGTCCCAGGCCCTTCGACATTTCCTGTCCGACCAGCCGCGCCACCGTGTCGACGCCGCCGCCGGGCGCGAAGCCGACGATGATCTTGATCGGGCGCGCGGGATAGTCCTGGCCCGGCGCCACGTGCGGCAAGAGCGCGAGCAAAACGCCGAGCGTCAGGATCATGCCGATCGATCGACAAATCCTCATCTTGCCTCACACGTTTTTTGTTCGAGCCGGCGCATGATCATCGTGGCGGCGCTGACGGCGACGTGTTGCTGATGGGCGGCCGGCGGGATAACGTCTTTGCCTTGGCAACATGCGCCGATCGGCTCATCGGCGCAAGCGATCGGAGCCGGAACCGTGGCAGACGTCCTCCATGCAAGCGACGCGGGCACGTCCCCGCATGCATCCTCGAACATCCGCCATCTGTGCCGCATGGAGATGCCGGGCGGCGGCCAGATCGCCATCCAGGGGCAATACGCCTATGTAGGCCACCAGAACGGGCCGGAGGGCACGACGATCCTCGACATTTCCGATCCCCGCAAGCCGAAGATTCTCAGCCGGCTGATGGTGCCGAACTCGGTGACGCATACCCACAAGGTGCGCGTGGTCGGCGACCTGATGCTCACCAATTCCGAATACCAGCCCGGCTCGGGTCCGCGCGCGCAATTCGTCGATCCCGGCTTCTGCATCTACGACATCAAGGACCGGACCAATCCCAAACTGATCACCTTGATGCGAACCCACGGCAAAGGGGTTCACCGCTTCGACCTCGACGAGACCTACGCCTATATCTCCACCGAAGTGGAAGGCTTCGTCGGCAACATTTTGGTCATCTACGACATCCGCAACCCATCGAAGCCGGTCGAGGTCTCACGCTGGTGGATGCACGGCCAGAACGCGGCGGCCGGCGAGCCGGCCAATCCGAAGGGCACTGACCACAAGCTGCACCACGCCATGCGCAGCGGCAACCAGATGTACGCCGGTTGCTGGATGTCGGGCGTCGCCATCGTCGACATATCGGACATCCGCCATCCTCGCACCTTGAGCCACTATCAATACGACCCGCCTTGCCCGGAGCCGACCCACACCTTCCTCAAGGTGCCGTTTCCGATCGGCGGCAAGACCATCGCGGTGTCGACCGAGGAGGAGCGCGGCCATCGCGGCGTCGATGCCGGCAAGCCGCACGCGCCGTTGCGCACCTGGGACGTTACCGATCCGACCAACCCGAAGCTGCTTTACACCCACGAGGTGCCGCACAGCGCGTCGCCTTACCCGGGCGACAAGGTGCGCTTCGGCGCCCACCAGCTGCGCGAGCGGGTGGACAAGGACGGCCTGCTCTACGTCACCTGGTTCGCCGCCGGGCTGCGCATCGTCGACATCAACGATCCCGCGCATCCGAAGGAGAAGGGCTACATCATCCCGAAGCCGGGCGACGGGCAGAAGGCGCCGCTCACCAATGACGTCGCCATGGACGACCGCGGCCTGATCTACTTCACCGACAAGGCCTGCGGCCTCGACGTGATCGAATTCAACGGGTGAGCGGCCACACGGCCTGAGGCGCGTGTAGGTGGGCAAAGGCGCGCGTTTGCGCGCCGTGCCCACCATCTGACAACTGCGCAATTGTGGTGGGCACGGCGCTTGCGCCATTTCCATGGCGAGGGCGGAAATTTTGGCCGCGCCTTTGCCCACCCTACAACTCGCGGAACCGCTCACGCCACGAACGTGCCGCGAAGCTCTTCGTCGATATGGATGCGCACGATCTCATCGAACGAGTTCTCGGCCTTGAAGCCGAGCTCGCGCGCGCGGCGGGCCTCGATCCGCTGCGGCCAGCCCTCGACGATGCGCGCGATCAGGGGGTCGTGCTCGCGGCGGATGCGGCCCGCCACCCGCTCGCCGGCGATGCGGCGCAGCGCCGCGATCTGCTCGGCCACCGTGCAGGACACTCCTGGCATCGCCAGATTGACGCGCGGGCCGAGCGCGTCGCGCGCGAGCCCGGCGGCGTGGGTGAGGAAACCGACCGCGGCGCGTGGGGTCGCGTGGGTATGCACGACCGTGTCGTCGACCGGCAGCACCGCCTCCTCCCCGGCGAGCGGCTCGCGGATGATGCCGGAGAAGAAGCCGGAGGCCGCCTTGTTGGGCTTGCCCGGCCGCACCACGATGCTCGGCAGCCTAATGCCGACGCCATCGCAGAAGCCGCGCCGGGTGTAGTCGGCGAGCAGCACCTCGCCGATCGCCTTCTGGGTGCCGTAGGAGGTGAGCGGCGTGAGATGAAAATCGTCTGGGATCGACGGGGGAAACGGCGCGCCGTAAACCGCGATCGACGAGGTGTAGACGATCCGCGGCCGGTAGCCGTCGCCGGCCGCGCGCACCGCCTCCAGCAGCGCACGGGTGCCGTCGAGATTGACCCGATAGCCCTTGTCGAAATCGAGCTCGGCCTCGCCCGAGACGACGCCGGCAAGGTGGAAGATAAAATCGGGCCGCCCCTCGACGGCACGCGCCGCCTTGCCCTCTTCGGACAGGTCGGCGTCCACCACTTCCATCCGGCCGGCAAAGCCAGGCGCGTAGTGGGGCGGGGCGACGTCGAGCAGGGTGAGCTTGTCGATCTGCTTGCCGTTGAGCCCGCCGTCGCGGGCGAGTTTCTGCGCGAGCTTGCGTCCGATCATGCCGGCGGCGCCGGTGATAAGCACATGCATATCCGACCCTCGAAATCTAACGCACGGCGTTCAATTCGCTCAGGCTCACGCGCTGCTTCCCCGCCGCGTCGAAATTCTCCGATGCGAGCCAGCGCTCGAACGCCGCCTTGCGCGCCGGCCATTCGCCGTCGAGCATCGAGAAATAGGCGGTGTCGCGGTTCCTCGTCTTGGCGATCATGTGCTGGCGCAGAACGCCCTCGAAGACGAAACCATAGCGCAGCGCCGCGCGCCGCGAGGGCGCATTGAGCGCGTTGCACTTCCATTCATAGCGGCGGTAGCCGAGCGTCTCGAAGATGTAGCGCGCCAACAGATACTGCGCCTCGGTCCCGAGCGGCGTGCGCTGCACGGCAGGCGAATAGACGATATGGCCGACCTCGATGCTGCGCATCGCCGGCCGGATTTCCATCAAGGTTGCGATGCCGACCGCCTGGCCGGATGAGTCGATGACCGCGTAGGAATAAGGATCATCGAGCTTTACGCGTCCATCCACCCATCGCGTGAACGCCGCGGCGTCCGCGAACGGACCATAGGTCGACATGTAGGTCCAGATGTCGTCATGCCCCGCGACGGCATTCCAAAGCGAACCGGCGTGGCCCGGGTCGAGCCGTGCGATGCGCCCGTAGCGGCCTTCGAGCGTCACCGGCCCGGGACGCCGGGCCGGTGTGTCGTCGACCGGGGGGCCGACCGGCTGGCCGGTGCTCGGGTCGGGCTCCGACGCGAGGGTCATGGCGCCCGCTTCTTCATGTCGTCGCGGAAGAGTGCGTTGAGCTCGGCGTGCGGCACCGCGTCGGCGAAGGCGTCGAAGCGGCCTTCGCTCGCGATCTGCTTGGCGGCGCGGATGAAGGCGCCGAAGGCGACCCGCGAGATCGTGCCGCCGACGCTGATGCGGCGCACGCCGAGCCCGGCGACATCGTCGACCGTGAGACCGAGTGCGCCCGGCATCAGCAGGTTGACCGGCTTGGGCGCCGCCGCCTTCACCACTGCGGCGATCTGCTCGCGGCTGCGGATGCCGGGCGCGTAGAGGCAGTCGGCGCCGGCGGCGGCGTAGGCCTTGAGCCGCCGGATGGTCTCGTCGAGATCGGGCCGCCCGACCAGAAAGCATTCGGCGCGGCCGGTGAGCAGCACGTCGCCGCCGGCCCGGTCGATCGCCGCGCGCGCCGCCTTGATGCGCTCGACCGCCAGATCGAGGTCGTAGAGCGGCTTCTCCTTGTCGCCGGTCGAATCCTCGATCGACAGGCCGGCCACGCCGGTCCCCACGCACAGCCGCACGCTCTCGGCGACCCCGTCCGGCTCGTGCGCGTAGCCGCCCTCAAAATCGGCGTTCACCGGCAGGTCGCTGGCGGCCACGATTTCCGCAATATGGGCGAGCATGGCGTCGCGCGACACCGCGTTATCGGGAACGGCGCGCGAAAAGGCGAAGCCCGCGCTGGTGGTGGCGAGCGCCTTGAAGCCGAGATGTTGCAGATAGCGGGTGGTGCCGATATCCCAGGGATTGGGGATGACGAAGCAACCGGCCTCGTGGAGCTTGTGGAAGGTGCGGCGTTTCTCAGCGGTGCTGGGCATGGTGGACACTCGTACCAGGGATCGGAGGTCAGTGATCGTGATCAGCCATCAGCAATCAGTAATGGGTCGTTTGTAATGTGAACAGCCGGCAATTCCCATCTTGATGATTGACCACGCTGGTCTGCCATCCCGTGGGGACAGGACAAGCCGATTTATATCGCGAAGGCGGCGGTGTAAGATGAAATTCGTGCCGCCATCCGTCCGAGAGAGACGAGGCGGGCACATCGCTCTTGAGGGAGGGCCCGCCATGCCGTCATTCGCCGCTCAAGCCGCCAATCGTCGCAAATTCCTGCAATTCCTCGCCGCCAGTCCGTTGTGGGCTGCCGGCGGCGTCTCGGCCTTCGCCGGGGAGGGGGTCAGACCCGGCACCAAGCTGCCCGATCCGCTGACGTGGGCGCCGCTCAATCCGGACCGCCTGATCAAGTCGCCCAAGGAAGCGATCAACGTCTTCGATTTCGAGCCGGTCATGCGCGCCAACGTGCCGCCCGCGCATTTCGGCTACATGGCTTCCGGCATCGACGACGAGGTGACTCTGCGCAGGAACCGCGAAGACTTCCTCAAATTCGTGCTGCGGCCGCGCCGGCTGGTCGACGTCAGCAAGGTCGACATGAGCGTCGACATCCTCGGCGTGAAATACAACACCCCGATCGTGGTGGCGCCGATCGGCGGCCAAAAGGCCTTCCACGAGGAGGGCGAGATCGCCACCGCCCGCGCCGCCAAGGTCGGCAACCACCTGCAGATCCTCTCGACCGCCACCACCTCTTCGCCCGAGGACGTCACCGCCGCGCGCGGCGCGCCGATCTGGTACCAGCTCTACGCCACCAACAAGTGGGAGGTCGCGAAGGCCTTCGTGATCCGCGCCGAGAAGGCCGGCTGCCCGGTGGTCGCGGTGACGGTCGACCGCAGCGGCGGCCGTAACCAGGAGACCTTATTCCGGCTGCGGCCGACCGACACCCGCGACTGCAATTCCTGCCACGACCGCTCGAGCTTGCAGGCAAACCTGGCGCGCCGGTCCATGTATCAAGGGGTCGACATTTCCGGGCTGACCAACACCCAGTCGTCCAACATGACCTGGGACTTCATGAAGCGGCTGCGTGACACCGTGAAGATGAAGATCGTGCTCAAGGGCATCTTGGCCTACGAGGATGCCGAGCTCGCGGTCGACGCCGGCATGGACGGCATCATCGTCTCCAACCACGGCGCGCGCAGCGAGGACTCCGGGCGCTCGACCATCGACGCGCTGCCCGAGATCGTCGAGGCCGTGAAGGGCCGCATGCCGATCCTGGTCGACAGCGGCTTCCGCCGCGGCTCCGATATCGTCAAGGCGCTGTGCATGGGCGCGACCGCCGTGTGCGTCGGCCGGCCGTACGCCTGGGGGCTGGGCGCCTTTGGCCAACCCGGCGTCGAGCGGGTGCTCGAGCTGCTGCGGATCGAGACCCACGCGATGATGCAGCAGGTCGGCGCGCCCAATGTGAAGGCGCTGGTGCCGGCGATGGTCAAGCGGGTCTAGGAGTGTCGGACGGGCGAAAATTTCTCATAAATTTCGCATCCGTCGACACGAACTTTTGATCGAAATGCGGGGACGCGCGCGACCGCGCATCCCCGCATGGTATATGATGATGTGAACGACGACGCCGTTTGCGAGGCTCCGATGACATCACACTCGATCATGACGGTTGTTGCGGCCGCCGGCCTTGCGGTGCTGCTCGCTTCGCCCGCCAATGCGGCGGAGCGCAAGAAGGAGCGCCAATACGTCTCGCCCAATACCGGCTGGTGGAACACGACGAGCAGGAATGGGAAGCCGTCCAATACCGTGACCTTCAGCACCTACGTGCTCGGCACAGATCCCGATCCGCGCATCCGCCACGGCATCATGCAGGATATCGGCTCGAAGTTCGGCGGCGGTCCTGACTAAGGTTGGCTCACGACGCGGACCTGAGAGAGCCCGGGATGCGAGTCCCGGGCTTCTTGCTTATTGCGGTTCGGCATTTGATTTTCCCGCTCCGATCGGCTGAAATTTCCGGGCGATGAGGCGCCTTGGTCGAGAAGACGCGGCCGGCGGCTCGACGGCACGAGGGGGGCCGGCCATGCTGCGACAGATCGCGCTCGGCATATCGGTCAGTCTGCTCAACTTTGCCATCCACGCGTTCCTGGTGGCGGCCGTTGTCGTGACGGCGCGTCGCGCGGTCCGGGCGACCATCAAGCTGCCGCCGCCGCGCCGCCTGGTCATGGTGACGGGCGCCGCCGCGGCGGTGCTTTTGTTCGGCCATGTGGCGGAGGTCGGGGTTTGGGCGACGTTCTATGCGATCGCCGATGTTGCGCCGGGCGCGGACACCTTCTATTTCGCCTTCGTGAACTACACGACGCTCGGCTACGGCGACGTGGTGCCGTCCGCCGAATGGCGGCTGATCGGGCCAATCACCGCTATGAACGGTGTTCTGCTGTTCGGATGGTCCACCGCCGTGCTGTTCGACACCATCCGCACCATCGGCGAAACGCTGCGGCCCCGCCCGCCAAGCGGCGATTGACGCCGCCACCCCGCTGTCCACAATGTGGGCGCGGACAGAACGGAAGGGACACAATGCTCAAGACCATCGCGGCCTTCGACCGCATCGGCGAGGAGAACGCCTTCGCGGTGCTCGCCCGCGCCACCGAGCTCGCCGCCAAGGGCCGCGACATCATCAATCTCGGCATCGGACAGCCCGATTTCCGCACCCCGGAATTCATCGTCGAGGCGGCGGTGAAGGCGCTGCGCGACGGCCACCACGGCTATACGCCGGCGGTCGGCATCCTGCCGTTGCGCGAGGCGGTCGCCGCCGACCTCCACAAGCGCTTCAAGGTCAGCGTCTCGCCCGGCGAGGTGATGATCATGCCGGGCGGCAAGCCGACCATGTTCATGTCGATCCTGATGTTCGGCGAGCCCGGCGCCGACATCCTCTATCCCGACCCCGGCTTTCCGATCTACCGCTCGATGATCGAATATACCGGCGCGCGGCCGATCCCGGTGCCGATCCGCGAGGAGAACAGTTTCGCCTTCTCGGCCGAGGAGACGCTCAAGCTGATCACGCCGCAGACGCGGCTCCTCATCGTCAATTCGCCCGCCAACCCGACCGGCGGTGTCACGCCCAAGGCGGAGGTCGACAGGCTCATCGCCGGCCTGGAGAAATTTCCCGACGTGGCGGTGATGTCGGACGAGATCTACGACCACATGGTCTATGACGGCGAGCGGCACGTCTGCCTGCTCTCCTATCCGTCGATCCGCGACCGCCTGATCCTGCTCAACGGCTGGTCGAAGACCTACGCCATGACCGGCTGGCGGCTCGGCTACGCGATCTGGCCCGGCAAGCTCTACGACTATGCGCGCAAGCTCGCCGTCAACCTGCATTCCTGCGTCAATGCCTCGGCCCAATATGCCGGGCTCGCGGCGCTGAAAGGTCCGCAGGACGAAGCCGTGAAGATGGTCGCCGAGTTCGACCAGCGGCGCAAAGTCGTGGTCGAGGGCTTGAATCGGCTGCCGGGCGTCTCCTGCGCCACACCCAAGGGCGCTTTCTACGCCTTCCCGAACGTCAAGCACACCGGCTGGAAGGCCAAGGCGCTCGCCTCCTCGCTGCTCGAGGACGCTGGCGTCGCCATCATCGGCGGCCCCGATTTCGGTATCCTCGGCGAAGGCTATGTGCGGCTCTCCTACGCCAACTCGACCGAGAACATCCTCAAGGCGCTCGACCGCATGGGTGAATTCCTGACGTCGCGGAAAGCGGCCTAAAGCGACGCATGGTCTTGTCGGCGACCGGTGCCCACCCCGGATCAAGTCCGGGGCAGGCTTTCGCCGGAACATGCGCTGGCGACTCAAGGAGGGAGGCAGGTCATGCTCGATATCGCGTCAGTCCGCGGGCTTTCCGAAGAACAACGGATGATGCGGCAGAGCTGCCGCGACTTCGTCGACGACGTGGTGATCCCGTTCATCCGCGGCAATTGGCAGCGCGAATGGAGCATGGTGCCGGAGGAGCGGCTGCCGCCGGAAATCCTCGAAGGCGCCCAGCAGGTCGGCATCCGCACGCTCGGCGTGCCGGAGGAGTTCGGCGGCCTCGAGCTCGACAAGGCGACCGAGACGCAGACCTTCGCGATCATCGCCGAGGAGATCGCGCGCGGCGATTCCGGGCTGTCCGACAAGCTGGTGCAGATCTGGAAGGTGTCGGTGCTGTTGCGCAACCTGGCGCCGCGCCACCTGCAGGAGCGCTGGTTCCCGCGCATCGTCGAGGACCCGCAGTTCCTGCTCGCTCATTGCCTGACCGAGCCGCGCGGCGCCTCCGACCGGTGGCTGCCTTACAACGTGCCGGAAGCCGCGATGCAGACCCGCGCGGTGAAGACGAACGGCGAGTGGATCATCAACGGCCGGAAGCAGTTCATCTCCAACGGCTACGACGCCGGCCTGTTCGTGGTCTATGCCAACACCAATCCGAAGGTCGGCATGCTGCAGGGCACGTCGAGCTTCCTGGTGCCGCGCGACACGCCCGGGCTCACCATCGCGCGCTGCAACGAGACGCTCGGCTGCCGCTTCATGAACAACGGCGAGCTGGTGTTCGAGGACATGCGCGTGCCGGAGGACCACCTGCTGGCCGAAGGCAACGCGCTAAGCCGCGCCGGCGTCTATTTCCAGCCCGGCAAGATCATCCAGTCGGCGAAAAATCTCGGCGTCGGCGTGCGCGCCTTCGAGGTCACCGCCGACTACGTGCAGAACTACGTGCAGGGCGGCCGGATTCTCATCAAGCACCAGGCGGTGGCGGTCCGACTCGCCGACATGGCGACCAAGATCGAGGCGGTGCGCGCGCTCACCCGGCGCGCCGCCCAGGCGGTCGACGAGAAGGCCGCCGACGCCGAGACGCTCTGCAACATGGCCAAGGTGTTCGCGTCCGAGGAGATCCTCAAGGTCGCCCAGCACGCGGTCGAGCTGCACGGCGGCAACGGCATGATGCTCGACTTCGGCGTCGAGAAGCTGTTGCGCGACGCCGCCATCTTTCCGCACATGGACGGCACCGTCGACGTGTCGCGCTTCAAGATCGTCAAATCGATGTTTCCGGACACCGCGGGGAAATATGCAGGACCGGAGTGAGGGCGAATAGCGAATAGTCGTAGGTTGGGTCGAGCGCTGCGCGAGACCCAACGCCTTGCTCCGCACACGCCGAAATCGTTGGGTCTCGCAAGGACTCGACCCACCTACGTTTTCTGCGTCATCCGGAATCCGAGGAGCACGATCGCGAAACCCGCAAGCTGCGCCAGGGTCGGCACCTCGCCGAGCGCGAGAAAGCCGATCAGCATCGTGAATCCCGGCACCAGCGACGGGAACACGGCCGCGCGGCCGGCCCCCAGCAGCACCACCGCGCGGGTGAACAGATAGGTCGACAGCGCGCCGGCGAAGATGCCCTGCACCACGAGCTGCAGCAGGTTCTCGTAGAGCCCAAGCGCGATCATTCGCGTAAAGCCGGCGGCGAGCCAGTGGACCGGAAGATCGATCAGCGACACCACGCTGATGACCGCGACCGCGCGCATCGGCGCGATGTGCCAGCGCCGCAGCAGGGTGCTGAACGCCGCGAACATCAGCCCGGCCGCCGCAAACGCCAGATCGCCGAGCAGGCCCTGCGTTCCGATGGTGGCGAGGGCTTCCCCGCCGATCACCGCGAGGCCGGCAACGATCACGGCGCCTCCGACCGCGCGCTGGGCCGGCAGCTTCTCGCCCAGCACCGCCGTCGCCAGCACCAGCCCGCCGAGCGCCGCGCACGAGGGCTGGATCACCCCGCCATGGGCGAGCGGCACCAGCAGGAAGCCGGAGTAGCTCAGGATCGTGAACAGCGGCCCGACCAGCAGCGTCAGGGTCACCGCCTTGGCCCAGCCGACGCCGCCGAGATCGGCCAGGCCGTCGCGAGCCACGAGGGGCAGGAACACCAGCCCCGCCCAGACGTAACGATGAAAGGCGAGGTCCGCCGGCGAGAAGCCGATGGCGATGCCGTGCCGTCCGGCGGCGAAGCCGGCGGCCCAGAACAGCGCCGCGCCGACCCCGCAGAGCAGGCCGAGGATAAGCGGCGGCTCCGTCGCAGGGCCGGACGAAGGCGGGCTCGGCGCTCTCACGGAGTTCCCTCTCGTTTGGCGTTGCGGTCGCGCCAGTGTAACAAACCCTTCGTAGGAGGGAGATTCCCGCGCGATGGCCTCGCTCGACAGCATCAGCATCGGCATCCTGTTCGGCTCGCTCCTGGTGCTGGCCGGCATCCTGTCGAGCCTGGTCGCGATGCGCTTCGGGGCGCCGCTGCTGCTGGCGTTCCTCGCCGTCGGCATGCTGGCCGGCGAAGCCGGACCGCTCGGCATCAAGTTCGACGACGTCGAGCTCACCTACACGGTGGGATCGGTGGCGCTCGGGCTCATTCTGTTCGACGGGGGGCTGCGCACCCGCTTCCAGACCTTCCGCAACGTGATCGGCCCCGCTGGCATGCTGTCGACCGTGGGCGTGCTGGCGACCGCCGCGCTGACGGCGCCGGCTGCCGTGCTCACGCTCGGGCTGAGCTGGACCGAAGCGCTGCTGATGGGCGCCGTCGTCGCCTCGACCGACGCCGCCGCCGTGTTCTTCCTGCTGCACGCGCGCGGCTTGCGGTTGCGGCCGCGCGTCAACGCGACCCTGGAGGTCGAATCCGGCGTCAACGATCCATTCGCCATCTTTATGACGTTGGTGCTGTTGGAAATTCTGCTCTTCGGCAGCAAGCCCTGGCCGGAGATCGTGGTTCTGCTGGCGAAAGAGGCGATCCTCGGCGGCCTCATCGGCTATGCGGGCGCGCGGGCGGTGGTGTGGGTGCTCAACAAGCTCGATCTGCCGCAGGGGCTGCACGCGCCGTTCGTGGCGACCGGCGCGCTCGTCATCTTCGCGCTGGCGCAGACCGCGCACAGCTCGGGGTTCCTCGCCGTCTACATCGCCGGCCTGGTGGTGGGCAACAGCTCCACCCGCGCCCACAACACGGTGGTCGTCTTCCTCGAC
>Ga0075430_100002471_pt1 | contig 15389 bp, 15 predicted proteins | sample RhiMetdeltSRZDD4_FD_75294 | JGI IMG/M metagenome (GOLD analysis project Ga0075430, IMG submission 75294) | Populus rhizosphere microbial communities from Tennessee, USA - Rhizosphere MetaG P. deltoides SRZDD4 | ecosystem: Host-associated > Plants > Roots > Rhizosphere > Soil | place: USA... | reverse complement strand
CCGAGACGTGCGAGCGCCCGGCGCTCAACGCGTCCGCGCCGATACCAGCCCTGAAGCTGGTTACCCAGATACCCACGCCGCAGCGTCATCGTTGATGCTGCCGCGGAACTGGTGGCTGTCGCGGACCGCGGCGGCGAATGTCTCGGCGACGAGATCCAGGTTTCGGGCGTGGCGGCGATGACGCTGCGGCGATGTCGTCGGTCGTCAATGGCATGCGCGGGCGGTCGCCGGGCGCAAGCCCGGCTCACTGGATCTAAAGGACTCGAAGAACGGAAGTTGTGACAGCCGCTCTCCTCGCAGGCCGCTGACGCCCTACCGATTCGGGGCGTTTCGTGCCGGCGTTCAGCGGCTGCGGCAAGTGGCCCGTCGCACGCATTATTGAGGCCTCACGAAGCATGAGAAATCTCTGAGAGCGGCGCCCTAGCGGTGGCCAGAGCGGTAATCCTGACCGTGGAACGTCCTGTCAACTACGGAGGTTGTCATGCGATTGAACACACGGATGTTGGTGACGATGTCGGCCGTGGGCGCTCTCCTGGCGCTTCCAGCCGCAGGCGCCGCGCACCCCGGCAAGGATCAGGGGCAGGGCAAAGCGCACGGCCAGGCGACACCGCAAAGCGGCAAGGGCCAGAGCAAGCGCTGCGCCAAGACGCAGAAGGTGGGCTACTCGGTGCGAGGGACGCTCGTCAGCTTCGTTGCCGACAACCCTGCGACGCCGGCCAACGAAGGCACGGTCACGCTGACTGTGACGGGTGCCAATCGTCACGCCCGCGACTCGGGTGAGATCGCGGATCAGGACGCCGTGACCCCGGGCGTGCAGGTCCAGGGCGCGACGTACACGGTTCCGGTCACGGACCCGTTCGTCCTGAAGCTACGCGGCTACGCGGCCCCCGACACCCCGTCCGTCGGTGACGTGGTTCACGTGTCGGGCAAGATCGCGCGCATGAAGCAGAAGTGCGTCCCGGCCGGCACCTCGACGGCCGATCGCTACGCGACCCCCGACGTTCGCAGGGTCACGATCATCGACAGTGACCCTGACGCGTAGTCCTGAAGCGGCACAGCTGCAGGCGAGGCGGCCGCCCAGTTGGGCGGGCCGCCTTCGCCTGCGTCACAGCTGTCGGTGAGCCGGCGGCCCGACCAGATCTCTTGCTTGATCAGGCGCGCAGCTTGTAGCCCGTCAGGAACAGCCGCAGGTTGAACGCGAACAACGCCGTCGTCGCCGCGGACAGCAGCAGCAGCGACAGCGCGATGTTGGCCTCGGTGATCCCGAGGAACCCGTAGCGCACCAGGTTGATCATGTAGTAGATCGGGTTGAAGTGCGTCAGCGTGTGGAACGGCTCCGGCAACAGCGCCGACGAGTAGAAGACGCCGCCGAGGAAGATCAGCGGCTGGAGGATGAACGTCTGCGCGAACGAGACGTCGTCGAACTGCTCGGCGCGGACACCGACGAGCACCCCGAGCTGGGCGAAGAAGAAGCCGACGAGGAATAGCGACGGGATCAGGATCAGCGGGTGGTGCAGCGGCACGCCGATCAGCACGGCCGAAACCGCGAACGTCAGCGTCGCCACGAGCGCGCCGCGAAGGAAGCCGCCGAGCGAGAGCGCCATCAGCAGCTCGAGCGGCGAGGCGGGGGAGGAGAGCTGGTCGTCGATCGAGCGCTGGAACTTCTGCTGCAGGATCGATGACGAGTTGTTGGTGAAGGCGTTGATCGCCCACGCCATCAGAATCAGCCCGGGGACCACGAAGACGACGTAGTCGAACCCCTCGAGCGTCTTGATCCGGCTGCCGAGCGCGGCGCCGAAGACCGAGATGTAGAGGAACGTCTCGAGCAGCGGCGCGCCGACCGTCTGGCGCTTGATCTTCATGAAGCGGCTGACCTCACGCCGCACGAGCGAGAAGAAGCGGATCTGCCCGGTCGTCATACGGACTCCGCCTCGACCCGGATCGGCTCGGGCTCTTCCTCGGCTTGCACGGGCTCTACCGCCACGTGCGCGCGCGACAGCTCGCCGCGGCCGACGAGCGCGAGATACGCGTCCTCGAGGCTCGAGACGCCGTACTTGGAGGCGAGCTCCTGGCTGCTGCCCTCGGCGACGATCTCGCCGCTGTTGATGAAGGCGATCCGGCCGCAGAGCTGCTCGGCCTCTTCGAGGTAGTGCGTCGTCAGCAGGATCGTCGTGCCTTCCTGGTTGATCCGCTGGACGTACTGCCACAGCTCGAGCCGCAGCTCGACGTCGACGCCGGCGGTCGGCTCGTCGAGGATCAGCAACCGCGGGCGGTGCATCAGCGCCCGCGCCAGCACCAGCCTGCGCTTCATCCCGCCCGAAAGCGTCCGTGTCCTGTCGTTGCGCTTCTCCGTCAGCGAGAAGGCGTCGAGCAGCTCGCGCGTACGCTCGCGGCGGTCGCGCTTGGGCATGCCGAAGTAGCCGCCGTGGTAGTCGAGTGTCTCCTCGACGGAGAGGAACCAGTCGAGGTTGATGTCCTGCGGCGCGAGGCCGACGGCGGTGCGCGCGGCCTGGAAGTGGTGGACGGCGTCGTTGCCGAAGACCTCGATCGTGCCCGACGTCGGCTGCGCGAGCCCGGTCGTGCAGTGGATCAGCGTCGACTTGCCGGCGCCGTTGGGACCGAGCAGTCCGAAGAACTCGCCGTCGGCGATCTCGAGCGAGACGCTCTTGAGCGCCTCGGTGCCGGTGGGGTAACGCTTGACGAGGTCGTGGATCTCCAGGGCAGGTGGTTGCACGGTGCCTCGTTCTAGCGCTTACGACCAGGAGTAGGACATTCGTCCGCAACGGATCACTCCCGCTGAGCATGCGGGTACCGCTGTCCGACTAAGGAAGGAGCGCCACTCGGTCGCTCCAGATTCCGACAGAAGGGGTTGGTCGAGATGGGCTGTCGCACCCGCCGCGTTCATGCGGCAGCTCGGATTCTCGTGGTCGCCCTCTCCGCCGCCGCCGTGGCCGCGGGCGCGGCAGGAGCCGCGGTGATGCGCGGGACCTCGAAGCCCAACATGCTCAACGGCGGCCCGTCCGCCGATCGTCTCTACGGCGAGGGCGGCAAGGACCACCTCTTCGGTCGCGCGGGCGCGGACCTTCTCAACGGCGGCGTCAACGCCGACACGCTCGACGGCGGCGACGGCCCCGATCGCCTGTTCGGCGGGCCCGGCCGCGACACGCTGCTCGGCGGTGCCGACAAGGACCTGCTCGACGGCGCCGGTGGCGCCGACCGGATCGAGGGCGGCGAGGGTGACGACGTCGCCTACGGCGGCACCAACGGCGACACGATGATCGGCGACGCCGGCAACGACACGCTGGTCGGCCTCACCGGCAATGACCAGGAGTTCGGCGGCGACGGCGACGACAGCATCGATGGCGGCGGTGGCCACGACCGGCTGTTCGGCGCCGCGGGCAACGACGCGATCGCCGGCGGCTTCGCGGCCGACGCGATCGCGGCCGGCGACGGCAACGACGACATTCGCGGCGACTCAGGCGATGACGTGATCGACGCGGGCCCGGGCAATGACCACGTCACCGGCGGCAGTGGCAACGATCAGGTCCTCGGCGGCGACGGCGACGACGCGCTCGACGGCGGCGACGGCGACGACTCCGTCTACGGGGGCGCGGGCAACGACTTCGTCGTCGAGGAGCGTTTCGGCGACGACAAGGTGCTCGACGGCGGGGCCGGCGACGACTACGTCCACGCCAACCGCGGCAGCGACCGCAACGTCACCGGCGGCGAGGGCAACGACGTCGTGCTCGGTGGCCCCGGCGCCGACGCGATCGACGGCGGCCCGGGCAACGACATCGTCCTCGGCGGTACCGCGCCGGACACGCTCACCGGCGGCGACGGCGACGACGTCCTCTACGGCGGCAGCGCGCCGGACAACTTCCTCTGCGGTCCCGGCTTCGACACGATCTACGTCGAGTCCGACTACGAGGCTCAGGGCCGCGGCCCGAACAAGATCGAGGACTGCGAGCGCGTGATCATCGGCGATCCGAGCCTGTCGAGCGCGCGCTTCGACGGTCTCAACGGAGCGCCGCATCCCGGCCTGCTGGCCGGTGGGCCGCAGGCGTCGGCGATGCTCGACGCGATCGCGCAGCAGGCGGACAACGCGCGCATCGTCGGCTTCGACAAGGACGACACGCTCAACGGCGGCGCGCTGGGCGACATCCTGATCGGCAACGGCGGCGAGGACACGATCGACGGCCGCGGCGGCGCCGACGACATCGACGGCGGCCCCGGCGACGACAAGCTCACAGGTGGAGCGGGCGCCGACCGGATCTTCGGCCGCACCGGCGACGACAAGCTCAGCGGCGAGGACGGCGACGACGAGCTCACCGGCGACCGCGGTCGCGACATGCTCTTCGGCGGCAACGGCGACGACCTGCTCACAGGCGGCTTCGACGACGATCAGCTCGACGGCGGGCCCGGCAACGACACGATCAACGTCAAGGGCGGCGGTGAGGACACCGTCGACTGCGGCCCAGGCCTCGACCGGGTCGCCAAGGATCGCGCCGACCACGTGACGAACTGCGAGGTCGTCGGGTGAGGACGGTGCGCGATCGTCCGGGCGAGGGACGTCATAACGCGCCAGGTTTCTTAAGCTCTGGTGAGTTTGTGTCGATAGGTACATAAACCAGAGCAGGCTTTGGACTCAGGCACCCTCGTCGCGAGGCGGGTCCGCAAAGCCACGGGACTCCACCGGAGTTCGCCGGGCTACCGAAGTGCCACCACGCCCCCGATCGCTGCCAGAGTGCGGCCGCGTGGCGACTCAAGGAATGTTGCAGGGGCTGCTCACCCATCAGGGAGGACCTCGTGTCCAACCCGACATACCGCACACGCAGCCGATGCCTCGGCATCGCTCTGGCCGGGTGCCTCGCCTTTGCCGCTGTCTCCACCGCCGCGCAAGCAGCCCCGGTCAACCTCGCTACTGCAGGCACGTTCGTAGCCCTCGGTGGCGCCACGGTCACGAACACCGGCCCGTCGGTCCTCTACGGCGATCTCGGCGTTGCTCCGGGGACGGCACTGGTCGGCTTTGGGCTTCCCGCTGTCGTCAACGGCGCGACGCATGCCAACGATGGCGTCGCCCAGCAGGCCCAGGCCGATCTGACGACTGCCTACACGGTCGCAGCGGGGCAGCCGGTCTCGCCCGCCAACGACCTCACCGGTACCGATCTCGGCAACAGGATCCTGACTGCCGGCGCCTACCGATTTAGCTCCTCGGCTCAGCTCACGGGTGCGCTGACGCTCGACGCGCAGGGCGATCCCAACGCGCAGTTCGTCTTCCTCGTCGGCTCGGCGCTGACCACGGCCTCGGGCAGTTCGGTGGTGCTGATCAATGGTGCGTCTGCCTGCAACGTGTTCTGGCAGGTCGGCAGTTCGGCGACGCTCGGCACGACGACGGCATTCCAAGGCAACCTGATGGCGCTGGCGAGCATCTCGCTGAACAACGCGGCGTCGGTGATTGGACGGTTGCTAGCACGCAACGGCCAGATCAGCCTGATCAACAACGTGCTCGACGGCTCACGCTGCGGCACGGCCTCCGGCCCCACGACCCCGTCGACCTCCAATCCTGGAAGCGGGTCGACGACCGGCGCTTCGACGGGCGCATCAACCGGCAACAACCCGGGCGGCTCCCGTCGCACCGTCACCCGCGATGGCACCACAACACTGCGGCGTTCACCCGGCGAAGCCTGCACCGACGGGTTCCACGCTCGAGTCACAGGACACCTGATCAAGCGCGTCGTCTTCCGGCTCGACGGCAAGCGCTTCGCCACCCGGACCAGGGCGCCGTTCCGGGCATTCGTCCGCGCCGCGGCCGGCAGCCACAAGGTCAGCGTCCGCGTCACGTTCAAAGACGCCACCCGCGCGAAGACGCTGACGCTGCCGTATCGGGCCTGCGCCGACGTAGTCCTGCGCCCGCGCCGTGGCCCGTCGACGTTCACGGGATGAGCGTCCTCGTCCGGACCATCCGAGGAGCGGCCGGCGGCCGTCGAGCCGCGTGCGCGTTGGCAGCGGTGCTGCTCGCCTCCGCGATCACGCATCCGCTCGTCGCCCCGCCATCCGCCGTCGCGGCGAGGCCGCCGGGGGTGCAGCGGCTCGCGACGCTGCTGCATGACCAGACCGTTCGCTCGTCCCCGAATGTGCATGCGCGGCGGGTGGACTACCTCGCTGCGCATCGGCCGCTGACGGGTGTGCCCACGGTCCTTCCGGTCCTCGGCAAGCCGGTTCGCCGAGGAGGAAGCGCCTGGCTTCATGTCGAGATTCCGGGGCGACCCAACGGCCGCACCGGCTGGATTCAGGCCGCCAAGACACGACGGTCGTCGACGACGTGGCAGCTCACCGTCGAGCTCGGCAAGAGCCGTGTCGTGGTGTACCGAGACGGCCGGGTCGTGCGGCGCTTCACAGCCGTCATCGGCAAACCGGCGACGCCGACGCCGCGTGGCCGGTTCTTCGTCGAGGAGGCGCTTGCGCTCTCCGATCAGGATGCAGGCGGGCCGTTCGCGCTGGCGACGAGCGCTCGATCGACGGTTCTGCAGGAGTTCGAGGGCGGCCCGGGCCAGATCGCCATTCACGGCACGCACAACATCTCGGGCGCGCTCGGGACCGCGGTCTCGCACGGCTGCGTGCGCCTCGACGGGGCCGCGATCACGTGGTTGTCGCAACGCATCGGCGCGGGCGTGCCGATGACGATCACCTCATAGGTAGCTGCACAGCCTCCAGCACCTCAAGCACGCGCACGGCGTCGGCCGCGTCGACGGGCGCCGGCGCGGCGCCGAGCGCCCAGTCGCGCACGCCGGCGTAGAAATCGGCGTAACGGCCGCGATCGAGCGCCAGGGGCTTGCCGTCGAGCAGTGCCGGGGGAGCCTCGCCGAACCCTTCGTCGCCGGGCCGCATTCCGTCGCGAAGCTGGGCCTCCTGCGGGTCGAGCCCGTCGACGGCGAAGCCGCGCTGCAGGCCGCTGACGCGAAACCGTGGCCCGGCGAGTGGCGCGACGGCGCTCATCCACAGGTGCGAGCGCACGCCACCGTGGTGCTCGAGCGCGATGAATGCGTCGTCTTCGACTCTTGCCCCGGGACGGCGTACGGCGAGCTCGCCGTAGACCGACAGCGGCGCGCCGAAGAGGACGATCGCCTGGTCGACGAGATGGCTGCCGAGGTCGAGCAGCATCCCGCCGCCGTCCTCCGGGTCACCCGATTCCCGCCAGGAGCCCGCGTTGACCTGTGGCCGGAAGCGCTCGAAGCGCGACTCCATCCGCGTCGGCGTTCCCAGTGCGCCGTCGGCCAGCAGCCGCCGCAGTGTCAGGAAGTCGCCGTCCCAGCGGCGGTTCTGAAACACGGTCAGGCGCCCGCCCGCGTCGACCAGCCGGCGCGCCTCGGCGGAGGTGGTGGCGAGCGGCTTGTCGACGACGACGGCGAGGCCGCGTTCGAGCCCCGCGAGCGCGATCTCCCCGTGTGTGCGGTTCGGCGTCGCGACGACGAGCACGTCGATCTCGGTGAGCAGCGCGTCGAGGTCGCCGACGACGTTCGCTCGAGGATGCGCCGCGGCGGCCTGCTGCGCGCGCTCGGGTGAGCGCGTCATCACGGCGCTCAGCTCGAGCCCCTCGACAGCCGCGATCAGGGGCGCGTGGAAGACCGCGCCCGCGACGCCGTATCCCGCGAGGCCGACGCGCAGCGTGCGGCGGCCGAACGACCCGCGACTACGCTCAGTCGCGTGCCTCGTCCCCCCGACGGTGTCCCGCGGGGAGCCGCACTGCTGGAGCTGCTGCGAGCGGCCGTCGTGCCCCTGACGATCGGCGACCTCCGCGCCGCCGGCATCCAGCGGCCTGCCAACGCCGTCTACGAATTGCAGCTCGACGGCCACCGGGTCGTCCGCACAGGTGACGGCCTCACCCTGTTCGAGGGCGAGCGCCGCGTCGCCCCGCCGCAGGATCCGCCGCCGCGCGTGCGCGTGCGGCCACGCCAGCAGGACTGAGCCGCACCGTCATCTTCGCCCGGCCTGCGCGCGCTGCCTCCGTGCCAGCGCGTCGATCACGACGGCCGCGAACAGCACGGCGCCGGTGATCATGTACTTGACGGACGACTCCAGGGCGAGCAGGTCCATGCCGTTGGAGATCGAGCCGATCACCAGCGCGCCCAGCAGCGCCGACCACGCCGATCCGCGGCCGCCATAGAGGCTCGTGCCGGCGATGACGGGCCCGGCGATCGCCAGCAGCAGCACGTCGCTGCCGCCGGACGACTGGCTGACGGAGAGGCCGCGTGACGCCGCCATGACGCCGCCGGCTGCCGCCATCGTCGAGGCGATCGCGAAGACCGCGACGCGACCGGCGTTGACGTGAATGCCCGCGCGTCGCGCCGCCTCGATGTTGCCGCCGACCGCGAAGATGTGGCGGCCGAAGCGCGTGCGTGTCGTCCAGAAGCCGAAGAAGGCGACGAAGCCGACCAGGATCAGCACCGCCAGCGGCACGCCGAGATAGCTGTTGAGCTCGGCGACGCCGAAGATGATCGCCGCCGCCGCGCCGGCCACACGCAGCACGAGCAGCGGTGGTCGCTGCGTCTCGAGCCCCGCCGCGACCCGTCGCCGGTAGCCGATGAACGTCATCAGCGCATAGGCGGCGATCGCGACCGCGCCGATGATCCAGCCGACGGTGTCGGAGTAGTACGTGCCGGTGAGGTCGGTGATCGCCGAGTCCGGCAGGTTGATCGTGCCGGTGTCGCCGAGCACCCAGAGCTGCGCCCCCTGCCAGCCGAGCAGACCGGCCAGCGTGACGATGAACGACGGGATCCCGAAGACGGTCACCGAGAGGCCGTTGAGCGTGCCGATCGCGGCTCCGACGACGAGCGCGGCGGCGATTCCCGTCACCGGCGACCAGCCGTGCTTGGTCGTCAGCACGGCCATGATCGCGGCCGTCAGGCCGCTGACGGCGCCGACGGACAGGTCGATCTCGCCCAGCAGCAGGACGAGGAAGACGCCGGTCGAGATCAGGCCGATGGCCGTGATCTGCAGCATCAGGTTCGTCAGGTTCGTCGAGCTGAGGAAACGGTCGTTCTGGGTCTGGAAGATCAGCCAGATGACCGCGAGCATGATGATCACGCGCAGGGCACCGAACTCGCCCTGGGCGAACGCCCGCGCGACGCCTTCGCGCTTGGCCGTGGTCTCGACCCGTGGGGCCTCCTGCGGAGGCTCGGCGACGGCGCTCATGCCTGGTCCTTCCCGTTGCCGTTGCCGTCGTGATTCGCGCCGGTGATCGCCGCGACAACCTCCGACTCGCTCGAACTGCGGCGGTCGAACGTCGCCGCGCGGCGGCCGAGCCGCAGCACGATGATCCGGTCGGCGACATCGAAGACGTCGCGAAGATTGTGGCTGATCACGACCACGCCCAGCCCGCGCTCGCGCAGCCTGCCGATCAGGTCGAGCACCTGCTCAGTCTGGGCGACGCCAAGCGCCGCCGTCGGCTCGTCGAGGACCACCAGCCGCGGCTCGCCGAGCAGCGAGCGGGCGATCGCCACGGACTGGCGCTGGCCGCCCGAGAGCGCGCCGACTTCGGTGCGGACGCTGCTGAGCGTCGTCACCGCGAGCGAGTCGAGCAGCTCGCGCGTGTGACGCTCCATCGCCACCTCGTCGAGCAGGACCCCGGTGGCGACCCTCTCGCGGCCGAGGTAGAGGTTCTCGACGACGTCGAGGTTGTCGCACAGCGCGAGGTCCTGATAGACGGTCGCGATGCCGAGCCGCACCGCGTCCTGCGGCGTGTTGATCGTCACGCGCTGGCCTTCGAACGTGAACTCGCCGCCGTCGCTCGGCTGCGAGCCGGCGATTGCCTTGATCAAGGTCGACTTGCCGGCCCCGTTGTCGCCGACGAGGGCGACGACCTCACCGGCGCCGACTTCGAAGTCGACGTCGGTGAGCGCCTGAACAGCGCCGAAGCGCTTGCTGATGCCCTTCGCAGCGAGGAGGGGCGCAGGCGGTTTCCCGCCTGCGCCGCCCTGGCTCTCAATGCTCTCCAAGGATCCTCCTCGTGCGTTGTTTGCGACTAGGTCAGTCCAGCCGACTTGCACGCGCTGGCGTATGCCTTCGTGCAGATCTGCTTGACGGTGTAGAAGCCGTCCTTGATGACTGTTGACTTGATGTTGGACTTTGTCACAGCCACCGGCTTCAGGATGACTGAAGGGACGTTCGTCGTCTTGTTGTTGGTCTTGCCGGTGATCAGGCCACTCGGCACCTTCTTGCCGGTGGCGGCGGCGACCGCGAGCTGCGCAGCCTTCTCCGCCTCGGGCTTGATCGCCTTGTAGATCGTCATGTACTGCTCGCCCGTGAGCACCCGCTGGATTCCAGCGAGCTCGGCGTCCTGGCCGGTGATCGGCCTGGTGCTGGGCTTGATGCCGGCTGACTTCATCGCGGCGATCGCGCCGCCGGACGTGCCGTCGTTCGCGGCGTAGACGCCGACGAAGCCGTCATTGCCGAGTGCGGTGATCGCCTGCTGCATCTCGGTCTGGGCCTTGTCGGGGCTCCAGTCCGGGGTGTCGTACTCCTTGGCGATCTTGAAGCCGCTCTTGTCGAGCACCGAATGGGCGCCCTTCTTGAACAGCCCCGCGTTGTTGTCTGTCGGCGCGCCGTTGATCATGACCAGGTTGCCGCTGGTCTTGCCCATCGCCTTCAGGCGCGACACCAAGCTCGACGCCTGCAGTTTGCCGACCTGCTGGTTGTCGAACGAGATGTAGTAGGCGGGCTTCGAGTTCAGGATCAACCGGTCATAGCTGATGACCGGCACCTTCGCCTTGTTCGCCTTCTTGACGATCACGGCCGCGGACGCGGAGTCCACGGGGTCAAGCACCATCGCCTTGACTCCCTGGCTGAGCGCCGCATCTGCCTGATCCTGCTGCTTCGACGAGTCCTGATTCGCGTTGCTGTAGACGATCTGGCAGTTCGGACACAGCGCCTTGACCTTCTTCGTGAACAGAGGCTTGTCCTGCGCCTCGTAGCGGGCAGTCTTGGACTCCGGCAGCAGCAAGGCGATCTTCGTCTTGCTGGCCGCGGAGGCCGACTGTCCGGTGGAGCTCGTGCCGTCGACTCCTACGGCGACGAGTGCTCCAGCCACTCCCAACGTTGCGACAGCTGTCGCGACGTAACTCCTCCTCATCGGTTCTTCTCCTCTGTGATGGCAGCTCTTCGAGCTGGATGACACATTGGTGTTTCCCGAATCGCGGTTCCTCAACCGCTTTCGAGCGCAGCGTGACACAACCTGCGGTGGCGGTGCGCAAAAGTTTGCGACGCCGATGATTGCCTACCCGCGGAACGTGAAATCCTCACGCGATGAGCTCAGTCCGCGCCAGCATCTCGATCTCGCTCGACGGCTTCGTCGCCGGGCCCAACCAGAGCCTTGAGAACCCGATCGGCGAGGGCGGCATGCGGCTGCACGAATGGGTCATCGGGACGGAAAGCTGGCGCCGGCACCACGGCCTCGAGGGCGGCGAGCCCGGAGTCGACTCCGACATCGTGGACGAGGTCGCGGGCAACATCGGCGCCGTCGTCATGGGCCGCAAGATGTTCGGCGGCGGCGACGGCTCGTGGGACAGCTCCTGGAAAGGCTGGTGGGGCGACGACCCACCCTTTCACGTCCCGGTGTTCGTGCTGACTCATCACGAGCGCGAGCCGCTGCCGATGGATGGCGGGACCACGTTCTCGTTCGTCACCGAGGGGGTCACGGCGGCCGTCGCGCGGGCGCGGGACGCGGCGGGCGATCGCGACGTATCGATCGCCGGCGGCGCCAGCGCGATCCAGCAGGTGCTCGCCGCCGGGCTGCTCGACGACCTGTGGCTGCACGTGGCTCCGATCGTGCTCGGAGCGGGGGAGCGTCTGCTCGAGAACATCGGCGATCCGCGGCTCGTGCCGACGGCCGCCATCGCGTCGCCCGGGGTGACGCACCTGCGCTATCGCGTCGAGCGCTGAGCGGGGCCGTGCGAAGCCGTTGTTGCGACAACGAGCGCTCAATGTGATGAAGTCCGATCGGGCATGGCGGAGATCCCACGCAACATCGCCGAGATCGTCGGCAACACGCCGATCGTCGAGCTGTCGCGCCTCGCGCCCGAAGGCGTGCGCATCTTCGGCAAGCTCGAGGCGCTGAACCCGGGCGGGAGCGTCAAGGACCGGATCGGCATCGCGATGATCGAGGCCGCCGAGGCCGACGGCCGGATCGAGCCGGGCCGGACGACGATCGTCGAGGCGACGAGCGGCAACACCGGCATCGCGCTGGCCTTCGTCTGTGCGGCCAAGGGCTACGACCTGACGCTCTACCTGCCGCAGGGGATGAGCCGCGAACGCGAGGGCCTGTTGCGGCTCTACGGCGCCAACGTCGAGATCACCGAGTCGTTCGGCGGGATGAACGAGGCCGTCGAAGCCGCGCGGGCGGCGGCGCTCGGCGCCGACGTCTTCATGCCCGACCAGTTCTCGAACCCCGCCAACCCGGAGATCCACCGGCGCACGACCGGGCCCGAGCTGCTCGAGGCGCTCGACGGCAAGATCGACGTCTTCGTCGCGGGTGTCGGCACCGGAGGCACGATCACCGGCGTCGGCGAGGTGCTCAAGGGCCATGACCCGGCGACGCGCGTGGTCGCGGTCGAGCCGGCGACGTCGGCGGTCCTGTCGGGCCGGTCGCCCGGCCCGCACAAGATCCAGGGGATCGGCGCCGGCTTCGTCCCGGCGGTGCTCAATCGCTCCGTGATCGACGAGGTGCTGCCCGTCGAGGACGAGGCCGCGATCGAGACCGCGCAGCTCGCCGGCCGGGTCGAAGGCGTGCTCTGCGGGATCTCCGCCGGAGCGGCGCTGTACGCGGCGCTCGAGGTCGCCCGGCGGCCCGAGTCGCGGGGCAAGCGGATCGCGGTGATCCTGCCCGACTCGGGCGAGCGGTACGTCTCCGTGCCGTTCTTCGCACCAGCGCCCTGAGCCGCGGCCGCGGCCCCTGCGCGGGGCTACTGTATGGCCATGTTGGGCAGCAGCACGATCGCCCGCGTAGCCCGCGAGCTCCGTCGTGACATCGCCGCGGCACGCGAGCGGGATCCGGCCGCGCGCGAGGTCGACGAGCGCGGCATCCTGACCGCGTGGCCGGGTGTCCATGCGCTGCTGGCGCACCGCGTCGCCCACGCCCTGCACGAGAACGGCGTCCCCTCGGTGGCCCGCGCGATCGCGTACGCCTCGCGGGCGCTGACCGGCATCGAGATCCATCCCGCGGCGAAGATCGGCCCCGGGTTCTTCGTCGACCACGGCACCGGCGTCGTCATCGGCGAGACGGCCGAGATCGGCGAGGACGTCACGCTCTACCAGGGCGTCACGCTCGGTGGCACCGGCTTCGCCGTCGGCAAGCGCCATCCGACCGTCCAGGACAACGTCACGATCGGCGCCGGCGCGGTGTTGCTGGGGCCGATCACGATCGGCCACGGCGCGAAGATCGGCGCCAACAGCGTCGTCATCCACGACGTGCCGGCGAACTCGACCGTCGTCGGCAACCCGGGCCATCCGGTGCGGATCGACGGCGTGCGCCCAGAAGGGCCAGACGCCGACTGGGTCCAGCTGCCCGACCCGATCGCCGACGCGATCAAGAGCCTGGCGAAGCGGATCGCCGAGCTCGAGCAGGCCGTCGCCGATCTCGCCGGCGACGAGCACGCCGAAGCGGAGATCCACCCGCTGCGGCCGGCCCGCGGGCCGAACCCCACCGGCGGCTGATCGCGCAACGCGAGAGTCGCGGCTGCTCAGAACACCGCGAGCAGCGCGATCAGCGCACCGCCGATCGCACCGCCCACAGCGCCACCCCAGCCGCCGATCTCACCGCCTTCGGCAAAGAAATCACCGTTACGCCACACGCTGCCGACGGCGTTTCCGACCAGCATGCCGACCGGGTATCCGATCGTCAGCCCCAGGAAGGCGAAGAGCAATGCCATGGCCGGGGCGGCCCAGAGCAGGCTGACAACCGACAGACTGTCATCGCTGGTTAGCGTGGTGCCGAATACGCCAAATGCGATCACCCCCAGCGCGACAATCGGCCCGATGATCAGAATGCCCGTTTTGCGGAGCCGGCGCTCGATCTCTCGGGCATGCTCCTCGCGGGCCATCCGCTTGTACTCGTCGGGATGCCGCTGCTCGATGTGGATCCGAAGGCCAGCCTCACCTTTCGGGGTCTTCTGACACCACGGACAGGGGAGCCGGACGTCGTCCATGCGTACCATTTCTAATACCAGACGGTCCGCGTGCGATGCCGCGGGCGCTGCTTGTACGGCTCGCCCTGGCCGCGATTCCAGAGCCACGTGTCGAGCGCCCGCGGCGCCACCGACAGGCGCGCGGCGAGCAGCTCGCAGACGTGGACGGCGGCGGCACGGATCTCGCGCTCGCGCTCATCCATCGGCAGCAGCGCGCCGCTGTCGATGTGCGCCGCAAGCGCCTCGTCGTAGACGAGGACGCCGTCGCAGCGCAGTACGTGGGGGACGAGGTTGTCGGCGAAGATCGTCAGCCGGTCGAGGTCGCCGAAGGTCGCCACGCCGGCCAGCGCCATGTCGCTGCCGACGATCTGCGCGCGCTTGTAGAAGCCACGGTCGGCGAATCGCGCCATGCCCAGCGCCAGCGTCTCGGCGAGCCGCTCGGCCGAGCCGCCGGCAGCGGCGACGACGTCGATCGGCGCGCGGTCACCGAGGAAGCGGCCGAGCTCGCGCAGCGCCTCGGCGTAGAGCGACATCAGCTCGAGCGACGGGTCCTGGCCGAGGATCGCCGCGATCCGCTCCGTCGTCATCGCCCGCAGCTCGGCGTTCGTCAGCGGCCCGGCAGCACGAACGTGATCCGCGAGCGCCCAGGAGACCGTGTAGTAGCCGGAGCTGAACGGGCGCTTGCGCAGCAGCGGGAACCAGCCGGAGCCGAAGTTGATGCTGTCGAGCGCGAGCATGTACGCCGCGACGTCGGCCGGCGAGCCCTCGAGATAGTGGCGCTCGGCGTCGAGCGGGTCGGGCTCAGCCGGCGGTCCGGCGACGTCGTAGGTGCCGAGCCGATCGTGGTCGATACGGACGTGCCGAGCCGTCGCGGAGATCGCCGCGGCGCTCGCTCGGACGTCGTCACAGAGGCCCACCGGCGCAGCGTAAAGGCGCCCGCGCCGCTTCGTATGCTCGCGACAGTGCCCGAGCCTTCCGTGATCGACGACCTGCTCGCCGGCCTCAACGAGCCGCAGCGCCAGGCGGTCGTGCATCCGGCGGGGCCGCTGCTCGTGCTCGCCGGTGCCGGCTCTGGCAAGACCCGCGTGCTGACGCACCGGATCGCCTGGCTCGTCCACACGGAGCGCGCGCGGGTCGGCGAGATCCTCGCGATCACGTTCACGAACAAGGCGGCGCAGGAGATGCGCGAGCGCGTCGAGCTGCTGCTCGGGC
>Ga0075430_100002465_pt1 | contig 15408 bp, 15 predicted proteins | sample RhiMetdeltSRZDD4_FD_75294 | JGI IMG/M metagenome (GOLD analysis project Ga0075430, IMG submission 75294) | Populus rhizosphere microbial communities from Tennessee, USA - Rhizosphere MetaG P. deltoides SRZDD4 | ecosystem: Host-associated > Plants > Roots > Rhizosphere > Soil | place: USA... | reverse complement strand
CGCTGCGCGCGCGGCTTGCCAGCATGCGGGCGGTGGCGAAAGTCGGCCAGAGGCGGCTGGCCAACGCGTGACCTGGCTGATTCGGCTCTATCCGCCGGCGTGGCGTCGCCGCTATGGCCGGGAGCTCGCGGCATTGATTGCCGCTCAGCCAATGTCGTTCCGCACGGCAGTCGATCTCATTGCCGGCGCCGTCGATGCCTGGCTCAACCCTCAATCGTCGACGGCGGTCACGACCACAGATGCGAAAGGAGCACGAGCGATGTTACCCAAGATGCTGCAACTCAAGAGCGGCGGTTACGGTCCGGACGTGACGGTTGCGGACAGCCTCAAGGCTGCCGCGGTGACGATTGGCGGAGCCCTCGCAGTGGTGGGGGTCTTGACCGTGGCCATCAAGCTCTACGGGAAGAACCCCTACTTTGAATCGCTCCTTGCTATGGGCTGGCTCGTGCCGTTTCTTTTCAGCCAGCACTACACCTACTTAAAGGGACGGCCCGCCCGCGTGCAGGCCGTGCTCATCGGTGGGCCCGCGGCAATTGTGATTGCCATCGCTCTGGGAAGCGCCTGGATCAACGGTAATTAACCTGTTTGACAACAGGCCGTGCTCTGGCCAGGCGATTGCACCCGTGGCGCCCGGGGCGGGGCTAGGAAGATCGTGAGAGTAAACCGCTCTCTTTTTTTTCCGTGTTGGTTCTCTGATTCAGCATCTACTTGCGTCGAGTGGGGTAGCGCTCGATTCGGTCGCTGCTGACCTTCGCCGAGGTGGCCGATGAAGTATGCGGCTCGGGTGCTCGGTATCTTCGTTGCGCTGATCAACTTCCCCAACACGGCTCGGGCAGAGCTCATTACCGTCGAGTTCGGCGGAGCCACCGTTATCGACTTCAGTCAGTTCGGGGGCCTTGGTTACAACTTTACCTTCGGGCCGACGCAGATTGGGTCGTTGGTTGGGTTGGATGTGGTGTTCGAAGCGAATCCACTGAACGGCGGCAATTCCGGCTTCGGTGCGGTCTTGGGTTCGGGCGGTTACGGATTGTCAGCGAATGGAGGTTGGACTGACTCTCGAACCTACTCCGGGTTGGACTCGGGCGCCGGCGCGATGACGTACCTGTTCAACTTCGGATTGGTGTCTGAGGTCGGTGGTTTCCTCAACTACGCTCCGGACCTTGGCCCTCCTGTGATTCTCGAGGTACTTGATCGCGGGGGGCGCATTCTCGAATCTCATGTGCTCAATCACGAAGCTCCTATCTCAACGCCATTTTTCTCCAACGGCGGCGCGTTTCGTGGCATTCGGCGCCCGCACGCTGACATAGCAGGCTTTCGCGTCTCGAACTCGTACGTGGTCCTTGACGATCTGGCCTTTAGTTCGTCGGCCACGCCAGTTCCGGAGCCATCGACGCTCGTTCTCGTGGTGAGCGGAGCGATTGCGCTTGCTTCACGCTCACGCAACCGTTGGAAGCGTGGTCACCCACGACATTAGCGGCCGTTAACCAGCGTGGCGCCACCTCCGGCGCGCGAATCCGCGGGGGACCGTACCCCGGTCCTTCGGCGTGAGCCAACTGGTGCGGCTGAGGCCGACGCTCCGTCACGGAAGTCCAAGGCTATCGCTGAACGGGCGCGTGGTGATCCGAACGCGAAATGGTCTGAAGGTGAGCGTTGTTTTTCTAAAGGGCGCGAGGTTAGCGGCTCGTTAGCTGTTTGGCCGGCGGCCGGGTTTTTCCCTAAGGAACAGAAGTATTGGTGCGAAAGGAGAGATTCGAACTCTCACGCTCTTGCGAGCGCCAGCCCCTCAAGCTGGTGCGTCTGCCAGTTCCGCCACTTTCGCTCAGGGAGGGTACTGTCCGGCTAAAGCCGGACGCTACACTTGCCGGACGCTACTACAGTCCGGCTAAAGCCGGACGCTACTTCTTTTCAGGCTCCGACGGTGCTGGCGCTGACGGCGCCGGGGCCGCGGGCGCAGGGGCACTCGTCGTCGGTGCCGGACCGCCAACGCCGCGCATCAGCGATCCAGGACCCTGACGGCCGAAGATGCCGAGCATGATCGCGCCGATCATGAACAGGGCGCCGAGGATCGTCGTCGCGCGGGTCAACACCGTGGCTCCGGCGCGCGCGCCGAATGCGGTCTGGCTGCCGCCGCCGCCGAACGCGCTGGCCATGTCGCCTCCCTTGCCCTGCTGAAGCAGCACGACGAGGAGGAGCAGCAGGCAGGTCAGGACGAACAAGGCCGCCGACAAGTAGTAGAGCATAACGCCCGATTTTACCAGCGAAGTCGCAGACTCGGCAACCTCAACGCAAAGACGCGTGGTTTCATTGACGATTTTCGCTTGCGATGTCGCAGACTGGTCCGGTCCGAATCAAGCTGTCGCAAAGCGATTTATGAGACAAGCTGTTAGCCTGCTGAGCATGCTATTCTGAAGGTCTCCCCCGCCGTTGCGCTCCCTCCTCCACACGCCGGAGTCTCACGACATGAACTCGCTGAACGGGTGGCAACGCATTTGGGTGGTGCTGCTGGCACTGTGGGCAGTGCCAGTGGGGTTCTTTGGCCTCCAGAACCTTCCGAGATTCGACGGCCGAGAATGGTCCGGCCTACCGGACCCCGGCGTCTCGAAGTACATGCCCACGCCCGCGTGGTTGGGTTCCGAGTGTGACGGCACGGAACTGCAACCGGGCGAACGAATCTTTCGGGACAACGAAAACCAAGAGTGGACGGGTGAGCGCTGGCGAGTCTCCGTTCCGCCGCCATTTGACCCGAAAGAGTTCGCTGGGTTTACACCAGACCCAACACCTCCTCGGAGCCCAGACCAACTGCCGGACGACCTCTTTCTAAGAGTTCCGAGCGGGGAATTCGTCCGGGCGAAGGTCAACTCAGACGCGCATATCGCGCTCTGTTTTGACGCTCGTCTCAGCGATGTGGAAATGAACCGGATCCTCGCCGAATACGCGACTGCCTACAGATCCGCGTGGCGGCGCGCCGTTGTCGCCCACGCGGGCATCGGTGCAGTGTACTGGCTTGCTCCCGGTATCGCCCTCTACGCACTCAGTTGGAGCGTGGGATGGGTTCGTCGGGGATTCGAGAATGAGACTCGCGGAGTTGTTGATCCTGTGAGAACTCCGCCACCGAGAGTGCTGATCGTAATAGTCGGATGGATTGTCATGGCTTGGGCGCTACTCATCATAGTCAGTAACGCAATTGCCGCAGAACCGAGCCCGTGGCCGTCCAGTCTCGCTGCGGCACTAGCAACCGCTGTGTATGGCGTGACGCTGATCCAACGCAATCGTCGGGCAGTCAGCCTCACGTGGATCGCCGTCGCCGTGTTCGGCGCAGCCGTGATCTTCGGCGGACTGGTTCCCATGATGGTACTTGTCTGGGGACTCCTGGTTGCGTTTGCGTTCTACCTTCGTAAGTATCAGTCAGAGCTGCAATCGTCTTAGGCGGAGCCCATAGGCTTCAACGAGATTCATCCGCGAGCTGACACCACCGCTAATTACCTTGCTGCGAAGCGGCACGTGCATCGGTCCGGCAGCGGCCGCCTGATTTCAGGGCCTTTTCGCTATCCCGGTATAACGTCCGGTTATACCGCGCTCTTGCGGCTCCGTGCCACGATCTCGTGGAACGTCTTGATTTCGAGGCTCGCGCCGCCAACCAGCGCGCCGTCGACATCCGGCAACACGATGAGTTCGTGGATATTGTCCGGCTTCACGCTGCCACCGTAGATCACGTGACAGTTGTCGGCCGCGTCCGCCCCGAACCACTGGCGGAGGCGCTGCCGGATGTGCGCGTGCGCCTCGCCTGCTTGCAGCGCGGTCGCGTTGCGGCCGGTCCCAATCGCCCAGACCGGTTCGTACGCGATGACGAGACCAGCGACCTGATCGCCGGTCAGGCTATCGAGCCCGACCTTGATCTGCCGATCGAGGACCGAGAGCGTCATGTCCGCCTCGCGCTCCTCGAGTGTTTCACCGATGCAGACGATCGCCGTCAGCTTAGCCGCGAGCGCCGCGAGCAACCGCCGGTTGACGGTCTCGTCCGTGTCGCCAAACAGCTGGCGCCGCTCGGAGTGGCCGAGGATCACGTACTCCGCACCCGCCTCGCGCACCATCTCGGCACTGACCTCACCCGTGAATGCGCCTTGCTTTTCCCAGTACGCATTCTGCGCGGAGACGCCGATGTTCGTGTTGCGCGCGGCTTCCGCGACAGCATGGACAGCCGTGAACGGCGGCGCGACGACGATCTCGACGTCGGTGATGTCTTTCACCATGCCGCGATACTCTTTGGCGAACACGACCGCCTCGTGCACGGTCTTGTGCATCTTCCAGTTCGCGGCAATGAAAGGGTGACGCATATGTTAGCCGGGGGACTTCGTCCCCCGGACCCCCTTACACGCTCGCTCGCGGGGACCCCGACGCCCCGCTCCGCTCACGTGGGCTCACTCGCGGCGCTCGTTCGCCGCTGTGTTCAGAGTTCACAGCTTACTTCAATGCCTCCACCCCCGGCAGTTTGCGTCCGCCCAGGAACTCGAGCGACGCGCCGCCGCCAGTGGAGATGTGATCGATCCGATCCGCGACGCCGGCTTTCACGACGGCAGCAATTGAGTCGCCGCCGCCAATCACCGTCGTGCCCTTCACGGACGCCACAGCCTTCGCGACCTCGATGGTGCCGGTCGCGAACTGATCGATCTCGAACACGCCCATTGGCCCATTCCAGACGACCGTCTTGGCGCCGAGGATAACGTCCCGGTAACTCTGCACCGTCTTCGGCCCGATGTCGAGCCCCATTCGGTCGCCGATGGCCGGATCGGTGACGGCAAGCACTTCGGTCGGCACGCCCGCTTCGAGCTTTGGCGCGACGACGTGGTCGGCCGGAAGCTCGAAGCGCAGACGCTTTTCTGTGGCTCGACGCTCGATGTCCCTGGCCGACTCGATGAGGTCGTCTTCCACAAGCGACCTCCCAACTGGCAGATTCCGCGCCTTGAAGAACGTATACGCCATGGCGCCGCCGATCAGAAGCGCATCGACGCGCGGAATCAGGTTCTCGATCACCTCGAGCTTGTCCGAGACCTTCGCGCCTCCCAGGATCGCCACGAACGGACGCTCAGGGTTTTCCAGCACGCGACCGAGGTACTCGACCTCCTTCGCCATCAGCAGACCGGCCGCTGATTGTTTGACGTGGTGGACGATGCCTTCGGTTGAGGCATGCGCGCGGTGAGCCGAGCCGAACGCATCGTTGATGCAGACGTCGGCCAGCTCGGCGAGTTGCTTGGCGAAGGCCGGATCGTTCTTTTCCTCCCCGGCGTGAAACCGCAGGTTTTCTAGGAGGACCACGCCGCCGCGCCCGGCACGCTCGATCGCTTCCTTCGCAGGCGCGCCGATCGAATCCTCGGCAAACTCGACCGGACGCCCGAGCAGTTCCGCGAGGCGCGTGGCGACCGGTCGAAGTGAGTACTCAGGATTTGGTTTGCCCTTGGGCCGTCCGAGGTGCGACGCGAGAATTACCGTCGCGCCTTTGTCGAGCGCCAGCTTGATCGTCGGCAGCGACGCGCGGATGCGCGTGTCGTCCGTGATCTTGCCGCCCTTGATGGGGACGTTGAAGTCGACGCGAATGAACGCTTTCTTCCCCGAGCAATCGAGGTCCGTGACCTTACGAGCGGCCACCGCTTACAGCCCCTTCTCGACCATGAATTTCAACAGGTCGACGCAGCGGCTGGAGTAGCCCCACTCGTTGTCGTACCAAGCGAGGACCTTGACGAAGTCGCCGTCCATCACGCTTGTGTACTGCGCGTCGAGGATCGACGAGTGCGGGTTGCCTCGGAAATCGACCGAGACGAGCGGCGCGGTCAGATACTCGAGGATGTTCTTCAACGGGCCGTCGGCGGCGGCCTTGAGCGCGTCGTTCACTTCCTGCTTGGTGGTTTTCTTCTCGAGAATGGCGGCCAGATCGACGACCGACACGTTTGGCGTGGGCACGCGCATCGCGATCCCGTCCAGTTTGCCCTTGAGCTGCGGCAGGACTTCGCCGACTGCCGAGGCAGCGCCGGTGGTCGTCGGGATGATCGACAGCGCGGCCGCTCGTGCTCGTCGCAGGTCCTTGTGCGGCAGATCGAGCAGCTGCTGATCGTTCGTGTACGAGTGAACCGTCGTCATCCAGCCCTTCTTGATGCCGAACGACTCGTGCAGCACCTTGGCGACAGGCGCGAGGCAGTTCGTCGTGCAGGACGCGTTCGAGATGATGTGGTGACTCTTCGCGTCGTACTTCTCTTCGTTCACGCCGAGCACGACGGTCAGGTCCGGTCCTTTCGCGGGCGCGGTAATCACGACCTTCTTGGCGCCGGCGGTCAGATGCTTGGCGGCGGCGTCGCGCGCCGTAAAGATGCCCGTTGATTCGAACACGATGTCGACGCCGAGGGACTTCCACGGAAGCTGCGCCGGATCCTTCACCGATAGAACCTGGAATTGATCGCCGTCAACCGTGATGCACTCGCCAGCGGCCGAGATGTCGGCTTTCAGGTTGCCGAGGATCGAGTCGTACTTGAGCAGGTGCGCCAGGGTTTCGGCGTTGGTCAAGTCGTTGACGGCCACGATGTCGATGGAGTCATCGTCCATGGCGGCGCGCATGATGTTCCGGCCGATCCGGCCGAACCCGTTGATGCCTACTTTGACGGCCATTCTCTCTCCTATGACGGAAGCTTCCAGCTCCCAGCTTTCAGTTGGTCGTAAACTGCTGATTTTAATGAACGCTCTTGGGGGTGGTCAAACCCGATTTTGCCATGTAATCGTTTACTTCCTCGAACACGGCCCTTCCCGCATCTGCCGGCGGTCCGGCATGCTACAGTTATTTCTGATCGCCTCATGTACGTTGCGTACAGCGTCCTGACCGTGGTCTTTTTCGTCCTGGTCTCGCCTTATCTTCTCTATCAGGCCGTTCGATACCGGAAGTACATCGCGAGCCTTCCCCAGCGCATGGGGTACCTGCCCGTCTCGTTCAACCTTGACGGCGACGAATCGATTTGGATTCATGCCGTCTCGGTTGGGGAAGTGCTGACCATTCGTGCGCTGCTCCCTGAGCTCCACGAGCGTCATCCGCGCCTCCGTATCTTTGTCTCGACGACGACGATGGCTGGCCAGCACGTGGCGCGGACCAACCTGCCTTACGTGGACGAGGTCTTTTACTTTCCGTTCGACCTCGGCTTCATCGTCAATCGCACGCTGCGGCTCGTCCGGCCGCGGCTGTTCGTGATGATGGAAACCGAGATCTGGCCGAACCTGTTGCGCGCCTGTCACCGTGAAGGCGTGAAGACGGCGCTCGTGAACGGCCGGATTTCGTCGCGTTCGTTCCCGCGCTACAAGATCGCGCGTTTCTTCTTCCGTCGCGTGCTGGCGCACATCGACCGCTTCTGCATGCAGGGCGAGGAGTCTGCCCGCCGCATCATCGAGATTGGCGCGCCGCGCGACCGCGTCACTGTTACCGGCTCGCTCAAGTTCGACTCGCTCGAGTTCGGTCCTGGCGAGAGCCAAAAAGGATCGTTGCCACAGAAAACGGACGCCGGACGCTATCGCAGTCCGGCGGAGTCGACGGCCACCGAACCCGACGGGCACTCTCGCGACCCGGCGGAAGTCGGCCACTATCGCGGTCCGGCGCCGAACGTCCACGACGTGCACCAGCGCGGTCGCACCCGCGTGCTGCGCTACTTCCGCGTCGATCCCGCGCGCCCGGTGATCATCGCCGCCAGCACGCTGCGCGGCGAGGAAGAGCCGGTGCTCGAAGCGTTCCAGCGCATCCGCGCGACGATGCCACACGCGCTGCTCATCATCGCGCCGCGCAAGCCCGAGAGGTTCGACGAGGTCGAGCGCATCGTTGGGCGCGCCGGGTGGAACGTCGCCCGCCGCACCGACCTTCGAGTGGACGCCGAACCTCGCCACGATGTCGTCGTGCTCAACACCATCGGCGAGCTGGCCGAGCTCTTTCAAATCGCGACCGTGGTGTTCGTTGGCGGCAGCCTCGTTGACGCTGGAGGCCACAATATCTTGGAACCTGCAGTGTTCGGAAAGCCAATTGTGTTTGGTCCGTACATGCAGAACTTCGCCGAGATCGCCGGAACATTTCTCGACAACGGCGCCGCCGTGCAAGTGCGATCGGAGCACGATCTCGAGGCGGTGCTGGTCGAACTCCTCGCGGATCCCGTCCGCCGCGCCAGCCTCGGTGCGGCCGCGCGCGCGCTCGTCGAAGCCAACCGCGGTGCAAGAGCAAAAACGCTCGCCGTGCTCGCCGACGTGCTGCCGTCCGAGCGAGCCGCCAAGGTGCGGCCGTTCAAGAAGGCCTACTGATTGCCAACCCTCGAATGTTGAGCACTCTCTACGCCGCGGTCGCGCGCCGCCGTCGCGAGTTCTTTGCCTCGCGGCCGGATCGCCGGCTTCGGTTGCGGCGGCCCGTGATCAGCATCGGCAATCTCGCGGTTGGCGGCCGCGGGAAGACACCAATGGTGGCGTGCATCGCGCGCCTGTTGCTCGAGATGGGAGAGCAGCCCGCAGTGCTCAGCCGAGGCTACGCTCGTCGACGAGCGGAGGACGGCGTTGTCGTCGTCAGCGACGCGAACGGCATCCGCGCCGATCTCGATCGCTCAGGTGACGAGCCGCTCATGCTGGCCAAACAGCTCCCCGGATGCGCGGTACTCTCATCCCCCGATCGCTATGCGGCAGGACGCTTGGCCGAACATCACCTCGGCACCACGGTGCATGTGCTCGACGATGGCTTTCAGCATTTGCAGTTGGATCGCGACATCGATCTGGTGATCGTGGCGGGTGAGGATCTCGCGCCCGGCGCGACGACGCTTCCGGGCGGACGCCTGCGCGAGCCACCCGACACGCTCCTGGCGGCGGACGCCGTCCTTGCCGCGGACGAGAGCGTGTTGTCGTTCGGCCCGACTCCGCGCAACGCACCGTTCGAGATCTTTCGAACGCGCCGAACATTGGGCGCGGTGCGTGATGGCGAGGTCGACGGTCCGTCAGTTGCCGCAGCGGGGATCGCGAGACCCGAGCAGTTTTTCGACGATTTGCGCGCGGCCGGCCACCGCCTGGCCCAGACGTTCAGTTTCCGCGATCATCATCGCTACTCTGCGCGTGACGTCGAGCGCCTGGTCCACGCGGCGAAGAAGGCTGGCGCCGCGAGCATCCTGACGACCGAAAAGGATTTCGTGCGGCTCCTGCCGTTTCGTCCTTTCGGGCTGCCGGTTCACGCCGTGCCGCTTACAATGGAACCCGATCCGCTCCCCGAATTCAGCAGTTGGCTGAGCGGCGCGCTGGCCGCCGCCAGGGACATCTCATAGCGCTTGACTGAAGAAAAGCCACCCTCGTTCCGTCATCGTCTCGAGTATCTGGCGGTGGTCAGCGTGGTTGCCGGCGTCCGGCTGCTGCCGATGACGGTGGTGCTGGCACTCGGCTCGATGCTCGGCCGCGCGTTCTATCTCGTCGACGGCGCTCATCGCCGCCGGGCGGTGCGCAATATTCAGGCCGCGTTTCCGTTGCGCGGTCAGAAGGAATGCCGCACGATCGCGCGCGGGATGTTCTCGCACTTCGGCCGGCTGCTGACCGTGCTCCTCAAGTTCAGCACGATGACGCCGTCACAGATGTTGAAACGCGTGAAGTTCGAAGGCGAGGAACGCGTCGTTGCTGCGCACGCGCAGGGGAAGGGCGTGCTGCTCTTTACGGGGCATTTCGGGTTCTGGGAGATCAACGCGCTCGTGCATGCGCTGGAGCTGCGCCCGATGTCGGTGCTAGCGCGGCCGCTCGACAATCCGCTGCTGCATCAACTGCTCGAATCAACCCGGATGAAGACGGGGAACTCCGTCATCTACCGGCGCGGCGCCATCCGTCGCGTCATGCGCGCGCTCGAATCGAACGAAGCGGTCGCCGTCCTGATCGATCAGCACATTCAAACTGCGGACGCCGTCTACGTGGACTTCTTCAATCGGCCGGCGGCAACGACATCGGCGCTGGCGGCGCTGGCGCTTCGGACCGGTGCTCCGGTGGTGCCCGTGTTCGCCCTGCCAATTCCCGGCGGTCGATTCCGGATGGTGTACGAGCACGCCGTCGATCCGCCATCATCCGACGATCCGGACGCGGTCCGTGAGCTGACGCAGCGCTGCACGGACGTCCTCGAAATGTACGTTCGTCGCTATCCTGAGCTCTGGCTGTGGATGCATCGTCGGTGGCGGGACGCCGAGCAGAAGGACGATCGTGTGGGCGGGATGTTCCCCGCGGCCTCGAGTGAACCGTAGCCGCGGATTAGGATTACGGGACGCAGATCAAGAAGTACGGGACGCGGATCACGCGGATCGCACTCAGGTATTACGGGACGCGGATCACACGGATGACATCGGAATGAGTACAGAGGTCAAGCATCTGGTCATACGCGCGCCAAATTGGCTTGGCGATGCTGTCATGGCACTGCCGGCCATCGGCGTCGTGCGCGACTCTCTGCCAAACGCTCACATCACGATCGCGGCGATTCCGTCCATTGCTTCGGTTTTCGAGGAACTGACAAACGCGCGTCAGGATGCGCTGCTCGTTGTGCCCGATGTGAAGCGCGAAGCGTCGACGCTCGCCTCGGGAAAGTTCGACGCGTCCCTGTTGCTTCCGAATTCGTTTCGGTCGGCGTGGTCGGCGCGGCGTGCCGGGATCACGCAACGATGGGGTTATTCAGCGGCTCTACGCCGTCCGCTCTTGACACGTGCGATTGCACGACCTCGCGGCCGCGTCCATCAATCCGCCTACTATCTCCACCTCGTGCGCGGCCTGGACTTCACGGCGCCGGATCAACCGCCGCGTGTCAGCATCGCTCAACCGACGCGTGCTCGCACCGAAAAAGTACTGTCCGAGCACAAGCTTACGGATGCGCCGATGATTGGGTTTGCGCCGGGCGCAGCGTACGGGCATGCGAAGCGGTGGCCGCCTCGGCGCGTCGCTGAACTTATCACGCAGCTCTCTCGCGAGCGTGGGGCAGTGGCGGTGCTCTTCGGCGCAGCAGGCGACCGTGCGGCAGGGCGTGAGATAGAATCGTCGCTGCCGCCCGGCGTCCGGATCGTGAATTTGATCGGGCGCACGGATTTGCGGCTGCTCGCAGGCCTCATGGCCCGGTGTGCGGCGTTCGTGTCGAACGATTCAGGCGCGATGCACCTGGCCGGCGCGCTGGGCGTTCCGCTGGTGGCCATCTTTGGTCCGACCGACGAACGCGCGACGGCGCCGCTTGGCGGACCTGCGGCGCATGGTGGACTCTCGGAACCCAACGTGCTGACGCACCCAGTCTTTTGCCGGCCGTGCATGCTGCGCGACTGTCCCATCGATCATCGCTGCATGAAACGCATCACGGTCGATGACGTCTTCAGCGCCGTGACGCGCCAGCTCGAGACCTTTGAGCGCTCGGCGGGTCAGTCCGCGTGAGGGGCGCGGTCTTCCTCGATCGGGATGGCACGCTCATCGAAGAAGCGGGCTATCTGGACCGGCTCGAGCGGATTCAACTGTTTCCGTACACTATTGACGCTGTTCGATTGCTGAATCGCGCCGGCTTCACGGTGGTTGTCATATCGAACCAGTCGGGCGTGGCCCGCGGCTTTTTTGACGAAGGCTTCGTGCAGCAGACCCATACTCATCTTTCCAAGACTTTCGCGAACGGCGGCGCCGCGATCGACGCCTTCTATTACTGCCCGCATCATCCCGAAGGCACTGTCGCGACGTACCGGCACGCGTGCGACTGTCGCAAGCCGAAACCGGGATTGCTCGAACGCGCCGCGCGCGATCACGGGATCGAGCTGCGCCACTCGTTTGTCGTCGGCGATCGCATGAACGACGTTGAAACAGGAAGAGCTGTAAGTGCGCGAAGCGTGCTCGTGAGGACCGGATACGGTACCGAGCACGAAACGGCGGCTCGCGAGCGGGGAGCGCTCGTGGTAGACAATCTCATAGGCGCCGTTGCCTGGATTCTTCAACAACCGTGACACGACGACGTTCAGTAATCAGATCGGAGCCTGTGGATCCGGGCCGGCTGCTGGAGATCGTGGACGCGTTTCCGTCCGCGCGCATCACCGTCTTTGGCGATCTCATCGTCGACGAGTTCATCTACGGTGAGCTGTCGCGCGTGTCGCGCGAGGCCCCCGTCCTCATTCTGAGCTACGACTCGACCGAGATCGTTCCAGGCGGCGCCGGCAACGCTGCAAACAACGTTGCCGCGCTCGGCGGGTCGGCGCTTGCGGTCGGCGTGCTTGGCCGGGATGAATCGGGGCGCCGGGTCCTGGAAAAAATGCGCCGCAAGATCGACGTGAAGGGCATCGTTCGGCCGGCTGCGTATCGGACGCCGACAAAGACGCGGATCCTGGCTGGCGGCGTCCACTCCGCAAAGCAACAGGTTGTGCGCATCGATCGAGCAGCGCGTCCGTCGATTGCTGATGCCGACCGGCGGGTCATCGAGTCGCGACTGATGGCTGCGGCATCAAGGTCAACCGCGCTGCTCGTTTCGGATTACGGCACAGGGCTCGTGACGGCAGCAACCGTCGCCCGCGCACGCAAGCGGTTGAAGACGACGGGTCGCAGCCGATCGGTCGTCCTCGTCGACTCGCGCTATTCGCTCCTCGCGTTCAAGGGCATGCTCGCGTGCACCCCCAACGAGTCAGAAGTCGAACATCTCTTTGGCATTCGCATCGGCGACGACGCGAGAGTGCTCGAGAAGGCCGGGCGAACCTTGCTGCAGCAAACCCGGGCCGGTGCGGTGCTTGTCACCCGAGGCAGCCGCGGCATGGCACTGTTCGAACCCGATCGGCCCACATCCCACGTGCCGATCTTCGGCTCCGATCAGATCGCCGACGTGACCGGCGCCGGCGACACGGTCATTGCGACCATGACGCTGTCGTTGGCGGCCGGTGCAACATTTGAAGAGGCGGCTCGGTTGGCAAACTATGCGGGCGGTCTTGTGGTGATGAAGCGTGGCACGGCCACCGTCAGCGCGGAGGAGCTGCGCGCGGCCATTCTGGCGGACGCATCCTGACGTGGGCACGATCGTTTCTCGCGAGGAGCTGTTACGACTCGTCGCGGCCGATCGGCAGGCCGGCCGCACGCTGGCGTTTGCCAACGGCTGTTTCGATCTCCTGCACGTCGGACACGTCCGCTATCTGCAAGCCGCCGCCGCTGAAGCCGATCGCCTGATCGTTGCGGTGAACGACGATGAGATGGCAGCGAGGAAGGGGCCAGGACGTCCGATCATGAGCGCGCGGGATCGCGCGGAGCTCGTCGCGGCGCTGCGCGGCGTCGACTACGTCCTCGTGTTTCCAGAGCCCACCGTTTCGCCGCTGCTCGAGCTCCTTCGCCCCGACGTTCACTGCAAGGGAACGGACTATACGCTACAGTCGGTGCCCGAGCGCGACACGGTGCTCGCCTACGGCGGGCGGATCGCGATCGTCGGCGATCCCAAGGACCATTCGACGCGAGACCTGCTCGCGCGCATCTCGTCGCGCCACTCGACATGAGTGCTTACGACGCGACACGACGAGCTTGGCGGGGTGCAGGGGACCCCGCCATTCAACAATGAACGTACTGGTCGTACGGCTCGGTGCGCTTGGGGACGTCGTCCACACGATTCCGGCGGTCGCGGCGCTGCGCGCCGCGATGCCGCATGCGCGCATCGATTGGCTGGTCGAGGCGAAGCACCGCGCCATTGTCGATCTCGTGGCGCCGGTCGATCGGGTCGTCACACTCAACGGACGGACCATCGGTGCGTGGGTGGACGCTATCCGGCGGTTGCGAGAGACACATTACGACGTCGCGCTGGATTTTCAGGGACTGATGAAGTCGGCCGTGTTCGCGCGCGCGTCCGGTGCGCGCCGCGTCGCCGGATTTTCCATCTGGCATCTCCGCGAGAAGAGCGCGCGCCCGTTCTACTCCGAGACGGATCAGGCGAGCGCGCGATCCCAGGATCATGCGACCGTCCACGTGATTCACAAGAACCTGCATCTGTTGAAGGTCCTTGGAATCGACGCCAATCAGGTCGAGTTTCCATTGGCCCGCGTGCCGTCGCGCGCGCTCGAGCAGATTCGCTTGCGGCTTGGCGACGTGCCGTTCGCGTTGATCAATCCCGGCGCGGCGTGGCCAAACAAGCGCTGGCCGCCGCAGCGCTTCGGTGACGTTGCGACGTTCTTGCGCGAAGTACGCGGACTTGCGTCAATCGTTCTCTGGGGACCAGGCGAACAGCAGCTCGCGCAGTCCGTCGTCGAGGCGGCGGGCGGCGCCGCGCATCTGAGCCCGGCGACAGACATCCCGGATCTCGTCGAGATCTCGAGAGCCGCGGCGATCATGGTGTCCGGGGATACCGGTCCCCTCCACATCGCTGCGGCGGTGGGCACTCCGACTGTTGCCCTCTATGGCCCAACCGATCCCGATCGCAATGGTCCATGGGATCGTGACGACGTGAAGATCTCGCGGTTTGATGCGTGCGACTGTCATTACCAGCGCGCGTGCCGCCGCAGCGATTGGTGTCTGGGGCGCGTCAGCGTTGCGGAAGTCACTGCCGGCATTCAACAACGGCTGACGTCGAGCGGCAGCCATGGCTGATCTGGCGCGCGTGCTCGCGCGCTATCGAGTCAGGCTTGGGATGGCGGCGGCGGTTGTGGCGTTCTGGCTCGCGAACCCGACGCCGCCCAGCGTCGCAGCCGGAGCAGCGGTCGCATGTGTCGGCGAAGCGCTTCGGCTGTGGGCGGCGGGCCACCTCGAAAAGGGCAGGGAAGTCACCGCGTCCGGACCGTATCGCTTCACGCGGCATCCGCTTTACGTGGGCTCGTCGATCATGGGCGTCGGTCTGGCGATCGCGTCCGCCAACATGGCGGTGGCGTTGCTCGTCGCCGTTTATCTGACGCTGACCGTGAGCGCGGCGATTCGGAGTGAGGAATCGCACCTGACGGAGAAGTTCGGCGATGCGTATCCGGAGTATCGCGAGGGTCGTGCTGAAGATGTGGTGCGCCGCTTCAGTTGGCAGCGCGCGTTTGCGAATCGCGAGTATCGATCGATGGCAGGGCTGGGTGTGGCGCTTGCGTTGCTGATGTTGAAAGCCCTATAATTACTGTTTTGGGGTGGTCGGGAAGCGCGCGCACTGAGGCAGCGCGACACGCGAGCGCGAAGGTTGCGGGCCTGCCCGCCGTAGCGCGGCGCGAATGGTGACAGGCGCCGCGCGAAGGCGGGGCGGTTAGCTCAGTGGTAGAGCACCGGCTTTACACGCCGGCTGTCGGGGGTTCGAAACCCTCACCGCCCACCAGTAAGAAGGAAGGTCTTCCTTTTTCCTTGTCATCGTAAGTTCGAAGTTGGGGTCGTAGTTCAGTTGGTTAGAACGCCGGCCTGTCACGCCGGAGGCCGCGGGTTCGAGTCCCGTCGACCCCGCCAACCTTC
>Ga0075430_100002462_pt1 | contig 15412 bp, 6 predicted proteins | sample RhiMetdeltSRZDD4_FD_75294 | JGI IMG/M metagenome (GOLD analysis project Ga0075430, IMG submission 75294) | Populus rhizosphere microbial communities from Tennessee, USA - Rhizosphere MetaG P. deltoides SRZDD4 | ecosystem: Host-associated > Plants > Roots > Rhizosphere > Soil | place: USA... | reverse complement strand
CCGATCGCCTGGCTGCCGTGAACACCTCGCCACGGAACGGTGCGCACTTGGCTCCAGGCAGCATCGAACCTGACGTGGGCGCCGGTCCCGATCGTGGCCCGATTCGCCATCTCGGTGAGGTCCAGGCGGTCCAGCAGCGGCCGGAACCGGGCGATCTCACCTGTGGTGGCCTCGACGTCGGTCTGGGCCAGGACCACGCGGGTGGTGTGGTCCATCGCGGCGAGCAGGTGGACCTGCGGGTTGGGGTGGTGGCCGCTGCCGCGCAGGGTCTTGCCATCGACCGCGACCGCCCGCCGCCATGGGCGGGGTATCGGTGACGGCGGGGTGGGTGGTGGCTGCTGGGCGGCCAGCCACGCGCCGATGGCGCGGTCCAGCGCGTCGGCGTCGATACGGGTCAGCACGCGGCGCACGGTGGCCTCGCCAGGTGGCCGCCAGACCCCGCGCAGCGGGTCGCGGCGTACCCCGAGCGCGGCCAGCACCTGGTCGGGCGCGTCGCTGGCCCACTCACCAATCGCGGCAAGCGATCTGGCGCCGGTCAGCACCGCAGCCACCGCGACGGCCAGCACCGTGGTCAGCGCGTGCCGTCGGCCTCGTCGGTGGTGTGGATCGGCGAGCTGGGCGAGGTCATCGAGCAGACTACGGGACTGCTCGGGCGCCAGCGTGGCGGGTGCGGGCAGCTGTTGGGCAGCGGGAATGGGAGATGATGAGCGGGCAGCCACGGTGGTCCGGTCCGGTCTGGTCATGGGCTTTGACACCCACATGATCGCCGGGAGCCGTGCCTGCTCCACATGCACCCGGCCCATTCTCCCGACCCTCACCAGCCAGACAAGCCCGCACTATGCCGAGGCCCTGAGGTATACCCTCCCAGCCGATCAGGCCGGCGGCAGGGTTCTCGTCTTGCTCGAGATGCTCTGGCTGGGTCATGCCGCGACACCTCGCCAGCCGCCGGCCCCTCGGGGGAGTGGTGCGGCCGCGCTGAGCGGTGCGCTTCGCGCGTTTGGTTCATCGGCGCGACCGCGGTGGTGGGCGGACCTTTGGTCCGCGCCGCCCTGCGGCGGCAATCTCAAGCCCGCCCTGGCTGCCACCCAGGGTGATACGGCAGGACACCGCGTTCTACTTCGTTCTCGCGATCGCACGCATCATTGCAGGGTGGGCCGGCTAGGGCGCTTCCGGTGGGAGTCCGACCAGCCGCAGGAGCGGGGCGGGACCGGCCTGGCGCCGTAGCGGTGCACCCAGGAGAGGACGTCAGCAGGCGTTGGCGGTGTCCCCGGTGGCCAGGTCCGGGCAGCGGTTGTCGCCGGTGCCGCCCTCGTGGTGATCGGGCCCCAGCCCTCCCGCCAGGGTGTCGTCGCCCGGGCCACCGGAGAGCACGTCGGCGCCGTTGCCACCCGCCAGAATGTCCTCGCCGTCGCCGCCGTAGAGGGTGTCGTCGCCACCACCGCCGGCGACCCGGTCGTCGCCACCGTCGCCGAACACGACGTCGCGGCCGCCGCCGCCGTCGATGACGTCGTCGCCGCCCTCGCCGCAGATCACGTCATCCCCGCCGCCGCCCACCAAGTGGTCGCCCGCGGCGGTGCCCGCGACCGTGCAGCCGCGCGGGAAAGTGTTGAACTCCTCGACCGCGAGCGGCGGCCGTAGGGCGCGCTCCACCCCGTCGGTCACGAACAGCCTGCGGAGCATGTCGCCGGTCAGGGCGTTGCCGATCGCGCCCATGATCATGCCCTGGTCGAGCGCCAGGTAGGAGTCGGAGACGACCCCGGAGTCGACGTTGACGGAGTCGAGGAAGCCCCACTTGGTGTAGATGTGGAAATCGCGCTCCAGCCTGGTGACGTTGTCGATCGTCTGCTGGGGCGCCCAGCGCAGCGCCAGGAATGCCGCGTGCGGCGAGACCACGCCGTTGGTGTACGCCGACGGCGGCGGGTCCGGCTTGGGGTCACGACCGGGGCAACCCTCGAAGCCGTGGTCGACCAGGGTCTTGTCGTTGTTGGACCAGTAGCCGTCCGGGTTCATGCCGAGGGCGTCGACGCCGTAGGCGTCGTAGCCGCCCTCCGGGATGTTGGCGGGCGAGAAGCCCCAGTAGCCGTAGCCGGCGTCGTGGAGGCCGTGGTTGATCTGCGCCTGCACCCATAGAGGGTGGTTGGCCCGCCAGCTGCCGCCGCCCCACTTCTCCTCGGGGACGAACAGGGTGGGCATCAGCGCCTCGAACATGCTGCCGCCCCACGCCGGCGTGATGCGGGTGGCGTTGTAGGGGTAGGCGCCGTCGAACACGTCGACGCCGAAGTAGCTGCGGTGGAACCCGACCGGCCTGGTCTCCTGCCAGCTCCAGTCGCAGCTGTCGGGGAAGCTGCGCCAGGTGCCGAAGTACTCCCGCTGCGGGATCTCGCCCTTGGCGATGCCGAGGTAGCTGGCGATGCGGCTCTCGCTGACGGTGGTGTCGTAGCAGCAGGGCGCCTCGCCGGTATCCGGGGCGTAGTGGAACAGGATGCGGTTGACGTCGGGGCGGTAGTAGAAGCCGAAGTTCATGCGGTCGAACAGCGCCCCCGCACGCTTGGACAGCTCGGGGACGCCGCGACGCACCAGCTGCAGGCCGACCGCCAGCCAGCCGTTGTCCACCGATGACAGGATCGGGGTGAGGGGCTCGCCGGTCGGCGGCCAGGTGGTGAGCTTGGCGCCGGTGCGGTGGTCGTACCAGTTGTAGTACTGGCCGGTGGAGCCGTAGCGCTCCATGCGCTCGAGCGAGGAGACGGTCTTCGACAGCCGCGCCACCAGCTCCGCGTGGCCGACGATGCCGAGCCGCTCAGCCACCAGGGTGCTCCACAGGTAGGCGCCGACGTTGGTGGTGGAGGTCTGCACGTCGCGGCTGCCGTCTTGGTGCAGCTTGTCGGTCGGCAGCCCCGACCGGTCGTCGACCATCGCCACGAACGACGCCCAGGTGTCCCGGGCATACCGCTCCAGCGCCCCCGCGGGCGCCGCGGGCGCGGCGGCAGGCCCGGCCGGCGCCGAGGGCGCCACCAGCCCCATCAGCAGCGCCGCCGCCAGGATCGGGACGAGTGCTCGCAGCAGCCTGGTCGGGCGCATCGCATCCTCCTTCGACCCTCGCCACCAGCAGTTGGGCCACCCACGCCGATATTGCGGTGTCGGCGCCTTCACTGCCGCATGATGAGGAATTGTCCTCGGATGACGTGCCGCGGGCTATACATGGCTGCTCGTCACCATCATTGGTCGAAGAGGCCACGACCAGCAGCCAACGATCCACGCCCCCTCGCTCAGTCGGCAAGCCCATCCACGGCAAGATGGGGCCACTTCGGGCCCTTGCACCGCGCGTCCACCCAACGTGTCGAGGCGCTGGGCGTATAGCATGTCTAATACCTGATAGCGGACGGCACGCAGCGGTGTGCCGGAGATCCCATTCGGTGCCTGCCCCGCCACCCACGTCGCGGGGTGGCGGGGCAGGCATAGCGGTGCGGTGGAGGTCAGCCGGTCACTGTGAACGACTTCGTCAGGTCGGCGGCGGAGCTGGTGCCGGCGTAGACGTCGATCCTGCCCGGCTCCACGACGAACTTGCCACTGTTGTCGTAGAAGCCGAAGTCGCTTCGATTCAGGGTGAACGTCACCGTCCGCGTCTCGCCGGGGTTCAGCGTCACCCGCTCGAATCCGCGCAAGCGGCGCACCGGCTGGGAGATGCTGGCGACGGGGTCGTGGATGTAAAGCTGCACCACCTCATCGCCCACCCGGCTCCCGGTGTTCGTCACATCCACCGAGGCGGTGACACTGCCGCTGCTGGAGACACTGGCCGAACTCAGCCGGAAGTTCGAGACCGAGAACTTGGTGTAGCTGAGGCCGTAGCCGAACTGGTACAGCGGCTGGCAGGTGTTGAGATCGCGGTAGCGCGAGTTGTACTTCGAGGTGGCGTCGCACGGCCGCCCCGTGGGCTCGTGGTTGTAGTAGATCGGCACCTGGCCCAGCCTGACCGGGAACGAGACCGGCAGCTTGCCGCCCGGGTTGACCTTGCCGAACAGGACGTCGGCGACCGCGTTGCCCGCCTGGACGCCCGGGAACCAGGCCTCCAGGATCGCCGGCGACGACGCGGCGACCTTTTGCAGCGTGAGCGGGCGACCGTTGAACAGCACGACCACGAACGGCTTGCCGGTCGCCTTGATCCGGTCGATCAGCTGCTGCTGGTCGCCGGGCAGGTCCAGCGTGGTCCGCGACGCTGCCTCGCCGCTCATCTCGCGCGACTCGCCGAGCGCGAGCACGACCTGGTCCGCGGCGTTGGCTGCGGCGACAGCCTGGTCGAACCCTGGACCGGCGGGGCAGTCGGCCGCTGGGTCGTACTGGGGCGGCTCGGTGTGCGGCAGGGAGCAGGCCTGCACGAACGTCGTCGTGCCCGAGCTCTGCGCCTTGATCCCGCTCAGCAGGGTGACCGCGTCCTCGTCGCGCCCGGTGCCCCACCACGGGCCCAGCATGGCGTGGCCGTCATCACCGAGCGGACCGATCACGGCCGTGTTCTTGGTCGGGTCGAGCGGCAGCCTCGAGTTGTCGTTCTTCAACAGCACCATCGAGCGGGCCGCGTCCTTGCGGGCGAGTGCCACCGCGTCGGGCTGCAGCTGCGCCGCCCCGGCCTTGGAAACGTCGACGTACGGGTGCTCGAACAGCCCGGCGCGGAACTTTACCCGCAGGATGCGCCGCACGGCGTCGTTGAGCCGCGGCATCGAGATCTGGTGCTGGGCCAGCAGCTGGGCGCCGAAGTCGCGGATCAGCGTGCTGGTCATCTCGGAGTCCAGCCCGGCGTTCAGCGCCTTGGCTGCCGCGTCCGGCCCATCCGCCGCGAAGCCGTGCCCGCAGTCGCCGGAGTCGGGGTTCACTGGCGGGCAAGCGCGCATCTCGGCGACGGCGGCCCAGTCCGCCTCGACGAAACCGTCGAAGTCCCACTCGCCCTTGAGGATGTCGGTCAGCGTCTCGTGGTTGCCGCAGCCGGGCACGCCGTTGATGGCGTTGAACGAGCACATCACCGTGTCGGCACCGGCGTCGACCGCCGCCTTGAACGGCGGCAGGTAGAGGTTGCGCAGCCGCTGGACGGACATGTCGGTGGTGTCGTAGTCACGGCCGCCCTCCGGCTGGCCGTAGGCGGCGAAGTGCTTGGGGCTGGCGACCTCCTTGTCCGGCGCGCTGTAGTCGGTCCCCTGCGCGCCCTTGACCCGCGCGGCGGCCATGACCGAGCCGAGGTACGGGTCCTCGCCGCCACCCTCCGCGATCCGGCCCCAGCGTGGTTCGTGCGAGACGTCGACCATCGGGGCGTACGTCTGCTTGAGCCCAACAGCGGCCGACTCGCGGGCGCCGATCGTGGCGTCGTCCTTGGCCGCCTGCGGGTCGAAGCTACTCGCCGCTCCCAGCGGGATCGGGAAGATTGTGCGGAAGCCATGGATCGTGTCGAACGCGAACAGCAGCGGGATGTGCAGCCGCGACTGCTCGACCGCGATGTGCTGGAGTCGGTTGATCTGCACGGGATCGGTGACGCTCAGAACCGAGCCGAGGCCCTTTTGCACCTCCTGGTCGGTGACCAGGAAGTCGGGTAGCAACTGGATCTGCTCCAGCTTCTCCTGGAGTGTCATCTTCGCGAGCAGGGAATTCACCCGCGCCTCGATCTGCGGCGAGGCCGCCTGCCGCGTCGGCGCCACGGCGGCCTCGTCGGCCGATTGTGTCGCAGCCATCACAGCCCCGGCGGATGCCACGCTGAGCGCGACGACCAACGCGGTGATCGCTCTGCGCCTGAATTTCGACATCTCGGACCTCCCCCTTCCCTCCCGATGATCCGACGACGCCCAGATAGACCCTTTTGAACCGGTTTGTCAAGAGACACGGCTCCCCGGCCAATGCCCCTGCCTTTAGTTCAGCTAGGCGAAGCTAGGTACTTCCTGGAGCGGATGAGGGGCGACCAGCGGATGGTCTTGTTCAACGACAAGCACGTGGAGGCGTTGCACATTCGTCCCGTAACCTAGTGCGAAAGTAGATGTCTCGGTATCGGAAACGATTAATCTCAGCGACAGGCTCCTTGTTCAAAGACTGGACACGGAGGGGACTGTGCTCGGAATGCAAGAAGTCTCATCAACGGCGCTAAACCGAGCACCAGTGCGTCCTCCATCCGTTCAATGGCGTTGGTACCTCGATGAGCTGTCGGGCATCGACGTGTGAGCGCTCGCGAGGAGCAACTCGGGAAGCTACGTGCGATTGTGGATGAATGCGAGCAACGATTTCAGACTTGATTGAGCGCGTGCTGTCGCTTCTTGTCGCGCTTGCCATTCCGCAAACCTCTGAACCAGCGCGGCCAGGACCACCGCAGTTCATCCATCCCTAAGCACTCCCGGAGTCGTGGGGCCTGGCATGATGCGAGATAGCATGGCGCTTAGTCAGCATGGAGCGGTCGGCTCCGTTCCGCAGGTAACAGGTGCGTAGGTCATCCACGATTGCGCGCGGACGGAGCCACAGACGGAAGGAGCCGGCCGTGCCAGTGTCTCGCGGGTCGGACGCTCGTGATAAGCGGCTTCACAGTCATTCCGTGGGTCATTCGACTCCGCGGATAGGCGAAGGCACGGAGAGGGCCCCGGTCTGGGGCCCTCTCGCTGTTGCCGGCGGGCGAGGCGGTTCAGCCCGCGCTGTTAATGAACACGTCGGTTGGGTTTGGGTTGGGGAAGCTGCCGACGCTCGGGCTGGCGAGCGTGAACAGCGGCCCGAAGACGGCGCCTTGGGCGTCGAGGCCCTGGTAGTCGCCCACGAAGTAGCCGCGGGCGTAGGGCGCCTGGTGCAGGTCGAACGGGCCGCCGAGGTGGTTCTCGGTCCAGGTCGCCCCGCCGTCGTGCGAGTGCGTGATCCAGTGGTCGGTGGTCAGCGCCCCGTCGCCGGAGACGTCGTTGCGGAAGTCGTAGTAGGACACCGCCACGACGCCGCTCGCGTTGACGTGGACGGCCGGCTCGAAGGCCTGGTCGGTGAAGGTCCCGCTCGGGGTCTGGTTGACCTTGGCCGGCGTCGACCAGGTCAGCCCGCCGTCGTCGGAGTGGGACAGCATGATCAGGTCGTCACCGAACGGGTTGTCGGCGTGGTCCTGCCAGGTGACGTAGAGCCGCCCGTGGTGCGGGCCGCTGCTGTGGTCGACCGCCAGGTCGATGATGACGCCGTCGGAGCGAACCAGCGTGCACGGGGGGTTGCCGGTGATGAACGGGCGGCAGTGGATCGGCTCGGGGTCGGTCTCGCCGATGGCGTTGTCCGGGGCGACGACGATCGCCCGTCTGGACCAGGTCGCTCCCTTGTCGGTGGAGCGGATGACCGCGACGCTGTTCCCGCGCGTGTCCTGGTTGTTTTGGTGGATCTTGAACAGGTAGAACCCGTCCACCAGCGTCCCGTCGGGCAGCGGGATGATCTGGTTGGAGATCGTCCCGTTCTGTGTCCCCGGGTCGAAGATTTCCCGCGCGGGCTCCCAGCTGGGGCTCGAGGAGGCGCCATTGGTCGTGCGCGCGAACCAGACCGGCTGGTGGAACGCGTGCGCGTTCTCGAACGCCGTCAGTGGAGCGTTCTCGTTCGGCGAGACGAACCGGTCCCACACGCCGTACACCAGGTTGCCGCTCGGGTCGGTCCGGTCGGCGGTGAGCGACTCCTTGTCGTTGAAGTTGTTGCCGATCGGGACCCCCGCGCGCGAAGTGTCGAACTTCAGCGTGAACGGCTCGCTCCAGGTCGCCGAGCCGTGGGGCAGCTTGGCGGCCAGGACCGCGTTGCGCGTCGTCGTCCTGTCGACCGACAGGCTGATCGACCACAGATCGCCGTTGGGCGCCCACGACACCCATGGGTCCGACGAGCGTCCGAAGTCGCCGCCGTTGGCCGGGGTGCCGCCGGCGCAGCGGCTGAAGTGCGGCGTGGAGTAGGCGAAGCTGGCGCCGCCGTCGTGACTGACCGCCGCCACCAGGCCGTGTGCGCCTCCGTCCGACCAACGGTCCTGTTGCCAGAACCCCGCCACATCGTTGGGGTTGGTGGGGCTGACCGCCAGCCAGGGCTCGGTCTCGCTGTTGGGGTAGTTGAAGTTGGCGCCGGGGAAGCTGCCCTCGGTCGTACCGCCACAGCCGGGCGCGAACGGTGTGGCGATGCTGATCGACTTGGGCGCGGTGACCGTCAGCGGCCCCGCACCTGCCGGACCTGCAGCCAGGGCCGCAAACAGCGCTGCTACACCGCATGCGCCGAGAACCTTGCGCATGCCTTCCCACCGAACCTACCGGCCGCCCCAGGGCCGCAGTTGGCAGCCGTGGGCCGACCGAAAGCTACTCCCGGAAGATCAGCATTCCTGGACCTCAGTCACGTCCGACTCCCGGCTCCAGGCGCAGGCCATCACCACGTGCTGCCAACGCGAACCGAAGGACGGTCGGCCGCGTCGCCACCGAAGAACGCCCCTTCCTTGCGCATCCACGGGCTACCGTAGCCGGGTGGACACGGCGACTGCGCGCCGCCCACGCGAATGAGCGCCGCCATAGGTGGATCCAAGCTGCTGAGGCCGATCTCTATGCCGGTCTCACCTGGGAGCAGATCGGTCAGGCGACAGGAATGACCGGACAAGCTGCCTGGCAGAAGTGGCGGTATGCCCCTGGCACGCAGGACCCGATCGGCGCGATCAGGCGCCGGGCCAAGCAGGAACGCGCTCGCGCTCGGCCAGCGACCCTGAGTCGGTAGTCGATCAGGAGAGCACCAGATTTCCGTCTGGTGCTCTCGGCTGCTTACTTGCTCTGCTCGGTCAACGACGCGGTCAACGTTCTACCTTGTTCTACCTGCGCCTACCTTAACGGCCGGCTTTCCTGAGCTGCGCTGCCTTACCAGGACGACGCTAGATTTCCGGCCGCCCCCAGACTACGAATCTGGCGGTGGGGGGTTCGAATCCCTCGCGGCGCGCCATTTCCGCAGCTCAGCGGCCCACTGATAGGGTTGCTGACTGTACCCGGGGCCGTCGAACTGCGACCACGTTGGCCGGCACCGGCGTGCCCACCATAGGCACCGGCCGCTGCTCAGTTCGGCGGGCAAGCAGCCCGGGCGCCACCCTGACCGCCCAAGAGAATCCTTGCTCGAATTCTGGCTTTGGTGGGCTCCCTTGGTTCGGAGCGCGATTCGAACACCTCTGAGCAGGGGCGCCGCTCACACCTGAGGTCGGTCGTCGCCGGCGGGTGCCGTGGCCCGGGTGAGGCCGAGCAGGGTGATGTCGTCGGCGTGCTCGCCGCTCATGAACTGATCGAGCTCGGTGAGCAGGCTCGCAATCATTGTCTCGCCCGTACCAGGGCGTGCCACCAGGCGTTGCAGCCGTGGGAAGCCGAACATCTCGCGGTCGGCGTTGTGCGCCTCGGCCAGCCCGTCGCTGTGCATCAGCAGCGTGTCGCCGGGCGCAAGGCGGGTGTCGTGCTCCTCGTAGACCATGCCCGGCATGAGGCCCAGCGGCATGCCGCGGGCATTGAGCTCGACGACGCCTAGGCGTGTGCGCTGGTACGGGAGGCAATGGCCGGCGTTCGCGTAGCGCAGTTGGCCATTCGAGGGATCGAGCACGAGATAGAAGCAGGTCACGAACATGGCCGGCGGCATCTCCTGGACGAGCTGTGCGTTCACGCGTGCCAGGACGGAGCCAGGCGAGATCAGGCGATACGCCTCCGCGCGGAGCACGCTGTGGGTAGTGGCCATGAGCAGGGCCGCGGGGATGCCCTTGCCGGCCACATCGCCCACGGCCAGACCGATCAGGCCGCCGGGCAGGGCGGTCACGTCGTAGAAGTCGCCACCGACCTCCCGGGCGGGCTGGTAGTGCGCGGCGAACGTCCAGCCGGGAAGCGCCGGCAGGCGTCTGGGTAGGAACTGCTGCTGGATCAGCTGGGCGACGCGAAGTTCCTCACCGTCGGTGTCCATGGGGCTCCCTCGCCTGCTCCTCAGCGTGCTGATGCTGCCGGTAGGATCCGGCGACGCGGTAGCCAGGCGGTCACCGGCGCGTTACTGGGCGATCACCGGAAACTGAGCAATACTCTGTCAGCTGATCCGCCGCCCGAGGGGGCGCTCGGCAGGGACGAGGCGGTGTCGATGGAGTTCCGCATCCTGGGTCCGCTCGAGGTCATCGGCGATGACGGCACCAGCGTGGCCGTCGGGGGGAGCCGGGAGCGCGGGGTCTTGGCCCTGCTGCTGCTGTCGACCAACCGGGTGGTCCCGTCCGAGCGCCTGGCCGCCGACCTATGGGGTGACCATGCTCCGGAGGGGGCCGCGCACGCCCTGCGGGTCCACGTGTCCCGGTTGCGCCGCGCTCTGCGCGAGGCGGGCGCCGAGGAGGTCCTGGTGACCCAGTCCCCAGGCTACGTGGCGCGCGTCCCGCCGGGGGCGCTGGACGCTGCCCGCTTCGAGGATCTCCTGGGCCGCGGGCGGGAAGCGGCCACAGGAGGCGACCACCGGGCGGCGGCCGAGCTGCTGCGCGAGGCGCTCGCGCTGTGGCGGGGACCCCCGCTCGCCGACCTCCCCGAGGCGCCGGTCGCACGGGCCGAGGCCGTCCGTCTCGAGGAGGCTCGCCTGGTCGCGCTCGAGGAGCGCATCGACGCGGACCTCGCGTGCGGCCGCCAGGCCGAGTTGGTAGGCGAGCTGGAGGGATTGACCCAGGTCCACCCCCTCCGTGAGCACCTGTGGTACCTGCGCATGCTCGCGCTGTACCGGGCCGGGCGCCAGGCCGAAGCGTTGGCGGCCTATCAGGACCTCAGACACCTGCTGGACGACGAGCTGGGCATCGCGCCGAGCGAGGCCCTCAACCGGTTGCAGACGGCCATCCTGCGCCAGGATCCCGAGCTGGCGCTGCCGCGCGTCGAGCCGACCGCAGCGGCGACCGAGCCGGCCGCCGACCTGGTCACGGTCCTCGTCACCGACCTGGACACCGCCGGGGACGAGCAGGCGCGGTGGATCTTCCATGCCTTCCGCAACCTGGTCGCCGACACGGCCACCGAACACGGCGGGTACGAGCTGCAGTCCCCAGGGCGCGGGATCGCCGCCGCGTTTCCCACGGCGGCCGAGGCGCTGGAGGCCGCCCTCGGTATCCAGGCGGACGCGCCGCGGCCCCTGGGCGGCCAGCAGGTCGCCGTGCGGACCGGGCTGGACGCCGGCCCGAGCCCCCGCGAGCAGGTCATCGTCGCCCAGCACCTCTGCGAGCAGGCGGCGGCGGGCCGGATCCTGTGCACGCAGGCGGTCCGCGACCTGCTCGACCGCCAGCTGCCGGAGGTCGCCGAGGTCTGGGAGGCGTCACCGGCCGCCGCGCGACAGGTGCCGATGCCGCCGCTGCTCACCGAGATCGGCCGTGTCTTCGTGGGACGGACCGCCGAGCTCGGGCGCCTGACGGAGCTGTGGGCGGACGTGGGGCGGCGAACGCCCCGGATGGTCGTGCTGTCCGGTGAGCCCGGCGTCGGGAAGACGCGCCTGGCCGCCGAGTTCGCACGCCAGGTGCACGCCGAGGGGCAGATGGTGCTGGCCGGGCGCTGCGACGAGGATCTCGGGGTCCCTTACCAGCCCTTCGTCGAGGCCCTCCGCCAGTTCGTCGACCACACCCCGGCGGCGCTGCTCGACCAGGGGCTTGGCCGGCATGGCGGGGAGCTCGTCCGCCTGGTTCCCGAGATCGCCCAGCGGCGGCCCGATCTGCCCCCGGCGTGGCGGTCCGATCCCGAGACCGAGCGCTACCGGCTCTTCGACGCGGTCGCCGCCTGGCTCGGTGCCGCATCCGCTGGTCAGCCCCTGCTGCTGGTGCTCGACGATCTGCACTGGGCGGCCAAGCCGACCTTGCTGCTCCTGCGCCACGTCTCCCGCTCCCCCGAGGCGCCAGGGCTCCTCGTGGTGTGCACCTATCGCGACACCGAGCTCGGGCACCACCACCCCCTGGTCGACCTGCTGGCCGACCTGCGCCGGCAAGGCGGGGTGGAGCGACTCGCGCTGTCCGGGCTGGACGAGGCGGCGGTCATCACCTTCCTGGAGAAGGTCGGCGGTCACGACCTCGACGCGGACAACCTGGCCATGGCCAAGGCGATCCACGAGGGGACGGAGGGCAACCCCTTCTTCGTCCGCGAGGTCATCCGCCACCTCACCGAGACGGAGAAGCTCCAACGGCAGGAGGGCCGCTGGCGTGCCCGGCTGCCCGCCGCCGAGCTCGAGATCACCCAGGGTGTCCGGGAGGTCGTGGCCATGCGGCTCGGCCGCCTGAGCGAGGAGACCGAGACGGTCCTGCAGGTGGCGGCGGTCGTCGGGACGGAGTTCGAGCCACCGGTGGTGCAGGAGGCAGGAGGGTTCGGCGAGGAGACGCTGCTTGCGGCGCTGGACGAGGCGACCGCGGCGCGTCTGGTGCTCGAGGTGCCCGGCGCCGCGCTGAGGTACCGGTTCGCCCACGCCATCGTCCGGGCTACGCTTCATGACGAGCTCACCGCCGCCCGCCGGACGGTCCTCCACCGTCGGGTCGCCTCGGCCATCGAGCTCCTCCACGCCGGGGTCCACGACGAGTACCTGCCGGCGCTGGCCCATCACTGGGCGCGTGCCGCAACGGGTCCGGACGATGCCACACGAGCGGTGGACTACGCTGCCCGCGCCGGCGCGAGGGCGCTGACCCTGCTCGCCAACGACGAGGCGGTGACCTACTACCGGCAGGCCCTCGCACTGCTCACGGTGGCCCACGGCCCGCGGGAGGGACCTCGGCGCGTGGAGCTGCTGATCGCCCTGGGTGAGGCGCAACGCCGCGCCGGCGACGCCGGCCATCGCGAGACCCTGCTCGAGGCCGCTCGCCTGGCCCGGGAGCTGGGTGACGCCCACGCCCTGGCGCTCGCCGCCGTCGCCAACAGCCCCGGAAGCAAGCCGTCCGCCTTCGGCATCACCGACCATAAGCGGGTGGAGACCCTCGAGGCGGCGATCGAGGCGTTGGGGGCGAGCGACAGCCCGTTGCGGGCGCGCCTGCTCGCGATCCTGGCGCTCGAGCTCTTCCACACCGGCGAACGCGCCCGGCGCCTGGCCCTGAGCGACGAAGCCCTGGCCATCGCCCGCCGGCTCGACGACCCGGCCACCCTCTCCCATGTCATGGTCGCCCGTCCCTTCGCCATCGGTGGGCCGGACACCCTGGCGGCACGGCTGGCCGACACCGCCGAGCTGCTCGAGGTGGCCGAGCGCCTGGCCGACCCGGTGACCGCCCACCGTGCCTGGTGGCTGCGGTACCGGGTCGCCGTCGAGGTGGGGGACCTCCCGGAGGCGGACCGCTGCCTCGCCATCGAGGCCCGGATGACCGCCGACCTCGGTCAGCCCAGCCTCGAATGGATGACGGCGCTCCAGCGCGTGGCCCGCGTCCTGCTCGCTGGCGACCTCACCGACGCCGACCGCTTGATCCCGGCTGCCCTGGAGCAGGGCCGAGACGCCGGGCAGCCGGACGCGCTGCTGTACTTCGCGATCCAGCTCTTCCAGCTCCGCGACGAGCGGGGGCGCCTGGGTGAGGCCGAGGAGACGGTGGCCCGGGTCGTCGCGTCGGCGCCCGAGCTGCCAGCCATCCGCGCCGCGCTCGGGCTGGTGCACGCGGAGGTGGGCCGGTTGGACGAGGCGCGGGACATCTTCGAAGCGATCGGCCAGGCCGACTTCGCCCAGCTGCCGGTCGAGGCGAGCACCGTCGTGGCCTACTGCTTCTGCGCGCGACTCGCCGCCGCGCTGGACGACCCTGGCCGGGCCGCCCAGCTGCACCAGCTCCTCGCGCCGTATCCGGACCAGATCGCCGTCTGGGCGGTCGGCCTGGGCATCGGGTGCGTGTCCTACTATCTCGGCCTGCTGGCGCTCTGCATGGGTGCCCTGGACGAGGCCCTGGAACGTTTCGCGGCCGCGGCCACGATCGAGCAGCGCGTCGGCGCCCCGACGTGGCTGGCACGGACCCGGGTGGGCTGGGCCCGGGCGCTCCTGACCCGCCGTGCCCCCGGCGACGCTGAACAGGCCGAGCACCTGCTGGAGCAGGCATTGGACGACGCCCGCCGGCTGGGGCTGGCGGGCGTCGAACGGGGGGCGACAGCGCTGCTCGGGCGCTCACGGCACAAGGGTCACGAGCTCCCGAGCTAGGACCAGAACTCGTTCCAGCGTTCGAAGTCGAATGGATGCTGCCACAGCTCCACGATCTGGCCGTCACGGACGTGGTAGACGTTCACCTGGCGCCACTCGATCGTCCTGCCCTCGCGGGTGGCCGTCCACTCGTAGACCCCGATGGCGTGGTCGGCGTTGCCAAGGACGTCGTGCGGCTTGACGCTGATCTGTCCGTCCGTCAGGGACATGAGCGTTCCGAGGAAGTCGCCGAAGAAACGCTCCGTGCCCTTGAAGTCCCCGGAGATCTTGTTCGACCCCGGCATGTGGTTGACGACGTCGTCGGCGAACAGCGTCTTCAGTGTCTCCACGTCGCCCCCGACCAGTGCGGCGACAGCGGCGCGAAGCACCGTCTCCGTCTCGTACACGTTGGTCTCCTTCCGTCCGGGCCCAGCTTGGGCTTCCTGGAAGGAGCATCTGCCGGGGTGGTTGCACGATCGGTCACTGGCCGATCACGGCGACGTCACCGAGCGGACAGGGAACCTTCGACTGCTCTCGTCTGCGTGGCCGAGAGAGCGACTTCGGCTCGTGGAGCTGCTTGGCTTGCTTGATCATCCGTTTGATCATCCAGACGATCCGTCTGGATCCGTCTGGATCCGTCTGGACCGACGAGGCATCCAACGTGAGCAGGCCAGATCCGTCTGGAGCCGACCAGATCGACGCAGAGCACCAGGCTGCGGATCTGGCGGTTGATCCCTCCCTGAACCCCACGACACCGGCCCGGCGTTGCCCTGGCTGCGGTTTGGCAGGCCAACCGTGAGGGGCGCCCGGAGGCGCCCCTCACGCTGTCGCCGCGTCGTTATGGCGTGGGGTCCAGGTAGGTGCCGCCGTAGATGTCGTTGTTGCCGAACTGGGCCGGACAATCGGTCAACGGGGCCGGGGCAGTGATCGGGGTGCCGTCGATCAGCGACTGGCGGTAGGCATTCACCGCCGGGCACGAGGCGGCGTCGCGCACGTCCATCCACACCACCGCCCCGTAGGTGCGGGTGGCGGCGGCGTAGTTGTAGTCATAGACCGCCTCGCGGTTCAGGGTCCGGGTCGTGCCCCGGGCGTCCCCGACGGCCGCGCGGTGCAGGGTCGTGAAGGACCCGACCGTGCCGCTGGCGCCCAGGTCGGCGTGGCGGACCACCCCCTGCATACGCCGAGGGTTGGCGGTGGTGGTCTGGAATGGTTGCAGGAAGGCGTCATAGACCAGGTACAGGTCGCTGCCGGTGGGTGAGATGGCCACCGCCGGGTTGTCGGGCCGGTCGGCTGCTTCGGCGGCGTTGGCCGGGGCCGACCAGCTCAGCCC
>Ga0075430_100002457_pt1 | contig 15424 bp, 15 predicted proteins | sample RhiMetdeltSRZDD4_FD_75294 | JGI IMG/M metagenome (GOLD analysis project Ga0075430, IMG submission 75294) | Populus rhizosphere microbial communities from Tennessee, USA - Rhizosphere MetaG P. deltoides SRZDD4 | ecosystem: Host-associated > Plants > Roots > Rhizosphere > Soil | place: USA... | reverse complement strand
CAAGCGTCCCTGACCCGAGTCCAACTACTGCGACCGGCATGTTTGATGACTTAGCATTGTAAACATCGAATACTTGTCCAATTGGTCCATCCTTATGATAGTAAGAGCTCGCCTCGCACTTGCGAGACTCGTCGCCTAGCTGCACTCCGTGAACTGTGCTTCCGTGATGAAGACGCCGAACCCCTATTTTCGGATGGTCTGTCACTCGCCAGATACCAAAGAAGTTTCGCTCATTGGCGAGAATTTCGGTCGTCGTAGTTAAGTATGGCAGCGCACCCAGCATGAGAGCGGCCAAGCCTAACCCAAAAGCAATCGGACGCTGAATACAGATGACAAAACATAATGCCAGCGGAACCAACAGCACTAAAGCTTCTTCGTACCTCAACGAAAGCCGCATGCGTGGCACTAAAAACGAAAGACCAAAAGTTAGTAGAAAGATGAACGAAGGAAATATGATTCGAAACCACTTTCCAGACTGTTTTTCTACTTTGGTCGACGGTCGCATCAGGCAAGCCAGAACAATCGCAATCGGATACTCGACGGGCGTGGGAAAGATCAACGGCGCCAGCAATGCATTGAAAGCGCCACCGAGTACTCCTCCGAAAGCGATCCACAAATAGTATTCTACAAGTTTGCTAATGTGCGGACGGCTCTGAGCCAACCGTTGATGGCATACAAGTGCGGCGAGAAAAAAGACAAGCAAATGCAAGGCAAACGTTACCCAAATAGAAAAAGGCGGATTAAAGACTCGAAACATGCCGAGACAGAGTAGTGCGACGGGCAACGCGATTGATGCAATCGATGGCTTGAAGATCTGTTTCTTGCTAAACGCAAGTATGAAAGTCGATAGATAGAGGACGAGTGGAATGATCCAGATCAGTGGCACCGACGCAATGTCAGTCGCAATATAGGTTGTCACTCCAAGCATCAAGCTTGACGGAATTAATGCTAGTAAGGTCCATTCAAGCCGCTTAGCTACCCCAACTGTTTCCACCGCATCGTCGACTACGACCTCGTCGCGAGTCGTGGCTGCTCTTCGTCTATTCAGAAGGATCGCACAGACGATAATCATCGCAACCAAGGCGGCATAACCAGTGGCCCAGATCACGCTTTGCTTACGCACCGCAAGTACAGGTTCGAGCACAAACGGAAACGCAAGCAACGCCAGCATGCTGCCGGCGTTACTGACCGCGTAAAGAAAATAAGGATCGCCGGCCGATCTATGACTAGTGTGGGAAAACCATCTCTGAAGCAACGGCGCCGTCGCTGACAGAAGAACAAACGGAGGACCAACAGTTACTAGCAAGGCGGTTAAGAGCCAAATTATGGGACGCTGTTGCATCTGCGATGAAGCGAGCACGCGACTCGATAAAGCGAATGGCAGGACCAGCGCTGCGGCAAGCAGCAGTAGCGGGTGAAGGATCGCCTGGGTTTTCAGCGAGAGGCGTTGTGAGATAAGCAAAGCATATGCATAACCCGCCAGCAATGACGCCTGGAAGAACACCATGCACGTATTCCAAACCGACGGCGCTCCTCCAAGGAGCGGCAACAGCATCTTTGCAATCAGTGGCTGTACCCAAAACAGCAGCGCGGCACTAGTAAAGAGCGCAAGCGCGAACACTGGAACAACGGCAGCCGCACGTGGGGCCGAAGAGTTAACTCCATCTAGTTCGATACTGGTGTTCATCGCGCCGCGGTGATTGGCGCACCCCGTTTTAATTCAGCGAAATCTCCAGGCGGTAGTTCGCTACTTTATAGGTGGAGTGAACTCCAATTTCGCAGTGGCCGTTAAATTCACGCGGCATTACGCCTGACCACGACTTTGTATCTTGCGCAACTGGTTCGACATCTAATCCGTGATTCAGATAAACAGTAAAATCCGAGTCTCGTCCAACGACTTTGACGGTTACTCTTTGCCCGGCGCGTGCTCTAAAACGGTATAGGACTTCGTCTCCATCGCGCACCGCGCCCGTTAAAACCACCTTCTTCCCTTTGACCACCCTTATCGTTTTCTCACTGACGCGGTTGTAAGATTGGGCTGAAACCTCACCGGTCATCAGCCACGACGCCAAACAAATGGCGAATAAAATCAAGACTGTTTTTCTCATTAGCGATTCGTCTCTCAAAAGATGTAATTTAATTAGGCTAAGTTTACCAGTTCTATTAGGTTTGGAACTCGATTCGCAAGATGGCTTGCTGGTCGTAAACATGCTATAAAAATAACTCCCTCAAAACTCTCCCAAACACCCGACGCACAGAACTTCAGAGATTTGACGTTTACTATCGTGGGCCATACAAGGAGGGTTTCAATGCGCCAATCAATGCTCATCATAGCCGTCGTGTGTGTAGGTTTCTCTTCCCCAAATACACTTGCTCAAGCACCCGGCACTAATAACGCCTCGCAAGTAGAAACTAAAGGTTGCAATGCGCTCGTAGCTGAAACCCCACCTGCAGATCGCATCGCAACTGCGAGAAAGTGTTATCAACAAGGGTTACAACTGATTGAGAGTGGGCAATTGGCGCAAGCCGTTACAAATTTGCACCAGGCACTGCGATTCGATCCTGAATACGCTGACGCTTATGCAGCGTTAGGTCGTACTTACTTCAAGCTCCGCCAATGGCAAAGCGCGCTAGCGAATCTCAATCGTGCAGCCAGCCTGAAAGCCAAGCAACGGGAGGCAAATGAGTCAGCCCTCAAGAAAGATCCAGTCGCGGAGACTCGAACGGCACCTGCGCCAGTAACGAGTCCTCCACCGCCAGTATCTTTGAAGCAAAATACGGCAGCCATATTCGAGGTCAATAAACCTTCGGCCCCAACACCGGCACCGCCAAAAGAAACACACAGCACGGCGACTCCGACGAAGAACACGTCGATCCCATCAAGCGCGGTCAATGAGACGTCTCAGTTAAAACCGCCGAAAGAAGAAGAGAAGCAAACCATCGATGGTCTAACTGCACCATCGAGTCAGCCACAAGCTGACCCGATTCAACCAGGCAAGAACACCGACGTGCCTCAGTTAAAAGCAGAAACTGAGATAAGAACTGTTGCTGGTCCAACACTACCGGTGAGCAAACCTTCTACTCTCGTTGATCAAACACCGGTTGGTGCTAGTGTCGCCATGAGTGCTCCACCGCCGACGCCGAAATTGAAAGAAACCGCTGCCTCCGCAGTGTCACCTGTTCCACGCTCCGAAGAACTACCGCTAACCAAGATCTATCGCGTTGGCCCTAACGATGTTCTCGACGTTCGCTTGAATGACTCAGGTCAACAATCGACGCTCTTCACCGTAACCCCTACAGGTCTGCTCGAACACCCACTACTCACTCAACCAATGTCAGTGGCGGGTCTTACGGTTGAAGAAATTGGTACAAGACTCGACGAGGATTTGCGAAAGCGCGCGATCATTGAAAATCCGAAAGCCGTCGTCGGAGTAAGAGATTACGCGAGTCATGCGGTGCTCGTAAGCGGGCTCGTCAAGGACGCGGGAACAAAGTTTCTGAGACGCGAGGCTATTCCACTCTACGTTGTCATTGCCGACGCACAACCGCTACCTGAAGCCGCTAAGGTTAGTGTGGTGCGCAATGAGTCGAATCAGATCCATGAGATCGATTTGAATCAAGCCGCTGAAATGAACTTTCTTGTGCGTGCGGGCGACGTTATTACCGTCAGTCCTAACACAACGCAGTTCGTCTACATCGGCGGTGAGGTCAAGTTTCCAGGAGAAAAGACGTTTCGTCGCGGTTTGACTTTGATGCAAGTGATTCTCTCAGCCGGAGGAGCTGGTCCAAAGGCAAAAATTGCAGAAATCTCGCGTGACGACGGTAACGGTTTTCTGGTTCCAACGCGCTTCCAGTTAAAGGAAATCGTTTCTGGTAAAGCGATGGATCCAACTCTCAAGCCTGGTGACCGAATATCGATTTTGCGCTGAAGTTCAGCCAACTTAACGGATTACATAGAAGGCCGTCTGTCGGGGACGAAACCATTTCATTCCGTCCTTGGTCAGATACGCGTCATCTTCCATCATGATCGTTACTTTTTGACCGCCCCATTCCTGAACCGGCGTACTGGTATTCAATTCGATCGCCGTGTACGAACCTTCGCGGAACGGTGGCTCCAGCGAATTGGCAGACGCACGACGGAAATCGATACTCGCGCCGAGTGCATGCCCCTGAGTGCCAACTGAGTGGGAATAGATCATTGCTTCGATCCCGAGCTTTTTCATCTCCGCCATCGTCGCGTCGTAGACTTCAAAGCCTTTGGCGCCGGGTCGAATGTGAGTGAACAAGGCATCCTGAAGTCGATTGGTATTCGCCAAAGCTTTCTTTAACCCTTCGGGAACATCGCGCTCACCCTGACGCAGTACATATCCCATCTTCTGCCAATCCGTACTGAGTCCCATGTAATTGACTCCACAATCGATGTGAATAACATCGCCGCGCTGGATGACGGCTGATTCCTCAGTCACGCTAAGAAACTGTAGCGTCTTCGTTGGTTCTTTTGTCTGTCGTTGAATACGCAAGTCAGGTTGAAACCAAATATCCAATCCAAGATTGTTCACTTGTTGCATGAACCACCAGCGAACATCACCGACAGTAGTCTTGCCGGGTGTAATCACCTCGTTTGAAAACGCGCGCTGCGTGAGGATGTCAGTAACGGCCACCGCCGTGCGGTAATGTTCAAGCTCTTCCGGCAAACGCGTATCCATGTATTCGACGATTAGCGGAGCGGCGGAAACAAATCGTGAAGCATAGTCTGGTCCAATGGCTTCGCTTAAGAACTTGTGTGCCTCAAGTGTGAGACCGTCGGTTGCTCCACGCATACCTCCGATGTTGAGAGCGATTGTTTTTGGTTTTCGTTCTTCGACAATGCGACGCAGAGTTGCGGCGATCTCGCGGCCGGGAGGATTCAACACCTCGAAGAAATAGTTCAGGTGTTCTTCGGGATAACGAACGATAGCGATGCGGTCGAGTTTGTCTCCTCCGCGATCCGCAAAAATGAAAAAGTCGCGCCGGCCAACATACGGAAGAGGGGGCGCGATGTGAGCTGTTACCGGATCGGCGTGAAACTCTTCGTTGGTTACAATCCACATCGCGATGTTTTGTCGGCGCATCATCGGCAGCAGCATCGTATCGAGTCGCTTCCTCAGCCAGCTCTCCCGCGCAGCCATTTGCTCGCGCAGGGTAAGCAGTTTCGGAAGCGATTTAGTGGCGCTGGATGTTTGCGCGTAAAGTGATAGTGATAAAGCAAACAGCAACAGTCCGCTGTTTATTAGGGCACTTCTGGTTTTACTCATTAATATTGCCTTCATAAATTTGATATAGACCTTCGCGTGGTTTGAAGCAAGTTCGCGTTCGCCCCAACTTTAGCTTGATATAGAGTCACGAACCAGGAGACCCTCATCATGAAAAAGACAATCCGACTCATCGCGGTGCAATATCGCAACGCGACTCGTGAGCTTGCGCGCCAGCGCGTTGCACTGGCAGGAGCGCGGTTAGCGAGAATCCTGAACACCGAGCTTAGGTAATTGGACCAATCATCAGCTCTGCCCAGTATCAGCCTCGCCAACACCTCGTGGGACGAAGAGCACGGCTACGAACGCCAGAGCCGTGTAAAAAGTCATTAATAAAAAGAGTGCACGATAGCTATTAAGGAGATCGAAGAGGCGGCCGTTCAAAGGATCGCCAATCGCACCACCCAACGCCATACAGAGCAGGAACAGCGCTGCGAGCACTCCTCGAATATGCCGCGGAACGAGCTCGATGAATAGCGGGTAGGCATTCACTGTCGGCAGCGCCCAACTCGCCGACGCGAGCGCGAGCAGTGGAATCGCCACATTCATTTGTGTGACGCGATCCAGTGCGAACATGCAGGCGGCCATCATGGCGTAACCAACCAGTATGGCGTTCCGCCTGCCAATGCGAACTCCGATGAAACCCGCCGGCAGTGCTCCAATTACGCCGCCAATGGCCCATGCGATAAATCCGATCGTGACGTCTCGTGGTCGCATTCCGAAGCGCTCGGTCGCGTGCAGTGCATACCACGTGGTAAAGCTCTGGAAAGTTAGCTGCAACAGAAGCACGGCAACGAAGATGGGCTGCATGCCTGGGACCACGCCTCTGACGGCTGACCATGCTGCATCGGCAAGCGATCGGAAAGTTACCTCCGCAGATTCCGATTGGTCCACTTTCGACTCGCGCAGCCCAAGAGTGAACGCGGCCGCAATCACGAGAACACTGCCACTTGCTATTAGAAATGCCGGTCGCATTCCGAGTGCACGGCCCAGCATCAGAAACACGATCGCTCCAACGCACATCTGAAATGTGATCGAGCCAGTTGCGAGCGAACGATGCCGCGACGGCACGAGATCGGCCACCAGCGCCTGGAATGGCGCTCGCTGAAAATTGATGCCAGTGTGCAGCACGACTATCGCCCCAACGAGGAATGGAAGGCCGAGTGCAGAAGAGAAGGGAAGCAGTGCCATGCCGAATGACGACATCACAAGCCCGGCGAGAACAAAAGGTAATCGACCACGCCCACGCGCGCTGGCGCGATCTGATGCTGGTCCTGTCCACGGTATTAAAAGAAGCAACAGAACATTGTCGATAGCCATGATCGCGCCGATGGCTGTGCGATGATCGCCAAGAGCATCGCGCACGAGTGGTGGAATGAAAGTGCTGAGTAGCGGCCCGGTGACACCGGCGAATAGACCACCTAGTCCAACGAGCAGGCAAGCGCTGTATGGTGGATTAGCCGCAGATTTTCGGAGATGCACGCGGATCGGATTTGTTCTGCTTTTCTGATCCGTGTGCATCTGCGAAAATTTGCGGCTTTTAATACCTGAAATCGAATCTTATCATGACCAGCATGAAAGCCTACGAATTCGTCACTATTTGGCGCGTCAACGCTCCGATGGAAAGCGTCTGGAACGAGATCTATCACTCAAAGGAGTGGCCCACGTGGTGGAAAGGCGTGGAGAGTGTGGTTGAAGTGCACAAAGGAGATGAAACAGGCATCGGAACCATTCATCGCTTCACGTGGAAGAGTAAGCTTCCCTACCGGTTGAGCTTTGACATGCAAACGATTCGTATTGAGCCACCGTTGTTGCTGGAGGGAATCGCGATAGGTGAATTACAGGGCCGCGGCCTATGGCAACTATCGAGTGAGGGGAGCGAAACAATCGTGAGATATGATTGGAATGTCGAGACAACTAAACGTTGGATGAATCTCCTTGCACCCATTGCGGGTCCGATATTCGAGTGGAATCACAACGTAGTAATGAGCTGGGGAGCAGAAGGGTTGGGAAAAAGGCTGGGAGTAAGCGTCCTTGCGCAAAAGACGTGAGCCTACAAATCTCGCGCGTGTATTCTTGGCTTACAGGTGAACTGACCGAACGTCCTCCAACGATCCACTAAATAAAAAGCTGCCGCGATAATACAGAGTAATAGGTTGGCACCTCAGTTGCCCACCACTCACACCCTGCGAAGGGCGAGCAAAGGTAAGACTTATGGCAGAACGCAAACTAAAGGTTGGCGATCGCGTGAAATGGGACAGTTCCGGCGGCGTCGCCGAAGGCAAAATTGTACGCGTTGCGCACGAGAGTGGCAGCATTAAAGGGTTTGAGTACAAAGCTTCGACCGACGACCCGCGTTACATCGTCGAGACCAATGAAGGCAAGCGGGCGGCACACAAGGCTCAAGAGTTACGCAAAGTGTAAGACACAGGCTATCAAACAACGGCAACGTGCCGTCACTACAGAATAAGGGGGAAGGTTATGGCAAACGCATCACAGATCAGAGAACACATGGAAGTTATCGGATCCGACGGACAGCACGTTGGGACGGTGGACAAGGTCGAAGGTGACCGCATTAAGCTGACGAAGAATGATCCCGAGGCACAGGGTCAGCATCGTTACATTCCACTCGATGCGGTGGCGTCGGTCGAGCAAAACGCTGTCGAACTCAACCTGACCGCCGACGAGGCGCGACAGCAGGCCAGGGGTGACAGCTCAATGGGACAGGCTGGCGGCTCGAGGTGAGCGGCGGCGTCACGAGTCACACGAGCGAGTACGTTCACACCACTCACGAGTGACACGATGGCGGTACTCGAAAACTTTTTTGAGACGCGGCACGATGATGAACTGCGTGGCTAACTGCCCGATGAAACCGAGCGGTGGTTCGTATTCGATTTCGTCGCGTAAGACTGCGCCCGCCTGGTGCGGTTTAATGATGTGGCGATGACGCCAACGGCGAAACGGTCCTTCAACCTGCACATCTTCAAACATGCGCGGTGGATCATACTCAGTATGTTCCGCCACCCATCGCGCAGGAAACAGACCAAGGATTCGCGTTTCTATGATAGCCCTTGATCCAATCTTGATGTCGGGTGCGGGCTGGACGATATGTGCCGACTCCCACGGCGGCGTCAACCGCCTAAGCGCGTCGGGCAGTTCGTGAAATGTGAAAACACGCTCCGGCGACGCATGTATGATGCTCTCTTTGACAAAAGTCCGTGCGCCCATCGCCTAAACGGAGATTAAAAATGACCGAGTATTTTTCCTTTCGGGATCCGTTCCTCTTCGGCTTCTGAGACAAAGACTTTTGGAATGTGATTCATGGTCACTCCTGTGCCAGCTGAACGTTTCCTGAGTCAGAAGTCAAATGCTTTTATATATGATCGTTAACACTATTTACGTTTCGATCGTCCAATACAGTGTTGCAGCTTGAGTTTTGAAACCAATCGGAAGAAAATCTGGACCAATTAAGGCGACCCTTATCCACTAAAAAGGAGACAAAATGAGAACAGCATCAGTCATCAAGTCGCTCCTTACAATAAGTTTCTTCGGCGTCCTGACGATCTTTTGTGCTCAGTGGGTTGGCGCCCGGGCCGAAGTGCTTTTGAATGTCGATGGCCAGAATGAGCCCCGGCGGGTAACTCTCGTGTCTCGTAAAAAAACGAATGACGACGACAATTATGTCAACGCGACTTTCAGTTTTGAGCACGGCGTGAACGGTGCTGAAGCTCGCGCTCTGACGAGGAATGATTGGGACATTCTCTTTGGGAATAGCACCGAGCCTGACTCTTTCGACGTGACGATGGTGACGGACGATTGCAGCCGCATCCTGGATTTGGGAGCGTTCAATTGGGGCGAAACTTTCACGGTGCCCCTCCTTCGCGCCCATCGGGTTCCGACGAGAGAGCCCAGTGTCAAGGCAGTAGTCGGTCACATGTATGTCGTACACACCAAGGACAGGGAAACGGATATGTACGCGCTGTTCCGCGTCGAGGCTCTGGAGCCCGGCAAGAGCGTTACAATCTCGTGGAAGAGGATTCAATCACCCGAAATTAATTAGGACCACGGGCGCGAGCAACCTGTTGATCGTCGATTCGATCAAGCCGAATCATTGCTGCCCTCGATCGTGGGAGGCTGATAAACCGCTTAGACGAGTTTTCCTTAAAAAGAGAATAGAACTTCAATTCTTGCGTCAACTCCAAAGGCAAGTGGTCTAATACGAAATGCTTTGCGAAGGTCACAGGGGTTTACTAAGGCGCAGAAACTAAAAATACATCCCAAGCCCAACGACCAAGCTGAGCGCCTTGTGAGTCGTTTACCTTGGCCCTATATCGGAACTGATTCCCATACTCATCGATTCGCTTCGAGGTTTTATAGTCCAGCTCAACTAAACTGAGACCAAGCGAGTCCAGTGTTTTTAACTCTGACGGTTCTGAAACACCGTTATGATTTGTGTCTTGCCACAAGCGAAGAGACGAGAAGATTGCGTCTGTGTGGGTGATAACTCCGTCCGCGTTACCGCCGTTCACTAACTTGTCATATTCAGCAAGTGCAAGGAATCCATTTGGAGCTTCACCTGTCAGTGGTACTGGTTGAGCGGTGAAGTTCCCAAACAACTCGGCTCCATTGTCAATAACACCGTTACCGTTTCTATCAAGCACAAGCCAAGCATCGTCGGTTCCAGAAGCCGTCCAGGATATCCTCTCAGGAACGCCATCAGTGTTTACATCAAAGTTTACGCCGCTGGTGGCATTTGTCATCCTAAATCCGTTTCCTAAAACATCTACAACAACAGGCGACGAAAAATCGTCGCACCGGCATGTATCGTGGTTCCAAATTCCAAAATGAAAATTACACCATGCTAATTGGCTTGCAGTGGGCTGACAGGGAGTGGAAGCAGGGATAGGGGTGGGTGTTGGGGTTGGCGTTGGTGTGGGATACCCTGCACGTGTCGCAACTGTACTCATATCGCAATTCCGTGGCCCATCGAGGGGCGGGCATCCCCACGATGTGTTGTTCAGCGGGATCTGCGTGTCACAAGCGAGACCCGGACAGTTACACGAACTAGACGGTCGGCTCATGATGGTACTGGCCGATGTGCAATCTAAGCAATCATCTAGCCCAAACGTGTGTCCAATTTCATGAAGCATTATTTGCGTTAGTGTTTGTAAGCGCGTGATTGAGTTGTCGAGTGTCGTGACTGCCGAAGTAGTCCGGTTTCCTTGTGTAGTTAGAGTACCTGTGAACGCTACACTTGTATCGCCACCCGTCTGGCTATTACCACGATGAACGTAAATTGTGTGAAAGTCTTGTCCAGGAGCTGGTTGTGCCGTAGCAGTTGTGAAAGTAAAGGTCACAGTTGAAGCGGGGTTAGAATTGTGCCAGGCAATAAATGCTTGCTCCACGGCGTTTCGCTGCTCTGAAGTTGAAAAATCACTCGAGTTGATGACGACCGTAACAGTCGTGCCGGGAGGCCATGAGGCCCCATTGGTGCGAGCTAGGGGCGGAGCTATTTCGCACTCAGGATTGTCAGCGATTGAAAACTTGCTGAAGCAGAAGAAAAACACAAAGGTGGAAAAGAGAAATATAGCGAATGAGGTGAGAGAGGTTTTCATGAGGAGTCCGCCGAGTGACCTTAGTGACTCTTAGTCCGAAGTTCACTAAGAAAAATTAGTTCATCGCTGCTTTCATATGTGAGTAAGTTTGGTAGCTCATCTAACGGATAAACTTTACCGTTACGCAATTCATACCCCGTTAGAATTGTGAAGTCTGATTCTTCCTCGTTCAAAAACAGCACATATCTCAATCCGGTCTTCGGCATGTCTAATTTGTCAATGGTGTACATGTGCAGTCGGCCATTCGGAAACCTCACTCGACCGCCATCCCGTTCTACGTAGATCGTCGTTCCATTATTAATTGGAGACTTATTTGAGTTTTTGAGAACTTCATTAACTTGTATCTGAAAAACGGAATAGACACCACTCTTATCATTTGATAAGAACGCACGCGCATCAGTGACTTGGCCCACAACTACTGCTGAACTTTGTTCGAACGGTAAGGCGGGCAGCTTCAAGTTTACATAATCAACCCGCACCATGCTGTCTGAAACGGAGTTTGGATAAACGCGCCACGCAGACTTATCGTATTTCTTTCCTTTAGCTAACCGTTTAGCACGCTCATTTGGGTCGGCAGGGTCAGGTGCTGCGTACTCCGCTATTGGGAAACGCGATTCATCAAATTGTTTGGGTTGACGGCCTGCGCGTGGTTTTTGGTCCTGACTAAGCCCAGGAATAATGACTAGAATGCTGGCCACTAAGAATATGAGAGGTAACGTAAGGAAGAGTCTTGGACGAATCATTGAGGAACTCCTTGATGCACTCTATATTCCTTTTATGATCTCGTGTCAATAGGTCATTTTTCCCGTGTCGCCTGGCTGGGTTCTCTCTAGTCAAGGAACAAAAGGTAAGGTACGACATGAGACGAATAATTTTATGTTGAGTATAAGGGTGGGTGGATGGTCCTGGCCGCATCTCTTGGGTGGAGTTATCTCGTTCTCGCCGCGCTTACCACTACTGCGGATGATTGCTACATAAAGTCGCCGGGGTTAAAGACAACTGTGTCGATGCCGAGACTGGCGAGGAGTACTGGGTGTCTGGACCTAAGAAGAATGGAGAAGACAATTTGTACCGAGGCGTCGTCGAGATTTATGAGGACGCGAGGAGTATTTGGCTCAAGATTCGACGCTTGCCGCACTGCGTAAATCAACGTTCATACCGCAGCTGAATACCTTCCAGAATGCTCCTTGTTCATCCAAAAGCTGGTGGTGAAATTCATTTTTCATCCTTTAATGGAGTCTCGCACTTTTCGCAGAGCTTCTTCCCCGGGTACTGTTTTTACAATCCCCGAACGCACTTCGTCTCGCCGGTGCTTGGCTACAGGCAGCCAGAGGTGTCCAATCCTGCCAGAATTATCTCCGTCTAAACTCTCCACGAGAAGATCGGCGAGTTGTGCACGAGACTCGCTAGGTAGAGCCAGAGCTTGTTCGGCTAGCTTTTCAAAATTTATTGGCATACAAACTGTTCTCCTGCCTACTCTGCCGCGATTTCGTAGCCCGGCGGTATAAATTCTACGATCTGATTTCGGTCGAAGTTGTTCTCACGAAGAACTGCGACTTAGTGCTCACTAGCGAGCAGTTGTGCGCATGCGCTCCCTTAATGCGACTGCGAACTGTGAATTTCCGATTAATCACTATTGGCTCACCATTTGCTGCACGACCACTCGTTAGATTCTGTCCACCTGAGGTATTCTCACATGAAAGCATTGCTCCCCTTAGTTCTCCTTGCCCTTTCTGTTTCAGTTCAAGCACAAGATGACTGGTGGAAAATGGAATCCGACAAAAAGAAGTCGGGAACCGTAATCCGTAAAGACACCGGCCCAACTCCGGGTGAGATCGCTCTCAAAAGTTCATCCGAACCCTCGCCTTCAGCACCGCTAACGAAGGCGGACACTTTAATACCTTTGAACGCCTCTGTGTACGTAGATGAGATGCCCGACGGTTTTGAGCACTACCTAATGTCTGCGATGCGGAAAAAGAGCGTACCAATGATTATCGTGGCGGATCCTAATCAAGCGGATTTCATAATCATCGGCGTATCCGAAACCAAACGAGCAGGCTGGGCCAAGATGTTTTTTTTAGGAACCGGCAAGTCCGGAGAAATGGCCAGCATCACTATGATCAATCGTCGAACCAAGGTCGTAGTGTTTTCCGATTCGTCGCATCGCTACAGCGCAGCGCGAGGTAAGCGCAGCACTGCAGAAAAGCTAGCAAAGTATCTCGGCAAGAAAATCAAAGACGATCAAAAGAAATTGTAGCGAGTTCAACGCGCCGGTTTCCTCATCGCAAAGTAGTTCGTGGTTAGGAATATCTCGAGGTGTTCGCCGTAGTGTGTGATCGGGACGACGCCGCCGGGAACGATTCGAAAGAGATTGTATTTGTCTGAAAGCATGGACCAGAAGTTGTAATAGTAAGTGCGTGAGTAAATGTTGGCTGGTCCAAATTCAAACTGGATCATTGAGATTGCACCGCGATCGAGCATTGTCTGCGCGCCGCGCAATACAGCAACTTCGTGACCTTCAACATCGAGCTTGATGAAGTCGATGCGCTCGATGCCCTCCGATGCACAGAAACTGTCGAGCGTGCGTACCTTTATTCGCTCGGTATCAACGACTTCAACCTTCAACACCTGCGTGGGTAGCCTTCGATCAATTGAAGAGATAAGCGAGACGGCCTGGCCCTCGACTGTGTACGAGTGAAGATCAAGCGTCTTTTCTTCGTCGGAGAATCCGAAATTGAACGCTTTGAAGTTATCGACGGCCGAAAGGTTTTGGGCAAGCTGTTGATGGACAGCCGCCGCAGGTTCAAACGCATAGATCCGCGCAGAGGGAATGAAACTGTGGACCATCGCGGAATAGTCGCCGACGTTCGCGCCCACGTCGAAGACCACGGGCGTTGCGAGTGCGGCGCAGGCTGGTCGAACCATCTCCGAGAGGACCCACGCCTCTCCACTCGTCTCGATCAAAGCACCGCCGCCGTAGTTCATCGCAAAGACAGTGAGTGTGTGCAGCCGGCCCCAAAACCTCTGAAGACGCGGATGCTTGATCGCTTGACGAAAGAGAATCTTTTTTAGAAAGCCCGTGATCAGATTCGCTTCTTAACCCACTTACGGTCCGAATCTTTGCCGGTATTCAACTGACCAGACAAACCCGAAGATCAGGTGTCTGAAATCTCCCGGCGGAATGTTGCCGCGGCCGTTCGTCAGCACGTCCACCCAATCGTTGTAACCCGCATCTTCCGGATCGCGCAGCAGGTAACCAAAATACTGCATCGCCACGAACGCACGGAAGAAGAACTGATCAAACACAACCTTCTGCTCGATGAACGCTCGTAAAGTTTGCGCGGCGGTAAACTCGCCACTCTGCATCTTCGCGATCAATTCCGCGCGACCGAATTGCGGTGGCTGACCGGGCTGTGTTGGCGGCACTGTAGTCGGCAACGTGACGCCGGACTTCTCTTCAAGCTTCGCGATGAATTGGGCTGCGTTGGCTGCGCTTGTCAGGCCTGCATAGATCGCAGTGAACTCGGAACGTTGCATGAAGTCAGCGACGAATGCTGCTCGCGCTGTTTCTTGTTCTGCTGGTGTCAGATTACCACTCAAGCGCCGCATGTCAGGCACAAACTCGGCAAAGTTTGGCCTTCGTCCGAGTGGACCATGATAGAAGCGATAAGCCCAGTAACCACGCTCGCCAAATTCAGTCGACCGGAAGAATCCTGACGACACATGAACGCGATCGCAAGCAGGATTAGAACCGAGTCCACCCTGATTCGGAGCACAATTGGTCAGCACATTCATCCAATCGTTGAATCCCGCGAGATCCGGCTCACGGAACAGGAAGTCGAGATACTGCTGCCTCACAAAGAACGAATTTGTGTTGAACGGATTGGTTGCGCTCGAATCGTTGTCGTGGATCGTGATTGTCGTCGACGCTGGCGTTCCCAAAGTCATCCCGCTCGGATTGCTCAAAGTCAACGTGAAAGTTTCGTTACCTTCTACGTAACCATCATCAACCACAGAAATCAGAATCGTCTTCGATATATCACCAACAGCGAATCGAAGCCGTGCTCCGGCGGTTCCAAAGTCACACGTCGCGGACGCCGCTGCGTTTACGACGCTGCAATTGCCGCTGAAGTTATCGTTGGTCTGAAAATCTACCGTAGCGACTCTGTTAGTATCACCGGTCCGCGAGATCGTAACTATTGCGATCCCGTTTTCTTCAGCGACATGGAAGTCCGCAGAATTGAATTGAGCGGAAGCGTCATCGGTAATAATTGTCGCTATCGTTTGCGAGCGGGAAATAAAGCTTCCATTCGTCAAGTTACTCAGAGTCAATGTGAAAGTCTCATTTGGCTCGATCGTCGTATCACCGTTGACAACGACATTAACGCTCGCGGAGGTGACGCCGGGCGCAAAAGTAAGAGTGCCCGAATTGGCGACATAGTCGCTGCCTGCCGTCGCGGTACCGTCCGTGGTCGCAAAGTTTACAGTTACAGTTTCAACAGAAGGATTCGTGAGCGT
>Ga0075430_100002455_pt1 | contig 15435 bp, 12 predicted proteins | sample RhiMetdeltSRZDD4_FD_75294 | JGI IMG/M metagenome (GOLD analysis project Ga0075430, IMG submission 75294) | Populus rhizosphere microbial communities from Tennessee, USA - Rhizosphere MetaG P. deltoides SRZDD4 | ecosystem: Host-associated > Plants > Roots > Rhizosphere > Soil | place: USA... | reverse complement strand
ACGGCCGACCTTCATCCTGTCGGCAAGCGCCAGATCGTCCGGCGATTCGAGGTCGACGACATCGCTCACATAGGTATTCGTTAGCACTCGGTCAGTCATGGCTTCGGGTCTCCCTCGAGTTTCCGGATTTCGCGCGTCTTGAGCGCGAGGTCGGTCACCAGCCGCTCGAGCTCGCTCGTGTACTTCGCCGGCGGCATGCTGTCTTTTAGAAGCCTCAGCGACTCGACGCGGCGCTCGAGATCGCGGCGCTCCAGATACAACGCACGTAGCTTCGGGTCGTCGGGCAGCGGCGCGGCGTCCCCAGCCGACCCGAGCGACAAAGCGGCGGCAAGCTTGCCGTCGGCGCCTGTCGCGGCGGGCGTCTGACTGCCGTTCTTGTCGCCGTTGTCGTCGAGCATCGCGTGCTCGGTCGCGAGCAGCCCTTCGCGCTCGTAGGCGCGCGCGACTTCCGCCTTCGCATACTGAAACGCCTCGAGCATGCTGATGCGGCGGTTCTTGTCCGCATCGGCCATATCACTGGAGAACGCCTCGACGAAATAACCGCCAAACAGGGTGGTGAACTGCTCCGCTCCGCTGCGTGTGGCGGTGATGATCGTGCGACCCTGGGCCGAAAGCGCCTCGACGAACGGGCCGCTGGAGCTCGATGTGTTGACGAACACGACGTTGCGTGCGGGCACCCGGCGAATCATCGTGTTGAACTCGGCGGCAGTGATGTCGGGACCGGGCAGATTGAATCTGGCGGTCTGTCCGTCGAAACTGCCATGTCCGAACAGCACGATGTAGACGACGTCCTCGGGAGCGGCGGTCTTGGAGAACGCGGTGAGCGCCTTGTCGATTTCCTCACGCGTGGCCCGGCCGTTGATGCGTCCGGCGGGCTCCTTCGTGTCTGCCAGGTACACGAGCCGGTCCTGTGTAACCCCCACCTTGGCCGACGCCTCGGCCAGGGCAGTACCCCACTTCTGAAACAGCTCGCCGTGCTCGGGGTCGCCCGACAGGCCGACGACGATCAAGAGAAACGCTCGAAGCATCACGAAAGCCCGACGGCGCGGCGATATCCCCATTCCGCGCACATCAGACCCATCAGCGCGAACAGGATGACCGGCATGTTCCACAGCTCGCGCTCTTCGACCGAGGTGACGCCGCGACCGCCGTAACGAACGTCTTCGGCAAGGCCGGCCGCCGTTTCCGTCGTATAAAACCGTCCGCCCGTTTCTTCGGCGATGCGGCGCAGGGGCGCTTCGTGCATCGTCGGGTCGAAATACTCAGCGTCGCTCGGACCCGCGCGCAGGTACGTGACGCCGCTGCCGATGATGTCGGACCCACGGGACGAGTCGACCGCGATTTCGTAGGTGCCGCCGCCGCCGTTGTTCGTGACGAAGGTGCCGCGATAGAGGCCGTCCCGTTCGCCTGTCCATTCGAGCGGGACGTCGACAGTGCTGCCATCGGGCCGCATCACGCGGGCGGTGACGCCGGCGTCGTTCAGCTCGACGTACGTCTTGTCTACGATCGTCGCCTCGATTGTCGCAGGCTCACCCGGCTCGACACGATCGACGGTCGTCCGAGCCTCGACCACCCCCGGCACGCCGTCCACAAGCCAGCGCAACATCTGTCGCCAGAAGTTTTCGTGCGTCTGATCCTCGAGCGAAATGCTGGCATGCATCTGCCACTGCCAGGTGTCCTGCAGCGTGAGCGCCAGGGCCTTGCCGCGACCGTACTGATGCCAGGTCAACACCGGCTGCGACCGGCCGCGTTCGTCGGTGCCGGTAAGAAGCACAGTTGCTGCGGGTTTCGGGTTGAGCGTCGCATTGACGCTCGTCGCCTGCGGCAGATCCTTCCAGCGGGCCGCCGACGCCGCTTCGCTGTTGCCGATCTGGGTTGCGGCGTGCGACTGACCCGCGCGCGTGGGCTGTACCAGCAACCGCGCCAGGTCGGCGGGCTCCGACGCCCGCGCTGCTGGATCGATAACCAGCGGCAGTGCGTCGGCAACCGGCGTACCGCCATACCCACCCTCCGCGAACGCGCGCGCGCCGCCGAGCATGAGCAGATTGCCGCCACGACGGTCGACAAAGTCGGCAATCATCTGCAGCTGGTCGCCGGAGAACGCCCCGGCCTCGATGCTGCCCAGAATCAGGCCGCGATATGAAAACAGCTCTTCGCGCGTCTTGGGGAAGCCCCCTACAAGCTCGTCCGGGCCGTCAACACCAAGTCGAAGAAACTTGTTGTCGGCCGTCCGCTGAAGCACGACGAGCTGAAGGTTCTTGTCGTCCGCCACCGCACGACGGATGAACTTCATCTCGAACCGCGGCTCACCTTCGAAGTACAGGATCTTGTCCTGGACGTCGCGCACCTGGATGAGCGCCTCGCGAACGTTGTTCTGCGCCACGATCTCGTCGGACTGCGGCGCGACTCGGAACTTGAAGAGCCGCGGACCCGCCTCCGACGCGGTTGCGCGAACGCGTACCGTGGCAGGGCTGTTGTCGGCAGGCAGCCGAACCTGTTCGGAACCGACAATCCGACCCTCGTCCTCGACGTCAACCGTGACCGTGCGACCGCCGTACCCGGTCTGCGTCACGACGACATCTACGAGAAGCGACGCGCCTTTGAGAACACTGCGCGGCGTACTGACCCGGTCGATTTGAACGTCGCGCGGCAACTGGGGGCTGCCGACACCGACCGTGTAGACGGGCAGCTTCTCCGCTTTCATGCCGAGGAGCGAGTTCGCGAACGAGGCATCACTCGTGTCGGCGCCATCGGATACAAGCACGACGCCTGACACGGGGAGACCGGCGAGCTCTTCGCGCGCCCCGTCGAGCGCGGGGCCAAGCCGCGTCTGCGATCCGCCGAACGTCAGATCTTTTGCGGACTCGAGCCGGCCCGCTGTGGAAGAGAAACGAAACACGCGAACCAGGAAGCGATCCGACAGCGCCTTGAGCAACGCGCTCTCCGGGGCGCCGAACTGCTGCTTGACGAATTCGCCGCGTGGCATGCTCGACCAGTCGGGTATCTGCATGCTCCGCGAGTCGTCCAGGAGTACGGCCACGACGTTCTGCTGCGGGACCGCCGCCCTGACGATGAGCGTCGGACGGAACAGGCAGAACAGCACCAGGGCAAGCGCTGCCATGCGCAGCGCAGTGAGGACGATCCGGTCACGAAGCCGCCCCTTCGAGCGCACACTGCGGTAGGTGACCATGGCCACCACCATCACCGTACCGGCTAGTACCGCGGCGACGAGCGCACCGGTGCCGATGTCAAAGCGGAACTCACCCTGCTGGAAGACAACGGGCCGATAGCTGAAGAGTGCCTGAAAAATGGCCTCCAACACGGCAAACTCCCCTTCTTCAAGGACGGCAGAGTCCCTGATTCAACGCTTCGAGCCTCAGCCGTTTCGCGGGCCCGAGACAGGAATCACAAGACCCGATGAGCGCCGATCATACCTTCTGAAAGGTGCGGGAGAAACCCCTTCATTGGGCCAGCACACCCAACTCCCAATTTCCAACGCCCAGCGCCCAAGTCCAACTCCCAACGCCCAACGCCTAACGCCCAACTCCCAATTCCCAAATGCCAACGCCCGACGTCCAAGAGGCGTTCGAGGGCGGAGACATGCCCATCGATTTGGGAGTTGGGAATTTGGGAGTTGGAAGTTATTTAGGTGAATTCAGAGGAGTCTTCCCACGAGGAAGGCGCCGGCCGCCAGCGATACCCATCGCGCAGTGCGCGGTCGGACGTGCTTGAGGCGGTTCCATTGCCAGGCGAGCCCGATCATCGCCATCGCGACCGCGAAAACCGCAACGACTGTGGGAAGCGGGGTCAGTCGACCACCGTAGAACCGTGCGAGTCCTGGATTCCAGATCGAGCCGTACACGATGCAGAGGTGCACGAAATAGACGACGAGCGATTCCTGGGCGACGGCGCCGTATACGTGCGGAAGCTGCGAGATGTGCCGGCTGACGATAGCGATGAGCCCCAGGATGAGGCCGCACACCCCCGTGCGGATGGCGACGTCGCCGGGAATGCCGTCCCATACGACCAGGCCGGCCGCGATGAGTAGCGCCCCTGGCGCCAGCATGCCCCAGCGCGCAAACGAAACCAGGTGCGCAGCGCCCCACCGCGCGTATAGCAGTCCCGCGCCGGCGCCGACGAACACATATGCCGCCCAGGGAAACAGCGGAAACAGCGACCCGGTTGCGGGGGAGAAATACGCCGCGAGCGGCAACGGCATCAGCATCGTCCAGTCGGTCTGCCACGTCGCGGGTGACGCGGCGATGAGCGCCACCGCGGCCGCAAATGCCGCCACCATGAAAGCACGTCGCGTGCGCGCGACGAGGACCAACAGCTGCAATGCGATGAGCGTCACTCCGATGAGTTGCAGCACGTCCACGGCCACGAACGATTGCCATTGAGCCTGAGTCGTTGCTGCGAGCTCCGAGAAGCGCAGTACCGGGAAATGCAGCCCATAACCGAGAATCACGAACAGCGCAAATCGCCGCAGACGCTTCACGACCGTTCCCGACAGGCGCAAATGCTGCGACCAGTGGCGCGTCGTCGCGATGCTGAACGCGAATCCGGCCAGCAGGAGGAACAACGCCGACGTGAGCCCGCGCTGAAACATCCAAACGTCGAACCACCGGCCCGCCCGATAGTTGTCTGCAAGCAGCGCACTGGATGTGTGACCTGCGACCATCAGCACGACCGCAAGCGCGCGCGCAAGGTCGATGAAGATGACTCGATGGGCGTGAACAGAAGGATAAGAAGACCTGTCGGTCACGCTTCTACCTTCTCAGTTCTCCGTTCGTGTTCACGTTCGACGTGCGTCGGATTGAACACGGAACCGAACCTGGAACACGAACCGAGAACTGCGCACATAGAAGGGTGAACGACGGACAAGCGTTTGGGCGTGAACGACGAGTTCACGTTCAATGCGTCATTGCGTACAGGAGGACGTTGATGCCGAGCGCGTAGCCGTTGGGCGAGAACTGATAGAAAAAGGCGGCGTCCTCGCCTTCGCGCTCCCACGAATCGGCCACGTCGGTGTTGTGGGTCATGACCACCATGATGCGGCCATGCGAATCGCGAATCGCGCGGAAGTGCGCTTCGCGGCTGTCGTCACCTCGCTCGGACGTCTCGCGACCGCGCGTGCGGCGCCAGAACCCGATGTTGGTGATCTGCGGGATGCTGGATACGACGAACTGACTGCTGAAGATCGGGTCGGTGAGTGGAACGTCCTCGATCGGATATTCCGAAGGCGGCAGCACTTTGCTCAACTCGCGCGTCCACTGCTGCCACGCGAGGGTCCCCCAGAAGTCGTCCACCCAGAGGAATCCACCCTTGAGCAGGTACAGTCGCAACTGCTCGGCCTCGGCAGGACTCAGGCCGATCGTCCCGACGTCGGATGCCATCGTGAACGGACACTCGAAGAGCGCATCGTCGGTGAGGCGGACGACATAGTGCATCGGCTCACGAGCGCCTGCGAAAGGCACCGGCGTTTTTGTCAGCTCCGACAGACGAATCATCAAATTGATCTCGCCGTACGGATAATCGGTGCGCCATCCGCCGCCGGACGGCTCGCGCCGCACACTCGTGTACAACAGGCGGCAGAAGGAGAAGGCTCGGTCTTTGCGGAGGGCAGGAGGCCGCATCGGCGCCATATTGCTGTCGCCGCGAAACCCGAAATCAAACTGCGCGTACGCGGCAGCCGCCGACAGCAGCATCGCTCCGACGACCGCCCACGCGCGAGCCTTTGACAATCCCCACTCCCTCTTTTGCTTTAGCGAGAGCCAGTCTCACAACCGTAGGGCGGGCCTTAACGGGCCGCTTGGCGCAGCGTAAAGCCGCGCCCTACGTGAGGCATGAAACCGGCTAGCCTAACAAGCCAAACGCCAGCCCGATCAGAGTAAACCGAACCGCATGATACCCGCCGTTGATGGCTATGAGGGTGATTGGCTTGCGCTCGAACAGATAGTTCGTCGCGAGCGCGGTGGCCACCCAACATAGCCCCGCCGCGGCGCCAAGTACCACGGCGAACGCACGACCGGGATCGGGACCAAGGTACAGCCCGAAGACATAAGACGCAATCAGACCGAGAACGAACGTCGTCCCATACACACGGACTGGTTTGAAATCGCGCCGAATATCATCCGGCAGCGTGGTCCCTATGGCTTTCATCCACGCTCTACCGAACAGCGGGCCGTACCACAAAGCGCCGAGCGCAAATCCTGCCAGCGTGGCGACGAGCGTTGCAGTGAGTGAAACTGTCGGCATTCGTCTCCCCAAACGGGTAAGGCCCGGCGTACGCCGGCCCGCGCAAACACATCAATGAGGGTGCCAGTCCCGAAGCACGTAGTGTCCGGCTTCAGCCGGACCAGCCGCCTTCGGCACGTAGTGTCCGGCTTTAGCCGGACTACGCCAGCCACGGTGGCGGATCTTAGGCTAAATTGACTCCATGGCTTTTCGAAGATTCGCTCTCATCCTCCTTGTCGCCGCGACCGGCGCGCGCTGCTCGGGCCCATCGGGCGAACAACCGGCATCACGGGTTGCAACCAACGGCGCTGCCACCGCGCCGACTGAGCGGAAGTACCTGCTCGAACGCGTTGACGATGCGGCCGTCGTGCAGTTGTACGCCGACGGCTTCTCGTCGCTGCCGGTGCGCGAGAAGACGTTGATTTGGCATCTGTACCAGGCGGCGCTCGCCGGACGTGACATCTACATCGATCAGAAGCATCGCGATGCGCTCGAGATGCGCAGCGTCATCGAGCAGATCGTCGCCCACCCGGAGGGAGTCGACCCGGCAGCGCTGCGCGAGATCCAGCGATACACGAAACTCTTCTGGATCAACAACGGACCGTACAACAACCTGACTGCGCGCAAGTTCCTGCTGATGCTGACGCCGCAGCAGTTGAGTGCCGCCGTAAAGGCGGCTTCTTCGGCAGGCGCAACGTTTGCCACACGCCCGGGCGAATCCGTCGATCAGATGCTTGGACGCCTCGGCCCGATGTTCTTCGACGCGAATGTCGACCCGATCGTCACAAACAAGACGCCCGGACCAGGAAAAGACATTCTCACCGCCAGCGCCAACAACCTCTACTCGGGCGTCGCCATGTCCGAGCTCAAGGGGTTCAACGAACGCTATGGTCTGAATTCACGCCTCGTGAAGAAAGACGGGCGTCTCGTGGAAGAGGTCTACAAGATCGACGGCCGTTACGCGGCTCAAATCGGTGCGATTGTGAAGCACCTTGAAGCCGCAATCCCGTTCGCGTCCGACACGATGGCCGCAGCGCTCCGTGCGCTCATTCAGTGGTACCGCACCGGCGAGGACGCGGATCGCGCCAAGTACGACATCGCCTGGGTGGCGGACAAGAACTCCCCGGTTGACACCATCAACGGCTTCATCGAGGTCTACATGGACGCGCGCGGCATCAAGGGCTCATGGGAGGCGCTCGTTTTTTACGTCAACCAGGAAAAGACCGGCCGCATCCGGACTCTGGCCGACAATGCTCAATGGTTCGAGGACCGGATGCCGTGGAACCCCGCGTACCGCAAGCCCAAAGCGACCGGCATCGTCGCGAACGCGATCGACGTCGTCGTAGAGACGGGCGATTCGGGTCCGGTGACGCCGGTAGGGATCAACCTGCCGAACGACCAGAAGATTCGCGAACAGTACGGCAGCAAATCGATCTCTCTGACAAACGTTCGTGACGCGTACGACAACTCGACGCCGAGCTCGATGACCAGCGAGTTCGCGTGGTCGCCGGAGGAAACCGCACGCGGCGAGAAATTTGGTCCGCTCGCCGCCGAGCTGCTGACCGACATGCACGAGGTCATCGGGCACGCCTCAGGACGTCAGAAGGATGGCCTGTCCGGCACTCCACAGGAGCTGATCAAGGAATACTTTTCCGCCCTCGAGGAGGGGCGCGCCGACCTGATCGCTCTGTACTTCCTGCCCGATCCGAAACTCGCGGAGCTCGGCATCCTTCCCGCAGCCGACCAGGACGCAATTGTCCGCGCCGAGTACGAGGCGTATACGCGGAACGCCCTCGTTCAGCTTCGCCGCGTCCGAGAAGGCACGCAGATTGAGGAAGACCACATGCGGAACCGGCAGATGGTCATCCGTTGGTTGATGGCCAACACCAAGGCGATCGAGGAGCGGACGCGCGACGGCAAGCGTTACCTGGTGATGGTCGACCCGGTTGCGTTCCGCGAGGGCGTCGGTCGCCTGCTAGCAGAAGTGCAACGCATCAAGTCCGAGGGAGATGCTGCGGGCGCAGCGAAACTGTTCGACAGCTATGGCATCCATTTCGATCCAAAGGTGCGGGACGAGGTGGTGAAGCGGGTGGACGCCCTCAACCTCCCCTCCTACACGGGCTTCGTCATGCCGAAGCTCACGCCGATGGTTGGCGTCGATGGAAAGATCACCGACGTGACGATCTCCTATCCAATGGATCTGACGAAGCAGATGCTGGAGTACTCGGGCGTCGCTGGTAGCCGGTAGCTTGTTCCCACATCCGTAGGGCGGGCCTTTACCGCCCGCCTGGCGCGGCGTAACGTCAGCTCGTTGGTGGTTGGTGGTAGCCGGAGGCCTTTAGGCCTCCCGTCCGTCAGAGCTGATCCGGCAACGGCACTTCGGCTCCGACTCCGATGACCGTCGCCCATTCGCGAACCCGCCATCTGACGACGAGGCCATTCTTTACATACGGGTCGTTCTTCGCGAACGACTCGGCGACGGCCGGCGACGAGCCGCGAAAGACGAGCACCGCCCCATCCGATGGATCGGCAAGTGCTCCCGCCAGCACGAGCTCTCCACGCGCCAGCGCTTCACGGGCCAGCGCAATGTGCGCCGCGCGATGAGGCGCTCTCCGGTTCACGTAATCGTCGACGACGTCGTAAAACAGTAAATAGTGCACTGTTAGGCTTTCGGCTTTGGGCTTTCGGCTTTGGGCTTTCGGCTTTGGGCGTTGTGACTTGTGATTTGTGTCTGGCCTACGAAGGCCACAACCAGCCGAACACGCCGCCGGTCAACAGGCCATACATCAGCGCATCGATGTTGGACCTAATCGTGGTTGCCCACTTCCGCCTGTACCAGATTGACTGCTGCCAGAGTGCCATTCCGTAAGCGACGAACGCCACGGTCGCTGAGAATCGAAACACCTCGAGGTATGGCGCGCCGGCCGGCAGCGCGCGGCTGGTCAGGTATGCCGCGAAGACGCCGATGACAACGCAGTAAGCGAACCAGGTGGCGAGCTGCTTTCCCATGCCCAGATCGCCTGCCCGAAAAACCGTCATCATGAGCACCGGCCCCTTCTTGTGCTTCGCGACAAACGCGGGGTCTCTCGGACCCAGCCTCCCGGGGCAAGGAACCATATAGTCGCCCGGCGGAATCGAGAAGCCACGCAGCGCGTCCATCACTGCGTCCTCCGACGGCGCGCGTCCGTAATCGGCCGCGTGGTACCCGATGAACGTGTGAATGACGAAGCTGGCGAAAAAGACCAGGACGGCGGAGATCAGAATGGGAAGCCACAGGGAGGTCAGTGACACCATCGGGAGCTCCTCTCGGCGTTTGACGTTGGCTTTAGGCTCCGGGCTATGGGCTTCGCGTGTTTACCCCCTCGCGTCGTTCACTCGGCCAGAACCATCGTCCAATGCCGAGAGCCTAAAGCCTAAAGCCCAAAGCCTGGCCTAGTGTGACGCAAACACCTTGAGCTGCCCCTGCTTGTCGAACGTGAGCACGTCATAGGCCTGCGGCTTCATGTTCGGGACTTCCATGCCGGGCGAACCGATCGGCATGCCGGGAACCGCAAGTCCGACGACGGCCGGACGTTCCTTGAGCAGGCGTTGCACGTCGGCGGCAGGGACGTGACCTTCGATCACATAGCCGTCGACGACGGCCGTGTGGCACGACTGCGCACGCGCGGGGATTCGGTGCTGGGCTTTGATCGCGGCGACATCGTCGGTTTCGGTGACCTGCGTCCTGAAGCCGTGCTGCTGCAGGTGTTTCACCCAATTGGCGCAGCAGCCGCACGTTGGCGACTTATAGACCTGCACCGTAGACGCTGGCCGCTGAGCCTGAGCAGGTCCGATTGATAAAACGAGCGCTGTCAGCAGTGCCCCTATGTAGATATAACGTGTCATTTGTGGAACCTCATGGGTTGGTCGCGCCGGTCTGTACCGCAGGGGTCTGCGGAGCCTGCTGCGGCGGCGGCTGCTGCTGCTGTTGTTGTTGCGGCTGCTGCGGCCGGCGAGGCATGTCCTCTACCCCAAAACGCGGCAGCTGCTCATCACGCATCGCGAGGTGATACACGGCCGCCGCGATCGCTATAGCAGACTTCTTCACGTCATCTTCGACGATCCGCTCGTAGGTGTCGAGGTTCGTGTGCCACGAATACGACTGGTACTCGATCGGGTCCTGCATTACGTTGATGCCCGGCAAGCCTGCCTCGTTGAACGATGTGGAATCCGTGCCGCCGCGCTGCCGGCTGCGGGTCGTTGTGGCGCCCAGTACTCCCAGATCGCTCAGCGGCGCGAGCGCCTCGCGGAGAACGACACCAGCGGCAGGAGGACCGAACACGGTCATCGCACGCGCACGTCCCGTGCCCGTATCGATATTGATGTAGCCGGCGAACTTCGCGTACTCCGGTTTCTGCTGCTCGAACGTGCCGAAGTGCTCGCGCACGTAGGCTTGCGATCCGAACAACCCCTGTTCCTCGCCGCTCCAGAGCGCCACTCGCACGGTCCGTCGCGGCTTGGCGCCGATCGCCATCAGGATTCTCGCCGCCTCCATCGTCACCGCGCAGCCGATGGCGTTGTCGGTAGCGCCGGTGCCCGCGTGCCATGAATCAAGATGACCGCCGAGCATCACCACTTCGTCGGCCTTGTCGGTGCCCGGAATTTCGGCAACGACGTTATATGCAGTACGTCCTTCCGGATGGATCCGGTTGACGATATCGAATTCGAGTTCGACGGTACGCTTGTCGCTAAGCAGCCGCCAGATGCGGCCGTAGTCCTCGTTGCGCATGACGACGGTGGCAGGTGCCTTCGCCAGATCGAAATCACGGTCCTGTGCAATGCCGGCGCGACTGAACGCCCGAATTTGTCCATGATCCCGGCCGGCGTCGTTAACACGGACCAGCGCGCCGTTTGCGACGAGAAACTGATTGAGCTGCTCCTGAATCTGGTTGTTCGTCAACGTCTGTGGTTCGCCGTTGCGTTGCTGCTGTTGCTGTGGCTGCTGCTGTTGCGGACCCTGTGCCGGTGGCTGATTCAACTGCGAGAGGACGTCCGCGTCCTCGCGACGCAGAGCCGGCGGGTTGAACGTCACAAGCACCTGCTGGGGCGCGCCGACCAAAACGACCTTGCCTTTGACAGCGGCCTTGAGCCCATCGAGATAGGCAGTGAGCGTGTCGCGAGTTGGCCGCTCCGGCAGGATCATCTGCAGCGCCTGGCTGCGCGCCACCCCACTGGTGCCGGGGGTCCACGCCAGAGCCTCCACGACGAGCGCGTCCTTCACAGGAGAAACGATGTGTGCAGACAGCCGCTCGTTCGTCCAGCCGGGCTTCCCCCAGTCCCACGGCTCCAGATGTCCGTTCTTCATCCCCCACGCGTGCATCTGCTCGATCGCCCATTCGCCAGCGGCCTTGAGGTTGGGCGAACCCGTCAGCCGCGGACCATAGACGTCGGTCAACATGTGGAGCGTCTGGAGGATTTTGGAGTTGCCAATCGCTTCCTGGCGAATCTTCCAGTAGGCGCCCTGATCGATGCGTTCCTGGGCGGCGACAGAGGCAACCGTCACGACGCCTATGAGCGCGAGCAGCAGATAAGAAAGCCTTCTCATGTCATGTGCCTCGACTGGCGTGAATGCTAGCACGGGCGATTCCCATCCCTTCCCCTTTCCCCCTTCCCCTTTCCCCCTACAGGTTCATGATTTCGACCGGCTCTATGGGGTCCGCCGGCGTGAAACCGAACACCTTGCCGTAGAAATACAGCTCTGCCTCGAGACAGCGTGCAATCGTCTCCGCCCTGCGGAAACCATGCTGCTCGCCTTCGAATGCCAGATAGGCCACTGGCAGACGCTTGGCGCGGACTGCGTCCGCCATCATCTGGGACTGGTTCGGCGGCACGACCTTGTCCTCGAGCCCCTGAAAGAGGATGAGGGGACAGGCGAGACGGTCGATTGCATGAATCGGAGACCGCGCGCGATAGGTATCGCGAGCTTCGGGGTAGGGACCGACGAGGCTATGTGAATACCGCGCCTCGAACTTGTGCGTGTCGAGCTCCAGCACCTCGAGATCGCTGATGCCGTAGTAACTCGCGCCAGCCTTGAATACACCCGCATGAAAGGTCAGCGCGGCGAGCGTGGTGTACCCCCCTGCGCTGCCGCCCCGAATAATCAGCCGCCCGGCGTCGCCTCGTCCCGTTTGACAGAGAAACCGCGCAGCACTGGTCACGTCGGCAACGTCGACGATCCCCCAATTGCCATTGAGCCGCTCACGATAGGCCCGGCCGTACCCCGAGCTGCCGCCGTAGTTGACATCCACCAGGGCGAAGCCGCGGCTCGTCCAGTACTGAATCTGCAAATCCAGCGTGGCGCCGGCGGCCGCTGTCGGTCCGCCGTGGGTGATGGCGATTAAGGGAGGCGCCTCGGTAGCCGGCGCATTGAAATCCTTGTTTTGCGGTGCGTAGTAGAACGCGTGGGCAGTTCGGCCGTCCGCTGTCGGAAAGGCGATCGCTTGCGGCACCGAGACATAGCCCGCGTCGACGGGCTGCTTCGACGCCGAACGTATGGAAACGACGTCGCCGGTCGCAATATCGATGCGAACGACCCGATCCGGGACGGTGTCCGAACCCGCCACGACGATCGCGCTGCTGGCATCGGCGGCGATCCACTCATCCGGCTGCAGCCCCGGCGCAAACGGCGATAGTATCCCGCTTGCGACATCGACCGTTGCAAGATACCAACGTCCCCGCTGCGTGAACGACACGATCAGCTGCGACGGCCCTGCGCACGCCCACGTTGCTGTCCCGAACACCCAGGCCGGCCTCCCGAACTCGGCTTCGTCTGGCAGATTTCGAATGGCGGCACGATCAGAACCACCTGAAAGATCCGAACGATAAAGCTGCCACCACCCTGTTCGATCGCTCACGTAATACAGCGCGCCGTCCGGCGACCAACCCGGTTGGTAGATCGATTCGGCATTGCCGCCGGCTACGCGCGTCGCGTTGGTGAGCGCGGCGGTAACGTCAACGTCGGCCACCCACAGCTCCGTGGCGTCCCACGGCATCGCAGGATGCCGCCACGAGAGCCACGCGAGTTTGGTCCCATCGGGGCTCAGGCGCGGCGTAGAGTAGAAGTCATACCCGGACGCAATCACATCGCCCGCGGCGCCGATTCGATCCGTAACCTCTGACCTTTGACCTTTGACTTTTACCTCTTCAACAGCCGGCCCGAGCGGAATGCTGACGATCGTATTGATCGGCTCGCGCCCTTCCTGCGTGTGATCTTCGCGGACGCAGAGCAGACGCTGGCGGCGAACATCGACGTCGAAATCGGCGTACCGCCACGGCCCTGGGGGCGTCAGCGCCTCCGGTACCGACACCGAGTTCAGCGCATCGGCCGCGACGATCCGGTATACCCGCTGGTCTGAGAAGTTGACGCAATAGACCGTCCCGTCGCGCACGATGTACGCGCCGCCGCCGTATTCGTGCACGCGCGAGCGAACGTTGAAATCCGGCGGCACAACCTCGCCGATGGAACCATCCGGACTCCATCGCAGGAGCGCGGACCGGCCGCGTTCCTGCGGGCGTCCCTCCAGCCAATAGATGTCACCGCGATCGAGCTGCACGGCGCCCAGCCGGAGACTTCCGGCAGCGACCGCTGAAGCGGACAACGGCGAGGCCCACGTACCGTAGGGAGCTGTCTTCACAAGTCACAAGTCACAAATCACAAGTAGCACGCTCTCAGCTGCCGTCGCGGATCACGCGGCACGATTCGATGTCGAAGGTCACCTCGCCGATCGTCATGCGCGTTTGGTCGCGAAGGCTGGCGGCAAATTTCACGAACGCGTCCACGTCGCCGAAGTTGCTCGCAAGTCCCGGCGACACGCGAATAGCACCGGCGCTCTTGCCCTCGCGACCCGCGATGAATTGCAGGAAACGTGGCAGCGTCATGTCTGCGGTCTGCTCGAGCGCTGCCGAGATGTCACTCTCGGTCAGCCCTTCGGCCGCTTCGACAGCACCCGGATTGCAGAAGCATCCGGTCCGCAACGAGATGCGGTTCTCTGTCGCGAGCTCCTCGACGCGACGGTAATCCAGAAGGTGTCCCTCCGGATCGTAGAAGTTCATCGTCACGGTGCCACCTCGTGCTGCCGTCGTCGCGGGTCCATAAATGCGCACCATTGGACGGCCGTTCGTGTGGCGCAGCTCGAGCAACGATTGCAGCAACCAGCCGGTAAGGCAGCGAACACGCATTTGAATCGTGTCGATTCCGATGGAGCTTAGGTGGCGGAGTCCGATTTCGACTCCAGGGATGGCCAGGTAATTGAGGGTGCCGTCCTCGAAACCAGCTTCACGGGGTGCCAGCTTGTGGCGCTGGCCCTGCACGCTCGCGAAGTTCACCGTTCCGCCGGCGAACCAGGGTCGCTGCAGCTTCCGAATCGCGCTATTGCGCACCAGGAGACAGCCGACGCCAGTTGGGTATCCGAACATCTTGTAAAACGAGATGCTCACGAAGTCGGGCTGGACAACGTTCAGATCCAGCCGATTTGTAGGCACGAATGCCGCGGCATCGAGGAGCACGTCCCATCCGAGCTGATGCGCTTCTTCGACGATCTCGAGCGGATGCTTTACGCCCGAGAAGTTCGACTGCGCGGGAAACGCGAAGAGGTTGTTCGCCGATGGCGAGACATCGTGCAGCAGCTCGCGCAGTCGCTCACGGTTTATCCGCAGCTCGGGTGTTGTCAGCGGTGCGTAGGTCACGGCGGTGCCTTTGACAACTGCGAACTCGCGAATGCCGTTCACTGAATTGTGATTGTCCGCGGTCAGCAGATATCGCCCACCCGGGCCAAAGGCATACGACTCGCCCACGTGTTTGAGCGCCGCGGTTGCGTTCTGCGTAAAGATGGCGGTGTATTCAGCTTCCGCATTGAACCACGCCAGCACTGCACGCCGCGACTGTTCCACGAGGTCGGTCATGCCAGAAGACGTAAGACTGACCGAATGCGGATTGCCGAGGACGCGATTGTTGAGCAGTGCCGTGTGCTCACGCACTTGCGATTCTGCGTGCAGTCCCCCGCCTGTGTAGTCGAGATACACGTGGTGCTGGGCGTCGAGGCGCCGGTACTCGGAGGCACGCAGCTCGTCGATGCGTCCGGTGCCCTTGTAGTCGGGAAACGCCTTCAGGAAGTCGTCGAATGCGGTCACTGTCTACTGCCTACTGTCTACTGCCTACTG
>Ga0075430_100002452_pt1 | contig 15448 bp, 13 predicted proteins | sample RhiMetdeltSRZDD4_FD_75294 | JGI IMG/M metagenome (GOLD analysis project Ga0075430, IMG submission 75294) | Populus rhizosphere microbial communities from Tennessee, USA - Rhizosphere MetaG P. deltoides SRZDD4 | ecosystem: Host-associated > Plants > Roots > Rhizosphere > Soil | place: USA... | reverse complement strand
AGTCCGTCCACAGTGGACCCTGAAGGGTCGGCGACCACCACCGCACCACCTGGACCCACCGGCCGGTCGCCAGCTGTCCAACCGGCCCGCGCAACGACCACCGACCGCAACCATACCGATAAACCCGCCTCGACACACAACAGGCGACAACGCCGCCGCAGCCGCGACACCCACCTCGCCGTACGGCATCGGAACGCTAATCAGGACCGGCCGGAAGATCTTAGGCAGGCGGGACCGACCACCGCCGGGCCGGCGATGACAGTCATCGCCGGCCGGGCCGGACGGCATTAGTGTCCTGGCGCAAAACGGACGGCAATGCGTGGCACATCCAGACTCGACTCCCATCGCCGTCACCGCGGTAGCAGCTGCATCCGGCCCAACCCGGGCAGGTCGTCGGGTGTATCAGGCCCCGCCAACGTGTCACGAGCAACGCCCGGTTCAAGGAGGATCGCCGTGAGTCGACCACGCACATCCAGCCGTCAGCGCGTCGGTGAGCTTCAACTCTGGTGGTGGGGCATAGCTGCCGGATTGGTCTGCCTCGCGATCGGCAGCCCTGCTCTCGTCAACAGCCTGCGTTTCGTCGTCACCGCCCAACAGACCACCGGGGTGATCGTCGACGTGCTGCCGGCCGATAGGGACTACCGCCCGGTCGTGCAGTTCACCACGGCCCACGGGCAACGCGTGGAGTTCGCCGCCCGCGAGACCGCCGGCGACCAATCCCACTATCGGGTCGGTCAACAAATCGGGGTTCTCTACGCGGCGAGCAACCCCAACCATGCTCGGTTGGACATCTGGCAGAGCCGGTGGGGCATCGACGCGATTCTGCCGGCACTGGGGATCTTCCTCCTGGTGATCAGCGCCGTCAGCCTGCGACTGGAACGACGAACACCACAAGGTCCGTATCGTCGCGAGCGTCTCGTCCCGGCATCGGCGACACAGACGTACGCCGCCTTGACCGCTGCGGTCGCGAAGAGATTTACGATAGCGCTATCAGACGATTCGGCAATGAGCATCAGCTTCAGCAGCGGCATGAGCGCCTTTACCTGGGGCGAAAACTTCGTCGCCGTCGTCGCGCCGACCGACACTGGCGCGGTCATACAAATTATCGGTGCCGGCAAGATGCCCACGGTACTGCTGCAAACACGACGCATCAGCAAGCTGATCGAGCGACTATTCGCCGACGTGACCGAGGTACTCGGTCCCAGCCGAGGTCGGCTGACGTGATCAAGGCAGCGAGGAGTTCCTCAACGTCGCGGTAGGACAGGCCGTAGCGCAGGTACCAACGCTCCGCCACGATCGCCATCATCGAGTCGCTGGACTAACGCCTACAAACCAACCGCGACGTAGCGGCCCACGGTCATCCACACTGGACAGTCGACGGTCGTATCGTCGTCTAGCATTGCCGCCTCAGGTCTCGTCTCGCACAGTGCGTCCAGGACTTGTCTCGCTTTTCATTGCCTCGGCGTACACCAGGTGAATCCGCGAACCCATCGCGGTCGAATCGCGAGCTGGCACCCCACACGGAAAGGGCAGGCTCGATGCGGGGATTCGCGTAACGAAATTTTCGGGGGGCCAGATTTGACGACTACGATATCAGCTCGGTCGACTACCGTGGCGGTCGACCGGTGTGGAGTCGTCGAGCTTGCGTTGTACGCGGTCCGCATAGGTGTCGCGGTGTTGCTGCTGGAGCAGCGTGACCGCCTTCTGCCAGGTGTGGCGTGCTCGGTGGACGTTGGTGGCGGCGTAGGCGTCACCGAGACGGTCTAGTGTGCCGGCTTCGTCGTAGGAGTGGCCAAGCGCTCGCCGAATTGCTAGGGACTTGCGGTAGTACTGTTGCGACTCGCGTGGGCGGCCGGCGTGATGTGCGAGATATCCCAGGCTGTCCAAGACGGCTGCCTCGCCTTCGCGGTCAGCGTTGCGTCGGTGTAGCGCGAGTGCCGCCTCCAGGTAGGGGAGCGCCTCCTGGTGGTGGCCGAGTTTTGCGTGGTACCAGCCGACGGCGTTGAGGGCTTCGTCAACCCATTCGGGGTTACCGATTGCTTGGTAGATCTCGAGTGCACTCGATGCGTGGTTGAGTGCCTGTTGGTCATCGCCTTGTAGCTCTGAGGCGCGGGCCAGCACGTAGTGGGTGTGGGCCTGACCGGGCAGATCCCGGGACTGTGTTACCAGGACTAGGGCGTGGTTGAGGTAGTTCGCGGCGTCGTCGTGCCGGTCAACCTGAGCGCACGTTTCGCCGAGAAGCCGCGCGGCACGCGCTTGTGCCAATGCGTCGCCGAGTTCCCCGGCCGCGGTGTACCCCGCGTGCCAGACGTCCACGAGGTCTTCGAGCCTGCCGCGCCGCCCGTAGTACGTGTCCAGAGCCCATGCGAGTTGCCAGACCAGTGTGTGCCACTCGTGGGCAAGCGCAAGCGTCTGCGCGGCAGCAAGGCAAACGTGTTCCGCCTCTAGCCAACGTTGGGCAGCCACCTGATCTGCGAGTGGTTCGCATGGCCCCGGCGGCAGCACGCTTCCGGCGAGGGTGACAGCGCGCCGGTCCGGTTCGAGAATCTGGTCAGCCTGGGTGGCTGTGCGTACGTAGAAGTTGACCAAGTGGCGCAGGGCGCGGAGTGGGTCCTCGGATGCTGCGTCGGCTCGCTCCTGCGCATACAGCCGGATCAGGTCGTGCATGCGCCAGCGGCCCGGTGGATCCTGCTCCACAAGGGACTGTTCTTCCAGTTCATGCAAAGTTCTCTCGGCCTCGGAAGGGGTGATGCTGCAGAGGGCTGCCGTCGCGTGCGCTGTGATGTCCGGGCCAATGGCCACCCCAAGCAGCTTGAACATCTGCGCCGAGGCGGTCGGCAGTGCGGTGTACGAACAAGCCAGCACGGTCCGTAGGCTTGCGTCAGGCGGTTCGTCGTCCAGGACAGTCAGCCGGGTTCTCGCGTCAGCCAACTCTGCAGCAACGGGAGCCAGCTCCCGCGACGGGTTGGTGGCGACTCGCGCCGCGACGATGCCCAGTGCGAGCGGGAGACCAGCGCACGCGGCCAGCACGTCGGTGACGGCGCCAGGCTCAGCGGCCAACGCCCGCGACCCGAGCCGCCGCGCGAGTAGCCGTCGCGCCTCGCGGCTATTCATGGCACTAATGGGAATGAAGAGCGCTCCGTGCGCACTGACAAGGCCCGTCATGCGGTTGCGGCTGGTAACGATCACCGCGCTCGTCGCAGAGGTGGGTAGGAGGGCGGCCACTTGCGCGGTGTCGCGTGCGTTGTCCAGCACGATAAGCATGCGCCGGCCGGCTGTCAGGCTCCGGTAGAACCTCACGAGCTCGTCCAGAGTCGTAGCAGTCCGCCTGGGATCGGCGCCCAGAGCTGCGAGTATGCCGCGCAGGGCAGTGGCGGTGGGTACGGGCTCGCCGACGTCGAAGCCTCGCAGATCCAAGTGGACCTGGCCGTCGGGGAACGACTCGAGGTGCTCATGGGCCCAGTGCAGCGCGAGCCAGGTCTTGCCGGTTCCTCCTGCACCGCTGATGACGGAGACTGTCGCAGTGTCGCGGGACGATTGGCCGCCAAGCATCTCAGTCAGGGCGGCGAGCTCTCGTGCACGGCCGACAAAGTTGCGGGGAGCGGCGGGCAGGTTCCGTGGCACCGCCATTTCGGATGAGCCGCCTTCGCGCCTCCACCCGGCGTGCCGAGAACGGGGCGCGACGGCGGACTTGTCGGTTGTGGCCTCTTCGGCGTAGCGGCGTGCTCGTTCCCGCGCGTGTCGGTCCCCGCGAAGGGCGTCAACGATCGCGGCGGCCATGTCCGGGCTCGGGTTCCTCCTGCCGCGCATCACCTGGTTGATGTAGCCGGGGGAGGTCGCCTGGCCCGCAGCCGAGGGGATCCGCTTCGCGATCGCGCGGTAGGAAGGTTTGCCATCGAACGCCCAGAGTCCGGCGAACAGTTCAACCAGCGACCGGGTGTAGCCGATCGGGGTACGAGCTGATCCGTCGTTTGGCATCAGCGCTCCACCCGCGTGCCCATGCTCTTAGCGTATCGGGGCTAAGCCAAACAATTCGGGCTCCGAGTGTTCGCTCATGATTCGCGTTCTGCGACGCCGGTCCGCAGGTCGCGCCCGCACCAGACACCTGGTGTTCGCCGCCGACCGCCATCGCAGAACACGACTCGAATCCTCGACTGCAACTGACATCGGCGGCAACGCCGTAACCGAAGGGGAGTGACCATGAGACATGCCCTAACGCGGGCGAGGGCTGCGGTGGCGAAGTACCCGCAGGCCGTGAGCGGCAGCACCTTCTCCATGCGACCACAGAACAGGCGCTGGCTCGCCAGGCTTCTGACCCTCGCCGTAGGTGCGACCGGCGTGATCGCTAGCACACTGATCATGGCCCAACCGGCCGCAGCGGCAACCCGATTGGGCGGCGTTGACATGCAGCGTGCGTGTGACACTCAGTACCCTGGCCGGGGTCTGCGTGCCGTGGTGACGGACGGCTCGAATGCCTACAGCTGGCGGTGCGTCGGCGGGTCCTTCTCCGGCGGAATCAACGTCAATGCCGAATGCGTGACACAGTACGGGCAGGGCGCATACGCCGGACTCGACAACGCCAGCAACCCCTACAGCTGGTACTGCCAGGGTTGGGCGTCTACGGCAAACATGATCGCCGCCGCGAACTGGGCAATCGCCGAGAAGAACTCGCCCGATCCAACATGGAGTGACCACTTCCGGCACCCCTGGTCAGGCTATTGCGAGCAGTTCGTCGAGCAAGCAAACGGATTCCGGTTCTGGTTCACCAGCGCCATCGCCGACTACACCTGGCATCGCGATCGCGGACGGATCCACCTCGACGCCAACCCACCGGTCGGCGCCCTCGTCTTCTATGGTGGCGGTGGAGGCTTCGGCCACGTTGGTGTGTCGATCGGCGGCGGGCAGGCGATCTCGACACAGGGATCAGTCGGCCAACGCCTTCCGGTTTGGCAACACGCCGTCACCGGTCTAGCAAATCCCTACTACGGCTGGGCGTATCCGATCGGCGCCTGAACAGCGACGGGGGTCGCATGGAACCCATGCGACCCCCGCGATGTGTATGGCAACACAATTGAACGCCGGCAACGAGTCCTGGGTCGCTGGCCAGTACGTGATAGACATTCCGTCGCCGGATTCCACATCCCGGTCCACGTACCGGGTGTCGGTGCAAGTGGACCGCAGCGGCGCCGGCACGCACAGACCTGCCTGCCGGTCGAGACGGTCCCCTGCTCGATGCGGCACTGGCTGAACTTGCCTCGCTGAGGGACGCCGACGCGGAAGGCGACGACCGCTCCGCTCGGGTCTCGGGGTACAGGCGAGTGAACTGACCGGCGCGAGATTTGAAAGTCGGTTCCCGCACGCGAGCCACGTTCCACGGACGGGAGTCCGAGCTCCGCCAGATCACCGCCCGCCTGGTCGGCTACGCAGCCCGTGGTCGTTGTCTGGTTGAGGTCCTCGATGGGGCGTTGCACCCCTTCGCGTTGGCCATCGATAACCATCCCTTGATGGCTCACCGGGCCGTTCGCGCGGCATGCGACCTGGTGGACACTCGCGCGGCGCTGGACCTCGCCAGCGTCGCCGCCTCGATCGACGGCGACGCCCTGACCCGTGCGGTGGGAGAGCTGTACCGGATCACCAGCGAGGGGCCGTTGCGTCTGGTCGCTGTGACCGTGCTGCGCATGCTCGTCGACCAACCGTCCCAGACCGCCGGTTCGAACGACATCAGAAGGAGGCTGCTCGCCCGCCAAGACCAGACTCTGGTAGCCACCATGATCGGTGAGCTGATCGTTCCAGCTGGACCACCAAAGGGGTCCCGTCAGCTGTAGGCCAGGGTGGTGTATCGCAGCGTTGCCGGCCCCCGAAGCGGCGCGGTCACCGAGCAGCGGCACCACCCTGGCACAACCTAGCTTGAGGACGGTGACGTTCCGTGTCAACGATCCGCCACTGTGTCACCATGACGGATGTGAGCCAGGGTCTTCGTCTCCGGTGGTCCGGCAGCCTGCTTTTGTCGGCGCTCGCGTGTGGCGTCCCGCTGGCCGGCTGCTCCCAAGAGCCGGCCGCGGTCACGGTGCCCGCGCAGAGCAAGGAGGAGCTCGAACGCGCCAAGCTGGCAGCCGAGACGCGCGGCGTCGAAGCCAAGACCGCGCGAGACGGCAGCGTGTCGGCTAGCCTGCTGCAGTGGGCGCCGTTTGCCACCGCTGTCGTGGCGCTCATCGGAGTTGGCGTCACGCTACGGGGTCAGCTGCGGGAGCGACGGACCGAGCGCAGGAGACGCCACGACGAGGAGCTGGCTCGAACGGTACAGAACCTCGGGTCGGATACGGCGAGGATGCGGCTCAACGCGGGGGCGGCGCTGAGCGCGTTCCTCGGGCCGAATAGTCCGGAGTTCCACGCCGACCTGCTGGCCGTGATCATCGCTAACCTCAAGATCGAAACCGACTCGTCCGTCGCGGATGTGCTGGTCCGCGACCTCGAAACGGCCCTGCGCCAGTGCCTGCGGGACAGCCGACCGACGGAGCTGGATCTGTCCCGGGCACCCTGGCTGGTGCGGCTGGATCTGCACGATGTCGATCTGTCGGGTATCCCGGTCGACATCGCGTTTGCGAACCTGACTCGGGCCAATCTCACCGACCTTTCCGCGCCGCGGACGGTTCGCGGCTGGGGAGCCATTCTCGACCACGCCCGCCTGTCCCGGGCCAACCTGCACGAAGCCCGCTTGAACGAGATCAGCGGTGTCGGCGCGGTGTTCCACCGCAGTCGGCTGGTCTCCGCTACGTTCAAACGGGCGGACCTTCGTCAGGCCAGGTTCCAGCAAGCCGATCTGCAAGGCGCCCAGTTCACCGGTGCCACGCTGACCGGGGCGGTCTTCACCGATGCTGACATCGCCGATGCGCGGTTCTACGATGCGCGCACGGGCTACGCGGCGGTTCTCGACGACGGAGCGCTCAGGTCACTGGCACACACCCGCAACCGCAGCTGGGAGCGGGCCTGGTTCTCCCCGGTACACCGGTACGCGGTCGCCGCACACGCCGGCGAGCTCAACGCCTTCCCCGCGTACGCTGCGCGACTGGTGCGTCGCGGCGCACTGCGTGCCGCGGCGGACTGGTACCAGAAAGCCTTGGACGCCGGTGTGGCGCTCGCGCCGAACGCCATGCGCCGGCTCGGCGAAGCGCTCCTGCCACAGGACCGCGATGCTGGCTACACCTGGTTGCAGCGTGCAGCGGAACGGGGCGACCCAGAAGCCATTGCCACCCTGGACCAGCAGTAGCAGCGGAGGACAGACCCGGCGCCTCACCGCCTCATCGTGTAATCCGTTGGTGGGTTTGCGGTCATGGCCACGAGTGGCCCGCCTCAGAGCCAGCACTGGGGCCCGCCCGGCAGAGCGCTACGTGGCAGTGGGATCTGACCACTCGCTGCGCCAAACGAGTGACCGCCGACCGATCCCGCCTTCTGCTCAATTCCGTCATCATTAGCTCACATGATCGACAGAAACACGCCCTACTGCCAGACCTTGTACCGGACGGACGTCAGGGGGGAAGTCTTCGATTTCGTAAACAATCCGGTACACCGCGCCATCAGGAACGTTCGACGCGAGCACCGTCCGGGTGTTCGGTGGCACAGCGCACGCCCTCGCTGGCTCGGTAACGGCCGGCTCGGAGCCGTCCTCAGGGTAGATAAAGACGAGGAACGTCTGACAGCGATCCGAGGGATCCGCCGCGTCCTTGATGTGCGAAACACTGATCGTCGTACAGGCCGAGCGTGGCACAGTCAGGGGAAGACTCACGATCCGCCCTGCTTCGTAAAAATCGGTAACCGGCCGGACCGACACACATTTGCGCTTCGCCATACGCCCGTTTTCCGCAGCGACACCGGTACCAACCGGGACCAACGGCAACTCAAGCAGCGGGAGCGGGGTGAGTCACGGACCGCCCCGTGCCCGCCGGAGTTGACGGCACTACTCCACGCTCATATCGCCGAGTTCGGGATCGGATCAGACGGTCGGGTCTTCACGGGTGAACGCAACCATGCCGAGCTACCCAAGCTGACCATCGTCCGGGCCTGGAAGCGGGCTCCGGAGGAGGTCTTCACGGCCGAGGTTACGGCCACCCCGTTGGCAAGGCGGCCCTACGACCTTCGGCACGCGGCCGTCTCGACGTGGCTCAACGGGGGAGTACCACCGACGCAGGTGGCCGAGTGGGCCGGGCAGTCCGTCGAGGTGCTGCTGCGGATCTACGCCAAGTGCTTGGACGGCGGCCAGGAGGTGCTCCGCCAACGGGTCCAGGCCGCGCTCGGGCACTGACCGGCGGAAACCAAACTTCGGCACGTATTCGGCAAGACTGGCCGGCGACCGCCGGCCAGAGCCGGGGACAACCGGACATACGGCTCACCCGAGCGACCGCGTTTCCACTGGTCAGAGTGGGTAGTTGAGGCTGGTCAGCGAGGGTGCCCCCGGCAGGATTCGAACCTGCGCTCCCGCCTCCGGAGGGCGGTGCTCTATCCCCTGAGCTACGGGGGCCCGGGACCACAGAACTGTACCAGGGCAACCACACGGCGCCACGGAACGGGCAACCTCGTGGCGTTGATCATCCGTCTTCCCCGCTGAACTGGCCTAACGGACGATCCTGGGGGTCGGACCGTCGCCGGCATCATGTGGCGTCCTGTCATCCACTGACGGAGGAACTTGCGCATGAGTAGCCGTTGGCTATCCCGCTTGGCGGTCGCGGCTGCGACCGCTGGTGCCGTGACCATGATGACCGCGACATCAGCATGGGCTGCCGTGACGATTACCCTGAATCCCGCTCATGTAGGCAAGACTCCTGGGTTCCAGGAGGACTGCAGCGGTCCGTTCGCGAACCTGCCGGGCGACAAGGATGGCTGGCACTTCATTCTGCCGTCGGCGAGCGGGGACAACTTCCTCCAGCTCGACCTGGTGTTCACCAAGCCGGGCGGCGGTAGCGAGACCGTCACGATTACCAGCAACAACGCCGGTAGCCCAAGCGTGGACACAACTCCACCAACCGGCGAGTGGTCAGGCTACTTCGACAACGCCGGCGCAGTCGACAAGCACGCCTACCTCTTTACGGACGAAGGCTGGACGCTCGCGAGCGGCACCGCGCAGGTCGACGGCGCGGCTGCCCAGCCGTCGGATACCTTCAACCTGAGCCACACGTGTGCCGGTGACGGCCCGCCGCCGACCGAGCCGCCGCCGACCACGGCGCCGCCCACTGAGCCGCCTGCCACGACCGAGCCTCCGGGCAACGGCGGCAGCTCGCCTCCGCCCACGACCACGACCCCTGGCGGAGGGCTGCCGGTGACGGGTACCGCGATCGGCGGGATTCTCATCGCGGGTATCGGCCTCGTCGCCGCGGGTATCGCTCTCCTGGCGATCCGCCGCCGGCGCGACATCGCCGACCTCACCGAGAGCTGAGCCGACCTGACGGAGAGCTGATCGACAAAGAGCAAGAGAGCTGACCAACAAGAGCAAAAGGGAACGGAAACACGAGAGGGCGCGGCCGCCATCCGCGCCCTCTCGTCATGTCCGGGCTCGCCCGAGAGCGGCCAGCCGGCCAGGGTCGGCGATTATGTCGATCTCGACGATCCGCCCATCCACGACCGTGCAACCCATGACTGTCGAGAGCCGTCCGCCGCGAGAGACCACGATGCCGGCGGCACCGTTCACCAGCGCCACCTCGGCATAGGCGGCCAAAGAGGCGAAAGACAGCGCCTCCCGGGAGACCCGGTCGGCACCGCCCACGAGCAGAGACCCCAAGGCGCCACGATCGGCCCGTACCACGACAGATGGGTCGAGTACCGCCAGCAACGCGTCGAGATCACCGTCCCGTGCCGCGGCGAGGAACGCGCCGACCACGCGATGCTGACGAGCCAGGTCACCGTCCGGCACCACCGCGGATCGACGGATTCGCCGGCGCGCGCGGCTGGCGAGTTGCCGCGCCGCGGTGCTCGTCCGGCCCAGGAGAGTACCGATCTCCGAGAACGGTACGGCGAACATGTCGTGCAGCACGTACGCGAGCCGTTCGGCCGGCCCGAGCGTGTCGAGCACCACGAGCAGCGCCATCCCCACCGCGTCGGCGTGCAGTACAGCGTCTTCGGGACCGATCACCGGGTCGGGTAGGTGGAACGACAGCGGCTCCTCCCGCCGGGACTTCCGCGCCCGGAGCATGTCCAGGCACACCCGCGCGACGATCGTCGTCAGCCAGCCACCTGGATTGTCGACGCTGTCGCTACCGGACCGCGAGGCGTGCAGCCACGTCTCCTGGACCGCGTCGTCCGCCTCGCTCAGCGAGCCGAGCATCCGGTACGCCACCGCCCGCAGCCGAGGCCGGTGCTCCTCGAAAAGTTGTACGTCCACCGGTCACACTTCCTCACTCGCGATCCGTCATCTGAGCGAGGAGGAAGCCATGCCACCCATCGTGTCCAGTATCGAGATCGCCAGGCCGCCGGAGGAGGTCTTCTCGTACGTTACCGATCCGACCAAGTTCACCGAATGGCAGGACGACGTCGTCAGCGTCAGCACACAGGGGAATCGGATCACCACGACCCGCAAGATCGGCCGGTTCAACCGAACGATGACCCAGGAGGTTACCGAGGTCGAGGCGCCAAGGCGATGGTCCGCCCGTGGCAACAGCGGCCCGATAAGGCCGTCGATGACGATCACCGTCGAACCACTCGACAACAACAATCGATCGCGAGTGACGTTCGTCCTCGACTTCGCCGGCCGCGGGTACGGTGACCTGCTCATACCCGCGATCCGCCGGATGGCGGCCAAGGGCGCCCCGGTCAGCTACCAGCACCTCAAGGAGCGGCTGGAGAGGTTATAGCGGCTTCGCGTTCAGGTCCGTCAACAGGTCTTGGAGGATCTTGACCTCCTTGGTCTGTCCTGCCTTCATGCCCTCGGCTAGCCCCTGCACCTCCCCGTCGGACGTCTCCGAAAGCACGCCGTCGACCATGTGGATGCCGCCCAGGTGGTGGCGCAGCATCAGCTGACAGAACAGGACGTCGAAGTCCCTGCCCTTGGCGTTGCGCAGCTGCTCTAGCTGCTGCGGGGTGGCCATGCCGGGCATCAGCCCGTTCTCCAGTGACTGCTGGCCGTCGGGCATCCAGGCCATCCGGGGCCGGGAACCGGTGGGGCTGAGTCCCCAGTCGCGCAACCAGGTCTGCATCACGCCGATCTGGGCCTGCTGGACCGTGGCGATGTCGTAGCCGAGCTGTCGTACCCCCGGATTCTCGCCGTTGCGGTACGCGAGCAGTGCCATCTCCACGGCCTGGGCGTGGTGGCTGCTCATGTCCCGGGCGAAGCCGGCCTCGGCCGAGTCGTCGCCGGGTGCGGTCAGCCGAGGCACCAGCCAGCCGACACCAAACCCGAGCAACACTCCGACCGCCAGCGCCGCCACCGCGACGAGAGTAAGACGGCGGCGCGACTCACCCACCGGTTTGCAGGTCCCTCGGGGTCGTGCCGGTCACGGTGATGCCGCCGCTGCAGACGGCACCTTCCTCGAGTGACGCGTTGACCCGCAGCGCCTTGATGAACTCGTCGATCCGGCCGTCGGACGCGTTGTCGACCTTGAGCTGGTAGCCCCACGCCTGGAGCGAGATCGGGGCGTCCAGGCCCGGGTACGGGCTCATGAGCATCATCTCTTGCCCGCGCACCTTCGACGCGAGCTTCTCGACCTGGTCGGCCGGCAGGTCCGGGCGGTACGTGATCCACACCGCACCGTGCTCGAGGCTGTGCACGGCGTGCTCGTTGGCGATCTGCGCGGTGTACACGTCGCCCATGCAGTTCTGCCAGATCTGGTTGTGGTTGCCACCGACCGGCGGGCTCATCGGGTACGTGAGCGACCCCGGCTGGTGGTTGCGCTCCAGCACGTTCGGCTGGGTCTTCCGGAAGTTGACGATGCCGGGAATGCCATTGGCCCGCTCGTCCCAGGTGATCGAACCCTGGTAGATGTACCAGCTGGCATACCCGATGATGGCCAGCGCGACCAGCAGCACGGCCGCGAGCACCGCGATCGGCCCCCAAGCCCGGCCCTGCGAGACCTTGACCGGCGCGATCCGCTTCCGCTGGCCCTTACCGCCGGTCGTCTTGACGGGCGCCTTCGTGGCCTTCGTACCGGGCGTGGCCTTGCTGGCGGCCGGCTTCTTGCCGGTGGACACAACGGACGGACGGCGCGAACCGCCACCGCCCTGTGGGGTGCTCATGCTCATGGTGCCTCGTCAACCTCAGGGTCAGGGGTGGACGGCGGCACCGCGGGTGGCCGCCAAGTTCACGAGTCTACCCCCGATAGCATGTTTCGGTGACTCCCGCACAACTCGCCGCTGCCGTACTGACCGCCGCCCGCGCGGTCTTCACCGAGCGTGATCTCGATCACGCGCTCCTGCCGGCCGAGACGACCGTGGAGCGACCGCGCAACCCCGACCACGGCGACTACGCGTCGACGCTCGCCCTCCAGCTGAGCAAGCCGGCCGGCGTGCCACCGCGCGAGCTGGCCGCCGCGCTCGCCGACAAGCTCGGCCAGACGCCGGGCATCAAGTCGGTCGAGGTCGCCGGTCCAGGCTTCCTCAACGTCCGCCTCGACGCGGCCGCCGCGGGGGAGCTCGCCCGCGTCGTGGTTCAGCTCGGACGGGGGTACGGCGGCAGTACGGCTCTGGCCGGTCAGCGCATCAACCTCGAGTTCGTCTCGGCCAACCCGACCGGTCCCGTCCACCTTGGACACACCCGGTGGGCAGCGGTAGGCGACTCGCTGCACCGCGTGCTGGCGGCCGCGGGCGCCGAGGTGACCAGCGAGCACTACGTCAACGACGCCGGTACCCAGCTGACGATGTTCGGCGCATCCCTCTACGCCGCGGCGAAGGGTGAGCCCATACCGACCGACGGGTACGCCGGGGCCTACGTCGCCGACATCGCCGCCCAGATCGTGGCCGCGCAGCCCGAGGTGGTGAACCTGCCGCGGGACGAGGCCGTCACGGTCTTCCGCGAGGCGGGGTACCGCCTGATGCTCGCCGAGATGGAGGCGAGCCTGGCCCGCTTCGGAGTCCACTTCGACGTCTGGTTCTCCGAGCGGTCGATGCACACCAGTGGTGCGGTCGAGCACGCCCTCGACGAGCTGCGCCGGCAGGGTCACGTGTACGAGGCCGATGGCGCTGTCTGGTTGCGTACCACGGACTTCGGCGACGACAAGGACCGCGTGCTGGTTCGCAGCAACGGGGAGGAGACCTACTTCGCGGCCGACGCTGCGTACTACGTCAACAAGCGGGAGCGCGGCTTCGACCGCTGCATCTACCTGCTCGGCGCGGACCATCACGGGTACGTCGGACGGTTGCGGGCACTGGCCGCGTGTGCCGGGGACGATCCGGACGAGCACATCGATGTCCTCATTGGACAGTTGGTGAGCCTGCAGCGGGGCGGCGAGCCGGTGAAGCTGTCCAAGCGGGCCGGCAACATCGTCACGCTCGACGAGGTGGTCGACGCGGTGGGCGTGGACGCCGCGCGGTACTCGCTGACCCGCGCCTCCACGGACTCGCCGCTGACGCTCGACCTCGATCTGATCACCCGGCAGGCCAGCGAGAACCCGGTGTTCTACGTGCAGTACGCGCACGCCCGCATCGCCTCGCTGCTGCGCAACGCCGACGACATGGGGGTCTACCGGGGCGACGACTTCGACCCCGGGCTCCTCAGCCACGAGCGGGAGAACGACCTCCTCAAGGCGTTGGGCGAGTTCCCGTCGGTCGTGGAGACCGCGGCGGAGCTGCGCGAGCCGCACCGGGTCGCCCGCTACCTGGAGGACCTGGCCGGTACGTACCACCGGTTCTACGACGTGTGCCGGGTCCTGCCGCAAGGCGACGAGCCGGCCACCGAGCTGACCCGGTCGCGACTCTGGCTCGTCGAGGCCGCCCGCATCGTCTTCGCCAACGGTCTGGACCTGCTGGGCGTCTCCGCCCCCGAGAGGATGTGAGCAGCCGTGCGCGCACACGAAGCGGGAGCGCTGCACGGAGACCTGGGCAGCCGCGGCCCAGCGTGGCTGCGTACCCCGGAGGACGTCAACGAGCTGCTGCCGCAGCTGTGGCCGGCGACCGTCCACCGTGGACCGGATGGGGTGGTTACCGTCGCCGGGCTGAGCGTCGAGGACCTCGCGCGAGAGTTCGGCACACCGGCGTACGTGTTCGACGAGGATGACTTCCGCGCTCGGTGCCGGGCGTTCCACGAAGCCTTCGGCGCCGACGTCTACTACGCGGGCAAGGCGTTCCTCTGCCGCGCGGTCGTACGCATCATCGCCGAGGAGGGACTCTGCCTCGACGTGTGCTCCGGCGGTGAGCTGGCGGTGGCGCTCGCCGGCGGGATGCCGGCCGACCGAATCGGCTTCCACGGCAACAACAAGTCCACAGTGGAACTCTCGGCGGCGTTGGACGCCGGCGTGGGCCGCATCGTGCTCGACTCGTTCGACGAGATCGACCGGCTGACCGCGCTGGCGCAGGCCCGCGGGGTCACGCCGGAAGTGCTGATCCGGGTGACGGTCGGGGTCGAGGCGCACACGCACGAGTACATCGCCACGGCCCACGAGGACCAGAAGTTCGGCTTCTCGCTCGCCGGTGGCGCGGCGCAGGCGGCCGTCGATCGCGTGCTGTCCGACGGGGTGCTCGATCTGCGCGGGCTGCACTCGCACATCGGCTCACAGATCTTCGACACATCCGGCTTCGAGCTCTCGGCGCGCCGGCTGTTGCGCATGCACGCGCCGTACCGCTTCCCGGAGATGAACCTCGGCGGCGGCTTCGGCATCGCGTACACCACAGTGGACGATCCGTCGACACCGGGCGACCTCGCCAAGGATCTGCAGAAGATCGTCGAAGACGAGTGCGGCGCGCTGGGCGTACCGGTGCCGCGGCTGTCGATAGAGCCGGGCCGGGCGATCGTCGGGCCGGCGATGTTCACGCTGTACGAGGTCGGCACGGTCAAGGATGTCGACGGCATCCGTACCTACGTCAGCGTCGACGGCGGGATGAGCGACAACGTGCGTACCGCGCTGTACGACGCGAACTACTCGGCGACGCTGGCCTCCCGGCGCTCGGCGGCCACCCCGATCCTCGCCCGGGTGGTGGGAAAACATTGCGAGGCCGGGGACGTCGTAGTGAAGGATGAGTTCCTGCCCGCTGATGTGCAGCCCGGAGATCTTCTGGCCGTTCCCGGTACCGGTGCTTACTGCCGCAGCATGGCCAGCAACTACAACCACGTACCGCGGCCACCGGTCGTTGCCGTACGTGAGGGGCAGGCCCGGGTGATCGTGCGCCGGGAGACCGAGGAGGACCTGCTCGCATTGGACGTCGGATGAGTACGCGGGTGCGGGTCGCGCTGCTCGGCTGCGGCAACGTCGGCGCGGAGGTGGTACGCCTGCTGCAGGAGCAGGCCGACGACCTGACCGCCCGCATCGGCGCGCCG
>Ga0075430_100002446_pt1 | contig 15465 bp, 13 predicted proteins | sample RhiMetdeltSRZDD4_FD_75294 | JGI IMG/M metagenome (GOLD analysis project Ga0075430, IMG submission 75294) | Populus rhizosphere microbial communities from Tennessee, USA - Rhizosphere MetaG P. deltoides SRZDD4 | ecosystem: Host-associated > Plants > Roots > Rhizosphere > Soil | place: USA... | reverse complement strand
GCCTCGAGAAACTCCGCCTCGAGCGTGATGAAGCTCTTGTCGCGGAAGACGGGTCCGTGGCCCGGGACGATCATCTCGACGTCGAGTTGCGCCAGTCGCCTGAGACTCCGCGCGTGCCGGCTCGGTGGCGGCGTGGTGTAAGGCAGGGGATACGACACCACGTCGCCGGTCACGAGGATCTTCACCTTCGGCAGGTACATCACCGTCGTCCCCTCCGCGTCGCCCGTCACACTCACGAGTACGATCTCGCGATCGCCGCGTCCGAGTCGGAGCTCGTCGACGTAGGTGAGCGTGGGGTACGTGCGACGAACCGCCTGCAACTCCGCCGCGAAGCCGCGATAGCGCTCGATGAACGACGTCTCGTCCGCCCTCTGCTGTGGCGAGAGCACGTTCCCCTGATCGTCCTTCCCTGTCGCCATCTCGCGGGCAAACGTGGCTTCGAACTGGGCGACGCGATCCCTGAACCGCACGCCGAAGAACGTGCCCATGTTCAGCATGTAAGTCTTCGTCTGCTCAGTCGCGACGACCTCGACACCGGGGAACGCGTCCGCGTAGACCTCGTTGCCCGACCAATGGTCCGGGTGCCAGTGCGAGTTGACGACGTAGCGCACCGGCTTGTCCGTGATCTTCCGGATCTCCGCGAGCACCACGCGCGCCGTGCTGGGCCGAGTGCTCGTGTCGAAGAGCAGCACGTCACGTTCGTTCACCACCACGACCATGTTCATCGACGAGACGTACCCGTCCGCGCCGGAGCGGATGTGATAGACCCCGTCAGCGAGCTTCGTCGTTTCGACCCGCGGCACGAACGGCGCTGCCTGCGCGCCGACGTACGACGCGGCGATCGCAAGCGCACCAATCGCCCCGGTGAGAAGTCCGATCATTGTGCCTCGAGAAGGAGTCGAGGCGACGGAATGTAGGACGACGCTCGGGGACCATGTCCGGAGGGGACCAACCGCTCGGCGAGTGGTGGAATCCACCAGACGAATCGTTGTCAGGTAACCGCCTAACATGCTCGAACTCGGCTTGGCGGGGCCGCCCGCCGTGTGCATGATTTCCGTGCCTGAGCCGACGCCGATTGTGTGATGGGCACGCGACGGTGGCGCGCAGAATCCGGGAGGTGTCGATGGCAACGAAGAAAGCAAAGACAGCCGCGCGCAAACGTGCGCAGCCGGCGAGACCACGTGCCGCGAAGCGGACCACGAAGCCGGCGGCCGCGGCGAAAGCAGCACGCGCCGCCAAGCAGGCCGCGACCGCGACCGCCGCGGTGACGGCCGAAGCCATGGGCGCCACGACCATCATCTACATCCACGGCATCGGCAACAAGCCCGCCGCGTCCGTGCTCAAGGGGCAGTGGGATCAGGCGCTGTTCGCATTCGACCTCGGCGAGCGGAGCCGCATGGCGTACTGGGTCGATCGCGAGCGCTACCCTGTGCCCCTCGAAGGCGCTTCGTCGGGTGGAGACTTCTCCGACCCGACCGAGGAAGCGCCACACGGGGAGTTCTCGCCGAAGGCACAGCGGGCACCGTGGGATTCCCGCGCGGAGCTCGGCCGCGTCGAAGACGACCTCTCCGAGCTCGTCGGAACGCCTAACGAACCCGCCGCCACGACGGCCGAGGCCGAACGACTCCGCAGCCTCGCCACCCGGATGCTCGGCGACACGCCACTGACGAATGACGCCGAGTACGAGGCCCTGGCCGAGGAGCTGAGGGGGCCGGCAGGGGCGGAGGTGCGTCGCATCCAGGCGAAGCGCTACGGCGCGAACGCGGTTCGAGCGAAGATCTTCGGGTTCCTCCCTCGCCCGATGCGTCAGTGGCTCACGCGCCACATGACGCGGATGTTCCTCCGTGACGTGAACGACCTGTTCGTGGACAAGACGAAGGGCAACCTCATGCGCGAGTCGCTCCGTGAGCGCCTGCGCGCCGGCGGAGGGCCGTTCATCGTCATCGGGCACAGCCAGGGGACGATGATCGCGTACAGCGTGCTCATGGAGGAGGAGTTCGCCGGGCTCGACATCCCGCTGTTCGTCACGCTCGGTTCGCCGCTCGGCATTCGTGAGGTGCAGGACTTCATCAAGGACCTCACCGGGAAGCGGAAGCTCACCACACCGCCTAACGTGCGCCGCTGGGTGAACATCTGTGATCCGCTGGACCCGGTTGCGCTCGACAAGCGTCTCGTGAGCGACTACGGCGCGAACGCGAAAGGGGTGAAGGTCGAGGACAACATGAAGTTCAACCCGGACTCGCCGCGACACCCGCACTCGGGCACCGGCTACCTGGCGATGGAGGAGGTGCGACAGCCGGTCCGTGAGACGGTCGACACCGCGCTGTTCCAGCCGGTGGCCCGCTTCAAGATCGCGAAGGATGTCGTCCGCGCGTATGCGGACAGCACGTCGAACGAGCGCCATCGCATTCTCGTGCAGCTCGAGGACTTCGCGACGACCGAGCTCACGCGAGATTCCGCGCTGGATCGCATCTACGAGCTTCTTGGCGCGTCGACGGAGGATTCGGCGGAACGGAAGGCGCTCGCGCCGGAGGAGCTGCACCGGTACGTGGCGCTGAACCTCACGCGCCAGCAGGCCGAGCTGCTGAGCTCACGCGCCCATGGCGACAAGAAATTCCCGGTCGCTCGCATCTGGAAGAACAGCGCGAAGTGGGCGTACCTCGACCGATCGATTCACACGACGCAGGCGTTCCCCGGACATCTGAGCTATCAGGCAGCCGGTGGAGACGTGACCTGGGCGGTGCTCGATTCGGGGATTCACTGGACGCATCCGCACTTCCAGGGCACGGCCGGCGGGCTCGGAAGCATCGCGGCGGTTTACGATTGTACGGACCCATCGCAACGCGCGGCTCGAACGCCGCTCAAGAAGCTCGACCCTGCGAACGCCGCCGACGCGCGCGCGGCCGCCGACAGGTTCGGTCACGGCGCGCACGTCGCTGGCATCATCGCCGGCCGACATCAGGCACCGGACGCCGACGGACGACAGCGCACGATGTGCGGCATGGCGCCCGACGCGCGGCTCGTGATCTACAAGGTCCTCGACAACAACGGCTCGGGCGAGGATTCGTGGATCATCAAGGCGCTCGACCACATCTTCGACACGAACGAGCAGGCAGGGAAAGTCGTCATCCATGGCGTGAACCTGAGCCTGGGGGGTGAGTTCGATGTCGAGGCGTTCAACTGCGGTCACACGCCGCTTTGCGTCGAGCTGCGCCGGCTCTGGCGACAGGGAGTCGTCGTGGTGCTCGCAGCCGGGAACGAGGGCTTCGCGTCGCTCAGCACGTCCGACGGCGACAACGTGCAGGCGAACATGGGGATGTCGTTAGGCGATCCGGCGAACCTCGAGGAAGCGATCACGGTCGGGTCGGTCCACAAGGACAGCCCGCACACGTACGGCACGTCGTTCTTCTCGTCGCGCGGCCCAACGGCGGACGGCCGCATGAAGCCGGATTGCGTCGCGCCCGGCGAACGGATCTTCTCGGTGCGGAACGACGCGAAGGTGGTCGGCGCGGCGGCGACGTTCGAGCAGCTCTACACGGAGATGAGCGGCACGAGCATGGCGGCCCCCCACGTGTCGGGGCTCATCGCCGCGTTTCTCTCGAAGCGAAAGGAGTTCCTCGGCCGGCCCGATGACGTCAAGCGCATTCTGCTGGATAACTGCACGGACCTCGGCCGGCAGCGGAACATGCAGGGCGCTGGCATGCCGAACCTCGTGAAGATGTTGGTGAACGTGTAGGACGGCCGCGATTCCTCGCTGACCCCAATTCCGCGATGCGCGGGGCGACCGGACGGGACGTCGAGCCGCCCCGCCGTCCCTTCCTCTTGACTTCGACAAAACCCCGGTGAATCCTGTCTTCTCTTGAAATCGTAAATACGGTCGGGACCACGCTGCCATGGGCGAATCGTCTGCCGAGCCCCTCCGGGGCACCATCGACCTGCTCATCCTCCGGACTCTCTCCCTCGCACCCATGCACGGGTGGGGGATCACGCAGCGCATCCAGCAGCTGAGCGACGGCGTGCTCGAGGTCAACCAGGGTTCATTGTACCCGGCCCTCCAACGCCTCGAGCAGAAGGAGTGGATCGACAGCGACTGGCAGGTCACCGACAACAACCGTCGCGCGAAGTATTACCGCCTCACCCCGCTCGGTCGCCGAGCCCTTGGCGCTGAAACCGAAAGCTGGCGCCGGCTCGTGCTGGCAGTGGAGCAACTTCTCCGCTCCACCTGATCCCGAGACTCGAGACACGACATGCGCGGGACGAAGCGGGTTCGAATGTGGTTGCGGGGCCTTGTCGCCAAGCGATCCGTCGAGCGTGAGCTCGATGAGGAGATGCGTTTTCACATCGAGATGGAAGCCGCCAAACACGCTCGGGCGGGGCATCCACCGGTCGAGGCGCGCCGGCGCGCCGCCATCGCCTTCGGCGGAATCGAGGACCACAAGGAAGCCATGCGCGAGGGGCGCGGTGCGCGCGGGGTCGAGCGGCTCGTGTCCGACCTGCGGTTCGCTGTCCGCCAACTTCGCAAGACACCCGGCTTCACCGCCGCCGCGGTGCTGACGCTGGCGTTAGGCATCGGCGGCAACGCCGCCGTGGTCAGCGTGGTGAACGGCGTATTGCTGCGGCCGCTCGCGTACCCGGATGCCGGCCGTCTCGCGTCCATCGGTCACCGCAGCCGCGGCGGCGACCTCCCGGAACGCGTCCCGCACTCGTCCGCTGCACACGTCGCGTACGAGACCGCGCGCAGCTTCGAGTCGATGGCGCTGTACGAGACGTGGCAGGGAAGCCTCACCGACCGCCAGGCGGCACCCGAGTGGGTAGACGTCGTCACCGCCACGCGCAGCCTCTTCGACGTCCTGCGCGTCCAACCCGCGCTTGGTCGCGCGTTCTCCGAGGAGGAGGACCGTCGCGGCGGTCCGCGCGTCGCTGTCATCTCGCACGGATTGTGGCGCCAGCGGTACGGCGCCGACCCCGGCATCCTCGGTCGCGTCCTCACGCTCGATGGCGTCGACCGTGAAGTCATCGGGGTGATGCCGGAGGGATTCGCCTTCCCCAGCCGCGCGCCGGTGATGTGGGTACCGATGCGGATCGACCGCAGCGATCTGAGCGGCTTCAACACACCTGGCATCGGTCGTCTTCGTCCTGGCGTGACACCCGAGCAGGCGACGATGGAGTTGACGGCGCTCCTGCCGCGCATCACCACGGTCGTGGACTTCATTCCGGCCGCCGTCCTGCGCGACACAGGGTTGCGGACCGAGGTCCGGCCGTACCTCGACGAGGTCGTCGGGAACGTGAAGCCCGCACTGTGGGCGCTCTGGGCGATGATCGGCCTCGTGCTGGCGATCGCCTGCGTGAACGTCGCGGGTCTGCTCCTCGTGCGAGCGGAGGCGCGGCGGCGCGAGATCGCGCTCCGGCTCGCGTTAGGTGCGGAACGACACCATCTGCTCGCGCAGTCGCTCGCCGAAAGCGGAATCCTGCTATCACTCGGCAGCGCCGTCGGGATCCTGTTCGCCTGGCTCACCGTGCGAGTCCTGCCACGACTCGCGCCGTCGTCGCTGCCGCGCATCGAAGACATCGGGGTCGACGGCACCGTCATCGCGATCACGATGTGCATCGCGGCGGTCGTGGCGTTCCTCTTCGGCGTCGTGCCGGTCGCCCGCAACCGTCGCGTCGCACCCGCATCGATGCTCGGTGGCAGCGATCGGAGCGGCACGACCGACACGCGGAGCGGCCGCCTTCGCCACACGCTCGTGGTGGCACAGGTGGCCATGGCGACGGTGCTCCTCGTCGGGTCGGGACTCGTGCTGCGCAGCTTCCAGAAGCTTCGCGGGGTGGACCCGGGATTCCGCACCGAGAACGTGATGACGTTCCGGATCGCGCTCCCGAGCGCGCGGTATGCGGATGCCCAGGCAGTCGCGCGCTTTCATTACGCGATGCTGGATCGCATCCGGGCCATGCCTGACGTCGAACACGCCGGGGCGACCGGGCAGCTGCCGCTTGCCGGCTACAGCTCGCTGATCGACCCCGTTCGCGTCGAGGGGCGTCCGACTCCGCCCGGCGTCATGCCCGCACTGGTAGAAATGCGCGTGGCGACGCCCGGCTACTTCGAGGCGATGGGCATCCCGCTCAAGGCGGGGCGCCTGCTCGAGCGGTCCGACACCGACCGCAAAACAGGCGCGGTGCTCGTGACCGATCATGTCGCGCGGTCGCTCGTAGCACCGCGCACGCCACTCGGCGCTCGGGTCGCGCATGGACTGGACGGCGTCACTGGAGAGCGCAAGTTCTCGGACGTCGTCGGTGTGGTGGGCGATGTGCGCGGGGTCGCGCTCGACAAGGCGCCGATCGGCGCGATTTACTACGCGATGGTGAACCGCGACAGTGTGGACATGGATTGGCTGGCACGGTCGATGGTCTACGCCGTGAAGACCACCATGCCACCCGCCACGCTCATTTCGTCCGTGCGGCGTACACTGGCGGAGATGGATCCGCAGCTGCCGCTCGCGGAAACACGGACGCTCGCATCGGTGGTCGATGCGGCTGAAGGCGGCATGCGGTTCTCGATGGTGGGGCTGGCCGCGGCGGCGCTCGTAGGACTGTTCATGGGAGCGATCGGGCTCTATGGCGTACTCTCGTACGTGACCGCGCAGCGCACGCGCGAGATCGGCGTGCGCATGGCGTTAGGTGCAACGCCGGGGACGGTGCGTGGATCGGTGCTCCGCCACGGGTTGGTCGTCGCCGGCGCCGGTCTCGCGATCGGACTCGCGGCAGCGGTGTCCCTCCGCCGTCTCGCGACGCCGTTGCTCTACGGCATCACGCCGACCGACCCGCTCACGCTGGTCGCTGTGTCGCTCGTCCTGCTGCTCGTCGGCGCACTGGCGACATGGCTTCCGGCCCGTCGAGCGGCGCGGCTCGATCCTGTCCGAGCCTTGCGCTGGGAGTGAACCCTACGGCGGGCGGCCGGCTTTTGCCGGAGACCCGGTGGCCCACGATCATGACAGTTGCTTGAAAGCGTCAACCGCAGAGGGAAAGGACAAGAACTGCACGCGGAGGGCCGCAGAGGGGCCGCTGACGCGGCCGCTCGGCGTGCACAGCCTGAAGCGGATGGGGGGACGGCCGACGGACGGTCGCGTCCCGTTAGGCCGTTCCCCTCCAATCAGTTTCGGAGCCGGTCGAGCCGGCGCGCGGCGCGGCCGCGCCCGCTGCGGCCCTCTGCGAGCAGTTCCTCCCGGTCCTCTGCGTCTCCATAGGCCGTTCAGCAACCGCGAACGGTAGAGGGACCGCGAGGCGTCAAGCGCCTGGTTACCCAACGCAGGTCAGCGGCTGAGCCCCCACTTGATGCGTGTGTAGGCGATACGAAAGCCCTGCCGCTCTCCGTTCCGCTGAGACGCGCTGCCGGGAGCAGCGCCCATCATCGCGAGGTCGCACCCCGATTCCAGGGCGTAACGCAGGCGGCTGCCTAACAGGGCCGCCTGTGCTCCGCGCCCGCGGAACGCCGGATCGGTGCTGGCGCCGGCGAGGAGTGCGACGCCGTCGTGGATCGCGAGCGCGGCAGCCGCGATCGATCGACCTTCCGACTCGACGACGAAGCACGTGACACCGTGGGCACGCGCACTGATCTCGCCGAACTGGCGGATGAAGGCCGCGAGCTCCGGTGTGTCGCCCCAGCCGCGGGCCGCCGTGTCGGCCCACCGGTCCTCCTCGCCGGCTTCGGTCCGTCGTACCGAGAGCGAAGAACCGATGGCCGTGCGCGGGAGCGTGCTCTCGGCGATCGAGGTGTGCATGACGGTCGTCAACTCCACCGGCCGGTAGCCACGATCGGCCATGAGTCCCAGCACCGCCGGATCCGCGAGCGGACTCACCTCGTGAAAGACTTCGGCGCCCCGGTCCAGGAAGAAGCGCTCGATCGTCGCGAGGTCGTCGTCGGTTGGCGGCGCGAAGAGGCCGAAGCCGAAGGTCTGCGAGAGCGGCGAGCCGACGCCGTCGAACATCGCGTACGTCCCGGACACGTCCCGCCACTCGGCGCCGAGTGAGGGCGTCGTTCGCGCGCGCGACTCGACGTACGCAGCGCTCGCCTTTGCTTCGGCGCGCTCGAGTCGTTGCGACAGCGCGAGGTCGGTGACCCGTGGAGTCGTCAGATGCGGAATGCGTTAGGTGTCGCTCAGGCGAACGAGCGCGATGGTGACGCCGGAGCATCCACGTGCATCGTGCGCACGGCGAGCGCGCCGTCGCGCCCGACTTCGAAGCGGAACACCGATAGCTCGGCATCGCCCGCAAACTCGTTCCGCCGCATCATGAGGTCGCGCACGTCGGCGTCCTGCTGGGTGCGGAGCTGGTCGACCTGAGCCCACGACAGCTTCCGCCGGTAGTCGGCGCACGCGGACTCGGCTGGCCCGTCGACCGCAGGGCCGTGAAACAGCAGGACGAGGTGGTCGACGTGGTGTGCCTCGACGAGAAACCGGCACTCTGCCCGCAGCTGCCCTGCGCGGATGAACTCACGTCCGCTCGCGGAGAGCGCGCCACCGCCGCCAGGAACGTACAGCCGGTCGTATTGCCGCACGCCAAGGGCGCGGGCGAGAAACGCGTCCGTCGCTTCCTGGAGCCGGCCGTCGGAGCAGGCGACGACGAGGATGTGCGGGCGCTCCGGCTCCCAGTGCATTCCGAGCGCGACGTAGTCCATCGACGCCTCCATGGTGGCGAAAGGACGTGCGCGTTAGGCGGCGGCGGTGAGAACCAACGGGGCGCCGCGCCGGATCACGATCGTGTGCTCGTGGTGAGCCGCGAGCACACGGTTGTGCGTGCGTAGCGTCCATCCGTCGGCCTCCTCGACGACGCGTGCCGGACCGGCCGTGACCATCGGCTCGAGCGCGATCACCAGTCCTTCAGTCAACACCGTGCGAACAGTGGGGTCCGGCCAGTTCGGCACGGACGGCGACTCGTGAATACGGCGGCCAATCCCATGCCCCGTGAGCTCGCGAATCACGGACGCGCCCTCGCGACGTGCGGCCGCTTCCACGGCCCGCCCGACGTCTCGGAGCGTCTGCCCGGCCCGCGCGGCGTCGAGGCCTCGGTTGAACGCGACGCGCGCCGCGCGCTGCAGCTGCCGGGCGTCGGCCGACACCGGCGGAATCACGACCGTCACCGCGCTGTCGGCCATGTACCCATCGAGCTCCAGCGTGACGTCGAGCTTGACGACGTCACCCGGTCGCAGCACGCGCGCGCCAGGAATGCCGTGCACGATCTCCTCGTTCACGCTGAGACAGGTGAAGCCGGGGAAGTCGTACGCGAGCTGCGGCGCCGACCGCGCGCCCTCCGCCCGCGCAAACCGCTCGCCGGTCTCGTCGAGCTCCCGCGTGGTCATTCCCGGGCGCACCTGCGCACGCATGTGTGCGATGGTCCGCGCGACGAGCTGCCCGACGCGCTGCATTCCGGCCAGATCCACTTGTGAGCCGATGGTCATTGTACGGCCAGGTTGAAGGCGCTGGTTCGTGAAAAGGGGTCAGCGTCGAATGTCATCCATCCACCGCCGGCGGCGTCGGATCGATGCCATCCGACGCTGACCCACCGGGAAACTAACTCCATTCAGCGACTCAGACGACGCGCGGACGCGTGAGCGTGAACGTGGACCCTTCTCCGACCCGGCTCGAGACCGTGATGCCTCCGCCCATGGCCCGCGCGAGGTCCCGGCTCATCGTGAGCCCGAGGCCTATGCCCTGATTCTCCGTCGGCGTTAGGTGCCGATCTACCTGTACGAACGGCTCGAAGATCGTGTCGAGCTCGAGCGCGCCCATTTCGCCGCCGCCTTGCAGGGCTGCGCCCGCGGCCGACGTCGTGGATGACGTGTTGCTTGCTGCTTTCATGTCTCCGGCGGGGGAGGTTCCGGGTGTGACAGGGTTCCCTTCTACGCGCATCTCGTGCCGCGGACCGGCCGACGTCTCACGAGCGCTGTGCCGCCCGCGCTCACTACTTCCGCTCGATGCGTCGCAGAAAGTCCGGCATTCCGTGGAACTGGTCGATGTGGTCCGGACCCGAGTTGCCGGCGAAGCCCATGATCTCGAGCCGACCGTTCCGCACCTCACTGAGCTGCTGCATGCCGTGCGGTCCCCAACGCAGCACCGGGGTTCGTCTGAGCCCGAGTGCCTCGACGAGATAGTCCGACGTCTCCGTCGTGCTCGCGAACGTGCCCGGGAAGATCTCGGAGTGCGTGACGAGGAAGCGCTTCTCCCCGCGCATGGCGGCGCGCCCGTAGCGAACGAAGGCCTCGAGCTTCGTGGTATCGAGCGTCCCGCCTTTCTCCATCACGATCCCCTCGGGGACGTAGCTCGTATGCAGTCCGTCGAGCAGCAGCACGGCGTCGATGGCGTCGAAGTGGCGTTGCTCGCGAAGGATCGCGCGAATGGCGCCGTGCCCCGCACTGAAGCCGGCGAGCGTCACTCGCCGAAAGGCGACATCCCGGCCGAGCGATGCGGCGGTCTCGCGCCTGATGCTCGAGAGCAGCGAGTCGTACGCCCCGGCATCACTGAACGTGCGATCGTACACGCCGGATCCTGCGCCGAGGTTCACCGTCGCGACGACATACTCTCGACCGAGACGCGACGCGGCGATCTCCGGAATGAACGCGGCGCCATGAAAGTGGACCACGAGGCACAGCGACCGAGCGACACGGTCGGCACCTGACGAGTGAAACAGCTGCACGGGCCGGTCGAGCGGACCCGCGAACGTGCGGCGACCGCCAGCTGGCTCCTGCTGCGGAATCCGCCCGTGTGCACGCGACTTCTCCACCATCGGCGACGGATTCTGCGGCGCCGGCGGCGGCACCGTCGGCGTCTGCGCGACCGCATTCGACGCCGCGGTCAGCACAGCGCCTGCGACACCGATCAGCGCGATCTGGTGCATTCGCTTACGGAAAGCTCGAGGTCATGACGAGTCGCTCGCCGTCCGCATCTCCGAGAGCATCGCACGATCTTGTTCGAGGCGACCGCGCAGCAGCGAGAACAGCTCCTCCTCGATCGCAACGAGGCGCGAGAAGGCTTCGGCGGGTTTCGGCGACGTCATCACCGCCATGTCGTGCCGCCCCATCGGCAGGTCGCGATACCCGGCCATCCGCCTGGCCGTCGCCTCGAGAAGGGCGGCCATGATCCGGTGCGAGTCCGCGAGCTCCGTGTAGGCGTCGTACTCGCGTTTCGAGTCGGCGTCGGTCAGGTCGAGCGCGGCCCGGTGCGCCTCCAACACATCGGCCATTGCCGCGGTCAGGGCGCCCAGCTTCGCCGGCAAAACCGAATGATGGGCGAGTCCTTTCCCGCATGTGGGCTGTTCGTCCATTTCGCCTCCCGCGTCTCGCGAGCAACGGTCATGACTCTCCGTACGCGAGCTTGTCCATCAGCTCGGCGAACTGCGGCCAGCGAAGCCGCTTGCGGATCTGACGCTTGCCGCCCTTCCAGTACAGCGAGCCTCGGCCGATCTCGAGCTCGCCGATCTTCTCGCCTCGCGCCGTGATCTCGACGTGCAGGCTCGTGCCCGCTTTCGAAAGCTCGTGCACGGCGAGACGTGCACGTACGATGTGCACCCGACTGAACTCCGGCCTGCGCCGCGCCCGTCGAGTCGCCATACGCCCTCCGGTTGGTGTACTATTGAACCTGCCACAGGGGCGCCGCGGGATCAACCACGTCGTTAGGTATGTCGGACATTCGATGCATCCGGTGCGCGATGCTGCTCGCTGGCGGTCTGGCCACGATCGCCGTGACGAACGCGCACGCACAGGCCGCGAGCCGAGCGGCGATGCCGCAGCTTCACCACGTCGGGCTCAATTCGGTCGACCCCGATCGCGCGATCGCGTGGTATCTCCGCGTCTGGCCGTCGGCGAAGCGAACGACCGTTGCCGGACAGCCTGGCGTCGCCGCGGACATGCTGCTGCTCTTCACCCGGGTGCATCGGCCGCCGCCCGGCGCGTGGCGCCGCGACCTCCAGAGGTCGGAGCCGCAGAGCGCGTTCTGGCACATCGGCGCGACGACGAACACGACGAACATCAAGGAGCGCGTCGAAGCCACGGGCGTGTCGTTCTTGCCGTTATTCGCGTCGGCGCAGGATACGGTCGGCGTGTGGCGCTCGGGACTCACGCCGTACGCGGGAACCGTCACGGCCGGCCAGCTCGCGACCGCCCCACCGGCGCCGCCGCGCGAGGGCGGATTCAGCTACGTCGTTGCGCCGGACGGCGTGTTGTTCGAGTTCACCGGCGGCCCGAACACGCGCGACGCGCTCTCGCACATCCACTTCTACCACGAGCGGCCGCTCTGCGCCGCGAACTGGTACGTCGAGCACCTCGGTATGGAATTGCCGCCGGTGCGCGACTCGAGCGGAGCCGAGACGCCGCGAACGCCGTGGAGCCCGTGCGAGGCGGCCCGTGGCGAAGCAGGATGGCCGTCGCTCGAGCGCGTGGGCACGATCCGCCAACCGTCCGGCGGCGTGCGGTTCGCGAATGGGGCCATGTCGTGGTATCCGCGCCAGTGCGCCGGCGACCGATGCGGCCGCGACATTCCGCTCGCCCCGTCGCGCGGTCAGGCGCTCGACCACGTCGCGTTCGAGGTGAAGGACTTCACCGCACTGGTGGAGCGGCTCCGTCGCGCACGCGTGAAGGTGATTCTCGAACCGTACACCTTTGGCGACACGCGCGCGATCATGATAGAGGATCCGGACGGACTCGCCATCGAGCTCATCGAAGCGCGCAACTAACTCGTCCGATGCTAGAACGGCGCCTGCCCCTGCGACGGGATTCAGACGAGCCTGACACTAAGCCCCGAGTTGGGTCGGCCGAGTCGCACTGGCGATGTCGCCGCTCCGCCGCGGAGCTGGTCGAGCACTTCCGTCGCGGGCAGTCGATGCCCTTCCATCTCCTCGGACTCCCGCCGAGGCTCGTGCGAGAGCCGGGCGCGGTAGACCTCGACCACCTGGCGTGCTTCGTCGATCGCTCGCCGCGCGACGCCGCGCATGTAGTACTTGTTGAAGTCACCCTCCGCCAGCATGCGAGCGGCCATCTGCGGCACCTTGGCGGTCGTTTGCGCACCGCTCGCCGTGCGGCGGGGCTCGACTTCAACGAGCAAGTCCGACGCACGGTCCTCCAGCCAGAGGTCGTCGTAGTAGCTCAGTGCCTCGCGGAGGAGCTTGCGATAGCTCTCGATCGCGGTCGGCCGCAGACGGTCCGATGCGTGGAACGACTCGGCCTTGATGTCCTGGTCCAGCTCGGCGACCGCGTGGCGGCGAGTGACAGGATCGAGGTTCTCGTAATGGAGAGGCATAGCCTAACAGCACCTGCAGTGGGGGTCACCGCATAACGCCGCAGGACCCGGACCACTTTACGGGGAGTCCACTGAGCCAGCAGGGCTTCGCTAACAGCGCTCAGCTGGGCGCTGGGGGCTGCTAGCATGTGCTTGGCGCTGCGGGCTACTGCCAGCAGCTAGGGGCTGGGGGCTGGCATCCATGCTCGGTATGCGCGGTGTCGCGGCATACTCGCGGGGAAAGTCGGAGACCACTCTCCCCGCGGGTATGCGCCGGCTCGCGGCAGCCAGCGTGGCTGCCAGCGCCAAGCCCCCAGCCGCCTGAAGCAGCCCTCAGCCCCCAGCTCATGCTAGCAGCCCCCAGCCCCCAGCCAATCTGTCCCTCGTGTCGATTCCGCCCCCGGTCGTTCGACGTAAAAGCGAAGGGCCAGCTGAAAACCACCAAAACGGAGACTCCAAAATGAAGTTCCTGTCGATCTACAAGGGCGTCGAGACGAACCAGCCCCCGACGCAAGAGATGATGGACAAGATGGACGCGCTGATTGCGGACGCCATGCAGCGAGGAGAGCTCATCGCGACCGAAGGCTGTCTGCCGACCGCGTTAGGTGCCCGTGTCCGGCTCAGCAATGGCAACGTGACGGTCACCGATGGTCCGTTCACCGAAGCGAAGGAAGTCATCGGCGGGTTCGCGATCCTCAACGCGAGCTCGAAGGCCGAGGCCGTCGAGCAGGCGAAGCGCTTCCTCGCCGTGGCCGGAGATGGCGAGTGCGAGCTGCGCCAGATCTGGGACGGGCCTCCGGCCGCCTGATACCGTCACCGTCGTACGCGCGCTTTCTGACGACGCTATGACCGCAGCCTGACAGCACAGTCTGGCGCGCGTACGACCTCGCGGGCGACAATGCGATCGTTGAGGCTCCCGACCCGCGAGGAGGTCACGTGACATCGTTCTTTCGGAGCTTTGCCCACACCGCGCGACGCCTGCGGCGTGCTCCAGCGTTCTCGGTCGCTGCGGCGCTCACGCTCATGCTCGGCATCGGCGCGACCACGGCCGTGTTCAGCGTCGTGAATGCGGTCGTGCTGCGTCCGCTGCCGTACCCGCGGCCTGACCGGCTCGTGGACCTGTCGCACACGCTCGCCGTATCCGGCGTCCTACGCGTCGATCAGTCCGATGCGACGTTCCTGCATTATCGTCAGGCGAATCGTGTGTTTTCGGGCGTCGCCGCGTATCGCGTGACGGCGATCAACGTCGGCGCCCTCGGCGGATCCAGCTCCGAGAACGCACGCGCCGAGCGTGTCGCGGTGGGCCGAGTGACCGCGACGACGTTCGCGGTGCTCGGCGCGTCGCCACTGCGCGGACGCGTGCTGACCGAGACCGACGACCAGCCGACCTCCCCGCGGGTGGTCATCATCGGTCAGCGACTGTGGGAACGAAAGTACGGAAGCGACCCGGCGATCGTCGGCCGCGCGCTGGAGATCGATGGCATGTCGCACGAAGTCGTCGGCGTCATGCCGGCCGATTTCGGACTGCCCGCGGAACGCACCGATCTCTGGGTTCCACTCCGGCTGGACCGCAGCAACACCGCGTCCGCGGCCTTCGACTACCGTGGGGTCGCCCGCCTTCGCGACGGCGTGTCGATCGCGACGGCAGCGGGCGACCTCCAGCGTCTCCTCCCGCAGGTGCCTGACGTCTTCCCGGGACGACTGACCGCCGGCGCGATCGAGCAGACGCGCATGCAGGCGGTCGTTCGTCCGTTGCGCGACGTCGTCGTCGGCGATGTCGGTCGCGTGTTGTGGGTCGTGCTCGGCGCCGTTGCGTGTCTGCTGCTGGTCGCCTGCGCGAATGTCATGAACCTCTTTCTCGTCCGCGCGGAGCAGCGCCAGCACGAGCTCGCGGTGCGGCGGGCGCTCGGCGCGAGCGGGGCGGCGCTCGTTAGGGATCAGATGTCCGAGGGCGTTCTGCTCACGTGTGTCGGCGGAGCGCTCGGCCTGGTAGTTGGCTTCGCGGGAGTGCGCGTGCTGCGATCGCTCGAGGGCGCGATCGACGTGCCGCGTCTGGCGGAAGTGAACGTGGACGCGGCGGTGCTCCTCGCCGCCGTGGCGGTGACGGTGCTTGCGCTGCTGCTCGTGACGGTCATTCCGGCGCTTCGGGCGGCATCGGCGAGCGTGACGACGGTGCTCGGTGATTCGGGGCGGTCGGTCACGA
>Ga0075430_100002445_pt1 | contig 15466 bp, 12 predicted proteins | sample RhiMetdeltSRZDD4_FD_75294 | JGI IMG/M metagenome (GOLD analysis project Ga0075430, IMG submission 75294) | Populus rhizosphere microbial communities from Tennessee, USA - Rhizosphere MetaG P. deltoides SRZDD4 | ecosystem: Host-associated > Plants > Roots > Rhizosphere > Soil | place: USA... | reverse complement strand
TGTAACGGAAACAGACCTGGGCCCCGTGCAACAGGAAGTTATACGGCAGGGATTTTCAATTACAGCCATTCATAATCATTTTGTACGCAACAGACCGAATGTAATGTATATGCATATTGACAGATCTGCGGATATAACAACTTTATCGAATGGGTTGAAAGCAATATTTGATAAAGTAAAAGAAGTAAGAGGCAAAGATCCTAAATCAGAAAAAGCAGATAGCGTGGCAAACACTCTCAATATTGCAATGTTGGATTCTGTTATCGGGCATAAAGGAGAATTAAATAAAGGGGTATATAAGCATACCATTGGAAGACCCGATGTTCAATTGCAGGAGCATGGAATTCCTGTTAGCAGTTTTATGGGTTTTAATACTTGGGCAGCATGGCAGGGAACCCCTGATAGAGCGGCGGTTTGTGGAGATTTTACAATGCTGGATAATGAAGTAGCGCCGGTCATTAAAGCATTAGTTGAAAATGGGATTGAAGTTGTCGCCGTACATAATCATATGGTTCATGAACAACCAAGAATTTTCTTTTTGCATTATTGGGGTGTGGGTAATGCTGAACAATTAGCCAAAGGGTTAAAAGCGGCATTAGATAGAACCGGGAAAAATGCGCTCGTTCATTAGCATATTTTAGATAAAAAATTGAGCTTTCATCTTTCAGACACAATTCTGACACTGCTTGTCCTTTAATTATTGATTGTGAGAGTTCGTCAGATTCCGGCCCCAGGCACGCACTTACTATTATTTCACGAAACAATTCCGACACATTCTTTCTATAACTGATTAAAAAAAGAGCGGGAGTTTTGAATAATTCAATAAAACAGCATAGCGGATTGTACTAATAACAATGCAAAATGTATAATATTAAAATACTGGATGTCAATCTTCGCTTTTTCTGCACATTGCGTTTTATATCATAAATTCGAGTGTTGTGCGTCATTCAAAAATCACCTTACATGAAGAATAAGCTTTTTATATTAACAGTTCTTGTCTTTCTCATCGGACTTGCACAGGTGCAAGCACAACAAGTTATTCGGCTGTATTCTGGAAAAGCTCCCGGTTCTGAAAACTGGACCTGGAAAGAGCAAAATTTGGGAGGTTATCTAAGAGATGTAACGGATCCGACTTTAACGGCTTTTGTTCCTTCAAACCCAAATGGTATTGCTGTTATTATCGCACCGGGCGGCGGTTTTCATTACCTCGTTTATGAGCTTGAAGGGACTGCCGTCGCAAAGAAATTAAATGAAAAAGGAATAACTGCCTTCGTATTAAAATATCGGTTGGTGCACGAAGACCCCGTTCATCCGTACTATAACAAAATGATGGAAACAAAGAATTTTAAAATGCTAGATTCGGTGAGTACACCCGTAATAAAACTCGCACTTCAGGATGCATTAACTGCTATTAAGTATGTCCGCCAACATGCAGCAGAATACAAAATTGATTCTGACAAAATAGGCTTCACGGGCTCTTCTGCTGGAGGAACTGTTGCGATGTCAGTCACTTACAATGCTTTGGAAGAGAGCCGCCCAAATTTTGTGGCAGTTCTTTATGCTTATGCCAATGCTATAATCGGTTCCAAAGTCCCATCTGTGAGGACACCCATCTTTATTGCTTGTGCCAGTGATGACGAATTCGGTTTTGCCGCCCACAGTGTTCAAATCTATTCCAAATGGTTAGAGGCTAATCAACCTGTTGAATTGCACATATACGAAAGAGGAGGGCACGGGTTTATAATGAAAAAGCAAAATCTTCCGTGTGATACATGGTTAGAAAGATTTACAGATTGGCTTTCAATGCAATATCCTTAAAGTAACAAAATGTACAGTTGATAGCATCAGACAATAATAGTAGGCATTCAAACCCTAATCAGGATTATCCTAAAACCTGTAGACTTATTTTAGGACGAGACAGTTTAAGGTGGTAGGTTGGTTTTAGAGGAGTGGAGACTCGTGCAGGAAGGAAAATCTATAAAACTGAAGACAGAGAAATCCGTGACCTACGATAACTTTCCCAAAGTACCAAAGCTCTCCTCCGCAATGTGGTCACTACATGGCTTTGGGCAGAGGGTTTCGGCCTTAAACCAAAGCCATGTAGGGGCATTGCATTCCTCCAAAAAATTCTAATCTTTTACCCGTATAAAGCGACTTGTTCTTTCTATAACATAGAACAAGTCTTCTCACCGTGAGACATTTTAGCAACTTGTAAGTTGAAATCCCAATGCCTCTTTTATGGTATAATAGCAATCTTCTTTTTGAAATTTTCATTCTTTGTTCTCCCGTACGAATAACTGGGGATTTGCTCGATAGGTCTCAAAATTCGGTTCTGTTAAATGACTGAAGACTTCCGCATTATTGTTCATCCAATTCAACCACGCCTCTCGATTTTTTCTGAAATCGGAAGAAATGCTTTGTGAGAATAGGATAAAATCAGGATTGTATGTGTTATCCCACGAAGAAGAACTTGTAAAAATGTTTTGGAAATCTAAATCATTTTTTTCGTTCAGAATTTGGCACACAAATCCTAAATATGCCTTCTTATAAAATTTAAATATTGATTCCCTGTAGCCAAGAAAGTTAATGCTTCTAAACGATGACTTTAAAGTAAGCCGATATGCCTTTAAAAAGTCAAAAAAAGTCTCAGGGTCCTTTTCTGGATCCAGAAATTCGTCAATCTTTGTCTTCGATTTTAAATCAGGATTGGCAAATTCGTTGGATACATTCATTAATGTTAGCAAATCGTTCGCATTCGACAGACCCCAGATCCGAGAATATCCTGATGAGTTTGGACTGGACAGAATGTCGAAATTTGTATTAAACATCTTTGAATGCTTCAGAATACTCGAAACAACAACTTTGTTATTATGATGAATTTCCGCTGGCGGCCAAAAATTCAAATGTATCAGATAGGAGTAACTATTGATCAAACCTAAAGATGCGTTCCCTGTTATTACAAAGTCTTTAGTGAAAGAGTCTATCGCACTATCAAGCTTCTCACGCCAATAGGGTTTATTGTTAGAAAGATGCATCGCGGCCAATAATACCGATTTAGATAAAGGCGAAGTGCTTGTATCGCCAACTACTTTTTTTAGATGAGTGAAGATCGTTGATCCGGCTTCCAGATTCTTCAATTTTGAAATCAGAGTTTCGATATTCTTATAATCATCTAAAACATTCAATAAATCGCCTTTATTCGTCAGGTAGCCAATTAGAGTTTCAATGGGGAGAGTCTTTCTTAGGCCCTGTAATTCAGCCGCCTTGTTTTTGATTTGTTTATTTACATCCACAATTTCCTGCTGACTGGCGTCCAACTCATCCTGTAAAGGCTTTATTCTCTCTATTAATGAAAGAGAATCATTTTTGTAGTTCGAAAACAATCTAATGGAGTCATCAACGAGCTTATTTACCTGTAATTGCAGTCTTCCTTTCTCAAAATCAAGTTTAGTGTTTTGAGCGGCAATATTTTCTTTTTGTGCGTCCAAATACGCTTTACCTCCGCCAAAATAAAAAGTGGCCAAGAGCGTAAGAATTGGAATTGACAGGGTTACAAAAAGATTGAGAAATTGAGGTTGCCGGAACCAGGGCTTCTTTAACTGTTGAGTTTCGGCCTTTAGTTTTTCCACCTCTGCCGTCAATTTGGTTTTTTGAAAATCATCGGTGGCTTCTGTAGCATTTTTGATGTGCAATTCTTCCTTCTTGAGTTTCTGAATTTCTGCAAGTAATTTGAGCTTTTGCAGGTCATCAAGCGAGTAAGTATCTAATACTTCTTTAGGTTCCATATGAATAAATTATTCCTAAAAAATCTATCTATTCTTGTTAGAACACTTTTCCAATGCCCGTAAAAATTTAATTCATCGTAAAATAAATATTTATTACCATTTTACATGCATGTTATTAAAGGCGTAATAGTTTTGAAAAGACTTCAAGGAGACGAATAAGACTAAGGCTAAGGTTAAAATTAATGAATGGACACACTGGGACAATACCTCTTTTGAGGTATTCGTACAACCGCATTTTAAATTTGATCTAAAGGGGTTATTCCCAATAAGCAATATCAAGGATAAATAATCCTTTAATTGTGTTTTCGCTTAATTTCCGAGTTTTAACGTATGTAATGTATAGATTAAGTTTGCGGCGTGCAATATTCTTAAACTTTATCACCAAACATGTTCGGGAAATTATTTGAAGAATTCGGAATCGATTCTCTTGCGACCATCAAACCATTTGGAAGCGGCCTCATTAATAACACATGGCATATTAAAGATGGTGATAACGATTTCATTCTTCAGCGAATTAATCACAACGTCTTTAAAAAACCTAAAGACATTGCAACAAATATCCGGCTGATAGCAGATCATTTGGGAAAAACTCATCCCGAATACCTATTTGTTACTCCTGTCAAAACAATTAGCGGGAACGATATGGTCTTTATAGAAAATGAAGGTTATTTCCGTATGTTTCCTTTTATAAAGAATTCACATACCGTTGATGTAGTACACTCCACCTCGCAGGCTTTTGAAGCTGCAAAACAGTTTGGGCGTTTTACAGATTTACTTTCAGCCTTCCCTGTCGGCGAATTAAAAATCACGATACCTGATTTTCATAATCTGAAACCAAGATATATTCAGTTCGGCTCGGCCATAAAAGAGGGTAATCAGGAAAGGATAAAGCAAGCCACAGAAACCATTAATTTCTTAAAAGAGCAATATGAGTTGGTGACCATCAGTGAGCAGATCAATAATGATCCAAATTTCAAAAAAAGAGTTACGCATCACGACACCAAGATCAGTAATGTACTGTTTGACCAGGACGAGCACGGCTTATGTGTTATCGATCTTGATACTGTCATGTCAGGCTATTTCATCAGCGATTTTGGTGATATGATGAGAACCTATCTCTCGCCTGTCAGTGAAGAAGAAAAGGACTTTTCTAAAATTGAAGTAAGAGAAGAATATTTTAAAGCAATCGCAGATGGATATTTAAGCGAAATGCAGCATGAATTAACTGCAATTGAAAAAGAACATTTGGTATATGCCGGAAAGTTTTTGACATACATGCAGGCGCTTCGCTTCCTAACTGATCACCTTAACAACGATGTTTATTACGGTGCAAAATATGAGGGGCATAATTTTATCCGTGCCAATAACCAGGTGGTGTTACTGAAAAAAATAATTGAGAAGGAAAAAAGATTAAAGGAAATGATCTGATCACACGGTCAGCAAACTGCAACCCCGAAGATCGCTGCCATCCATTCTTCCAAGCACTTCAAAACTGTTGTCATCATATAGCTTACCAACATCGTCAGTGGCAATAAACGAACAGCTATAAACATTGGCAAGATCAATAATATTAATGGCGCCTGTTATTGCTGGTTTTTGACTGTCGGCTACAGGCTCCCGACTCCTGACTGTCAGAGGGTCTTCATCATCGCGTATCAAAATTCTCATCCATGCCGGGCATTGGAATCTTCCATCAGCTTTTGAATATGCCTGCGACAACAATTCGGTCATTCCATATTCGGAATGAATTTCATTTTTACCGAAAGCTTTTTTTAACCTTTCATGTACTTCCATTCTTGTCAGTTCCTCTCTTCTGCCTTTCATACCGCCGGTCTCCATTATAGTTGTATGTTCTAATTGCTCCGGATAGCTATCGGGAGGAAATTGTTCGGCAAAATCAAGCAGCGCATAGGTAACACCAATAAGCAGGGTTTTTTGTCTTCTCTTTTCGAGTTCCTGTAATGTTTCTCTTAATTTTTCGAAGTCATATAAATAAAACCCGCTTTTATCATGTTGGCTTTGGTCAATCAGGTCCTTAACCATATAGACCAGCGAAGAATTCCCTTTTTCGAGATAAGACGGCAGTAACCCAAGAATGGACCACTCATCGATGCTTCCATAAAATCCCTCAAAATTCGTTCGGAAACTTTTTTTATAAAGCGCCAGGTCTTTTACGTGGTGATGGCTGCTTTTTGTTTGGGTGGTGCCGCTGCTCTCAAAAATTATTTCAGGATTAAACTCTCCGCAGATTATTTTGTCTGTCTTAAAAAAGCTGACAGGCAGAAAGGGAATCTTTTCAATCCGGTCGACATCAGCAATTTTTTTCCCAAGTGCATCAGCATAAGAACGATAAACGGGATTTGACCCATACTGAAATTGAAAGATATCCAATGCATGCCGCTCAAAGCCCTTGTCCGTCACTGAAAATATTTTATCATGCCATTCACAGGTCATTGCTGGCGGGTATCAGTTTTAAGCCTAAATTTGTTAACAACTAAAAATTCGATATGAAAACCAGTATTGCGCTTGCTGCGATTTTTGTTTTTACCATGCTTGCCTGCAGCAAAGATAAGTTTCAGACCGTACCATCACTTAGAGTCAAATCTATAAATAATGATGTGGTGCCGATAGGTGGCTCGTTGCGGGTACTGCTGGAATTTACCGATAAAGAAGGCGATGTTACAGACTCAATATGGGTAAAAAAGCAACGGTTGAACCGTCGCGTAGTAGCCACCCTTCGTGATTCTATTTTATTAAAGATTCCGGATTACCCACAAAAAAACAAAGGAGAGTTTGAAATCGTTTTAGATTACCAATCCATATTATCGGCGCTGTTCCCTTTGAATTCCAGTCCGCCAACCAATCCACCAACAAAAGAATCGGATTCGCTGAATGTAAAATTTGCTGTAAGAGATAAAGCAGGCCACACGAGCGATTCTGTTTCAATCGGCACAATCGTCGTGCTCAGAAGCTAAATGAATGAGATCGGTCTTTGATTTTTTTCTTTTTACCTCTTTGTACATATCTCTTTGCGCCGTAATAATGGTATATCAGGCCTATGCCCTTATTATCGACCGCCCATTGAACTTTTATTTTACGGCATTTGTTTTCTTTTCTACAGTTTGCAGCTATAATTTTCACTGGGCATTGACTCCAAATTCTGTTGCACCTTCACAACGCCTGCAATGGGAAGAAAAACACCGAAGCTATCATTTGCTTCTCTCTATCATTGGGTTGATCGGCTCCATCGTATTTCTTTTTTTTCTTAATGGCGGCTGGATCTATATAATCCCTTCGGTCATTCTTACCTTTTTATACTCAGCGCCAAAAATTCCTTTACCGGTTTTTCAATTGCTGAAGAAAGTAGCGATAGGTAAAACGATCTTTCTTGCATTGATCTGGGCTTATGTTACATCGCTTCTGCCGGTATTGATCGAAAAAACTGTTAGCGAAAAGGCGATCATATTTTTCATCAGCCAGTTTTTTCTTATTTATTCGATTTGCATTTTATTCGATTTTCGTGACAGAGAAGACGATAAAGCGGAAGGGATCAGAAGCATGATCACTTACTTTGATGAGCGAGGCATTAATATTCTTTTTGGAATATCTGTCATCATCTTCGCAATATTAACACTGTTATTGCTCAAATATGATTTGACATGGATGAATATAACCCTGCTTCTTATCCCGGCAGCGCTATTAGCAGGTTTGTATAATCATGCGAAACGAAATTTTTCAGATTACCTCTATTATTTTGTACTCGACGGGCTGATGATGCTGTCCGGTCTTTTATTGTGGCTCATGAACAGGTTTTAATTACATTTGACTTTTATAAAATCTTACTATGGCAAAGACTTCAACAAAAAAATCTAAATCCATTTTTACTGATGCATCTCTCCCCTTCTTCAAGAATTATATCAATAACGCTTCGCCTGTTGGATTTGAAACCAGTGGTCAGAAGCTATGGCTTAATTATATAAACCCGTATGTTGATACCACCTTTACGGATCCATACGGAACTGCCGTTGGCGTGGTAAATCCAAATAACTCTTTTAAGGTAGTGATTGAAGCACATGCAGATGAGATAAGCTGGTTTGTGAACTATGTAAATCCTGAGGGTCTAATTTATTTAAAACGTAATGGTGGTGTGGATGTGCAGATAGCGCCGGCTCAACGTGTGATCATTCATGGGAAAAAAGGGCCCGTAAAAGCCGTTTTTGGCTGGCCAGCAATTCATACAAGATTAAATAATCCTGATCATAAAGAACCAACACCAAAACTTGATAATGTTTTCCTGGATTGCGGAGCAAGGAACCGGAAAGAGGTTGAACAGCTTGGGGTTCATATCGGGGCGGTGGTCACTTACAACGATGGCTTTGATGAACTGGCAAATGAATATTATATCGGCCGCGCATTTGACAATCGTGTTGGCGGATTTATGATCGCAGAAGTTGCAAGACTTTTAAAACAAAACAACAAAAAACTTCCTTTTGGTTTATATGTTGTAAATGCCGTGCAGGAAGAGATCGGTTTACGCGGGGCGGAAATGATCGCAAGAAGAATTAAGCCTGATATTGCTATTGTAACAGATGTAACACACGATACAACTACTCCAATGATCAGTAAACATGTAGAAGGCGAGATCAGTTGCGGTAAAGGACCTTCGCTTGCTTATGCGCCGGCAATACACAATAAGTTGCTGGCTTTTGTGGAAGATATTTCAGCAAAGAAGAAGATTCCCGTACAATGGCGGGCATTGAGCAGGAGTACGGGCACAGATACCGATTCCTTTGCTTATTCGAATGATGGTTGTCCTTCCGTTCTAATATCAATCCCTTTGCGCTATATGCACACAACGGTTGAAATGCTGCATCGTGACGATATCGAGAATACAATTAAACTGATGTATGAAACATTGCTGGCGTTGACGCCAAAAACCAATCTTAGTTATTTTGAGAAGTAGCGTTTTTCGCTTCCTCTTCCTTTCGGCGGGAGCAATCGAATACGATGTTGTAGGCAACATCTTTGAGGTATAAGATCTTTTCATCAATTCCAAAATAGCTAACACGTTCCTGGATGAGTTTTTTAAACCAGCTTTGAATTTCACTGCTGTCGCATGCTGCCATTAGGGTGTCCAGTATCTTGAATTTTATCGTAGGCCCTTTAATTGTGTATTTACCAGTTAATTTATTACACCCCACATAGGCCGTGAATAGTGTGTCGCCGTAAAATTCGATGTAGGCTTCATTTAAAGAATCAGGAACTGCACGGGCTTGCCGGCGCATTACATTGATCGACCATTTACCATTGAATTTAGGACTCAGGTCCGGCATGATATACCCGACCTCTGTTTTATAATACACTACCGAATCGGTACTAAGGCTGTCTCCAACCACTTCAAATACCTTCGGGCCTTTTTCGATGCCTGGTTTTTTATTCTTTGACTTTTGCCCAATAGCAAAAGGTTGAATAAAGAAAATTGATAATAATATGAAGATTATCGATCGCATCAGTATTATAAATAAAGAGGATTTTCAAAAGGCGGGAAACGGTAAATTTATTCAATCCTTTTTAAATCACCATCCAATTTTTTCACCAAATTTTCCCAAACCAAAATGCTGATTTAATTGAAGGTTTAACCCTAATTGATTGTAAGCTGTATTGTTTTGATAATGAGTCCGCGCATAACGAACCTGTAGTTTTTTTACGATCAAGCCCGCTCCTAATGAGAATCCATTCAGGCCATTGGCTGTATTATTAATGTTTAATTCCTGCCTCCTTAAATGGCTGTAGCCGATCGTTACTTCAAGCTGTGGTACCGGGAAGAATTGCGAGGCCAACACAAAATGCCGGAAGATCTTATCAAAAGTGAACTTTCCATTTTTATTTACACCAAAAACGTTCTCATTATTGAATACTGTGTCATTATAACGAATATCGAATTGGTGTAAATGATGCGCCGTAAGTGAAAATGATATTGGTGCATGTTTTAATTTTTTGGTAATACCGGCCTGCAGATCGAATGGCAGCTCCTCTGCTTCAGTACCTGTATATTTTTTTAACTGGTACCCCGCATTCTTTACAAGCACCGATGCAGAAATAAGGTTAGCAGTATCATGAAATACAACGCCGGCATCAATTGCAATACCATTAGAACGATAAACGCCATAATTAGAAGAGATGAATTTTAGCGAACCGCCATAATTCCATTTTTCCAAATACCTCCGCGACGCAGACACCTGCATTACCCAATCATTTGGTTTGATAATTCCAAAAACATTTCCTGAAGCATCCGTTTCTGTTATTTTTCCATAATTAAAATAAGTGAGCCCCCACGCGAAATTTGTTTTCAGCTTTTCATGATGATAACCAAGAGACAAATGATATGCATTTATATCGGCATAAAAGCTATTGAATACCGCATTCATTTGTGTATGCATCTCTTTTTTTAGCAATCCCGGGTTATTAAATGCCAACCCAACATCATTTGAAGTAACCGAGACATTTACCCCACCTAAAGCAGTCAACTGGGTAGTATTGGGAAGTTTTAAAAAATTGAATACAGAGCTACCGCCAATTGTTTGGCCAAATAGACATGAGGAAACTGAAATAAATGCTATGACAATAGTGAAACGCAAGCAGCTAAATTGAGAAATCTTAAGCAGAGTGTAAAATGTGCTATAAAAGAGGTAGTGTCTCAGTTTGAAATTTTTGTTCACCACATAAGACATATAAAGACCTTAGAATACACATAGATTCTCATATAGAACAGCCTCTGTGTGTATTTTCTTCTGTGATCTATGTTCCTATGTGGTTCATTCTTTTTCAAACTGAGACACTACCATAAAAGAAATTCCCTCCCGCGGAAGCGGGAAGGAATCTTGTTTTAAACCCTTAAAACAACCAACTTGGAGAAATTTGTATATTATCTAATAACAGAAATTGTCCAATTGGTTGCCTATACAGAAAAATATTTTTTATTCCAGGGCATGATCCAGGACCTGGCTCATATTCTTTACGTAGCGAAACTTTAAACCCCTTATAAAATCCGGGTCGATCTCATCCACATCCTTTTCATTTTGCATGCAAAGTATCACTTCCTTTATCCCGGCACGTTTTGCTGCAAGTACTTTTTCTTTTATTCCGCCTACCGGTAATACCTGGCCGCGAAGGGTGATCTCTCCTGTCATCGCAACAAAAGGCTTTACTTTTCTGCGTGTAAAAGCAGAAGCTAATGCGGTCATGATGGTGATACCGGCGCTGGGTCCATCTTTTGGAACAGCTCCTTCAGGCACATGCAGGTGAACATTTCTTTTTTCAAACAACTTTGAGTCGATGTTGTATTTTTTGGCATTTGCCTGCAGATAACTCAATGCAGTGCTAACACTTTCCTTCATCACATTTCCAAGATTGCCCGTTATTCTCAATTCACCCTTCCCTTCACTAAGACTTGCTTCCATGAACAAGATATCTCCGCCAACATAGGTCCATGCAAGACCAACGGAAACACCCGGCATGTTAACTGATTTATAAAGATCATTGCTGAATTTGGGCTTGCCAAGAATCCGTTCTATATCGCTGCCGGAAATATTCACTCTCACTTTTTCATTTAATGCAAGTTCCTTTGCCTGGTTACGCATTATCGATGCTAAATGCCTGTCAAGCTCCCGGACGCCACTTTCTCTTGTATATTCCTTGATGATCTTCTCAACTATTTTTTCGTTGATCGTGAAGTTCGTATTCTTTAAGCCGTGAGCATCCTTTTGTTTTGGGATCAAATGGCGTTTGGCGATCTCAAGCTTTTCTTCCACAGCATAACCACCAAGCTCAATGATCTCAAGCCTGTCGCGCAATGCCGGCTGAATATTCTGAATATTATTTGCAGTGGCAATGAAAAGCACTTTGCTCAGATCATATTCCAATTCAAGATAGTTATCATAAAATGTATTATTCTGTTCCGGGTCAAGTACTTCAAGTAATGCTGATGATGGATCGCCGCGAAAATCATTTCCCACTTTATCAATCTCATCAAGTATCATTACAGGATTTGATGTTTTGGCCTTACGAATTGATTGCAGAATACGACCGGGCATTGCACCGATGTAAGTTTTGCGATGACCCCTTATTTCACTTTCATCATGCAAACCGCCAAGACTTTGCCTCACATATTTCCTTCCTATAGCATTGGCTATGCTTTTACCGAGTGAGGTCTTCCCGATACCCGGCGGCCCCACAAAACAAAGGATCGGGCTTTTCATATCACCTTTTAATTTCAACACGGCCAGGTATTCAAGTATTCTTTCTTTGATCTTCTCCATTCCATAATGATCATTATCCAGCACCTTCTTTGCTTTTTTGAGATCGTACTTATCATCCGTATATTCTTCCCAGGGAAGATCAAGCATCAGGTCGAGATGATTATAGACCACAGAATAATCCGGCGTCGTAGGATGCATTCTCTCCAACTTTTCAATTCCTTTCTGAAACGTTTCCTTTGCTGACACCGTCCATTTTTTTGCATCCGCCTTTTTCTGCATTTCTTTTATTTCGCGTTCATTCGTGTCGCCGCCAAGCTCCTCTTTAATGCTTTTCATCTGCTGCTGCAAAAAATAATCCCGCTGTTGCTTTTCAAGCTCAGTCTTTGTTTTTGCAGTTACTTTATTTTTTAATTCAGCAAATTGCAATTCACGCTGCAACATTTTCATCAGCATATCTGCTCTGTCGCGTATATTATTTATTTCGAGCAACTGTTGCTTTTCTTTAAGATCGGCGCTAAGGTTGCTTGAAACAAAGTGGATCAGAAAAGAAGGGTTCTCAATATTGCGTAGAATTATAGAAGCTTCTGCAGGAATATTTGGTGAAAGTTGAATGATCTCAGATGCGGTTTCTTTAATATTAGAAACATACGCAGCAAAGTCTTCATCTTTAGGAGCTTCCTCATCTTTTAGTATCTCGATAGCCGCTTTAAAATACGGGTTATCAGAAATAATGCTTTGGATCTTGAAACGGTTTCTTCCCTGGATGATAACAGTAGTACCCCCATCGGGCATTTTTATCAATTTTACTATTCTTGCAACCGTTCCGGTATTTTCTATATCGCCAAGTCCGGGGTCTTCTACGCTACTGTCTTTTTGTGCCACGACCCCGATCAATTTGTCAGCCTTATAGGCATCGTTTACGGCTTTAATACTCTTATCGCGGCCGACCGTTATGGGCAATACAACGCCCGGAAAGAGTACGGTGTTACGAAGGGGAATCACAGGTAATTCGTCTGGTATGTCCGTCCCATCGCTGGTTTCATTGTCACTCTCGTTTAAAGGAATTATGGGGATAAAATCCATCTCGTCCTCTGCCCGCAGTAAAAAATTCGAATCTTTCATTAGTTAATCTCAGTTTGACAACCTGGCACGAAATAATGCAAGGGGTTAAAAATACATCCTGATACTATAGTTGTCAAGTTTTATACCACGGATTATGGAAGATTGATTAAGGTTATGCGGATATTTAATTGATAAATACCATGTAACGCTCTTAAATCGATGGAGTCGTAAAACCCGCGAAAAAAAAATCCTCCCGAAAAATCGGGAGGATTAGCTTCATGAGATATATGAATTTAGAGAGACAATCCTACGGAAAGTTGAATGACCTGGCTTTTCCATTTGTCTTTATCATCAATATCATTTATGTTGGCAAGACCAATAACATAGCGACCGGATAAATATAGCTTTGCAAGTTTTATCTGCGCTCCGCCGATCATCGAGAAATCCCCTTTGGTAAATGCATCGCCACCATTTTGCAAAAAGTTTTTGCTTTGGTCCATCAGGATACTGAATGCCGGGCCGGCTTGCAAATAAACAGGGCCGATCAATTTATAATTGAGAAGAATCGGTATCGAAAGATAATTAAGCTTTACCGCGCTTTGATTTGAATTAATAACGTTTTGATAAACTGACTTGAAGTTACTGTCAAGTGTTGTGGAATATTGATTAAATAAAACCTCTGGCTGCAGAGAAAGTTTTTTGTCGTTTGTAAGTGTGATATCGGCAAAACCACCGAGATGATAACCGTACCTGAACTCATCTTTGAAAGATTTGCCTTGTACTTTTACAAGATTGGCACCTGCTTTTGCGCCAAGGCGGAATTGGGCTGATGCTGCCTGCACTGTAAGCAATGCAATAGCCAGGATAGCGAGCTTTGTTTTCATGTGTATATTTTTGTTTGGAGTAAAACTTCAACTATAGTGCCACTGGAAATGGGGGGCTGTTAAAATTCTTTCAAATACAAACGATTAACTATATCAACGCATACTTATTGTCCGCGAATTGATAACGAAATGTAAAAGTATCAGAATATAAACCCGACGTTTACAGAGAAAAGAGTGCTGAAGTTGTTCTCCTTGGTGGGAAAATAATAGTCAAACACTACCTGCGGCTGTAGAAAAAATTTGCTGACAGAATATTCTCCCCTTAAAAAGAGCGTAAGCGATAAAGGTTGAAAATCCAATTGGTCATCGAGATACACGTTCTCAGAATTATACAGAACATTGGCGCCGGTACGAATTATAGTTGCATACGTATTTGCAGACTGGTTAAATCCAAATTTTTGCGTACCGCTGATAAAAGAAAGCTGTGGTGTAATGCGAATGTGATCTTTATAACTGAGTATATCGAGCCAGTAAAAATCATGTCGTACAGAAGTTATAAGGGAAAAATCGCTGACCGATTCCCTTGAATTGATCCTTGTAATACCATTTCTTCTTAACCTCAGATCCTGGATCAATTCTTCTCTTTCGCGGTAGTCAGTGCGGCTTCCCCATCCATAGCTCAATGCAACGGTGGGCCTCACCCACCATTTGCGATAAGTGAAATAACTGTATACCTCGTTTTGGATGGGAGTGGTATAAAACGACAGTGAATCTTTGGTAAAAAATCTTGTGTAGGTAAAGCCGGCAGCAAAATCTCTATTTTCCAAATAATCATAGCCAGGACTAATAGCAATTTGATAAAGGTTAAGGTTGTCGTCGTGATTGACGATATTACCTGTTGCCGTAAGGCTCAATCCATCTTTATGAAAAAATCCAAGTGTAGGCGTATACGTAAAACTTTTCTTTGTTTCTAATACAGCAGTTGATTTGCTTGTAAAGTTGAAATAACCACGGCCAACCGCTACACTTCCCAAAATATAACTATGAGGCATGGCAATGGAGTCAAGAAAACTTTCCATGTCCTGGAGTAAGAGATCATAATCTATCGTCGAATCCAATGTCCAATCATCAACCTTGTCTTTCTTCTTTTTTACGTCGGTAGTTTTTGTTGTATCCGTTGATGGCACCTGGGAAAAAGAGGTGACACCCAAAAAAATCAGGGGTATAGTGATGAATAATCCTTTTACTATCCGGCAGTGGTATTCGGGCATTGCTTTTATGTGGCCAAAGAATTTCAAAAGCTGTGACTTATAAATACTTAGATAGTTTAAACTTATTTTAATCAGACTTGAAAACGCTACTTCAAGCTGCTTTATTTAGTTTTTTTACGAAATATTCGTCATACAAATTCAATTACCGTGATTTCCGGGAGTATTCCCACCCGTCCGGGATAGGCTAAAAACCCAAAACCACGATTCACATAGAGTTGTTGCGCCCCCTGGATATAATGGCCAGCCCATTGTTTATAAATGTATTG
>Ga0075430_100002443_pt1 | contig 15475 bp, 16 predicted proteins | sample RhiMetdeltSRZDD4_FD_75294 | JGI IMG/M metagenome (GOLD analysis project Ga0075430, IMG submission 75294) | Populus rhizosphere microbial communities from Tennessee, USA - Rhizosphere MetaG P. deltoides SRZDD4 | ecosystem: Host-associated > Plants > Roots > Rhizosphere > Soil | place: USA... | reverse complement strand
GCATGGCGTGGCGAAAAGCAACTCGCGTGCCGCGGCGCGCCGCAAAGATTTGCGCGACGGGGCGCGCACATAGCGATTTTCCCGATTTTTTCAAATCTCCACCGTCGACGCTGGCGCGTCAAGCCATTGACGATGGGTCACACCGGTTGTAATGCCGGGTGGAACGACGGTACGCGCGGAGCCCCTCGCGCGGTCGTTCTGTCCAGTGGCGAAATGTTTTCACACCGATCGCGACTCAGACCTGCGCGCCGCCGCGCTCGCTGTGTATGATGAGCGGCAAGGAGTGGAGTTCCGTCCTACGTGTCTCTAGAACTTCTCTACCGGCTGGCCAACCTCGCCATCGCGGTCGCGGCGCTCGGCGTCGTGACCCTGATCGTCGTCGCCATCGGGCGACGTGGCTCCCGCCGTCCCGAGCCGCTCGGCGTCGTATTCTGTCTCGTGTTCAGCGCCGTGGCTGTTCGCTCGGCGATGCATGTGTGGACGGGCGCCGATGGCGCGCACCTCGGCGCGCTGGTCGTCGCCGACTCGCTGCTCGCTATCGCCAGCCTCGCGTTCCTGGCGCTCCACCAGCGCTACGGCGTGTTCATCGACAGCGCCGAGATGCGCGACGAGTACGCGCAGAAGGAGCGGGAAGCGCGCGCGCTGGCGCAGGTCAATGCCGAGCTGCGCCGGCTGGACGAGCTGAAGTCCGAGTTCCTCGCCATGGTGAGCCACGAGCTGCGCACCCCGCTCACCGCCATCATCGGCTACAGCCGCCTTCTGATGCGCCAGGTGCACGGCCGGCTCACGCCCAAGCAGCTGGAGCATCAGGAGGCGATCTTCCGGGGTGCCCAGCGGCTCAGCGACCTCATCAACGATCTGCTCGACGTCTCGCGGCTCGAGGCCGGCCGCATCGAGCTGGCGCCGCGGTCGACCGACGTGGCGGTGATCGTGGAGCAGGCGGGCACGGTGGTGGCGGTGGCGGCGCAGGCGCGGCAGATCCGCATCACGAGCGAGCTGCCGCCCGACATGCCGGCCGTCAGCGCCGATCCGTCGCGTCTGCAGCAGATCCTCGTGAACCTCATTGGCAATGCCGTGAAGTTCAGCGCGCCGGGCGGGGCCGTGCGCATCACCGGCGGACGGTATCGCGAGCAGGCGTGGATCGCCGTGGAGGACGACGGCGTGGGGATCCCGAAGGACGAGCTCGCGCGGATCTGGGACCCGTTCTATCAGGTGGAGGCGCCGATGCGCCGGCGCCATGGCGGCTCCGGCCTCGGGCTCGCCATCGTGCGCCGGCTCGTGGAGCTGCACGGCGGGGTCGTGCGCGCCGAGAGCGAGGGCGAGAATCGCGGCAGCCGGTTCAGCTTCACGCTCCCGGTGGCCGCCGAGCCGGCGCTGCAGGAGCCGCGCGCGGTCGAGGCGCTGGCACCGCTGGAGCCGGTTCTCGGCGGCCGCGAAGTCCTGGTGGTCGAGGACGAGAAGCAGACGCAGGAGCTCATGCGGGCAGTGGTCGAAGATCTGCTCGGCGGCCGTGCGCGCGTGTGCGACAACGGCGAGCGCTGCCTGCAGATTGCCCACGAGCGCAAGCCCGCCCTCGTGCTGCTGGACCTGATGCTGCCGGGCATGAGCGGCTGGGAGGTGGCGCGCCGGCTCCGGCAGGATCCCGCCACCGCCTCGGTGCCGATCATCGCCGTCTCCGCGCTGTCACGGCCGCAGGAGCGCGAGTCGGCCCTGCACGCCGGATGTGACGCCTACGTGGCCAAGCCGTTCACGCCCGACGAGATCGGGCGCCTGATGGCCGCGACACTGGAGACCCAGGGGGTGGGAGCGCGATGAGCACGGACGCCGCGCGCATTCTCGTCGTGGAGGACAACGCCGACACGTCGGCCCTGCTCCGCGATCTGCTCGAGGCGGAGGGCTACGACGTGGCGTCGGTGGCCACCGGCGAGGCGGCCTTCGAGGCGCTGGCAGTCACGCCGGACATCGACCTGGTGGTCCTCGACCTCATGCTGCCCGGCATGAGCGGCTACGAAGTCATCGAGCGCATGCGCGCGCTGCCGGAGCTCGCGGATCTGCCGGTGCTGGTGCTGAGCGCGCTGAGCAGCCCCTCGGCGCGCGTGCGCGGGCTGCGCGAGGGCGCCGACGATTACATGACCAAGCCGTTCCTCCCCGAGGAGATCGTGGCCCGCGCCCGCACGCTGGTCATGCGGCGGCTGCTCGAGCGCCGGACGGCGGAGATGGAGGCGCTGGGCCGCATTGCCCAGGCCGCGCTCACGGCCGCCAGTCCCGACGTCCTGCTCCAGCGCGTGGCCGAGATCGCCGTCGACGTCTTCGCCGCCGACATCGCCGTCATCTACATGGTCGACGAGACGCGGGGAGAGCTCCGGCCACGCGCGGCGGTCGGCTTGCCGGCCGATGCCGAGCCGGCCCCCATCCCGCTCGGCGTCGGTGTCGCCGCCACCGCGATCGCCGGTCGCGAGCCCGTGCTGATTCCGGACGGCGCCGCCGATGACCCGCGTGTGGTCGATCCGATCATGCGCCGGGAGGCGCTCCGCTCGCTGATGGTGGCGCCGCTGGTCGTGGCCGGGGCGCCGATCGGCGTCATCGAGGTGGGCAGGCGTGCGCGCCGGCTCGACACGCGCGCCGACCGCCTGCTGCGGATCGTCGCAGATCGCGCGGCGGGGGCCATCCAGCACGCGCGGCTCGAGGGCGAGGCGCGCGAGCTGGCCGACGTCGTCCGGCGCATCGGGGAGGGGGTCATCGTCGCCGACGTCGACGACCGCATCATCTTCGCCAACCGCGCATTTCAGGAGATGATCGGCGCCGCCGGCGATCCGCTCGTCGGCGTGCGGTGGACCGACTTCCTGGCCGGCGCCCAGGACGTGGCGGCGCTGACCACGCAGATGCGCGGCCCCGCCTTCCAGGGCGAGGTCTTGCTGCTCACGCGTGCCGGCGATCCGCGGCCGGTGCTGGCCACGCTGTCGACGGTGGAGCGCCGCACCGGTGACGGCATGCAGCGCATCGGGGTCTTCCGCGACATCAGTCGCGAGCACGAGCTGCGGTTTCGCGTCATCCGCGAGCAGAAGTTTCGCACGCTCGGCTCGCTGGCAGCGGGCGTCGCCCACAACATCAACAACCGGCTCACGCCCGTGCTCGGCTGGACCGAGATGCTGCAGGAGCGACTGACCGCCAGCGAGCCGATCGAGCGCGAGGAGCTGAGGCACGCGCTCAACGTCATCCACCAGGGCGCCTCGGACAGCGTGGAGACCGTGCGGCGGCTACAGGAATACTCGCGCCCGGCGCGCGTGAAGGGCCCGGAGGCGGTGCTGCTTCGCGACGTGCTGGAGCAGCTGCTCGCCCTGACGCGCCCGCAGTGGGACAACGAGGCGGCGCGGCGCGGCATCCGCTACGAGATCGATCTGCGCGCCGATCCGGCGCCGGCGATCCTGGCCGTGGCCAGCGAGGTGCGCGAGGCGCTGCTCAACATTCTGGAGAACGCACTGACCGCGATGCCGCAGGGCGGCCGGCTGACGCTGCACGTCCGCGGTCACGACGACCGCGCGGTGGTGTCGATCTCGGACACCGGGCGCGGCATGAGCCCGGAGGTCCAGCGACTGGCGTTCGAGCCGTTCTTCACCACACGCTCGACCGAGGGCGGGACCGGTCTCGGCCTGAGCCTCGCGCAGGAGATCGTGCAGCGCTATCGCGGCACCATCGCCCTCGACAGCGCCGAGGGCGTCGGCACCACGTTCACGCTGTCGTTCCCCGCCATCACCGCCGAGGCCGTCCGCACGCCGGCGTTCCTGCCGACGCTGGAGTCGCTGCGCATCCTGGCCGTCGAGGACGAGCCCGAGGTGCTGGACGTGCTACGCGCGATGCTCTCCAGCGCCGGCCACACCGTGTTCACGGCGGCGTCCGGTCGCGAGGCGCTGGAGCTCTTCGACCGCGAGCCGGTGGATCTGGTCATCACCGACCTCGGTATGCCCGGCATGACCGGACTTGCTCTGGCGACCGAGCTGAAAGGACGGCGCGCGGTTCCGATCGTGCTCCTGACCGGCTGGGCGGACGAGCTCGACCCGGGCAGCGCACCGTCCGTCGACCTCGTCATTGCCAAGCCCTTCACCCGCGAGAAGCTCTTCGACGCTCTCGCCCGCGCTCTCCCCGACCGCGTCCGGCCATTGTAATGGGGGGCCCCGAAATGGGCCCCCATACCGCCCTTGGCTGTTCGGAACGCCCCGGCAAAGCCGTGGCGCTCCTCTATTTCGCGTAACTAGCGCAGGTGGATCTTGGGGCCGGGGGGCGGGCCGCCGGGGCCGGGGCCGCCGCGCGGGTCGAACCCGGGGGGGATGCCGGTGGGCACCACGATCTGCGAAGCGGCCTCGCGGCGGAGCTGCTCGATCTCGCGGCGTGTCCGCTCGAGCGCTCCGGCGGCGCCGGTGGCGAACTTCTCGATGGCGTCCGACAGCGACGTCGCATCGATCTCGAACACCAGCGGAAGAACGCCGGCGGGTGTGAGCAGCTGCGCCTCGCCCACGTAGGCGACCGGTCGGGTCGCGTCCGTCGAGCCGTCCGGCTTGAGCGGCGTCAGCACGCGGATACTGCCGACGCGGCGGTCCGTCACGACCTCTTCGCGGTAAAGGGAGGACGTCTCCATCCTGAGCTCGCTGGTGGGGATGTCGTTGGCCATGCCTCTAGCGATACCACACCGCGACGATGAGCGCCGCTAGTGCCAGGCGGTACACGACGAACGGCGTCAGCGAGCGCCGCTTGAGGTAGCTCACCAGGAACCACACGGCGAACCAGCCGCTCAGAAACGACACGAGGATCGCGACCGCCAGCGGGCCGCTCTCGCCCGCCGGGAGGCCGTCCCGGGAGAGGTCGAACGCTTTCTTGAGGCCGGCCGCGGCCGTGATCGGAATCCCGAGCAGAAACGAGTACCGCGCGGCCGTAGCACGGTCGAGCCCGGCGAAGAGGCCGGTGGTGATCGTGATCCCCGAGCGCGAGGTGCCGGGGATCAAGGCGAGCGCCTGGGCGAGCCCGACGGCAAGGCCCTGGCCCCAGCCGATGCGCTCGAGTGGATCGCTGACCACGAGCCGGCTCGACCCGGACGTTGCCAGCGCCGGCGCGCCCGCCCGGCGGTCCGCGACGAGCATGACGATCGCCCAGAACGCGGTGGTGAACGCGATCAAGAGTGGCCAGCGAAGGCTCGTCTCGATGTACGGACCGAAGGCGAGCGCTGCCAGCCCCGCCGGAAGCGTCCCCACCACGACGAGCGCGGCGAGGCCGCGCGAGACGCTGCCGACCGCGACGCCGACCAGCTCACCGCGAAAGTAGGCGACCAGTGCGGCCAGCGTGCCGAGGTGCAGGGCGGCATCCACGGCGAGCCCTTGATCGGGCCAGCCGAAGACGCGGGGGACCAGGATCAGATGGCCGGACGACGAGACGGGCAGGAACTCGGTGAGACCCTGGATGAGCCCCAGGATGATGGCCTGGGCGTAGCTCACCCGACGATTTCTTCGCCGCCGTCCACCCCGATCACATTGCCGGTGATCCAGTAGGTGTCGGGATGCGACAGCGCCACGATCGCCCGCGCGACGTCCTCGGGGGTCGTCAGCCGTCCGCTGGGATTGCGACGCTGTGCCATCTCGATGATCGCCTCGTGGCCGGGGATCTTCTGCAGGGCCGGCGTGTTGGTCACGCCGGCGCGGATGGAGTTGGCGGTGATGCCGCGGGGCGCGAGCTCGGCGGCGAGCTGCCGGATGTTCGACTCGAGGGCCGCCTTGGCCGCCGATACCGGTCCGTAGTTGGGGAGCACGCGCGCGCCGCCCGACGAGGTCATGGCGTAGATGTGCCCGCCGCGGCCCATCAGCCCGCGCCCCACCAGCTCCTGCGTCCAGTAGACGAGGCTGTGCGCCATCACGTCGAGCGTCATGTCCATCTGCGCCTGGTTCACCGCCTCCTTCATCGGGTCGGTGATGAACAGCTTGAGGGTGCCGAAGGCAAGGGAGTGCAGCATCACGCGGACCTGGCCCGCCTCGCCGCGGGCGTCGAGCACCTTCTGCATCTCGGCCGCCACCTCGGCGCGCTTCTCCGGATCGGCGGCGTTGATGTTGAAGAAGCGTGCGTCGCGTCCGAGGGCCTTGATCTCGCCGGCGATGCGCTCCACGTTCGGCAGCGTGGCCTTGCGATCGAGATGGACGCCGAAGATGTGCATGCCGCTGCGCGCGAGGGCGAGGCTCACCGCCTCGCCAAAACCGGACGAGGCGCCGAGGATCAGCGCCCAGCCGGAGAGGTGCGCGGAGCTCGCGGCCGTCGTCACGGGCCACAGTCTAGCATCCGCTCGGAGGGCGTCGTAAAATTCCGACTCGTCATGCCGAAGACAGCGGGCATCATCCTCATCGGCAACGAGATCCTCTCGGGCAAGACCAGGGACGAGAACGCCGCCTACCTCTGTCGCGAGCTCCGCGCCCTCGGCGTCGACGTGCGGCGCATCACCGTCATCCCGGATGAGGTCGGGCTCATCGCCGACGAGGTGGCCACGTTCACGAAGGCCTTCGATCTCGTCTTCACCTCGGGCGGCGTCGGCCCCACGCACGACGACGTGACCATGGAGGGTGTCGCGCGCGCGATGGCGGTGCCGGTCGTCCGGCATCCCGAGCTGGTGGCGCTGCTCGAACGCTACTATCGCGGCACGGTCACCGAGGCGGCGCTCCGCATGGCGGAGATTCCCGAGGGCGCCGAGCTCGTCACCGGCGGCACGCTGCGGTTTCCGACCATCCTCATGCGCAACGTCTACGTTCTGCCGGGCGTGCCCGAGATCTTCCGCCAGAAGTTCGACGCCCTGCGCGAGCGGTTCCGCGATCAGCCGATCCACCTCAAGAACGTCTTCGTCCGCATCGGCGAGGGCACGCTGGCCGACTACCTCAACCGGTTGCTGGAGTCGTTTCCGCTGCTGCAGCTCGGGTCGTACCCCGAGTTGTCGAATCCCGAGTACCAGGTGAAGGTGACGCTGGAGTCGCGCGATCGCGGCTATTTGGAGCAGGCACTCGGCGATTTCCTGGCGCGGCTGCCTGCGGACGCCGTCGTCAAGGTGACCTGACGCCCGGTGCGGGGCGTCCCGTTCGGCGTGGCCGTCGTCGCGGCCGGCCTCTATCTACTGAGGCTGGGCCAGGCGCCGTTCCTCGATCCGCCCGAGGGCTTTCACGCCGAGGTCGCGCGTTCGATTCTCGTCCTCGGCGACTGGATCCGGCTGCACATCGACGGCATTCCGTACTTCGACAAGCCGCCGATCCTCTACTGGCTGATGGCGGTCTCGTTCTGGATGGCGGGGCCGAGCGAGTTGAGCGCGCGCGTGTGGCCGGCGCTGGCGGCCGTCGGCGTCGCCGCGGTGACGGCGCGGCTCGGCGTGGTCCTGGGCGGCGCGCGGCTCGGCATGCTGGCGGGATTGATGGTCGTCGCCAACCTGGGCATGTATCTCTACGGGCGCCTCGTGAAGCCGGATGTGCCGTTCATCCTTTGCCTCGTGCTGGCCTATGCGGGTTTCGCGGTCGCCTACCGCGGCGGTGGGCGGCGCGCGCTGGCGCTCTTCTACGTGAGCCTCGGTCTGGCGACGCTGACGAAGGACATCCTCGGCGCCATCGGGCCGCTGCTCATCGTCGGGCTCTTCTTCCTGCTCACGCGCGAGCGTCCGGTGGCGCCCTGGGTGCCATGGTGGGGCATCCTGCTCCTGGTGGCCGTGGCCGGGCCGTGGTACGCCGCCGTCGAGTGGCACAGCCGCGGCTTTCTCTGGTACACGATCGTCGACAACCACGTGCTCAACATCGCCCGCCAGCGCGTGTTCCCCGACGAGGACGTGCCCCTCGGCTCGCTACCGTTCCTGGGCGTCACCTTCCTGGCATTCCTGCCGTGGGCGCTGGCGGCGCCGGCCGCCATCCTGCACGCCTTCCGGCGGCCGTGGGACAACGCGACCGCGCGGCTGTGGGTGCTCATCGCGCTGTGGCCGCTGGTGGTCGTCGGGTTCTTCACGCTGTCGCCGTTCAAGCTGCCGCACTACGCGCTGCCGGCGTTTCCCGCCCTGGCCCTCCTGGCCGCGCGGGCGTGGGACGAGTCGATCGACGCTGCGCCGCAATCGCTGCGTCCGCGCGCGTTGATCGTGCCGGTCGCGGTCGTCTTCGCGCTGGCCGGCCTCGCCATGGGGCTGGCCGCCGCGGACCGGCTGCCGTTACCGCCGGGGGCGATGGGCAACGTCGATCTGGCCACCCGCAATCTCGCCGCGCGCGGGCACCCGACGGGCGGCGCGCCACTCGCCGCCTACGTGTCGGTGCTCCGCTCGAGCGCGATCGTCTTCGGCGCGGCCGCGGTCATCCTCGCGTGGGCGGCGTGGTCGCGCCGCCCGGCGCTCGCGGTGTGGACGAGCCTGGCCGCGACGCTGGCCTTCCTTCCCCTGGCCGGCGACGGGATGACGCAGTTTGCGCGGAGCCGATCGACACGTCCCATCGCGGAGGCGCTGGCCATCCGGCTGCGGCCGGCCGACGAGGTCATTCACGAGGGCCCGCTCGAGAACAGCGCCTCCGTGCTCCTCTTCATCGACCGGCCGGTGCGCATCGTGAACGGGGAGCGCTCGAACCTCGCCTTCGGCGCCACCTTCCCCGAAGGCCGCGACCGTTTCTGGAGCAGTACGCGCTTGCAGGAGGAATGGGCGAAGCCGGGGCGGCGCTTTCTCGTCAGCGGCCTCGATCCCGCGCGCAGCGTGGTAAGCACGCTGCCCCCCGCCAGCGTTCGAACGATCGCGCATGCCGGCGGGCGGTGGCTCTACGCGAATCTTGGCGATTGACGCCGGCCCGGAGGATCATGGGGCGGTGGAGATGAGCGCGCCCCGCTACACGCTGAAGGCGGATCCGTTCAGCAGCCACTCGGTGATTCTCGAGTGGCTCGCCGAGGGCCAGGGGCGCCGGCTTCTCGACGTCGGCGCCGCCGACGGCCTGCTGAGCCGCCACCTCGCGGCGCGCGGCTGGAAGGTGACCGGCATCGAAGCCGACCCGGCGATGGCGGCGGCCGGGGCCGCGCACTGCGAGCGCATGCTGGTGGCCGACCTCAATCGCGGGGTGCCGGTTGTCGACGGCCTCTTCGACACCATCGTCTGCGGCGACGTGCTCGAGCACCTGGCGGATCCCCCCGGCGTCCTGCGTGTCCTCGTCCGCGCGCTCGCCCCGGACGGCGAGGTGGTGGTCTCGGTGCCGAACGTCGCGCATCTCTGGGTGCGGCTCTCGCTCCTGGCCGGACGCTTCGACTACGCCGAACGCGGCATCCTCGATCGCACCCATCTGCGATTCTTCACGCGGCGGACACTGGACGAGCTGCTGGCCGCCGCGGGGCTGCATGTCATCAGCCGTGCGACCACGCCGGTACCGCTGTACCAGGTGGTGGCCGAGCGGTGGCACGGCCGAACGCTGGCGGCCGCGCACGCCGCCAGCGCCGCCGCCGCCCGCGCGCTGCCGCGTGTCCTCGGCTATCAGTTCGTCGTGCGAGCGAGGCGCCGCGGGTGAGCAGCGCGCCAAAGGTCGTGGTGGTCATGCCCGCTTACAATGCCGGCCGCACGCTGCGCATGACCTACGAGGAGCTGCCGAAGGACACGGTGAATCTCGTCATCCTCGTCGACGACGGCTCCACCGACGCCACCCTCGACGTCGCCCGCCAGCTCGGCCTCGAGATCTTCGTGCACAACCGGAACTACGGGTACGGAGCCAACCAGAAGACCTGCTACACGGAGGCGCTGCGCGCCGGCGCCGACGTGGTGGTGATGGTGCATCCGGACTACCAGTACGATCCCACGCTGGTGCCGAAGATCGTGGAGCCGATCGTCCACGGCCAGGCCGATGTCGTGCTCGGATCACGGCTGAAAGGCGGCTCGGCCCTGGCGCAGGGCATGCCGTGGTGGAAGTTCGTGGCGAACCGGTTTCTCACGCGCATCGAAAATCTGGTCTTCGGCCTGCACCTCTCCGAGTACCACACGGGCTACCGCGCCTTCCGTCGCGAGGTGCTGGAGGCGGTGAACTTCCGGGCGAACAACGACGGCTTCGTGTTCGACCAGGAGATCATCGCGCAGGTGGTGGCGGCCGGCTTCCGCATCGAGGAGATCGCGGTGCCGACGCGTTACTTTCCGGAGGCCTCGTCGGCGAGCTTCGTCGCCTCCTCGATCTACGGACTGCGCATTCTCGCCGTGCTGTTCTGGTACCTGATGAACCGCTGGGGCGTGCGCCGCTCGCGCCGCTTCGACAGCCTTCGCGCCCGCTACACGCGGCTCGGCTGACGCGAACGTCTTCAGGGCGCCGCGTGCCCGAGCACGTGCGACGCGTGGTGGTGTACGAGCCGCCAGCGCTCGACGTCCCGCTCGAAGACGTTGGTGGCCAGCACCGACGTCACGGTGACGCGGCCGCGCACCTCGGAGAGGATGTTCTCGGTGCAGGTGACCCACGCCAGCTCGCCGGCGGCCACCACGTCGACGCTCGACAGCGTGAAGCTCATCTCGGCCGTGTTGGCGAAGATGGTCTCCCACGACCGGCGCACGGCCGCCCATCCGACGAGGAGCGGCCAGCCGGGATGGATGCACCTCACGTGCTCGCCGTGTGACCACACGCGATCCATCTCGTGGATGTCGAGCGTCTCGAAGGCGCGGTAGAAGCGCGCGTTGGCGGCGGTGATGGGATCGTGATCGCTCACGGACACGCGAGGACGAGCGTCCGCTGTCCCGGGGCGGTCATGGGCCGCATGGTACCATCGAGCCATGTCGTCGCTCGCCGCCGACCTCGCCATCGACGCGCGCGACGTCGAGAAAAGCTTCCGGTCCGGATTCTTTCGAGCACGTCGGACGCTCGCCCTGCGCGGCGTCTCGCTGGCGGTGCCGCGCGGCACCATCTTCGGATTGCTCGGCCCGAACGGCGCCGGCAAGACGACGCTGCTCTCAATTCTCGCCACGCTGCTGACCCCTGACCGCGGCAGCGCCCGTGTCCTCGGGCTCGACGTGGTCCGCGACGCGGGGGCTCTCCGCCGTCGTCTCAACATGGCGAGCGGCCGGCCGTCGTTTCTGTGGAGCCTTCGCGTTGCGGAGATCGTCGCCTTCTATGGTCGGCTGTATGGACTGTCGGGCAGCGTCCTGAAGCGCCGCGTCGACGGTCTGATCCACGAGTACGAGCTGGAGCCGTACCGCCGTGTCCCCTACAACGAGCTGTCCACGGGACTGAAGCAGCGGGTGGCGCTGGCGAAGTCGCTCGTCAACGACCCGGACCTGCTCTTTCTCGACGAGCCGACGCTCGGCCTCGATCCGGACGTCTCCGTCCGCGTTCGCGCCCACGTGGCCGCCTTGCGACGCGAGCGCGGGATGACGATCGTCCTGACCACGCATTACATGCGGGAGGCGGAGGAGCTGTGCGACGAGGTGGCCTTCATCAAGGCCGGGCGGATTCTGGCCCACGGCTCTCCGGACGACCTGAAGCGACAGATCAAGCTCGGCAGCGTCATCGCCCTGCGGCTCGACCCGCCGACGGTGCCATGGCTGGCCGACGCCGACGGCGTGCTCCGCGTCACGCCCGACGCCGACGGCTGGCTCGAGTGCACGGTCGATGACGTGGAGAAGCGGCTGCCGGTGCTGCTGCGCCAGCTCGTCGGCGACGGGGTGGTGGTGCGCAACGTCCAGGTCCGCGAGCCCGAGCTCGAGGAGGTCTTCGTTGAGCTGGCGCGCTGAGTGGCTGGCGGTGTGGGCGGTGGTGGTGCGCAACTTCATCATGGCCTCGCGCAACGTGTTCTTCTTCTTCGAGCTCCTGTTCTGGCCCATCGTCGGCGTCGTCTCGATCGGCTTCATGACGAAGTTCCTGGAGCTCACGCCGGCCCAGGGCTCGTTCGTCCTCATCGGCACCATCGCGCTGTCCGTTGTGAACGTCTGTCAGCTGGAGGTCGCCTACGCGGTGCTGATGGACGTCTGGTCGAAGTCCATCAAGCATCAGTTCCTGGCGCCCATCGGCATCCGGCATCTGACCATCGGCTCATGGGTGGTCGGCATGGTGCGGGGGTTCCTGGTCTTCGTCCTCGTGGCCGCCCTCGGCAACTGGGCCTTCGGCTTCCGCGTGCTCCAGCCGGGAGCGTGGGCGGTGGCGATCTTCCTGTTCGGCTGCTTCGTGAACGCCTGGATCGTGGGCGTCTTCGTCTGCGCGCTCATCACGCTGTTCGGCAACCGCGCGGAAGCCTTCGCCTGGGCCAGCGTCAACCTCGTCCTCATGCTGGCCGGCATCTACTATCCGGTGTCGGTGCTGCCGGACGCGGCGGCAGCGGTCGCCCGCGCGATCCCGCTCACGTACTTCCTCGACGCCTATCGATCGCACTTCGGCTTCGCCACCGAGTTCGCCTCGCCCATTGCTACCGGCCTGGCGCTGTCGGCGTTCTACGCGGTGGCGGCGCACTGGACGTTCTTCGCGGCCATCCAGCGCGCACGCCGCACCGGCCTTCTCCTCAAAATGTCGGAGTGACCATCATGGACATCCAGGCCTTCGCCAAGATCAGCCCGTGCAACTACGCCGACGTCATCACGCGCGACCGGGTGATGGACCCCGCCATCCGGCCGCTCTGGAATCCGATTCCGCGCGTGGCCGGCCCCGCGTATCCGGTGGCATGCCCGGCCGGGGACAACCTCATGCTCCACGTCGCCATCCATCGGGCGCCGGCCGGCTCCGTGATCGTCTGCGCCGCCGGCGACTCCAACTGGGCGATGGCCGGCGGAAACGTCTGCGCCTTCGCCCAGCAGCGCGGCATCACCGCCTTCGTCGTCGACGGCTGCATCCGCGACATCGCCGAGACCCGCAACAATCGCTTCCCCGTCTTCGGCCGCGGGCTGATCCCGATCCCCGGCGTGCGCAAGACCGCGGGGCTGATCAACGTCCCGGTCGTCTGCGGTGGCGTGACGGTCGCCCCCGGCGACATCGTCATCGCGGACGAGGAGGGGATCGTGGTCTTGCCGGTGGCGCAGGCGCCGAAGATCCTGTCCGACGCAGAGGCGCGCGCCGCCAAGGACGCGAAGACCTCGCTCGACGAGTGGGTGAAGAACCACAAGGCCCGGATCGACGAGACGACGCGCGCGCTCGGGATCTGAGCTGCCTATCTCACCGTAGGGGGCGCTATGCGCGGCTGCCGAGCGCCTTGCCGATCTTCGCCTCGAGAGTCGCGCGCGGCACCGCACCCACGACGCGGTCGACGATGCGGCCGTCCTGCACGAGCAGGATCGTCGGAATCGAGCGAATCTCGTGACGCGCGGCGAGCGCGGGCTCGTCGTCCACGTTGACCTTGGCCAGCTTCACGCGATCGCCGGACTCCGCCACGAGGGAATCGAGCACGGGCGCGATGGCGCGGCACGGGCCGCACCACGGGGCCCAGAAATCAACGAGGAGCAGGCCCTCGGTGGTCGCGACGGTTTCATCGAAGCTCGCTTGTGTCAGGACCATGTCTGTCCCTCCCATGCTTGGGAGCGCGACGTGGGCCGAATGGATTCATCCCACACTCCTCGCAGGCAGCCGATCGAGTCGCGCGCGACGCCGTCAGGGCCAGACCTGCGTGTAGGCGACCCGCGCGCGCTCGCTCATCGGGAAGTGAGCATCGTATTCCTTGCGCAGCAGCTTCATGTGATCGGAGGTCATGAGCCGCCGGTAGGTCGCCTCGTCCTGTAGCTCGTACATGGCCATGTACTGATACTTGTCCTCGCCCTCCAGCGCCTTGTAGCGCCGCGCGCTGACCAGCCCCGGAAACTGCAGCACTTGCGGGACGTGCTCCTCGTTGTACCAGCGATTGAAGGCCGCTTCCTTGTCGGGGGGAATGGTCGCCTTGACGATGAAGAGCGTGGTGGCCATGGTGAGCCTCCTTCTCAGGGACGCGTGTCGACGAGGCCGTACTTCACGCGCCGGTTGTGACGGCCCTTGTTGTCGATTTTCAAGATCTGCACCGGACGCGAGCGTGCGGTGGAGGGCAGGTGGGTGCCGCCGCACGCTTGCCGATCGAGGCCGACGATCTCCACGATCCGCACGGTGCCGTCGGCCGACGGCGGCGGCGCCACCGAGCGCGAGCGGAGCAGCCCGGGCTCGGCGCCTGCCGTATCGAGCGGCAGCCAGGCGTAACGCACGGCGAGGTCCTGCCGGATGACGTCGTTGATCTCGGCCTCCAGCGCGCGGAGCCGGGCGTTGTCGACGGCAGGCAGGTCGAAGTCGACGCGAGCGGTGAGGTCGGCGCCGAGCTGGGCGCCGGTGATGAGGGCGCCGTTGAAGTGGCGGTACACGAGCGCGTTCAGGATGTGGGCGCCCGTGTGCAGCTCCGCCTGCGCGGCGCGGAAATCGGGGTCCACGGCGACGTGAACGGCGCCATGCGGCTCGTCGGGCGAATCGAGCAGATGCCAGAGGCGGCCATCGCCCATCTCGAAGCCGGTGACCTGTGCCTCGCCGCGTTCCCACGTCAGCCGCCCGCGATCGGCGAGCTGCCCGCCGCCGCCGGGATGAAAGGGGCTCGTCTCCAGCACCACCGCGCCTGGACGCGCCTCGATCACGCGCGTCTCGAGGGTCAGCGTCTCGGGGTGATCGTGGCAGAAGTACCGCGACACCCGGCGCGCTCAGTGTCCGAGGAACTTGGTGACGGTGGCCGCGATGCCGGCCGCATCGAAGCCGAACTTCGCGTAGAGCCCCCTGGGGTCGCCGGATTCACCGAAGGTCGTGGTCCCGATGCGCTTCACCGGTGTGGGCCGCACTTCTGACAGCAGCTCGGCGACGGCGCCACCGAGGCCGCCGGAGATCGAGTGGTCCTCGACCGTGACCACCCGCCCCGTCGCCGTGGCGGACCGCACGAGCGTCTCCTCGTCGAGCGGCTTGATCGAGGCCGCGTTGATGACCTCGGCCGAGATGCCGGTCTCATCCAGTCGCCGGGCGGCCTCCAGCGCGTTGAAGACGGTGCCACCGGTGGCGACCAGGGTCACGTCCTTGCCGGGGCGGAGCGTGAGCCAGCGGCCGAGGCGGAAGCGGTAATCGGGCGGGCACACCGGCTCCAGGTTCTGCCGCGTCAATCTCAGATAGACGGGGCCCGCGTGCTCGATCGCATAGGCGACCGCCTGCCGCGTCTCGAGCTCGTCCGCCGGCTGGATGATCGGGATGTTCGGCAGCGCGCGCATGCAGGCGATGTCCTCGAGGCCCATCTGACTGTACCCGTCCTCGCCGATCGCCACGCCGACGTGGGTGCCCACGATCTTGACGTTGGCGTTCGTGTAGGCGACGGAGATCCGGATGGTCTCGAAGCGACCGACGATGAAGCACGCGAAGGAGCACGCGAACGGCACCTGGCCGGTGAGGGCGAGGCCGGCGGCCACGCCGACCATGTTGGACTCGGCAATGCCGAGGTTGAACGCGCGGCCGGGATACTTCTTGGCGAAGGCCGCGGTCATGGTCGACTTCGAGAGGTCGGCGTCGAGCGTCACGAT
>Ga0075430_100002440_pt1 | contig 15478 bp, 8 predicted proteins | sample RhiMetdeltSRZDD4_FD_75294 | JGI IMG/M metagenome (GOLD analysis project Ga0075430, IMG submission 75294) | Populus rhizosphere microbial communities from Tennessee, USA - Rhizosphere MetaG P. deltoides SRZDD4 | ecosystem: Host-associated > Plants > Roots > Rhizosphere > Soil | place: USA... | reverse complement strand
CCGGAAGATGGCCGGTGATTGTTTCGAAAGAAACTAGGTCTGCTTACCTTGGCGCCTGGACCTTCGGTCGGCGCAGATCCAGCCCAAGAAACTATGTCTGCTCGTGATCTGTAGGACGTTTGACGAGGAACACGGCCAACGCAGCCAGCGCGAGCACGACCAGCGGCAAGATCAGCGTCACACGCATGGTCGGGATGTACGCCTCGTAGAACGTCTTCTCCGCTACCTGCAGGACACCGGGCCGCACCGACGACGGGATGTCCGCGGGCAGCCTGGCCCCGGTCTGACCGGTACCGACCTGCAGCCCCTTGGCCGAAGCCGCCTTCTCGAAACCCTCGATGAAGCGGTTGCGGAACGACTGCGGCAGGGCGATCGCGTTCTCCCGGGCGGAGATCGGCAGCCGGTACGCGAGCTGTGCCTGCAGCACCGCGCCGACGGCGGCCGAGCCGATCACGGCACCGATCTGCCGGCTCGTATTGATCAGACCGGCGGCGGCGCCTGCCATCCGCGGTTGGACGCGGCGCATAGCGATCGACTGCAGCGGCGCGAAGGTCATACCGAGCCCGATGCCGGCCACCACGAGGCCGGTGATGATCTCGCTGCGGTCGTAGTAGAGCCGCGCCGAGTACAGCACGAGACCCACGCCGAACGCCCACAGCACGAGACCGATGATCAGGATGTCCTTGCCGCCGTACCGGTCGGCGATGCGGCCGGCGACCGGCGCCATCGCCACCGAGGCCAGCGACATCGGCGCCAGTACCAGGCCGGCCTGCAGCGCGGTGAGGTTGAGTACCGACTGGAGGAAGATGACCAGCGGCAGGAACAGGCCGAGCATGCCGAACGAGATCGCGGCGACCACGCCGTTCATCACGGCGAAGTTGCGGTCGGCGAACACTCCGAGCGGGATCAGCGGATCGCGCTCGCGGTTGGCGTACTGCTGCCAGAGGAACAGCCCGACGAGGCCGACACCGCCCGCGATGGCCGCGAGAATCCACGGGGACCAGGCCAGTGGCGGACCCTCGATGAGGCCGAAGCAGATCAGGAACAGCCCTGCCGAGCCGAGGACCGTGCCGAGCCAGTCGAGCCGCACCTTACGGTTGAACCGCAGGTCCGGCAGGATTCGCAGGGCCAGCACCAGGGTCACGATGCCGATCGGCAGGTTGACGTAGAAGATCCACCGCCAGCCCCAGGCGGTCACCAGGGCACCGCCGAGGGTGGGTCCGGCGAGGGTCGCGATACCGGCCACGGCACCCCAGATGCCGTACGCCGAGCCGCGCCGCTCAGGCGGAAAGGTGATCGTGATGATGGCCAGCGTCTGCGGGGTCAGCAGCGCGCCGCCGATGCCCTGCAGGGCCCGGGTCGCGACCAGCTGACCGGGTGACTGGGCCAGCCCGCACGCGGCGGAGGCGAGCGTGAAGACGACCAACCCGATCATGAACAGCCGCTTCTGCCCGTACAGGTCGCCGAGCCGGCCTCCCGTGATGAGGAGGCCGGCGTAGACGAGCGTGTACGCGTTGACGATCCACAACACCTGATCGAGATTGGCGTCGAGATCCGTGGTCAGGTCCGGCACGGCGATGTTCACGATCGTCGTGTCCAGCAGAATCATGAAGAAGCCGAGGCACAGGACGGTCAGCACCAGCCACGGGCTGCGCGAGGTCGGCGTTTCCGTCTCGGGCGAGGCGGCCACCGGCGTATCCATAGCTGGCGAGCATATCGACAGTTACCGCGTCACAGTACAGATCGCGGTGGCCGTCTTCGATGGGTCACTCTCCGAGGTCGCGCGCAGGGTCACGGTACCGGTCGGGGCCGCCGTGGTCGTGGCGGCCGCGTGGACCACGACGCTCGTGGTCGTACCGAAGGTCGTCGACGCCAGCGCGTTCGGCAGCACCACGCGGTAGCCGGTACCGCTGACCGTGGCGGACAGCCGGTAGACGTCGGAGGTCAGGAACGCCCGAACGTCCTCCGGATGGCCGGCACCGGTGCCCGCCGCGCTGCCGGTGTTGGTCAACGGGAACGTGCACGTCGCCCCAGCGGTGGCATTGCCTGTCGCGGTTCCGGCGGCCAGGGTTACGCCGCGAGGCTGCGGCCCGCGCCCGTCCAGTGACCGGATGCCGAGGCGGTACGACACCACGCCGCTGCCCGAGACACTGCGCGAGATCACATAGAAGTGCAGCCGGTTGGCCGAGTCGACCAACTCGTACTGGCTGCCGGAGTTCGTACCGGCGTGGAACAGCGCGTCGTTGAGCTGCCGGTAGTCCCCCGGCGTACGCATGACCGGTGTCCCGTCGGGCCGGTTGAAGTCCACCCGGTTGATGTCCTGCGGCTTCGCGTCGATGACCCAGGTGAAGCACAGGTACCCGCAGGTGCTGGTCTCGGCGTTCTTGTTCTTGGCCAGCAGCACGCCGGTGTCCGGGGTGAACGAGTCGAACCCGATGCGCTGCACGGTCTCGATCGAGTAGAAGTTGTACACCGGACTGCCCGCGCACAGCACGTTCGTGTTGACGTCGCAGGTCGGCGTGCGGTCCTGGCTCAGCTCGACGCGTACGCCCTGGATGCTGCCGGACGACGGGAGTGCCGTCCTGGCCCGCACGCTCACCACGATCATGCCGGTGGACGCGAGCGCGTCGCGGGACAGCCGCAGCACCTGCGCCTCGGAGATGTGCCCGAACTTCGTCTTGCTGCGCAACGTCTGCCCGGCCGGCATCGCCGCGCCCATGTTGGCCGGTACGACCCAGCGCATGTGCGGGCCACCCGGCCCGTTGAACGAGCCCCGGTCCATCACGTCCCAGGGACCGGAACCAACCCGGTGGTACGGCGTCGCGTACGGGTTGTTGTTGTTGTCCGCGATGCCGAAGGTGTGCGCGATCTCGTGGGTGATCGTGCCGGAGCTTTCGCCCTGGCGGATGCTCGCGTTGCCCCACAGCATCGAGCCGGCGAGCCAGGACGTCCACGGCACGTACCGGGTCGGCGCCCAGTTCGGCAGGTTCGGGTCCGGTGGCCCCCACGAGTCCGGTACGGCGTCGCGCGTCTGGAACTTCATCTCGCCGAACTCCTGCCACACCGACGTCTCGTCGTAGCCGGCGTATACCCGCAGCACGAGGTCGAACTGCTGGCGGATGTTCTCGCCGGCCGCGGCCCGCCACAGCGCGTCGGCATCCGGTTCGAGCTGACCGGTGCAGCTGAACCCGGCCGGGCAGTTGGCCTGCTGGCCACCGATGTCGTTGAGGCCGTACTGGAAAAGCCTCTTCGGCATCCGGTACGGGCCGAACGGCGTCAGCCGTACGCCGATGCGCCCGTTGGTCTGCTCCATCCAGTACTCGTGGACCGTATGCCCGTGGTTGAACGCGTTGGGCGTACCCCAGAAGTCGGCGTAGAACCGGGCGACGTCGGCGCGCGGGACGGGATCGACCTGCGGGTTGCCGAACGGGTCGGACAAGCGCGGCTTGGTGATGACGAACGCCTGGTCCGGGAAGTCCACCGCGACGACGGCCACCCGGAGCTGGCGGACGGTCGGCACCCGGGCCGGGTCGGCCCAGTTGGCGTTGGGCACGGGCCGGTAGTCGGCCCAGGTCATGTCCTGCTGATCCTGCCAGCGCTGGGGGTCGATGGGGTCGTCGATCGCCAGCTGGATCGCGGGCGCCGCAACGACATCGGGCGACCCTACGAGGGCGGTCACCACCGCCAACACGAGGAACAGGGCTACTCGGGCTCTCACGGGACACACATCCTTCCTCGTCGATGTGCGCCCGGCACTGACGACGGTACCAACAACCGGTGGCAGGATGGGTCGGTGCGAGACCGCCAAGAATGGCTATTCTTCACGGCGCTCCCCCGCGCCGACCGCACGCTGGCCACCGTGTGGTGGGCCATCCTCGTCGTCCGCGGCGTCCTGCCCGCGGTTTTCGCGGTCGCCACGGGAGTACTGGTCGGCGCCGTACAGTCCGGTCGCCCGCTGTCCGGCCCGCTGATCCTCGTCGGCGTGGCCTTCGTCGCGATGTCGGTACTCGGCCCGATCCACACGGCCGTCAGCACGAACCTCGGCGCGCGGACGTCGGCCTGGCTGAACGACCGGCTGGCCACCGCGAGCGTGGAGCCGCCCGGCATCGGTCATCTGGAGGACCGGGAGTTCGCCGACGACCTGACGATGGCCCGCGATTTCGACCTCGGTATCCAGGGTCCACCGCTGGCCATCGCGCTGGACTTCATCGCGGTGGGGTTGGTCGAGCTGGTCGGCGGTATCGCCTGCGGCGTCGTGCTCTTCGGCTTCCGCTGGTGGGCGCCGATCGTGCTGGCCGGAGCGTGGTTGGCGACCCACTGGCTGCTGCGGGAGAGCGGCGTGTGGCGCGATCGACGTACCGAGGAGGTGCGCTCGGCGCAACGCGACTCAGACTACGCGTACCGGTTGGCCGTCGACCCGCCAGCAGCCAAGGAACTGCGCATGTTCGGCATCGTCGGGTGGACGATCGCCCGGTTCACCGCCCGCCGCAGGCGGCTGCACGAGCTGCAGTACCAGGCGACGCGGCTCCGCGAGAAGTCCGTCCTGAGCAGCCTGCTGCTGGTGGTCGCGGCGAACGTGGTGGTGTTCTGGGCACTGGCCTCGGCCGCGGGCGACGGGCTCGGCATCGGGCCGGTCGTCGTCTTCGCTCAGGCGGCGGTGGGTACCAGCCTGATCGCCTTCGGTGGGCTCAACTGGGCAATGGACGGCGCGGCCGCGCCGGTGGCGGCGGTACTGCGGCTCGACGCGGCCATGAGCTCGGTCGGCGCGCTGAAGCTCGCGGCCGATCCACGACCGGCCGACGGGCTACCGACCGCCGAGATCCGGTTCCGCGGCATCACCTTCGCCTACCCGGGCACCGATACTCCCGTGCTGGAAGGCTTCGACCTGACGATCCCGGCCGGCTCGTCGCTGGCCATCGTGGGACGCAACGGCTCCGGCAAGACGACGCTGGCGAAGCTGCTGTGCCGGCTGTACGACCCACAGGCCGGCGCGATCGAAATCGACGGTACCGACCTGCGCGATCTGGACCTGGCCGGATGGCGGCGCCGGATGACCGCGGTCTTCCAGGACTTCACGCGGTTCGAGCTGTCCCTGCGGGACAATGTGGCGCCCGCGGGCGCGTCCGACGACGCGGTGCGCGGTGCGTTGCGGGCGGCGGGGGCGGAAGGACTGGCGGATCTCGACACCGTGCTGGCGCGCGCCTACGACGGCGGTACCGATCTGTCGGGTGGCCAGTGGCAGCGGATCGCGCTCGCCCGGGCGCTGTGCGCGGTGGGTACCGGCGCCGGCGTGGTGCTCCTCGACGAGCCCACGGCCCAGCTCGACATCCGCGGCGAGGCCGAGATCTTCGACCGGATCCTGGCCGCCACCCGCGACTGCACGACGATCCTCGTCTCGCACCGCTTCTCCACGGTGCGGCACGCGGACCGGATCTGCGTGGTCGAGGGGGGACGGGTGGTCGAGCTCGGCTCGCACGACGAGCTGATGGCGCTCGGCGGCCGGTACCGCGAGATGTTCGACCTGCAGGCCAAGCCGTTCGCGGTCGTAGAAGGCGACGAGGAGATGCTGCACGATGTCCTCGACTGACACGTCACTGCCGCCGGCGATGTCGTCGATGTGGCGGCTGTGCAAGCTCGGGTACCGGCACGAGCCCGGGCTGCTGCTGGCCGCCTTCGTGCTCGCCATGCTGGCGGCGCTGCCCGACGCGCTGATCGCGCTGTGGCTGAGCCTGCTGGGCAAGGGCGCCCTGGACGGCGACCGCACGCTGCTGGCCACCGCCGCGGTGGGTCTGGCCGTCTCCGCCGCGGCCACCTGGTTCCTGCGGATCATCTCGCAACGGGTACAGCGGCGGTTCCGTGACAAGGTCACGATCGCGCTGGAAGGCCACGTGGCCCGGCTCCAGGCGTCCACGGCCACGATCGCCCACCAGGAACGCCCGGAGCTGCTGGACCGGCTGGCCGTCCTGCGGGACCAGGTCTTCGTGCTCGACCACATGTACCTGTCCGTGTTCACCACCGCCGGCTGGCTGCTCCGGCTCGGCGTGACGATCGCGCTGTTGATGTCGGTCGACCCGGTGCTCGCATTGCTCGCGCTGTTCGCACTGCCGACCGTGCTCACCGCGAGCTGGCGCCCCGGGATCGAGCGGTCCGCGGAGGAACGCGGGGCGCAGGCCAACCGGCTCGCCCGGCATCTGTTCGTGACCGCGACCACCGCCGCGCCGGGCAAGGAGGTGCGCCTCGCCGCTATCGGACCGAAGCTGGTGCGGCAGCGCCGCGCGGAGTGGGAACGCTGGTACGCCGTCGTCTCGCGGGCACGGTGGGCCAGCGCCGCCTGGCATACCGCGGCGTGGGCGGTGTTCGGCGCCGGGTACGTCGGTGCGGTCGTCTTCGCGTCGGCCGTACGGCATGCGCCAGCGGCCGAGGTGCTGCTCGTGCTGGCCGCCGGATCGCGGTTGTCGGCGTACGTCGCCGCCACGGTCGGCGAGATCGGTTTCCTGCGCGGCATGTGGCTGGACGGCGCACGCCGGCTGGCGTGGCTGGAGGACTACTCCGCGAACCTCGTCGCCCCCGCCGATCTGGCCGTGCCGTCGCGCCTGACGAAGGGCATCCGCCTCGATCACGTGTCGTTCGCGTATCCCGGTACCGACCGGCTGGTGTTGCGGGACGTGACGCTCGACCTGCCGGCCGGCTCGGTCGTGGCGATCGTCGGCGAGAACGGCGCCGGCAAGTCCACATTGGTCAAACTGCTCGCCAAGCTGTACGAGCCGACGGCGGGCCGCATCCTCGTCGACGACGCGGATCTGGCCCGGATGCCACCCGACGAGTGGCGCGACCGGTTGGCCGGCGCGTTCCAGGACTTCTTCCGGTTCGAGCTGCGTACGCACCAGTCGGTGGGGCTCGGCGATGTGCCGCGGATCGACGACGAACCCGCGGTGCGTACCGCGGTCCACCGGGCCGGCGCGACCGATGTCGTCGACCGGCTCGCCAACGGTCTGTCCACTCAGCTCGGTCCCACCTGGCCCGAGGGCGTGGAAGTCTCCTTTGGACAGTGGCAGAAGCTCGCGTTGGCGCGCGGGTTCATGCGCGACGAGCCGCTGCTGTTGGTACTCGACGAGCCCACGGCGGCCCTCGACGCGGAGACCGAGCACGCGGTCTTCGAGCGGTACGCCGCCGCGCTGCGCCGCGCCGATCAGGACAGCGCCAACGGACGGATCAGCCTCCTGGTGTCCCACCGGTTCTCGACGGTACGGATGGCCGACCTCATCGTGGTGCTCGACGGCGCCCGGGTGGTCGAGTTCGGCAGCCACGACGAGCTCATTGCCGCCGACGGTACCTACGCCGAGCTGTACCGGATCCAGGCGGCCGCCTACCGTTGAGCCCCGGCGAACAGCGCCGCCAGCTCCCGCCGGCTGGTCACGCCCAGCTTCGCGAACGCCCGGCCCAGCGTGTTGTTGACCGTGTGGACGGACAGTCCCAGCCGGTCGGCGATCTGCTTGCTGGGCAACGTCGTGGCCAGCAGGGCGACCTCGTGCTCGCGTCGCGACAGCGTCCGGACGTCGCCGTCGTACCCGAGCAGCGGGGTGCGCGCCGACTGGCAGAGGCCGGCGAGCGCGGCCGCGCGCTGGCTCATCATCAGGCTCTGTCCACTGTGGCCGCCGCGCTGGTACACCCGGGTCGCGATCGCCGCCACCTCGGCGGCCAGCAACAGGTGCCCGCTGCCCGCGAAGGCGCCCGAGGCGCGTTCCAAAGCCGGCCCGTCCCCGGCCAGCCACGCGGCAACGGTCGCCGTCTGGGTAGCCGCGAACGGAGTCCCGATCGCGGCGGCGACCTCGCTCAGCCGCAGGCGTACCGTTGCCGCGGCACCGAGCCGGGCCGCGTCGAACAGACAGCTCGCCTCGACGGCCGGTTGCCCGGTGGCCCGGGCCAGCTCGGCCGCCCGCAGCGCCGCGTCGACACCGCGGGACGACGAGTCGACCGCTTCCACCCACGCGCGGCTCCGCTCGACCCACGCGTCGAACAACCGGTGAGTTCCGCCGTCGGCCCTCGCCAGCCACTCCCGAGCCCCGGCGGCATCCCCGGCGACGGCGTGTACGCCGGCCAGTTCCGCGGCGCAGACGCGTACCAGACGATGGGAGTACTCGTCGGCGAGCAGAGCGACGGCCTCGCGGAGGGCGACCCGCGCGTCGGCGATGCGGCCCTGGTCCCTGGCCACCACCCCGCGCAACGCGGCCCAACAGCCGGCCAGTTGGCGGGACCGGTCCGTGACGGCGGCGCGGTAGCCGGCGTCGACCAGCTCCGCGGCCTCGGCCAACCGGCCGGCGGCGAGCAGCGCGAGGCACCGTCCACAGTCGACACCGGGTCCGCCGACTTCCCAGGCCACGTCGGGCCGGCCCTGCACGCCGGCCGCGATGGCGCCGGCGGTGGCGGCCCGACCACTGCCGGGCACCGCCTGCGCTGCCTCCAGGGCAGCGGCGGGATGCCCGTCCAGCAGCAGGATCCACGCCCGCGCCGACCGCGCCGGTACGGTGTCGGCGAACGGCTCCAGCACGTCGAGCGCCTCGCCGATCCGGTTCTGTCCACAGTGGATGATGCTCGCCCGGACGACCGCCGACCGGGCGTCCACCGACCGCTCCGGTAACACCTCGATCGCCTCGTGGTGCCGCCCGCGGAGGTGCAGCACGCGAGCCAGCAACAGATCCGCGCCGTCGGTACCGCGCACCGCGCGCACCAACCGCTCGGCCAACCCGAGGTCCGAGCGGGCGATCGCGTGACGGGCGGCGGCCAGCACCGCCTCCGGATGTCGGACCACCCCCGACTCGAGCTCCCAGGAACCGAGGGTCGGCACGTCTTCGCGGCGGCGCCGAGGGCCTTCGGCCAGCGCACCGGCGAGCTGACCGAAGATGGCCCGGGACCGGCTGGCGGGCAGGTTCGCGCGGATGACCTCGGCGTACAGCGGGTGCGCCAGCCGGATCGCGGTACGGTTGCCGGAGCGTTCGGCCATCGCGAAACCCCGCCGTTCCACGTCTTCGATCGCGCCGGTGTCGTGCAGCCGGGCCAGCAACGACAGGGCGAGCGGCGCTCCACACGCGATCGTCTCGACCACGCGCATCGTGGGTGTGTCGAGGTCGGCCAGCCAGACGGAGGTCAGCTCGGCGAGCCGGGCGGTGTATGGCACCGGACCGCGCCAGCACCATACTCCCGCCCGCCGCTCCATCGCCCCGCTGTCCCTCGCGTCGAGCAGCAACTCGCGGAGCAGCAAGGGATTGCCGGCCGTCAGCTCGCGCAGCCGGTCGCGGCTGATCGGGTCCAGTGGACCGTCGAGTGCGTGGTCGAGCAACCCGTCCACGGCCGCGGTCGGCAACGGGTGGACGTGCAGCCGTTGCGCGTTCTCCTTCCACAGCGCGGTCACCGCGTCGGAGACCGGTTCGCCGATGCGCACCGAAGCCACCGGCACGACGAGCCCGCGCACGGCGAGCTGATGCAGCAACGCGGCGGACGCCTCGTCGAGCAGATGTGCGTCGTCGATACCGACGAGCTTCGGACCCGTGCCCCTGCGCCGGCCAAGCCGGGAAGCCACCGCGTTCAGCAGCGCGAGCGGATTCCCCGTCGACCTCGGCTCGGCGGGCAACAGGTGCGACACCGCGCCGAACGGTATCGTCGCCGCGGCCCGCGTAGCGGCGACCCACACCCCGCGGTCAGCCGACGACCAGCGGTGCAGTGCCTCGCGCACGAGTCGGGTCTTGCCCACTCCGGCGGCACCGACCAGCACCACACCACCGGGCGTACCCGATGCCAGTGCCGCTTCGATGGCGCGCAGCTCCCGATCGCGCCCGATCAATGGCCAGACGTCCGGCCCCTCCACCCTCCATTACCCCCGGCAGTGCGCGCGATACCCGTCCCCCCTGGTTCGTGCCGAGCCGCTGGTTTGGACTGGTTGGTCAGAGTGCTCCCAGATACCTTCCGATGTCTCGAATCTCCTCGTCGCGTTTGGCGTGCCGCAAAGCGTACCTGCGGAAGTCCACGCCCAGCCGCCGCAGGGCGCGGGCGGACTCGACGCTCTTGGCGGCCGCGATGCCGCGCCGGAACGCGCGCTTGGCGTCGTCGAGCCCGTCGACGGCCAGCTCCGCCACGGCCAGCTCGCGGAACATGACCGCGGCGGTGCGGCCGGGCTCGACCGGGTTCATCGCGACGGCCCGCCGTACGAGGGCGACGCCGCGCTCGGCGTCCCCGAGGCCCTCGTGGGCAAGCCGCGCCAAGCACCGCCCCTCGGCCAGCATCAGCCACATCTCGTCGCGCAGGAACGACCACTGTGGATCGTCGCGCTCGCTGGCGGCGAACGCGTCCCGGGCGCGGCCGAGCGTGGTCAGGGTCGCCTGCCGGTTGCCCATCTCGGCGTGCACGATCGCCTCGTGCGCCGCGACGACCATCGTCGCGCCGGCCGGTGGACCCCTGTCCACCAACGCGCGGGCCTGGCCCATCGCGAGCAGCGCGGCTTCGTACTGCTGGCGGTCGTGAAGTGCCTGCCCGCGGCTGAGCAGACCATGCGCGGCGAGCACCGGTTCCCGGGCCGCCCGCGCGATCTGCTGGGCAAGGTCGATCTGGCGGCGCGCGGCGGCGGTCTCGTCGGCGTCCAGATGCATCCAGGCCACCATGATGTGCAGGTCGCCGAGGAGCCGGTACAGCTCGGCCCGCGTGTACGCGTCGCTGATCCGCGCCGACAGCAGGGGCCGGGTGCGGTCGAGGTACGCCGCTACGACGTGCCGCAGTTCGGCGCCGCCGATGCGCTCGTCGACGAGCCGGAACAGTTCGACGTGTTGGCGCAGCCGGTCCACGTCGCTCATGCCGATCCGACCCGCGGCCGCCAACGGAAGGCCGAGCGGGTCGACGAGCAGACGGACGGCCGCCATCAGCACCGCTTGCTGCCCGTTGCCCGGCTCGTCCACCGACGGCACCGGTACCGGATCGGTCGGCGGCCGGTCGGTGCCCGGGAACCCGAGTAGCTCGGTCGGAATGTCCAGCGCCTTGGCCACCCGGGCGATCACCTCGACGCTGCGCAGCCGCTGGTTGCCGCGCTCGACCTTCGAAATCTGGCTCTGCGCCAGGCCGGTCACCATACCGAGCTGCTCCTGGGTGAGACCGAGCTCGGCGCGTACCGCCCGGAAGACCGGCCCGAGGTCGGCGGCGGCCAGCGCGGCTGCCAGCGGAGGGCGCGCGTAGAAACCACTCGGCAAGCGGAGCACCGCAGAATTGTGCACCGTCAATTCCATGATCGCCTATTCCAAACCGACATAACGCTTCGCTGACTACCCTTGGCGACGGCTGTCGCGCGAGTAGCATCGGCCGGGCCCGAAGACACATCGATGGAGGCTCGCGGCGATGACAGGGTACGGCGGCGCGACGACTGGCGGCCAGTGGCAGCCCCGCGCGGTGGTGGAGCGGGCGCCCGACGACATCGAACTGCCGGGGTACCGCGACTTCGAACCCGTGGCCCGCAGCGACGGCAGCATCGTCTACCGCGCCCGGCAGGACGGCGTGGACCGGCCGGTAGCGGTCAAGGTCCTGCGCCTGGCCGACCCGGCCGCGGTGACCAGGTTCGAGCGCGAGGTCGAGATAACCGTGCGGCTCGGCCGCCAGCATCCGCACATCGTGACCGTCATCGAGACCGGTACGACCGGACGTGGTGAACCCTGCATCGTGATGGAGTATTACGACCTCGGGTCGCTGCACGACCTGCTGCGCCGGCACGGTCCGCTGGCCGCGACCGAAGTCGTCACGGCCGGTACCGTCGTCGCGGACGCGCTGTCCTTCGCGCACCGGCACGGGGTCCTGCACCGCGACGTCAAGCCACAGAACATCCTGGTTTTACCGACGTCGTATGTGATTGCCGATTTCGGCATCGCGCGGCGAATCGACGCCGCGCACACGGCATCCGTCGAGTGGTTCAGCTTCCGACATGCCGCGCCGCAGGTGATGGACGGCGAGCCACCGTCGGTCGCCGACGACATCTGGTCGCTGGGGTCATCGCTGTTCACCGTGCTCGACGGCCGGCCACCGTTCGCGGCCGACGACGACAACGACGACAGCGATACGGCACTGGCCTACATGCACCGGGCGCGTACCGAGCGGCCCCGGCCGCTGTCCCGTACCGACCTGCCGCCCGGCCTGGCCACCATCATCGACACCTGCCTGCAGCGGGAACGCGCGGACCGCTTCCCCGACGCGGCGGCGTTGCATGACGCGCTGCGCGCGCTCGCCGTCCGGGAAACTGCCTGGGCACCGACCGACGCACCGAGTGCCCCACCGGTAGCCCGGCCCGCCACGCCGGCGGCCGCCGCGGACTTCCCCGCCACCCGCATCGCCCCGCCTGCCCGGGTGAACACGCCGGTGGCGCCGATCCCGGTCGCGCCCTCTTCGCCGCCTCCCGCGCGACCTCCCGCGCCGCCGTCCGCACCGGCGGGCGCGCCGGCGCACGTGGTCGCACCGCCTTTCTTCGTAACGGATTTCGTGCACGGTGACAGCCCGACCGGGCCGTACCCGAGCGAGCCGCCGCCGGCGCCGGAACCACCGGTACGCCCGAAGCGCTCGCGCCGTTTCGTCACCGCGCTGCTGGTCACCGTCCTCCTCGGCGTAGTCGGCGGCGTGGCCGGTACCTGGATCGCCCAACTGGCCAGAGGTGGCGACCCGAACGGCGCTGGGACGGGTAACCCGACCGGCCCGGCTCCGGTGTCCACGGTGGAGAATCTGAACAACCTGCGGATCGCGCCCGAGCTCACCGCCGTATCCGTACAGGGCAACGCGGTCACCCTGCGGTGGCGGGACAAGTCCGCCGGCGAGGCCACGTTCATCGTGGTCCAGGTGGTGAATCACCGGGGGACGACGGTCGGCACCGAGCTGGCGCCCGGTACGACGCAGACCCTCATCGAGGGTCTCGAACCTCCGTACTGCTTCCTCGTCATGGCGAGAGTCGGCACGGAACGTGGTGTCTCACTGGAGAAATGTGCCACTGCGACGCCGGGTGGTTAGTTAATCGAACGCGCCCATGGGTTATTCGCACTCACCTACCGACGAGGCGAGCAGCGACGTACGTTCTGGGCGCATCCGCGAGACAGCGGTTGGCACCGCCGTGCCGACCTCACGACATACGAGCTCTTTTCGAGGACCAGACGATGACGACAGCAATGACCCTCGACGCGCCGACCGAGCAGGATGTCGCCCGGTTCCGCTCGCTCTGGTCTCGCGTGGGCGACGCGGTCGAGGTAGCCGTGTACGGCAAGCGTCCGGTCGTCGACCTCGTGCTCACCGCCATGTTCGCTTCCGGACACGTGCTCATCGAGGACGTGCCCGGTACCGGCAAGACCACGCTCGCCCGGTCGCTCGCCGCCGCGCTCGGCGGTGTCTGCCAACGGATCCAGTTCACCCCGGACCTGTTGCCCAGCGACGTCACCGGTACGTCGGTGTACGACCCGCGCTCCGGTGAGGTGCGGTTCCGGGCCGGCCCGGTGTTCGCCAACGTGGTCCTCGCCGACGAAATCAACCGGGCCGCGGCCAAGACGCAGTCCGCGTTGCTCGAGGTCATGGAGGAGCAAACGGTCACAGTGGACGGTACGGCGTACGAGGTGCCGACCCCGTTTCTCGTCGTGGCCACGCAGAACCCGGTGGACCTCGACGGCACGTACCGGTTGCCGGAGGCCCAGCTCGACCGGTTCCTGATCCGTACGTCGCTGGGCTACCCGGACCTCGAGGACGAGATCGGTGTGCTGCGACCCGGTGCACGCGCCGGTGCCGTCGAGGGCGTACCGCAGGTCACGAACCCGGACGAGATCGCGCGGTGCAGCACCTTGCTGCGGCACATCCACGTCGCCGAGTCGCTGCTGCGGTACGTGCGCGCGTTCGGCGCGGTGACCCGGGCCGACTCGCGGTTGCGGTTGGGTGCCAGCACCCGCGCGCTGCGGGCGTTGGTGCGGTGCGCGCAGGCGTACGCGGCGGCGAACGCCCGACACTATGTGACGCCGGCGGACCTGCACCGCCTCGCGGAACCGGTACTCGGACACCGCCTGCTGCTGACCCGCGAAGCGCAACTGGCCGGCGTCCGCAGCGCGGACGTGCTCGCGGACGCATTGGCTTCGGTGCAGGTGCCCCGCCCATCGGCGGACTGAGACGACCCAAGGGGAGGCACGACCGTGTTCGGATTCGCGGGTCGGCTGCGCAAGTTCGGTTCGCGCGGCTCGGCCGAGATCGGACTGGTCGCGCTGGTCGGCGTGCTGGCGGCCAGCGCGGTGGTGGGTAGCGGGTTCGCCCAGACGATCCTGCACACACCCGACCAGTTGACGTGGCTGTCCAACAAGAAGGGCGACGTCGTCCGGATCAACCCGGCCACCGGTCGGCCGGTGGACCGCATGCACGTGGCCAACCCCGGCGCCGACCTCATCCTGACCCAGGGCGACAACGGCATACTGGTCGTCATCGACCCGCTGAGCGGAGAGATGACGTACATCGATGTGTCCATGTTGGACATCGGCGGCCGGCGCCGGGGCAACCCGGGAGCCGTCGAGGTGCTCCTCAACAGCGGCCGGCTCTTCCAGGTGGACCGGTTGGCGGCCATCATCGAGGCGGTCGATCCGGCCAGTGCGGCCACGATCGGGACGCCGTACCAGTCCGACGTCCAGTTCGCCGACACCGCGATCTCCGAGGACGGCGACATCTGGGCACTCCGCAAGGACGGCCAGCTAGTCACGCTCCAGTTCTCCGACACGCAGCGCGCCTTCATGGAGATACGGCGGCAGACCGTGCCCGGCGCCGGCGGCGAGGCGGTGCTCGTGTCGCACAAGCGCGGCGTCACCGTGCTCGACCCACGCAGTGGTCGGGTGGCGCAGATCGGTACCGGCCAGGAGTTCACGGCGACCGCGGGACAGCTGGGAGACCGGCTGCAGGCCGCGGACTCCAGCCCGCCGAATCTGGTACCGGCGGCCGACCGATCGACCGTCGTGCTGGTCCGGCCGGACCGGGTGGTACGGGTCGGCGGCAACTCGATCCAGTGCCAGCCGGGCAAGCCGGCTGTCTACCGTGGACTCGTCTACACGCCGTGCCTCGGCGGACGCAAGGTCGTCGTACTGGACCCGTCGGGCAAGCTGGTCGAGCAGATTCCGGTGCCCGGAAACGGTGACCCGGTACTCGTGCTGAACGCGGGACTGCTCATCATCCACGTGCCGGGCGAGCAGACCGGTCTGGTCGTGGACCAGAACGGGAAGACCCGCACGATCCGTACCGACGATCCAGGGCTGGCGGTCAACGACCCCGATGCCCGGCCCACCGCGATCCCGAGTGCGGTGGGGGGCGGTCAGCCGCCGACGGGCCGGCCCACCAACACGCGTACCGACCGGCGAGGTGCGCAGTCCGGGCCGAGCGGCAGCCGGGGCGGTCCGAGCGGTACCCGCGGTCCCACCGGAACCGGCGGTCCCACCGGAACCGGCGGTCCCAG
>Ga0075430_100002436_pt1 | contig 15491 bp, 16 predicted proteins | sample RhiMetdeltSRZDD4_FD_75294 | JGI IMG/M metagenome (GOLD analysis project Ga0075430, IMG submission 75294) | Populus rhizosphere microbial communities from Tennessee, USA - Rhizosphere MetaG P. deltoides SRZDD4 | ecosystem: Host-associated > Plants > Roots > Rhizosphere > Soil | place: USA... | reverse complement strand
AAATACTTTAGAAAGTTCATTATCTTTTGTCTCAAAAGCAGTCATCAAGACAACCTTGACACTCGGATTAGCCTCATTAACTTTTTTTGCTATCTGTATTCCAGACAATTGGGTATTCGGATGTCTGACAGCACTAAACAGTAAGATTTTGCATTTGATGTGAAGCTTTGAAGTGCTTCTTCGATGTTGGTAAATGCACCAACTAAGAATCCATTTTTTTGAAGACCTAGTTTGAGAACCTGAATTATGTCTGAGTCATCGTCTGCAACTAGTAATCTAGCTAACGATTTGTCATCATCCATGTTTGTTATCCTGTTATCTCTATTAGACCTCTACTCTGCACCTGTCGTTTTCGAAGTGGTGCAGGCGATCTTTGTTGTGATCTAATCATATCCTCAATCCGCTTGTAGGCTTCAATAACTTTAAGACCTTTTTCTTTGGTCTTGAATCTTTGAGTATGTAAGTTATAGTAAAGAATGTAGTTTTTAGTTAGAATCGTCAGATAATGTTTCATTTGGTCATGGCTAAGGTTTGGATTATACATTATCCTGGTCCTTGAAGCGGCGCCGTCCCCCATTTGCAACCTCTAAAATGTCGTTGATTATGCCGATTCTGTAACAGCTGCTGAAGTTCCTCCGTTTGTTGAAGGAGTTTTTCAATGTGATACTAAATACCATATTGAGAGGAAATTATGAATTGTTTATGCAAACTTATGCGACATAAGGTAGAATTGCGTCATGGAAGAATCACTGATGACATATTATACCAGATGTTTCTGATACTTATATCCATTGTTAAGATAAGGAAGCAGGGAAAGGACTAATGATGTTCAAGTATAAACGTGCTCCTACTGTGGTTAGCAAGAGACATGAGCCCGTTGGGGAAAGAACAGGGGTAGAGCAAGAGTATCATCAAGATTATCTTACACGACTATCGGACCAACGAAGGTAAAAAAAGAAGCATAAGGTTAGATTTCAAAAGAAGAATTAACGGACTGATGTGACATAATATCGTTAATCCATTGATAAATGGGCTAAACTGGAAAGCAAGATACTTAAGCTTAATATAGACAGAGTCTGTTTTAAGAGAGTTGGCGCATTTTAGAACAAGATCAAGACATAATATAACCAATTCAATCGTGCTCATATATTATTAAATATCCATTGCTCGTTAGAAACCTCTGGGATAATGGTTTCTCTAAATCTCGCTCAGAAAATAATTTCGGATCATCTTGTAGAGGGTAGGGTCGAGCCAGGCCAGGAGATAGGCCTTAATATAGACCGCGTTCTTATGCAAGACGCAACTGGCACCATGGCATGCCTTCAATTTGAAGCCATGGGAATACCGCGGGTCAAGGTCGAACATGCCGCCATCTATGTAGACCATAACATTCTACAGACTGGGTTTGAAAACGCAGACGATCACCGTTTCCTTCAGACATTTGCCTCAAAGTATGGCATCTATTATAGCAAGCCAGGAAATGGCATCTGCCATCAGGTAAACCTTGAACGCTTTTCAGTGCCGGGTAGATTGCTGATAGGTTCTGATAGTCACACTCCTACTGCAGGTGGAGCAGGCATGATGGCAATTGGGGTAGGAGGTCTAGATGTAGCCGTAGCCATGGCAGGCGCACCCTTCTACACCAAAATGCCCAAGATAGTCGGAGTAAAGTTGACTGGCAAGCTCCGCCCATGGGTTACTGCTAAGGACATAATACTTGAAATGCTGCGCAGACTGTCTGTCAAAGGAGGAGTGGGCAAGATCTTTGAGTACTATGGCGAAGGCATCACGAGCCTTGGAATACCACAAAGAGGAACGATATGCAATATGGGCGCAGAGCTTGGTGCCACTACATCTTTGTTTGAATCAGATGAAGTCACACTTGACTATCTAACCCGTCAAGGGAGAGCGCATGACTACAAGCGTTACGCTGCAGATCCAGGCTGCAGTTATGATGAAAACATAGAGATAAACCTGAGCGAACTTGAGCCACTTATTGCTCTCCCCGGCTCACCTGATGCTGTGCAGAAGGTACGCGATGTGCAGGGAATTGATGTTCATCAGGTGCTCATCGGCTCATGCACCAACTCAAGCTATGTTGAAATGATGACCGTTGCTCATGTGCTCAAGGGTAGGAAAGTGCATTCAAATGTCACTATGGCTATTAACCCTGGTTCAAAGCAAGTGTTGGAGACTGTAGCGCGTGATGGTCCAATATATCATATCATTGCTTCTGGCGCCCGATTGCTTGAAAGTGGTTGCCAAGGCTGCATAGGCATGGGTTCAGCACCTGGAACCGATTGGATTTCGATTAGATCCTTCAACCGTAACTGGCCCGGAAGAAGCGGTACGAAAGATGACAAGGTCTACCTGACTTCGCCTGAAGTATGTGTCGCTTGCGCTGTGACAGGCAAGATAACTGATCCACGCGATCTTGGCGAGTATCCCAATATTTCCTGGCCTGATAAGTTTGTAATCGATGACTCATCTATCATCGCGCCAACTCCTGTAGATCAGGCCGACAAGATACAGGTATCCCGAGGTCCCAATATACGTCCACTTCCGCTACGGCAGCCTATGGAGTCCGTACTTCAAGGTGAAGTGCTGATAAGAGTGGGGGACAATATCAGTACTGATGCTATAATGCCTGCTGGAGCAAAGATACTGCCCCTCAGGAGCAATGTGCCGGCGATAAGTGAGTATGTGTTCTACTGGATTGACCCTGACTTTGCGAAAAGAGCACAGGAGAAACATGGTGGCTTTATTATTGGAGGCGAAAACTATGGTCAGGGGTCTAGCAGAGAGCATGCTGCATTGGCACCGATGTACCTTGGAGTCAAAGGTGTCATTGCAAAATCCTTTGCACGTATTCATAAAGCAAACCTAATCAACTTTGGGATTATACCATTTGAGTTTCACAATGCCTCTGACTTTGAAATGCTGGCTCAAGGCAAGCCCATTACAATAGAAAATGTGATTAGCAGCTTGAAGAAAGGAGATAAGATGATTGCAGCAGTATCAGACAAGAACGAAATTACACTAAAGGTCGATCTGACTCCCAGGCAGAGAGAAGTTCTGATAGCTGGTGGCCTTCTAAACTATATCCGGTCTAAACAAGATTGATCTTAATATTCTGACAGCAACAATTAGTCAACAGCGTGCTCAGGCTTACTTCTAGCGCCGAGGGCTAGACGTGAAGCGGCTTGTAAAGTTTTAGATGAAACTTTTACGGTCGCCTAGTTCCCCCGATAGTGACGTTTGGTTAATACCTGACACCCATATAGGAAGGGAATCTGACAGAAGGTATATAGAGCATTTGAGTCAATTGAATTTGTAATATCATAATGACGATATCTCTCGTGGCCACTGAGTCAAAACCCAAGGGCATTAAAGTAGAGACTATAGAGAACGCCCGAATGGTTCGCGGAACTACCTTATTGAAGCGCGGCTTTGCCCACATGCAAAAACACGGAGTTGTAATGGATGTAACAAATGTAGAGCAGGCCGTCATTGCAGAAGATGCCGGAGCAGTGGCAGTCATGGTTCTTGACAAGCTGCCATATGATGTAAGGAAGGCGGGCGGAGTAGCAAGGACTGCAAGCGTCAAGGTAATTCAGGAGATAATGGATGCTATAACAATCCCAATCATGGCCAAGTGTAGGATTGGTCACACAGACGAAGCAAAAGTACTTGAAGCAGTAAGCGTTGACATGATAGACGAAAGCGAAGTGCTGACGCCAGCAGATGAAGAACACCATATCTGGAAATGGGACTTTACAACTCCGTTTGTCAACGGCGCTAAGAACCTTGGCGAAGCATTACGCAGAATCGAAGAGGGCTGTGCGATGATAAGGACGAAGGGAGAACCGGGAACTGGCAATGTGTCTGAGGCAGTAACTCACATTCGCATGGTGAACAACGAAATACGCAGAATCCGATCAATCTATCAGGACGGTGATAGACAGGATCTGATGAAGGCTGCACGCGAATTGAAAGTATCATATGAAATAGTCGAAGAAACCGCCCGGCTTGGGAGGTTACCTGTGGTTAATTTTGCAGCTGGGGGAATCACCACGCCGGCAGACGCAGCGCTGTTGATGAACCTTGGCTGTGATGGTGTGTTCGTAGGTTCTGGCATTTTCAAGTCTGATGACCCTGCTCAGAGAGCAAAGGCAGTCGTACTTGCTACGACATTCCATGACGATCCCAAGATAGTGATGGAAGCACAAAAGATGGTTGATGAAAAGAAGTCACTTCTTGGAATGGATACAAATAATCTTGAGCTTCGTATGCAGGAAAGAGGCGAACATGTCTGAGCAGTGGCAGTAGCACCAAAAAAAACGCTATAACCATTGGAGTACTTGGTCTTCAGGGAGATATAGAGGAAAATGTAGCTGCTACAAATCAGGCGTTGCAAGAGCTTCATATCAACGGGAATGTCGACTTGGTGCGCTACCCTGAGGAGATTGAAAGAATTGATGGTCTTATTTTGCCAGGCGGCGAAAGTACTGTGCAAAGTAGTCTTGTTGCCATACAACGCTCTATGCCTGTAATAAAGAAGCGTATATCCGAAGGTATGCCAGTGCTTGGCACATGCGCTGGCATGATAATGCTGTCAAAAAGGGCTTATGACAGAATTGTAGGAGATACAAAGCAGAAATTGATAGGCAACCTTGACATTGTCATTGAGAGGAATGCCTTTGGAAGACAGAACGACTCCTTTGAAGCAGACCTTTCATTAAGCATACTGAGGAATGAGGCATTTAAGGGAGTATTTATCCGAGCTCCAGCCGTAAGTGAGGTAGGCAAGGATGTTCAAGTAGTTGGCAAGCTTAACAACAAAATTGTGGCGGTGAAGCAAAAAAATATTATTGGGACTTCCTTTCATCCTGAGCTCTCTGGAGACTCCAGAATACACCGGCATTTGATCAATATGGTTCTTGAATTCAAGAACAGATCCTGAGGGCGGCATTCTCTTAGCTTTATCTTTTTTCATTTAGAAATGATCTACCATTTCTCACTTTTTCTGAAGTTATCTAAATATCTACTTACTATCTTTCAATGTAGAGATGTTGACATGTTCATGCACACACATATGCTGGAGCACAAGCCACCAATACTGGACCATCAAGTCTTCTGCGCTCATAGTTATGTTGTAGAAATGTGACGAAGAGCAATACTCAAGAATCCAAGAAGTTCTAGTCGGGGACAAAAAAGAATGCTATCGCAATTATGATATAGACTGCTGTCAGCATTACACCTTCAAACCAATTACTTCTCCCATCAAGGACTATCAGGTTCAGAATTATAGCTCCTAAGAAAATTACTGCTAGTTCCAGCAATGTAAACACAAGTGTAAATGGCTGGCCCATTGCAATGCCTGCAAATACAAGGATTGGGACTACAAAAAGCGCAATCTGGGTACCTGAGCCTGCTGCTATGCCAATCGAAAGCTCCATTTTGCCTTTCCTTGCAAGGAGAATTGCACTACTGTGCTCAGCTGCATTACCAACAATACCTACAATTATCGCACCAACAAACAATTCGCCAAAGCCAAGTTCTTCTCCTGTTGTCTCGACTGAAGCAACCAATATTTCGCTTACTACTATGACACCAGCCATGCTTGCTGCAAGGAATAGAAACGACTTTTTCTTGCTCCAGTGTGTGCTGTGGCCGTGCCTTTCCTGTATGTCCTCAGTACTTTCAGGTGGCGGTGTGAATAAATGTTTGTGGGTAATGAATGTAAATACTATCCCGAGGATGTAGACGATCAGCAAGATGAATGCCAATGCATCGCTCAGCAGCTGCACCTGCTCTTGGTTTTCTGAAGGTGAAGGCATGGTGCTTGCCAAAATGGTCGGTACTGCAAGGCCAATTATTGCCAAGAAAAGCATTGATGCCTGGATGCCAACATTTTCCTTGCTAAAGGTTTGCTCTTTGAATCTAGAGCCACCTACAATAACACTTAACCCCAAGATGAGAAGTATATTACCAATTATTGCACCTGTAATGGATGCCTTGACTAGGTCTAAGAGTCCTGCGCTTATGGCAACCACTGCAATAATGATCTCCGCAGCATTACCAAAGGTCACATTCAGAAGTGACCCTGCTGTTGGGCCATAGTGGGTTGCAAGATGTTCTGTGGAATCGCCTATAAGTTTTGCTAGTGGAATAAGCGCTATTGCTGATACTACAAATAGGACCAAATGATCAGCATGAACGAACTCTAATGCAGCGGCTATTGGTGCAAATATTAGAAGAATGTAAATAGCCGATGATTTTGTCAGCTTCACAGATTTGAGCAACTATGAGACTTTTCATATTACTTCTGCAGTATGCTTTAATTGTTTTTATGACAATTGCTCTGTTGTCCATCTTCGATTCTGATTATGTCATTAACTATGCTTTTGGATGACACAAGATTAATACATAAATGAAGTAAATAGGTATATACCCTCTGAGGTTTTTTTGTAGTCCACTTCTTGCCAGATCAACGATCCAGTTTGCAAATAGCTTGACATACCTGATGTTCATGTTGCTGTTGTGAAACTAAAAAGAAGTGCGGGGGGTGGGATTTGAACCCACGAATCCCTAAGGAACAGGGTTGTAGGAACCAGCCGGCTCATTCTAAGCTTCGCACTCCCTTCTTTTTTCAAAAGGAAAAGAGACCTGCGCCGTTGACCGGGCTTGGCGACCCCCGCCCGCCTAAGAGTGCAAAAACCTCAGCCAAATTTATCTATTTATATCTTGGCAACCGTTACCGATAACATAAGCATGCAAGCAAACAGTATCAGGCTGCGGCTATTTGGTACAAATGGGGTGCGCGGAGTTTACGGTCAAGAACTTACACATGATCTTGTGATTGATCTCTGCTATGCACTTGGCACATACTTTGGCAAAGGACCAATAGTGGTAGGCTATGATGGACGTAAATCAAATGCTGTACTATCAAGGCTTGTCAGGTCCACTCTTAACTCCGCAGGGCTTGACACTGTAAACGCAGGGCTTATACCGACTCCCTGTTTGCAGTATGCCGCAAAGCGCCTAGGATACAATGGAGGAGTCATGATAACTGCATCACATAACCCACCAGAGTATAACGGAATCAAACCTACTGCGTCAGATGGCGTAGAGATCCCTCGAGAAGACGAGCTGAAGGTTGAGGATATTTATTACTCAAAGAGATTTGTCCAGATAGCTGGAACTGGTCATGATTCTGTAGATTACAATATTATCAACAGATACATTGAGGCTGTGCTTGCTTTGATAGACGCCGATAAAATAAGGCAACGAAATTTCACAGTGGTCATAGATACTGGAAACGGCGCACAAGCAGTTGTTGCTCCACTTGTAGCAAAGAAGCTTGGTTGCAAAGTGATTGTTATCAATGGTCAGATAGATGGGGACTTTCCTAGCCGTGGTTCAGAGCCGACGCCGGACAATCTTGAATTGCTTTCAGAAACTGTCAAATCCGCAAGGGCAGATTTTGGCGTTGCATATGATGGCGACGGCGATCGTAGCATCTTCTGCGACAATACTGGCGCAATCTACATGGGCGACAAGACTGGGGCACTCTTGGTAAAGCATTTGTTGTCCAAAAAGCATAAGGGTTCTCATGTTGTTTGCCCCATCAATACTTCTATGATACTATCTGTTATAGCCGAACATGCAGGCTCTGAAGTGATCTATACGAAGGTTGGAAGTGTTGAAGTATCTCGAGAAATGGTAAAGCGCAACTGCCCACTCGGGCTAGAGGAGAATGGCGGTTTTATGTATGGCCCGCTAAATGAGGTAAGGGATGGGGCAATGGCAACTGCACTTGTACTTGATATGATGGCTGCATCGGACATGTCGCTTTCACAGCATATTGCACAGCTGCCACAAACCTTCCAATATAAGACCAAGTTTATGTGTCCTTCACGAGAAACAGTAGACCGGATAATTAAAATATGCATCGAGCACGGAAGCCCTCGGAAGGTCGAGACGCTGGACGGAGCCAAGATTTGGATCGATGAGGAAACTTGGCTGATGTTGAGGCCTAGTGGAACTGAACCCCTTATCAGAATGTATGCAGAATCGACGGACAAATCGCTGCTAGACTCAAAGGTTGATGAATACCGCAGGTATGTCCAATCACAAATATAGTAATGGACAACATTTTTAATACGCTTGTTCTTCTTACACAGAAGAACAAGATGATCCCAATGGGTGATAGAAACATTGAGTAAGCCATATTATGTCAAGTTTGAAACTTCTAAGGATCTGGTAAATGCAGTTTATGAGGCTGTCAGGGTATCAAAGCAAAGTGGTAAAGTCCGAAAGGGCACTAACGAGACTACTAAAGCTATAGAACGCGGCATATCGAAGCTAGTTGTAATTGCCGAGGACGTCGAGCCGCCAGAAGTCGTGGCTCATCTGCCAATCTTGTGCGAAGAGAGAAACACACCGTTTATCTTTGTACCTAGCAAGCAGCAGCTAGGCGCATCACTTGGAATCGATGTGGGTTCTGCAGCTGCAACAATTGTAGATGCTGGTGAGGCTCAACACATTGTTGAACAAGTCGTTAGCTCTATAAGCAATATGAAGGGAGTGACTGCAACCCAAAAATGATAGATGGAGAGAGACACTGATATATGAGCAGTAAGGCAGCAGCTGAAGAAAAGGTAGTCCCTGCAGAAGTCATCCAAATCGTGGGCAGGACAGGAATTGCTGGCGAAGTAATACAAGTACGTGTTAAGGTTCTCGAAGGTAAGGATAGAGGCCGAATCCTTACAAGGAATGTCAAGGGTTCTATTAGGATGAACGATATCTTGATGCTTAGAGAAACCGAGCGTGAGGCCCGAAAGATAAGGTAAGGTGAAAATGGTGAATGAGCAAAACCGCAACGTCTCTACGCAACTGTTCATTCTGTGGTAGACATATCATCAGTGGACATGGAATCATGCTTGTCAGAAATGATGGACATGTGCAGTGGACTTGTTCGAGCAAATGTAAGAAGAACATGCGAGTTTTAAAACGTGACCCCCGAAAACTCAAATGGACAGTTCGCTACGTAAAGGGTGGACTGCACGTGAAAAAATAATAGTGGCAGTAGCTCGACAATGGCACCAGAGCAAACACTAATTGTTATCAAGCCTGATGGTTTTAGCCGTCATCTGACGGGAAAGATCTTGGCTCGTTTTGAAGAAAAAGGCTTCCAGCTAAAGAACTTAAAGTCATATAATTTCACCAAGGAAAAGGCGCAAGAATTTTACTCTGTCCACAAGGACAAGCCATTTTTTGATGACTTGTTATCTTTTATCATGTCTGGGACCGTTGTGGCATGTGTTCTTGAAGGAAACAATGCAGTAAATACAGTAAGGCTCATGATCGGCTCGACCAAATCATTTGAGGCAGCCCCGGGAACCATCAGGGGTGATTATGGCCTCGGATTTACCGACAACATTATTCATGCTTCGGATTCTCCTGAAAGCTTCATAAAAGAGTCGCGTGTCATTTTTGGCTGATCCAGATACGTGGAACTTAGACAGCCAATCGTAGTGGTTTTAGGTCATGTAGACTCGGGTAAGACCTCTTTACTAGACAATATTCGTGGTACTGCAGTTCAAGCGCGAGAAGTAGGCGGTATAACGCAGCATATAGGTGCAAGTTTTTTGCCACTTGAAACCATTAAGGAGATAACTGGGCCTCTATACGCTAAACTTGCCAAGGCAGAAGCAGCGATACCGGGGCTGCTTGTCATTGACACACCTGGTCACGAGATTTTTGCGAACCTGCGCACACGCGGGGGCTCTGCGGCCGACATCGCTATAGTTGTTGTCGATGTGAACAAAGGTTTTGAAGCTCAGACTATTGAAAGCATGGATATACTTAAAAAGCGCAGGGTGCCGTTTGTTGTTGCACTAAACAAAGTCGACATGGTTGCTGGCTGGCGCACTTCTACACAATTCATTTCTGAAGATGTAAAAAAGCAGGATATCTCTGTGCAGACTTTACTTGATGAAAAGATATACAGCGTTGTTGGAATGCTCTCGAGACTGGGCTATCCATCAGAGGCCTTCTGGCGAGTCAAGGATTTCACAAAGGAAGTTGCGATAGTTCCTGTCAGTGCAAGAACTGGCGTAGGAATAGCGGAACTATTGGCAGTATTGGTAGGTCTAACACAGCAGTACATGGGAAAGAAATTGGAGCGCCATACCAAGGGCGCTGCAAGAGGCATAGTGCTTGAATCAAACGAAGAAACAGGCCTTGGACCGTCTGCAAATATTATACTACTTGACGGAATACTACATCAGGGAGATAGCATTGTTGTAGGTAAGCGCGATGGTGCAGTTTCCACTAGGATAAAAGCATTGTTACTGCCAAAGCCGCTTGACGAAATGAGAGACCCACGGGACAAATTCAAGCAAGTCAATGAAGTAGTAGCCGCTGCAGGCTTGAAGATAACATCACCTGACCTTGAAGGGGTACTAGCAGGAAGTCCTGTGTATGTTTACAATAACAGCCAGAGGAATAGCAAAGAGGAGCTTGAGAGCCTAAAATTGCTTGTAGAGTCCGAGGTCAAGAATGCAATCGTAAGCAATATACAAACTAGTGGAGTAGTATTAAAATGCGATACTATTGGCTCACTTGAGGCCATAGTGGACTTGCTCAAGAAAGCAAATGTTGCCATCAGAATGGCTGACATTGGCAACATCACAAGAAGAGATGTTGTCGAAGCTGCTGCCGTGAAGGAGAATGACCGCTATCTTGGAGTCCTGTTAGGGTTTAACGTTAAAGCGCTTGAAGATGCACAAAAGGAGGCTCAAGATCGTGGAGTGAAGATCTTTAATGAGCAGATAATCTACAACCTTGTACGAAGCTACACTGACTGGGTGACATATCAACGTGAACATGAAGAATTGATCATGTTCAATGAGCTGCCACCGATATGCAAATTCCAGTTTCTCAAAGGATTTATTTTTAGACGCAATGATCCTGCTGTCTTTGGTGCTGAGATTCAAGTAGGTAGGCTTCGGCAAAAGGTACACGTGATAAATGAAGAGGGTAGGAAAGTAGGCACTATACATCAGATACAGGAAAGCGGCAAAGCGATTGAGGAAGCAACTGCGGGCATGCAGGTCGCAGTGTCCGTCAAAGAACCAACAATTGGCCGTCAAATAAATGAGGGTGATATTTTTTACACAGATCTTAACAGCAGGCAGGCAAAGCAACTGCTTGAAAGGTTCAACCACCGACTAAACGATTCAGAAAAGGAGGTTTTGAATATACTTGTTGCTAAGAAAAGAAAGAGCGATCCGACCTTTGGGTACCTTTAAGAACTAGATTTACTGGTACTTTTGAAGTAAGCCTTCCAGACCTTTTTCTCCCACTGCACCAACTGCCCTGTCCACCGTCTTGCCATTCATAAACATGATAAATGTTGGTATGGCATAGACATCGTAGCGCATTGCAATCCCTTGGTTATCGTCTACATTCAGCCTTCCAAAGGATACCTTGTCGCCATATTTCTTGGCCAGCTTGTCAAATATTGGAAGCATAAACTGGCAAGGGCCGCACCATGTTGCCCAAAAATCAACCAATACTGGCTTGCTGCCTCCCACGATTTCATCAAAGTTTCTCTCGCTCAATTCTGCCAAGTTGCTACTAGCAGCGTGCATGCTTGCCGTTTTTCTTTCTTCACTCATGTTTAGACAACATACAGTACATGAATTATTATTTAAGATTTATTGGTTGGTCGTCGCAGTTTGAGGGCTAAGCGCCATTTAGGCGAGAATGCCTAATTAAACTAACTGAAAACTAATGTAGTTCAAGAGCCTGCATTGCAGAATCAGAAATATTCTGGTGGGCGCAAAAAGATTGCTAAATGATCTCTGTCTAATCGCTGTTATAGGGAGTTTTATTCCCAGTTGTTATATAGTTTTGCTGTTATTGTTAAGAATTAGTGAGAAGCGCATCATGATTTCCTGCAGAAATATCTGCGTATACTTCTTTTGCAGGTTTGCCTTCAACCTTTACACCCATACTGACGCAAGACCCAATGACCTCTTTGACAGCACCTTTTAGATCCTTAGCATATGATCCATCAATCTTCATCTTGGCTATTTTGACAGCACTTGCTATCGACAGGTCGCCAACATAATTAGTGCCAGAGGTACCTGAGCCTTTTGCTATCCCTGCCTCTTTTGCCACTAGAGCAGCTGTCGGCGGGATGCCAACTTCGACCGTGAACTTTTTTGTTTCCGTATCGACCTCGACTTTGACTGGAACCTTCATGCCGGGAAAATCCTTTGTCTTTTCGTTAATAGTGTTTACCACCTGCAGCACATTTACTCCTATTGGACCCATTGCTGGACCCAAAGGTGGTCCTGCATTGGCTTCTCCTCCACTTACTAAAGCCGAGATGGATTTCTTTTCGCCCATTATATCCATGCAGTGAGTTTAGCCAAATTATAATTCTTGCTCTTATATTAAAGGCAGGTGGTTTTTTAGCTTGACAGGTTTTTAAACCTGTGGTGTGTGTAAATGCCGGATGTCAGATCAGGAGCCTAATGAAGGCGTCGGGTCTTTATTTTTTGAGCTTGCCGGTGACCTACGTCTCTTGATGCTGACGAAGCTCAATCAAAAGAACTATCGCCTTTCCCAGCTTGCCACAGAGCTTAACGCTACTATGCAAGAAGCACACCGCAATATGACACGCCTGATTGAGGCAGGATTGGTAGCCAAAGGCAGAGAAGGTGAGCTGATGTTAACTGTTTACGGCAGAACAGTGGTAACGTTAATACCAAGTTATGATTTTCTTTATCGCAACAAGGAATTTTTCCTTGACCATAGTCTCGGCGATCTACCGACCAAGTTTATCCAGAGGATGGGAACGTTTCAGAGCTGTGAAATAGTACACGGCGTCATGGCAATACTTCAACGCTGGAAGAATCTCTATGGTGAATCTGAGCAATATATTAAAGAGATCATGGCACAAGTACCGCTCGACCTCATTGAAACAGTGAGCAGTAGAGTAGAGAAAGGTGTAAGATTCTCCTATATTTTTGCAGCTAATTCAGTTGTCCCAAAAGGGCGAACACAGATTCTCCAAAAGGTTGGATGGCGCAATTTCATCAGCACAGGCCTAGTTGAGCGCAGGATGCTGCCTGAGGTAAAGGTGATGACGATATTTAACGAAAAGCAAGGATGCGTGCTCTTTCCTAACATGAGAGGTGAAGCAGATCTAAATACTATGTTTTATGGCGAAGACAAAGAATTTCTTGAATGGTGCTCTGACCTGTTTGTATACAAGTGGGAAAAGGCCGGTGCATTTGACGAAAGCAAGTTGAAGAATGAGGTATAGATCATATTTTTATACATCAGACTTCATCAAGCATTCATGCCAAAAGCTTTTGTTCTCATGAACGCCGAACTTGGGAGTGAGGATTCTCTTGTTAATGAATTGAAAAAACTTGAAAGCGTTAAGGAGGTCTATCAAGTTTACGGTGTTTACGACATAGTAGCACAGGTTGAATCTGACACTATGGATAAAGTAAAGGAAACGATTACCTGGAAACTTCGAAAGCTCAACGGCGTCAAATCTACATTGACTATGATAGTCATGGAGTAATGAGGCAATAGCGTACATCACTCGAAGTACTTTGCAGAAGAAATATTTTTACTCGTTAGTGCAAAGAACATATCAAGAAATATTATTAGTATATATAGCAAGATAGCTAATGTAACTAATGTTGTCGTGGTTTCACATTAGACCGCCAACACTTTACACGCCGTTATCCTGATTTACTTTGTATACATTTCTTAAGGCATCTATATATTAGATTCTTCCCAGAATCGCAACTTTAATGAACCTGTATGTCGATGCGACAGTTGATGGATCTCTTTAGCAAAATAAGAGGCGGCAGCGAGCAAAAGGTGTGGAAATGCGAGCACTGCAATATGATCTTTGATGATAAGGAAAGGATGAAGCGACATAAAAGAAAAGCCCATGCGGAAAAAGGTGGAAATGATATGCCAAATACAAACCCCTTTGGCTTCTAATAGCACAAAGGCTTATTTCATGTGTCGATACATTCCTACAAGTAGACTCGGGTAGTATGTTCCCAATACACGATGATATAGAACGTGTGCATGGAAGGCCGTACCTGAATTATGGCATGATTGCCATAAATGTGATCGTCTTTATCTGGGAGGTATCGGCCACCGGCTTCTTCTCAGACCCACGTGCAACTCAAGATATATTTATGACATATGGAGCAGTTCCAAACAGGATAGTCAATGACTTTCCTAGTAGCGCGCCTACGATCATTACATCAATGTTCATGCATGGAGGAATTGCTCATATCATTGGCAACATGATATTTCTTTTTGTGTTTGGGGACAATATTGAAGACAGATATGGTAGAATAAAGTATATACTTATTTATCTTGGTTGGGGAGCAGCAGCTGCGCTTGCCCACAGCTTTTATGCTGTTTCAACTGGGCAAGGAGAAACACCAGCAGTCGGTGCATCTGGTGCAATTTCGGGCGTACTTGGGGCTTACCTTGTCATGTACCCAAGAGCCAACATTCTTACCATAATAGCCGTATTCTTTATCTACACAGTTCGTATACCCGTACTGGTCTATATACCATTTTGGTTTATACTGCAGTTGATCTTTGCCGTTATAGGCCAACTGGGTCCCGCAGGTGAAACAGGGGTCGCATATCTTGCTCACATTGGCGGTTTTGTTGCTGGTGCTCTTACTGGGCTTGCATGGAGGGCATTACCTAACTCCGTAAAATACAGAAATGTTTCAAAAGAGGTTCAAACCAGGCCAACATTTCGAAATCCAATGGCAAGGAATGTCCGGCCCAGAATCGAGGATGTTATTACTGCCACACCTGAGGTGATAGAGGGACCAGACTATTACGAGGTAATTGCCGAGATTCGCGGTGTATCAGATGCTTCAGATATCAGTGCAAGATACGAACCAGAAACGCGGCAAGTACGGATAGTTGCACGTGGAACAAGGAAGTATGAACTATTGGCAAAGTTGCCAGACACTGCGGTTAACCCTGTAGTAAAGTATATCCAGTACATTAATGGAATAGTTCGCATCAGGCTTGCGAAATAGCATATAATAACCTTACAGCAAATTTAAAATATCCCGCACAGTCCCTCTAAATTTACAATTTTAGGAGAAATGTGAAAAATGTCAATACAACAGGGTTCAGCTGGAGGCGTCCCGGTGTTAATTCTCAAGGAAGGTACGTCGCAGACCAAAGGCCGAGATGCCCAAAAGAACAACATCACTGCTGCAAAGCTAATTGCTGAAATAGTTAGAAGTTCGCTTGGTCCAAGAGGGATGGACAAGATGCTTGTCGACACACTTGGCGATGTAACAATAACAAATGATGGTGCTACAATCCTCAAAGAAATAGACGTTCAGCATCCAGCAGCCAAGATGATGGTAGAGATTAGCAAGGCTACAGACAATGAAGTAGGA
>Ga0075430_100002431_pt1 | contig 15500 bp, 13 predicted proteins | sample RhiMetdeltSRZDD4_FD_75294 | JGI IMG/M metagenome (GOLD analysis project Ga0075430, IMG submission 75294) | Populus rhizosphere microbial communities from Tennessee, USA - Rhizosphere MetaG P. deltoides SRZDD4 | ecosystem: Host-associated > Plants > Roots > Rhizosphere > Soil | place: USA... | reverse complement strand
CCTCGTCGCCGATCAGCGCGCCGCCGGGAAAGACGAGCTTGGGCAGCGACTGCAGGCCGCCCGCGGTGATTGCCCGCGCGCCGTAGCCGAGGCGCTTGCCGCCCTCGAAAAAGATCCGGATCGCCGCGTGGGTCTTGAATCTCTGGAATTCCTCGTACGGCGACAAATAGGGGTTGGCGTAGCCCAGGCCGACGACGAAGCCCACCGCCACCAGGCGCTCCTCGAGGTGATAGAGGAATGAGCCGCCGTACGTATCCGCATCGAGCGGCCAGCCCGCGGTATGCATCACAAGCCCCGGTTGATGGCGCTCGGGCTTCACTTCCCACAGCTCCTTCAGACCGATGCCGTACACCTGGGGAGTTTTTCTGAGCTTGAACTTGTCTTCGAGCTGGCGGCCGAGCTGGCCCCGGCATCCCTCGGCGAAGAGCGTGTACTTGCCATGCAGCTCCATTCCCGGCTGGTAGGCGTCGCTCTTTTCGCCCTTGCGATTGACGCCCATGTCGCCGGTAGCCACGCCTTTCACCGCGTTGCCTTCATAGAGCACCTCGGCCGCGGCGAAGCCCGGAAAGATCTCGACCCCGAGCGCCTCGGCCTGGGTTGCGAGCCAGCGGCAGACGTTCCCCAGGCTGACGACGTAGTTGCCGTGATTCTTGAAGCAGGCGGGTAACAGCCAGGACGGGGTTGCGAGAGACGACTTTTCCGTCAGGAACAGGAACCGGTCTTCGCTCACCGGCGTGTGGAGCGGCGCGCCCTTTTCCTTCCACTCGGGAATCAGCTCGGCGAGCGCGCGCGGATCCATTACCGCGCCGGAGAGGATGTGCGCGCCGATCTCGGAGCCTTTCTCCAGCACGCACACCGAGCGATCCGCGGCGCGCTGCTTGAGACGGATCGCGGCGGCGAGTCCCGCGGGCCCGCCGCCCACCACCACCACGTCGTACTGCATCGATTCGCGCGGCATCGGCGAATTATAATTTGTTGGTTTTATGAACGAAAAAAAGCTGGTGCACGTGTCGCGGATTCCGGTTCGCTGGGGCGACATGGACGCGATGGGGCACGTCAACAACACGGTGTACTTTCGCTACATGGAGCAGGCGCGCATCGCCTGGTTCGAGTCGCTGGTGCCGCGCGGCGAGGCCTGGGGCGCGATGAGCATCGTCATCGTCAACGCCTCCTGCAACTTCCACAAGCCGATCAACTATCCGGGCACCGTGGAGGTCAAGGTCTTCGCCGGGCCGCCGGGCGGGTCGAGCGTCGGCACTTTCTATGAACTGAAGGTGGCTGACGAGTTGTACGCCGACGGTGCAGCGACGGTCGTGTTCATCGACCGCGAGCAGAAGCCGCTGCGCATCCCCGATCGCATCCGCTCGTTGATGGCGCAGTGAACCCGCTCTGGACCCCATCGCAGGAGCGTGCGGCGGCGAGCGAGCTCGCGCGCTTCATGAAGCTCGCGGGCAAGTCGAGCTACGAGGAGCTGCACCGCTGGTCGGTGGAGTCGAGCGCCGAGTTCTGGGATCTGGTGTGGAAGTTCGGCCAGGTGCGCGGCGAGCCGGGCCTGCGGCGCGTGATCAATCCCGAGCGCATGCCGGGCGCGAAGTGGTTCCCCGAGGGGCGCCTCAACTACGCCGAGAACCTGCTGCGCGAGCGCGACGCCACCGCCGCGATCGCGTTCTGGGGCGAGGACCGCATCAAGCGCCACCTCTCCAAGCGCCAGCTCTACGACCTGGTCTCGCGGATGGCGCAGGCGCTCGCCGATGCTGGCGTGAAGAAGGGCGACCGCGTCGCCGGCTACCTGCCCAACGTGCCCGAGGCGACCGCGGCGCTTCTCGCGAGCGCTAGCCTGGGCGCGGTCTGGTCGAGCTGCTCGCCTGACTTCGGCGTGCAGGGCGTGCTCGACCGCTTCGGGCAGATCGAGCCCAAGATCCTCTTCTGCGCCGACGGCTACCTGTACAACGGCAAGGAGTTCGATTCGCAGGAGAAGGCGAGCCAGGTGCTCGACAGGCTGCCGAGCGTCGAAGAATGCGTCGTGGTCGACTACCTCGGCGCGCCCGCGACCGCGGGCACCTCGCTCTACGATTTCCTCGACCCGTTCGACGCGCGCGAGATCGACTTTGCGCAGGTCGAGTTCAACCATCCGCTCTACATCCTCTATTCGTCCGGGACCACCGGGGTACCCAAGTGCATCGTGCACGGCACCGGCGGCGCGCTGCTGCAGCACCTGAAGGAGCATCGCCTGCACAGCGACGTGAAGCCCGGCGACCGGCTGTTCTACTTCACCACCCTCGGCTGGATGATGTGGAACTGGCTGGTGTCGGGGCTCGCCTCGGGCGCGACGCTCCTGCTCTACGACGGCTCGCCCTCAGTGGAGCGCGGCAAGGTGCTGTTCGATTTCGCCGATGCCGAAGGCATGACGCATTTCGGCACCTCGGCGAAGTTCATCGATGCCATCGCCAAGGCCGGCCTCAAGCCGAAGGAGACGCATCGCCTGGAAAAGCTCCGCACGGTGCTTTCCACCGGCTCGCCGCTGATGGCGGAGGGCTTCGACTACATCTACCAGAACGTCAAGAGCGACGTGTGCCTCTCGTCGATCTCGGGCGGCACCGACATCGTGTCCTGCTTCGTCCTCGGCAACCCGATGGGGCCCGTCTGGCGCGGCGAGATCCAGGCCAAGGGGCTCGGAATGGCCGTGGAGGTGTTCAGCGAAGAAGGAAAGCCAGTCAAGGGGGAGAAGGGCGAGCTGGTCTGCACCAGGCCTTTCCCGTCGATGCCCGTCGGTTTCTGGAACGACCCCGACGGCGCCAAGTACCGCGCCGCTTACTTCGAGAAGTATCCGAACGTCTGGCGCCACGGCGACTGGTGCGAGGAGACCGCACACGGCGGCCTCATCATCTACGGCCGCTCCGACGCGGTGCTGAATCCCGGCGGCGTGCGCATCGGCACCGCCGAGATCTATCGCCAGGTCGAGAGCCTCGAAGAGGTGGTCGAGTCGCTGGTGATCGGCCAGGACTGGCAGGACGACGTCCGGGTGGTGCTTTTCGTCAAGCTGAAAGAGGGGGCTTCATTGACCGACGAGCTGGTCGCTCACATCAAGCGGCGTATCCGGGGGAACACCACGCCGCGCCACGTGCCGGCGAAGATCCTGCAGGTGGCGGATATCCCGCGCACCAAGAGCGGCAAGATCGTGGAGCTCGCGGTGCGCGATGTCGTCCATGGACGACCGGTGAAGAACATCGAAGCGCTCGCGAATCCGGAAGCGCTGGAGCATTTCCGGGGGAGGCCGGAACTCGCGGCCGGATGATTTTCGCCAGGAGGAGCCTCGCCATGACCATCGTCATTACCGCCTTTGAACGCTCGCCCGATGGCGGCATGGGACTGGCGCGTGATACGCGCGTTCGCTGGGCGCTTGAAGAAGTCGGCCAACCCTACGAGGTTCGCCTCGTTTCGTTTCGAGCGATGAAGGAACCCGCGCATCTGGCGCTTCATCCTTTCGGCCAGATTCCGACCTATGAGGAAGGCGATCTCGCCCTGTTCGAGACAGGGTCGATCGTCTTCCATATCGCCGAGCGCCATGCGGGCCTGCTGCCGGACGATGCCGGTGCGCGGGCGCGCGCGATCACATGGATGTTTGCCGCGCTCAACACGGTGGAGCCGGCGATCCTTGAGCTCGCTACCGCGAGGCTTCTGGAGGGCGATAAGCCCTGGAGCAAGGAGCGCCTGCCTCTGGTCGCGGATCGCGTCCGCGACCGGTTGAAGCAACTTTCCGCTCGCCTTGGCAGTGCCGACTGGCTGGATGGCGGGTTCAGCGCGGGCGACCTGTTGATGGTGTCGGTGCTGCTCAGGCTGAAATCGTCGGGCATTCTGGACGAATACCCGAACCTGGCGGCCTATGTCGCCCGCGGCGAAGCGCGGCCCGCCTACAAGCGGGCTTTCGCTGCGCAATTGGCAATCAATACCGGCATTCCGCACGCAGGTCGCCTGAGGTAACCTCGCGTTGATATGAGACGCGTTTGGGCGATCGCCGCGGTCGGGCTGATCATTTTCAGCCTGGCGGCCGAAGCACGTCCGTTCCGGTGGGCGAGCCAGGGCGATTTGCAGACGATGGACCCGCACTCGCAGAACGAGCTCCTGACCAACAGCATCAACGGCCAGGTGTATGAGGCGCTCGTGCATCGCGGCAAAAAGCTTGACATCGTCCCGGTGCTCGCCACCGAGTGGCGCCAGGTCGACCCACTCACTTGGCGCTTTACTCTGCGCAAGGATGTGCGCTTTCATGACGGCAGCCCGTTCCGGGCTGACGATGTCGTGTTTTCGGTGCAGCGCGCGAGCGCGGCGTCGTCGCAGATCCGGGTTTACGCCACTGCGCTCGGCACGCCGGCCAAGATCGACGACTACACGGTCGAATTCAAGCTCGCGGAGCCCAATCCCATCCTGCTCGAGCATGCCACGCTCGTGCAGATCATGAGCAAGGCCTGGTGCGAGAAGCACAAGGTCGAGCGGCCGCTCGATTTCTCCGCCAAGGAGGATTCGTACGCGGCCCGCAATGCCAACGGCACCGGCCCTTACCGGCTCAGGTCGCGCGAGCCCGATGTGAAGACTGTGCTCGTGCGCAACCCTAACTGGTGGCGGCGGCACGAAGGCAACATTACCGAAGTCACGTACCTGCCGATCAAGTCGGATCCGACGCGCGTATCGGCGCTGATTGCGGGGAACGTCGAGTTCATCCTTGATCCCCCGCCGCAGGACGTCCCGCGGCTGCGCAAGGAGTCCGGCATAAAAGTGATCGACGGCGTGGAGAACCGCCTCATCTTCTTCGGTTTCGACCAAAGCCGCGACGAACTCCTCTATTCGGACGTCAAGGGACGCAATCCTTTCAAGGACCGGCGGGTGCGCGAAGCGGTCTACCGCGCCATCGATGTGGATGCGTTGAGGCGCGTGACAATGCGCGGCCAGTCGCTGCCCACTGGAGGAATAACGCCATCGATCCTCGCCTCGAACCCCGAAGCCGAGAAGCGCCTGGCCTATGACCCCGAGCGCGCCCGGCAGCTTCTTGCCGAGGCCGGCTATCCCCAGGGATTCGGCTTCACGCTCGACTGCCCGAACAACCGCTATATCAATGACGAGCACATCTGCGTCGCCGTTGCTTCCATGCTGGCAAAGATCGGGCTGCGCGTGCGGGTAAACGCGCAGCCGCGCGCGATTTACTTCGCGCGCATGCAGAAGCGCGATACGAGCGCGTACATGCTGGGCTGGGGCGGCGCAATCACCGACGCGCAAACCACGCTTACACCGGTGCTGCATAGTCCAGACGGCAAAGGCGCGGGCGACTACAACTGGGGCGGGTACGTCAACCGCAAGCTCGACGCGCTGATTAACGCGGCGCGCGTGGAATCCGACCCGGCGCGGCGCAAGCACTTCATCACCGAGGCACTCGCAGAGCATAACGCCCAGATTCACCATGTGCCGCTGCACCGGCAAGTGATCCCGTGGGCAATGCGCGCCAACGTGCGTGCCGTGCACCGCGCCGACAATTGGCTGGAGCTACAGTGGGTCCACGTCGACTGAGCTAGGCCAACAGCTGCCGCAAGGCCTTTCGGTAGGCGACAGCGGCGGCGCGGGCCTTCGCGTGGCGCCGGTTCCGCACCACCCAGCGGCCGGCGACCATGACGTCGCGTACCAGCCCTCGAGTGCCGGAAAAAATGAACGCATTGGTGATCGCGTCGCCGCTGCGGCTGGTGAGATCGGGGTCGGCCGGGTCGAGGACGACCAGGTCGGCGCGCGCGCCCGGCGCGAGGGCGCCCATGCGGCGCCCGAGAGCCTGCGCGCCGCCCGCGGCCGCCTCCAGCCATAGCGTGGTACCGACCGAAGGGTTGTTTTCCGAGCGCGTGAGGTTTCGCTTGCGCTTCATCACTCTCTGGAAATATTCCAGCAGGCGCAGCTCCTCGGTCGGATCGCGCGAGACGTGGCTGTCGCCGCCGACGCCGTAGCGTCCGTGCGAGGCCCGGTACTCCGCCAGCGGGAAGATGCCGTCGCCGAGATTGCCCTCGGTGGTGGGACAGAGGCCTGCGATCGCGCCGCTTGTGGCGAGCGCGCGCATTTCCTCGTCGGTGACCTGCGTGGCGTGCACCACGCACCAGCGCTTGTCGACCGGCATCTCGGAGAGCAGCCATTCCACCGGGCGCTTGCCGAGCGCCGCCTTGCATTCGTCGACTTCCCGTATCTGCTCGGCGGCGTGGATGTGGACCGGCGCGTCGGCCGGGACCGCGGCCACCAGCTCCTTCAGTGCCTGCGGGTCGACGGCACGCAGGGAGTGGGGTGCCACGCCCACCCGGACATCCGGCGAGAGCTGTCCGCGCAACGATTCGACCGAGGCGACGATCTGCCCGACATCCGAGGTAAAGCGTTTTTGGCGGGGCTGCAGCGGCTTGCGGCCGAAGCCTGACCAGGTGTAGAGCGAAGGCAGCAAGGTGATGGCGATGCCGCTCGCGCGCGCTGCGTCGAGATGCCTCATGAGCATGGCGGTCGGGTGGTGGACGTAGTGGAACTCCGCCACCGCGGTATAGCCGTGCGTCAGCATCTCGATATAGAGCTGCGTGGCGATTGCTTTCGCCTGCGCCGGCGTCACCCGCTCGACGAAGCGGTACATGAGCTCGCGCCAGGTCCAGAAGTCGTCGTCGCCCGGCCCGCGCATCTCGGTCAGGCCGGCCATCGCACGCTGGAAGGCGTGGGAATGCAGGTTCGCCATTCCCGGCAGCACCGGCCCGGCCAGCTTCTCGCCGCCACCTGAATTCGCCGCGACCGCGACGATGTCGCCCTTGTCGACCGAGATCACGACGTCGCGCGCCCAGCCTCGGGGCAGCAGGGCCTCGCGCGCGAAATAGTTTTTCACCTCGCTATGATAGCGAGATGCACGACGCGGCCTTCCTGAACGCCAACCTCGCGACGATGCGCGCAGGCTCGCCCTATGGGGCGGTCCGGGATGGTGTGCTCGCTTTGACGAACAATCTCATCTCGTGGGTCGGGCCGCGGACCGAATGGCGCGGCAAGGCGCGCGTGGAGCACGACGCGCGCGGCGCGTGGATCACCCCCGGGCTGGTCGACTGCCACACGCACTTGGTTTACGCCGGCAACCGCGCGCACGAGTTCGAGCTGCGCCTGAAAGGCGCGACTTACGAGGAGATCGCGCGCGCGGGCGGCGGCATTCTTTCCACCGTGAGGGCGACGCGCGCCGCCGCTGAAGACGGCTTGCTCGAAGGCGCGCAAAAGCGCCTGCTCCACTGGCAGCGCGAAGGCGCCACGGTGATCGAGGTCAAGTCCGGCTACGGCCTCGACCGGGATACCGAGCTCAGGATGCTGCGCGCCGCGCGCCGCCTTTCCGGCCTGACGGTCAAGACCACGTTTCTCGGCGCGCATGCGCTGCCCGAGGAGTACAAGGGACGCCCGGACGCGTACATCGACTTCGTCTGCGACGAGGTGCTTCCCGCCGCGGTGCAGGAGAAACTGGTCGACGCCGTGGATGCGTTCTGCGAGCGCATCGCATTCACGCCGCAGCAAACGCAGCGCGTGTTCGACAAGGCAAGGACGCTCGGCCTTCCGGTGAAGCTGCACGCCGACCAGCTCTCGGACCTCGGCGGCGCTGCGCTCGCTGCCGGGCAGCGGGCGCTTTCGGCCGACCACATGGAGTTCTCGAGCGACGCCGGCATTGCGGCCATGAAAGCCGCCGGCACCGTCGCGGTCCTGCTGCCCGGGGCGTTCTACTTCCTGAGAGAGAACCAGCTGCCGCCGATCGAGGCGCTGCGCCGCCACGGCGTGCCGATCGCGCTCGCCACCGACCACAATCCCGGCTCCTCGCCGCTCAGCTCGCCGCTGCTGGTGCTGAGCCTGGCGTGCACCCTGTTTCGGCTGACGCCCGAGGAAGCGCTCGCCGGCATGACCCGCAACGCGGCGCGCGCGCTCGGGCTGCAAGCGAGCCACGGCACGCTAGAGGAGGGCAAGCAGGCGGACCTTGCGCTGTGGGACATCGGCGCGCCCGCGGAGCTCGCCTATGCCTTCGGCGCCAACCCCTGCATGAAGGTCGTCAGGAGCTCCCTGAGATAGGGGCGGACATTGGCCGCCAGGTGCGCCCGGAAGCGGAAGGGCGGCTGCTCCTCCATGTAGATGGCTTCGGAGAGCTCGAGCTGCACGGCATGGACCTGGCGAGCCGGGTCGCCGTAGGCACGGGTGATGTAGCCGCCCTTGAACCGCCCGTTGAGCACCTTGCTGTAGCCGGAGATTTTCTCCAGCAGCTTTTCGCCGATTCGCGGGCCGCACGACTTGCCGTCGGCGGTGCCGAGGTTGAAATCGGGCAGCTTGCCGCTAAAGAAACGCGGCAGCACCGAGAGGATCGAATGCGCGTCCCAGAGGAGCGCGTAGCCGTACTGGCCTCTGATTGCGGCCAGCGTTTCGGCCAGCTTTGCGTGGTAGGGCTTCCAGTATTGGTCGATTCTCGAGCGCGCTTCCGCCTCGGTCGGCCCGAACCCGGCAAGGTAGAGCGGCTCCTTGTGGAAGGTATCGAGCGGCACGATGCCAGTCGTATCCTGGCCGGGATAGAGGTTGGCGTCGTCCGGCGGCCGGTTGAGGTCGACGACGTAGCGCGAATGCGTCGCGACCAGCACCGACGCGCCGAGCTCGTCGAGGAAGTCGTAGAGCGGCTCCAGGTGCCAGTCGGTATCGGGCAGCGCTTTCGCGGCGCGCGTGAGCCGCGGCGCGAGCCATTCGGGCACGTGGGTGCCGGCGTGCGGCATCGAGACGAGCAGCGGCGTGCGGCCGGCGCGGAAGCGGTACAGTTCGGGCATGCCGGAATTGTCGTCGAAATGACGCCGCATCCGCAGTCGGTGCGCGCCTATCTTGGCGCGCTCGAGGCGCGCGGCTGGCTGACGGCGCTTGCGCAGCCGCTCGATCCGAAGTTCGAACTTTCCGCGCACCTGTGCCTGACCGGGAGCGGCCCGGCGCTGCGTTTCGATCGCGTCGCCGGACACGACATGCGGGTGTTCGCGAACCTGCTGTGCAGCCGGCAGCGGATTGCCGTTGGCCTCGGAACTTCCGAAACGGGGCTGCAGGAAAAACTGGTGCAGGCGATCGCGGCGCCGAGCGACCCCGCGATCGTCGCGGCAGCGCCGTGCCAGGAGGTGGTGCTCGAACGGCCCGACCTCGCGCGCCTTCCGATCCCGACCTTCTTCGAGCACGAAACCGGGCCGTATCTCACCGCCGGTGCAATCGTCGCGCGCGACCCGGAATCCGGCCGCGGCAACCTGTCGTTCGCGCGCGTGAAGCCGCTGGGCGGCAATCGCGCGTTCATCGGCATCGCCCCCGAGCACCATCTCGCGGTCTTCGCCCGGCGCGCGCGGCAGCAGGGCCGGAAGCTGCCGATCGCGCTCACGCTGGGCAACCATCCGGCAGTGCTGGTAGCGGCAGCCCTTTATCTCGGCCTCGGCGAGGACGAGCTCCGCGTGGCGAGCGCGCTCTTTCCAGAGCCGTTGGAGGCCGTCATGACGTCGAACGGTCTCGCCGTGCCGGCGCAATGCGAGATCGTGCTCGAGGGGGAGATCGACGCCGGCGCCCCGATCGAGGAAGGTCCCGTGTCGGAATACCACGGCATGTACGAGGATTACGGTCCCGGCCTGCTGGTCGAGTTTGCGCGCCTCACGCGCCGCCGCGATGCGATGCTGCAAGTCATCCAGCCCGGCTACTACCCCGAGCACGTGTGGATCGGCGCCGAGGCGATCGCCGCTTCGCTCGCCCATCGCCTGCGCGGCGTGCGCCAGGCGGCGATCACGCCGGGCGGCGCTGGCCGGCTGCATTGCGTCGTTTCATTGAAAAATTCGAGTCAGGCAAGAGAAGTCATGCAAGCCGTCTGGGACTCTGTGCGACTGATCAAGCTGGTCACCGTAGTCGACGCCGACATCGATCCGTGGGACGCGCAGCAGGTTGAATGGGCGCTCGCCACGCGTATGCGCGCCGAACGCGACCTCGTCATCCTGCAGGCCGCGTCGACCAGCCGCTCCGATCCGATCGAGCAGGGCGGCAAGGTTGCGAAGCTCGGCATCGACGCGACGCGCAAGAGCGGCGATCGCGAAGACTGGCGGCTCGCGCAACCCCCGGCCGCGGTAATGCGTAAAATCGCCGGACAATGAACTGGTTCTACCGGCACGACGGCCCGACCTGGGTCGTCGCGGCCGTGCTCTACGGCGCGTGGGCGACGATCATCTGGTTCCACGAGGCGCTCACCTGGTGGATCGTCGCGCCGCTCGGCGCCTACCTCGTCGCCTGGCACTTCTCGCTGCAGCACGAGGCCATCCATTCGTTTCTGTCGGCGCCGAAGTGGCTGCGCTGGGCGGCGGTGATGCCGCCGCTCGGCCTGTGGCTGCCGTTTCCGCTGTACTTCGAAGCCCACCGCAAGCACCACCAGAACACCCACCTCACCGAGCCGGGCGTCGACACCGAGTCCTTCTATGTCCGGCGGGCCGACTGGCCGAAGCTTTCGCGATTTCGCCGGGCCGCGCTGACTGCGAACCAGACGCTAGCCGGGCGCGTGCTGGTCGGGCCGCTCCTACGCCTGGAGAAGCTCGTCCGGAAGGAGTCCGAGCGGTTGTTGCGTGGTGACGCCTCCCACGTCGCCCATTGGATCGTGCATTTCATCCTGCTCGCGGCGCTCTTTTGGTACATCTCGGCCGTCGCCGGCATGCCGTGGTGGCAATACGTGCTCTTCATCGCGCTGCCGGCGTTCGGCCTCGGCTGGGTGCGCTCGTTCGCCGAGCATCGGTACGGAGCGCGCCCCGGCCAGCGCACCGCGATCACCGAATCGAACGCTTTTTGGAGCCTGCTTTTCCTCAACAACAACCTGCACGCGGTCCACCACGTGTTTCCGACGATGCCCTGGTGGCAGATCCCGCGCTACTGGCGCGCGCATCGCGAGCAGATCCTGGCGCACAATGGCAACCTGCTGTTCACGGGCTATGGCGAGATCGCGCGCCAGTGGCTGGTGAAGCCGATCTTCATGCCGCCGCATCCACGCTGGTAACAAAGGGAGAAACGCAGTGAAAAGACTGGCAATCGCAGCCCTCGCTTCGGCTTTCGCAGTTCCCGCAGGCGCGCAGACGGTGCTAAAGGTGCATTCCTTCTCCAGCCCGCAGGCGCCCGACCAGGCGCTGCATCTCTTTCCGTGGGCCGAGAAAGTGAACAAGTCCGCCGGCGGCAAGCTCAAGGTCGAGGTCTATCCGAGCATGCAGCTCGGCGGCAAGCCCGCCGACCTGCCCCAGCAGCTCGAGGACGGCGTGGTCGACCTGATCTTCCACCTGCCGGGGTTCTCGCCGGGGCGCTTTCCCGGCATGGAGGGGACCGAGCTGCCATTCACGAATGTGGGCGTGTCTGCCGGGCAGAGCCCGGCGATCTTCGAGTGGGCCAACCGCTGGCTGCGCGACAGCGAGTTCAAGGGCATCCGCATCCTTTCGATCCATGCGACCGACGCCTCGATCCTGCACACGCGCGAGCGCGCGATCCGCACGCTCGAGGACTTCAAGGGCGCGAAGCTGCGCGTGCCGGGCCGCTTCGTCGGCGAGGCGGCCAAGGCGCTTGGCGCGACGCCGGTGGGGATTCCGCTGCCAGGCGTCTACGAGGCGCTCGCGCGCGGCCAGGTCGACGGCATGTTCATCAACTGGGCGATCATGCCGGCCTACCGCTTCCACGAGGTCACCAAGCACCACATGGAGACGCCGGTCTACCAGTCGGCGCTGATGACCCTGATGAGCCAGCGCTCCTACGACAAGCTGCCCGTCGACCTGAAGAAGGCGATCGACGACAACTCGGGCCTCGAGTACACCAAGCACATCGGCAAGGTGTGGGACGGCCTCACCGAAGGCGCCAAGAAGCAGACGCGCGACGCCGGCAACAACGTGTTCACGCTGTCCGAGGCGGAGCAGAAGCGCTGGGCGGATACGGTGCGGCCGGTGTACGGCGTATGGGTCGCGGAGATGAACAAGCGCGGGCTCGCCGGCCAGAAGATGCTCGACGATCTCCTCGCCACGACCGCGAAGTACGGCCGTAAGTAAGCTGCTCGCGCGCCTGGCCGAGCAGGCGGCGCTGCTCGGCGGGATCGCGCTCCTCGCCGCGATGCTGGTGCTGGTCGCGACCGTGATCGGCGCCGCGTTTGGCCGGCCGATCCTCGGCGACTCCGAGCTGATCGAGCTCCTGTCCGGCATCGCGGTGTTCGGTTTCCTGCCGTATTGCCAGCTGCGCGGCGCCAACGTCATCGTCGATTTCTTCAGCCAGCCGCTGCCGGCGCGCGCGCGCGACTGGCTCGACGCGGCGATGGGCGTGGTGTTCGTTTTCGTGGCGGCGATCCTGACCTGGCGTTTGGCCGAAGGCGGGCTCACCGCATGGGAGCATGCGCGCAAAAGCATGTTCCTGCAGCTTCCCGACTGGTGGGGCTATGTCCTTGGCGTCCTCGCCATGCTGCTCTGGATCGCGGTCTGCGTCTTGACCACCTATCGGAGCGTGAAGAAGGCGGTGGCCAGGTGAGCCGCTTCGATATCGGGATCTGGATGTTCGTCGCGTCGCTCGCGCTGATCGCGCTGCGCATGCCGGTGGCGGTCGCGATGCTGCTGGTGGGCGGCCTGGGGTATGCGGCGATCAACGGGGCGATGCCGCTGCTCAATACCCTGAAGACCATGACCTTCTCCAAGTTCTCGAACTACACGCTGTCGGTCATTCCGCTGTTCCTGCTCATGGGCGAGTTCGCCACCAAGGGGGGCATGAACAGCGCGCTGTTCCGGGCGGCGCGCGCCTGGTTCGGCCACTGGCGCGGCGGTCTCGCGGTGGCCACCATCGGCGGCTGCGCCGCGTTCGGCGCGATCTGCGGCTCGTCGCTCGCCACCGCGGCGACCATGTCGCAGGTCGCGGGCCCCGAGATGCGCAAGCTCGGCTATTCGCCCGCGCTCTATACCGGCACGCTCGCCGCCGGCGGCACGCTCGGCATCCTGATCCCGCCCTCGGTGATCCTGGTGATCTACGCGGTGTTCACCGAGCAGTCGATCGGCGCGCTGTTCGTCGCCGCGGTGATTCCCGGTTTGATCGCCACCGTGCAGTACATGATCGTGGTGAACCTATACGCCCGCTTCGTTCCCGGCTCGGCGCCGCGCGCGGAGCGTACGCCCTGGCGCGAGCGATTTCCCGCGAGCCGGGGAGCGTGGCCGGTGCTCGCCGTGTTCCTGCTGGTCGTGGTGGGGATCTATCGAGGCTGGTTCTCGGCGACCGAGGCCGCCGGCGTCGGCGCCTTCGCCACGATGGTGCTCGCGGTGTGGCGCGGCGGCATGCGCTGGAAGGGGATGCGCGAGTCGCTGCTTTCGGCGGGCGAGACCACGGCGATGATGTATCTCATCATGCTGTCGGCGGAGCTGTTCTCGGCCGGGCTCGCCTCGTCGCAGATGCCGACCGAGCTGGCGCAGAAGGTCGCGGGGCTGGATGCGCCGCCGCTCGCGATCGTCGCCGCGATCCTCGTGATCTACTTCATCCTCGGCTGCTTCATGGAGTCGCTCGCCATGGTGCTGCTCACGCTGCCGGTGTTCATTCCGCTCATGCTGGCGCTCGACCTCGGCATGAGCCCGAGCGCGGTGCTGGTCTGGTTCGGCATCCTGGTGCTGATCTCCGTCGAGGTGGGCATGATCAGCCCGCCGTTCGGGCTCAACCTGTTCCTGATCAACTCGATGGCGAAGGACGTGCCGATGCGCGAGACCTACAAGGGCGTGTTCGGCTTCTGCGCGATGGACGCGCTGCGTCTGGCGCTGATCGTTCTGGTGCCGGCGCTGACCCTCTGGCTTCCGGGGATACGCTGAGGAAACTCTAAAAAGCGCTGAATGGTCGTCCCCGCGTAGGCGGGGACCCAATCTGTTTTGGCGTCACCGTGCAAGCGCTTTGCTCGCATAGGCTTTCTGATTTTTCCAAACTGGGTCCCCGCCTTCGCGGGGACGACTCGTTCAGACCTTCCTAAGCCGCGAGCCAGCCGCCGTCGACCGGCAGCACCGTCCCGGTCACGAAGCTCGCTTCGTCGCTCGCGAGAAACGCCACCGCCGCCGCGATCTCCTCGGGCTTGCCCAGGCGCCGCATCGCATGCCTTTCCCGGAGAGAATCCGGATTCGTTCCACGCGCAAATGCGCGAGCGAGCATCGGCGTATCGGTGGCGCCGGGCGCCACCGCGTTTACACGGATGCCGTCGGCAGCGTAGTCGACCGCCATCGTGCGCGTCAGAGAGACGACCGCGCCCTTGGAAGCGATGTAGGCGCTGTTGTTCCTGCCGCCGGCGAAGGCAAGCTGCGAGGCGATGGTGACGATGGCGCCGCCGCGCTGGCGCTGCATGGCGGGGATCACCGCGCGCGCCCAGAGCCAGGTCCCGTCCACGTTGATGCGCATCACCTTTTCCCAGTCCGCGGGGGAGGTGCTGGTGACGGTGCCGCCGCACGACCAGCCCGCCGCGGTGACCAGGACGTCGATGCGTCCCCAGGCTTCGAGGATCGCCCGGGCGTCCACTTCGGCGTTTGCCACGTCTGAAACCCTGATCAAGCTTTCCTCGATTTTCCCTGCGGTCTCGCGCGCGCCCGACTCATCCGTATCGACGATCGCGACCCGCGCCCCGCGTGCGCCAAAGGCATGAGCGCAAGCGCGCCCGATGCCCGACCCGCCGCCCGTGACCACCGCGACCTTTCCTTTCACGGTTGGGAAAACAGCAGGCCGGGGGCGAAACGATGAAACGCGCCCGCCTCGACGAGCGCCTGGATCGCCGTGATGTCGGGAGCGAAATAGCGGTCGTGGTCGTAGAAGCCGACGCGCGAGCGGACGAGGGAATGCACCTCCTGCAGGCGTGGTGAGGTCTTGAGCGGCGCCCGGAAGTCGATCCCCTGCGCCGCGGCGAGCAGCTCGATCGCGACGATTCCCGCGCTGTTCGCGGCCATCTCCGTGAGGCGTCGCGCGGCGAAGGTCGCCATGCTGACGTGGTCCTCCTGGTTGGCCGAGGTGGGCAGGCTGTCGACGCTCGCCGGATGGGCGAGCGACTTGTTCTCGCTCGCGAGCGCCGCCGCGGTCACTTGGGCGACCATGAACCCGGAATTGACGCCGCCATGCTCGACGAGGAAGGGCGGCAGACCCGAGAGGGTGCTGTCGATGAGGAGCGCGATGCGCCGCTCCGACAGCGCGCCGACCTCTGCGATCGCGAGCGCGAGCACGTCGGCGGCGAGCGCGATCGGCTCGGCGTGGAAGTTCCCGCCCGAGAGGATCTCGTCCTTCTCGAAGAACACCAGCGGATTGTCGGTGACCGCCGCGGCCTCGATCTCGAAGATGCGCGCGGCGTGGCGCATCTGGTCGAGGCACGCGCCCATCACCTGCGGCTGGCAGCGCAGACTGTACGGGTCCTGCACCCGCGGATCGTTCTCGAGATGCGAGCGCCGGATCTCGCTATGCGCGAGCAGCTCGCCGAAGCG